>Ga0187892_10000749_pt1 | contig 81476 bp, 60 predicted proteins | sample MA1701073metaG_FD_139345 | JGI IMG/M metagenome (GOLD analysis project Ga0187892, IMG submission 139345) | Bio-ooze microbial communities from a basaltic lava cave in the Kipuka Kanohina Cave System on the Island of Hawaii, USA - MA170107-3 metaG ... | reverse complement strand
TGCGGATGTCGGGAAGATTCAGAAGTTGCTCGAACTGAATGGTCATGGTTTTGCCCTCGATGATGATTGTGGATTGATGACCACAATATCTTGGGGCATCTCACGGCGATTAACAAAGAACCTCTATTTTTATCCGGTCGTTACAGATAATCTGGCTCTTGTGCAAGGTGACGGATGGACAGCCAACCTTGGGCTGCGCATCCTGACGGGCCGCCTGCTGGCAACGGGCGAGTTTCCCTTGTGGAACCCTTATATTTTCGCCGGGATGCCATTGCTGGCGAGCGTTTATCCGGGCGTACTGTATCCTCCCAATTGGCTCTTTGCCCTGTTACCCGCCGGAATCGCCATGAATCTGGTGGTTATTACTGCGTATCACCTGGCGTTCACAGGCGCCTACCTTTACCTGAGATCTCTCGGCTCCAACCGTTTGGGGTCGCTTATCACGGGAATCGGCTTCACTTTTGGCGGGTACCTGGTGATGTCAATGGGGCAGACATCGAACATCACCGCCGCCGCGTGGCTCCCCTGGGTATTACTAGCCGTTGAAAAGCTATACCAGCAAGTCTCGTGGCGATGGGTGGCGTTAGGAGCCGTTTTCATCGCCCTGCAGTTTTTTGCCGGAGTGCCTCAAATGACCTGGTATACAGCGCTGGTTGGAGGCGCCTATTTTGTTTTCTCGACTACGATCCGGGAGAGGCGACAGCCGCGAGCGCGCTTCGTATTTGGAGCGATGGCTATGGCTTTATGTGGCGCCTTGCTGTCAGCTATCCAGTTGCTCCCGCTCCGCGAATTACAGCGGCAAAGCGGGCGCGCGGAAATCAGCTACGAATACTTCGCGGTCTTCTCCTTCCCGCCGCGACAGGTTCTGGCTCTCGTATTTCCGTACTTCTTCGGCGGCGCTTACCTGCGTCCATATCGCATACCGTATTGGGGAGAGTCCGCAATCTTTGTAACCTGCGGGTACGTCGGAATTCTGACATTGTTGCTCGGGTGTGTAGCTGTGGTCGGATTGCGCAGGCAATCAATAGTCTGGTTTTGGACCGGGATTGCGTTGCTCTCTCTTATCCTCTCTTTTGGAGATCACCTTCCATTCGGACTGAATCACTTGTTGTATCAAGTACCTGTTTACAACTTATTCCGCGGCTCATTCAGACATATGTTCGAGTTCACCTTTGCCTGCGCTGTGCTGGCAGGCGTTGGAGCGAACTACATCAGTCAGACGGAATGGAAGCGATTAAGCCGCACGCTCCGCGCCGGCGCGACGATGCTGGCGGCTGTCGTCTTGTTTACGCTGTTTATTTACATTTTCGGCAGCCAGCGTTTGCTGCCCGATGCGCCTCGCCCCGCTTCGAGCGACTCAGCGACCAACCTGGAAATCCTCGTCCCGCTTTTCTTCTTCATCGCGAGTGTGGCCGCGCTGTGGTATTACGCCTCTCGCCGCACAAAGCTTTCGGGCGCATTGCTTATTTTCGTATTGCTGGCCGATCTCATCTCTTACGGGCATTTCCTGGAATGGCGCGCTTACACTTTCAGCGTCGCCGAGCGTCTGGCGGATCCGCCGTCAGTGAAATACATAAAATCACGCGAGCCGGATTTGAACTCGTTTCGGATTCTGAGCCACGCCGCCCAGCCTTTCGGAGCAAATTACGACTTGCTCAACTACCCGAATAACTCGATTGCGCGTGGCTTACAGAGCGTGAACGGCTACGACATGTTGCGAATGCAACGACCTGCCAGGGCAATTGGGGAGATGAGTCCGGAGGGATTCATACGAGACCTCAACGTGTTCAATACGACGGATCAGAGTCTCGATTTGTTCAATGTCAAATACGTGCTTTTCGAGCGCGTCGGGGCGCTTGCGACTGGCGAGGGAGTGGTTTATGCGGGTGTGCGTTTCCGCGAAAAGCCATTGGAATTGAAGCTCGGTCCGGGCGGCCGTCATGAGGCGTCAGTGGGTGGAGTAATGGCGACCAACCTGGCCATAGTCTCGGCAATGGGCAATGCCGCGCTCATTACCGACGGCGCGCCTGTGGTGAAAGTCAGGTTGTACAGAAAAGACGGGCAAATAGTGGAACGTGAGCTATGCATCGGGCGCGACACGGCGGAGTGGGCGTATGACCGCGCGGATATGCGCGCGACGATCAAACACGAACGGGCGCAGGTGGTCGAGAGTTGGCCCGTGGACGATACGGCGGGGGAATTTCAAGGGCATCGCTACCTGGCGAACTTTTCTTTCGAGAGGGCTGAAATCGAGAAGGTTGCGATGGAGTATGTTAATCCTGACGCGGAGATAACGATCGTTCGGGCGTCATTGCACGATTCCGCCAGTGGCGCTTCGACTCCGCTGGACGCACAGTCTCTGGCGCTGGAGCGATGGCAAAAGTTGGCGAGTTTCGGCTCAGTGGATTTGTACCGGAATCTTAAAGCAATGCCGCGCGCCTGGTTCGTGAGCCGAGTAGAAACTATGCCGGACGCCGAGATGTTAAACGCAATCAGAGCGGGAAAATTTCGCGATGGACGACCATTCGATCCGGCTCAGGTGGCTTTGCTCGATGAGCAAAGCTGTGAAGGGTGTAAGATCGTTTTACCGCATTCCGACATTTCATCGCCAGCGGAGGCGTCCGTCGTTGGCTACGAGCCGCGCCGGATAGAAGTGAGAACACGCTCTTCTCAAGAAAGGTTTCTCGTGCTGAGCGAGGTCTATTATCCCGGCTGGGTGGCGCGAATAGACGGGGTGGAGACCAAGGTATATCAGGCGAATTACGTATTGCGGGGTCTGGTTGTCCCGGCAGGAGAACACAAAGTAGAGCTTGTTTATGCGCCTACCAGCTTCCGCCTTGGGGCGGTCTGTTCCGGCCTCGGCGCCCTGCTTTTACTCGCTTCATACCTCACGGTTCGCGTGATTGAGATTCGGGCAATGAAGCTGATGTAAGGACGCTTTTCAAAATCGAGTCATCCGTGCCGGAAACCGGAGGGAAGCAAAAAAAGCAAAAAGGGCAAAAAAGGCAAAACGGCCAGGGTTTTTGCCTTTTTTGCCCTTTTTGCTTTTTTTGCTTCCAAACTGTTTTACCAATGAGTGCCTTCGATCAACTCTATCTCGAAGTCGTTCGACAACTGATCCTCGCGCCACACACACACGCTGGTTCTCCCGACATTCAATCCCAGCGGCAGCGGCGCGTTGATCTGCGTCAATCCGGCGTGGTCGGGATTGCCCGAAGGCCCAACGTAAGTCGGATGGACGCCGAAGTCGCCAATCTCGACCCGCGCCTCCCAGCGGCGCGCGTCCGCGGGCAGACCTTCAACCAGAATGGCGACGAAGGCGTGGCGGCCGCGGCGTGGAAAACGACGCTCAATCGTCACCGCGTTGAAGACTTCGCGGATGCGGAACTCAGGTGAAACCGTCGCCGGTTTATCGTCCCAGCGCCGGTAAGCTTTGATCGTCGCGCGCGTCGGCTCGCGTTTGAGCAGTTCGACGCGAGCGAAACCCGCTGCTCGCGCCATCTGCGCCAGGCATTCAACGTTCGGCCCCCACCAATTGTCGTATTGCCCGCCCAACTCGTCGAATTCGTAAAATTCCATCACGGGTCGATCCGTCCGCAAAATGTCGTCAATCACGTGTGTTTCGATGACGGCGCAATCGCGCGTCACTTCGCACACCTGTTCGAGCGCCAGCAGCGGATGGCGCAGGTGATAAAGCACACCGAGGAAGAGAACGATGTCGAATGACCCAAGCCTCCCCTTCGTGACTTCGTAAACGCTCAACTCGTGAAATTCGACCCGTGAGTTCAAAGCCTCCCGCGCCTTGAAGAAATTCTCGGGCCGCCAGCAATCAACCGATGTGACGCGCGCGCCGTGACGTTCGGCCTCGAAACTGTAAAAGCCGTCCCAGCAACCGATGTCCAGCAGCGTCTGGCCGCGCAAATCTTCGGGCAGGTTGAAGCGGGCGTAATTGTCCCGCAGCTCTGCGAGCGAATGCACGCCGCGCGTGATCAAGCCATTGCCCAAATCAATGCTGTGCCACCAGGAGCCGGCGGCCAGTTCCGCTCGCTGCGCGCCAGCCGCGTCGTCAATGCTTTTGCGTAATTCGAGGTTGTCCATATTCGTCTGATGGTTTGAAATAAAAGAGTAGTGCGAGTAATCTTTGGCGCCTATGCGAGTCGCGCTTGACGCCATCCCATTGGTCGCTGCTAAAACGGGAGTCGGGCATTATACGGACGCGCTGGCCCAGTGGCTAGCGCGGGCCCATCCAGCGCATCGGTACGAGTTGCTCTCTCCGTTCGATTTCGATTTCAGTTACAACGGCGACAAACCTGGGAACCTGAACAAACAATTTCTTCCTGTCCGCTCCATCTTTCGCAAATGGTGGCTCATCGGTTTGCCAGCGTTGCTGCGCATTTATCACATAGACGTTTTTCACGGGACGAATTATTGCATCCCGGTCATCGCGCCCTGTCCGACCGTGGTTACGATCCACGACCTGTCGCTCTTCACGCAATCGCATACGCACGAAGAGGAGAACGTCAAACGGGGCAAACGAAGGATTCCTATCATGGCTCGCCGGGCGACGGCGATCATCGCGCCGAGCGAATGGACTAAGCGCGAGGTCATCGAACGGCTGCGCATCCGCCCCGAAAAAATCCGCGTGATTTACGAAGCCGCGCGCGACGGGATGAAACCGCTGCCGGAGAGCGAATGCCAGGGCGCGCTCGACAAACATCGGATCAAGCGTCCGTACCTGCTTTACGTCGGAACCATCGAGCCGCGAAAGAATCTACTGACGCTCATCCGCGCTTACGATGAATTGTTGCGAACGACGACGCATCGCCCGCAGCTTGTTTTGGCGGGCGGGCGTGGATGGCTGTGCGACGAAGTCTTCAAGCTCGTTGAAGATTTGAAGTTGCAGGATCAGGTCCGGTTCACAGGCTATGTCGAAGACGCCGATCTGCCTGCGCTCTATTCCGCCGCCGAAGCGTTCGTCTACCCTTCGCTTTACGAAGGCTTCGGTCTGCCGCCGCTGGAAGCGATGGCCTGCGGCGCGCCGGTGATCGCCAGCAACGTTTCGAGCCTGCCGGAAGTAGTCGGCTCCGCCGGGTTGACGCACGACCCGAACGACCACCGGGCATTAACGCAGTTGATGGCAAAACTGCTGGACGATGAGACGGCGCGCGAACATTTCCGGCGCGAAGGATTCAAACAGGCCGCCGGTTTCTCTTGGGAACGCGCCGCGCGCGAAACGCAATCGGTTTACGACGAAATTCTGAAGCAAAGGTAGTTGGCGGCTGGTGGTTGGTGGTTAGTGGTTGGTTGTCGGTTGCCAACCACCAACCACCAACCACCAACCACCAACTACCAACCAGCCGCTATGAGTCGAATAAAATCCCTTGCGCAAAACCTGCGCCTCATTTTCACCCGCAAGATCACCGATCAGATGGGCGAGGTCGAAAGCCGTCTGAATGACCGCGCCAGCAATTACGAACGAGCCGTTGACGCGCGTTTCGATGAGCGCAACGCCGCGCTCGACGCGCGCAACGCGGCGCTCGACGCGCGGCTCGAAGAGCGGCTGGCGGACAGCGAACGGCGGATTGGGCAGCGCCTCGACGAGCGGTTCGAGGAACGCGCGCGCACGCTGGACCTGCGCCTCGACGACCGGTTCGTGAAGCTCGAACGCCACACCGACGAGCGGTTCGACGCGGTCGAACACCGGCTGGATTCGCGGATGGAGGCGCACGAACGGCGCACCGACAAATACCTGCTGCAAAGCCGGGTTGAAATCGTTGATCGCACCGACGTGATGTTGCAGATCTTCGAGCAGCGGCTGGACGAGCAGCGCCGCGAAATCCGCGCTTTGCGCGAAACGCTCGCCAATCACAACGACGCCGCGAAGAGCGACGGCAACAACAACGGTTCGTCGCACGCAGCCGTCGCGACTGACGTTCCGCCGCCGAACGCCGAACAATCGCCCGCCGAACAGATTCTCTCTTTCCGCAAAATGGCTGAGAGCGCGGGCTGGCCGGCGAAACCCCGGCTGCAATCAACTGATTCATCGCTTTACCAGCGCATCCTCGACTGGAAGAAGGTTGCGCACGACGGTTTGAACAATTTCTCGGCGGACGAGCAGGAGATCGCCGATTACATCCTGAGCTTCATCGGCGATGCGGCTGAGCGTGAATACGTGAGACAGCACCTGCGCCGCTTCATCGGAACGATTGGGCGCATCCCGCCGGCGCAAAGCTCGGCTGACCGGTTGCTGGAACTCGGCAGCCTGCTGCATATGACGCCCGCCATCAAAAAGTTCTGCGGCTACCACGAAATCTGCTGCGCCGATTTCTGGGAATCGGACAAAAAGATGGTCTACGAGACGGTGATGCAGAAAGACGGTCCTGAAGTCCACACTTTTGAGCTTCACAATTTCAACGTCGAACGCGATCCGTTTCCCTTCCCCGACAACCACTTCCGGGTCGCGCTGTGCTGCGAGCTGCTCGAACACCTGCAAAGCGACCCGATGAGCATGCTCTGGGAATGCAACCGTGTGCTCGCCGCCGATGGGTTCCTGCTGCTGACGACGCCGAACATCGTCAGTTGCCGTTCGATTGAAGGCGTGCTGGTCGGCTGCGCCCCGTACCTGCTGTCGCAATACAACCTGAAAACGCCCGTGGATCAGCACAACCGCGAATACGCGCCTTACGAAGTCGGACTGGCGCTGGCCGCCGCCGGCTTCACTATCGTCGAGTTGGAAACCGAAGACGTGTGGATGCGATCGAACCCGGCGATCATCGAGTTGCTCAGAGAGGTGAACCTGCCGACTGAAAATCGCGGCGACAACATCTTCGCGCTCGCGCGTAAAACCAGCGCGCCAATCGAACGTTACCCGAAGGAGCTTTACATTGACTGAGCCGAAAGACACAGAGCGGGAGAGCGGGAGACAAGGAGAGGGGGAGACAAGGAGAAGGGGAGACAAGGAGAGAGAAAGCAATGCGCAACCGGTTCCCGTCGAGGGGGAAGACGACGAGGTTGTAAGCAGTGATCTTATTTCCCCTCTTCCCCCCTTCCCCTCTTCCCCCTTTCTCCCACTCTCAGTTCCCGCTGAAGCTGAAGATCAGCGCCTCGACCTCTTCCTCGCCTCGCAAACGAGTGGCGCGAGCCGTTCGGCCATCCAACGCGCGATCAACGGCGGCGACATCACGGTCAACGGCAAACCGGTCAAACCCAGCCATCGTCTCAGCGCGGGCGAAAAGATCGAAGGCGAAATCCCCGAATCGCCGCCCATCGAAGCCGTTCCTGAAAACATTCCGCTCGACATCGTTTATGAAGACGACGAGATCATCGTCATCAACAAACCAGCCGGAATGGTCACACATCCCGGCGCGGGCGTGGTTTCAGGCACGCTGGCGAACGGGTTGGTCTATCACTTCAACCGGATTTCGCATCAACCGCCGCGACGCGGAGGCGTTTCTCGTCCGGGCATTGTGCATCGTTTGGACGTGGGAACTTCGGGATTGATCGTGGCGGCCAAAACCGACCGCGCGCATCTGAGTCTGGCTGGGCAATTCGAGTCGCGCACGGTTCTGAAAAGTTACATCGCGCTGGTTTACGGAATGGTGAAGGAAGATTCAGGCAGGATCGAAGCGCCGATTGGCCGCGACCCGCGCAGCCGCGTGAAGATGGCCGTCGTGCGCGAAGGCCGGCCAGCATTGACTCTATACCGCGTCGTTGAACGCTTCGATGAATTCACACTGCTCGACGTGGAGATCAAAACCGGGCGCACGCACCAGATTCGGGTTCACCTGGGGCGCCTCAAACATCCGGTCGTAGCCGATTCGACTTATGATGCAGGGCGCGCCAACACGATCAAGAACGCCAGACTGCGCGCGGCGATTGCGAAACTCGACCGGCCATTCCTGCATGCCGCGCGATTGAGTTTCTCCCACCCGACAAGCGAAGAGAAAATGGAGTTCACCGCGCCGCTGCCCACCGATTTGCAATCGCTTCTGGATGCAATCTCCGGCGCTAAAGCGTATTAACCTCCGACACCTTCAATTCCCGCTGCCTCGCCTCTTCCAGAAAATGCCCGGTCACATCATCCTCGCCGCGCGATTCGCCGTTCCAAACGACCAGCACAGCCAGTGGCTGACCGGTCTCTTCCGCCAACTCTTCGGCCTGATCCAGGATGTCGTGGTTTGTGGCGAAATATGTCTCTTCCTCTTTCTCGTAATCGTACTCGACGAGTTCGCCGCTACTGGCTATTTCGGCGATGACGCGGTCGTAGCGTTCGCCCCAATCACCGAGGCAATCAGCCACCGATGATTGTTTGAACGTCTCCCGGTCGTAAGGCAGAACGACGCGGCGACGGATGCCCAAGGCGCCCGCCGCTTCCAACGCCAGGAGGTCCGAGCCGCAGGCTGCCGCGCACACCAGCGTGGTGGCCTCCGCGCTTTTCAGAAAATCGCTAATCTGTCGCTGCACTCTTTCGGTGTTTTCGGGTGGAAACCGTTTTTGATTTGATTCGGGCTTGTCTACGCGACGGCCCGCTAAAGCTATTATCATTTATCTTCCTCGATTCAGTTATTGTTTCGATCAGTCAGTAAACCTAACCGCATCGCCGCCGCCTGTCAACGACCTGAAGCCTCTCTTTTTTTTCTGACCGATTCGATGTCGCCCGTCCGTTCGATCGGTTCGGGCGCGGCGGGTGATGAGATCAATCCGCCTTTGACCCGCGGCGCAATTTCCATGCGCCCCAGCAGAATCCGTTGCACTTTCCCCGGCAACACATACCGCGCCGCTCTTTCAATTTTGTCCACCAGCGAGACCAGATCCCCCGATCCATCCCAGTGTTCATCGAGCACATCACTGCTCGTCCGGCTGAGCAAACGCAGGATGGCCAGCGCGATCAGGTAAAGATCGTCAACCTGGCCGATGAACGGAATCACGTCGGGAATGAAATCGAGCGGAGAGACGACGTAAACGATCACGCCGATGAGCAGGGCTTTTTCAGCCAGCGGCACACGCGGGTCTTTGAACAAGCGGTAAAGCAGCTTCAGGAAGTTCGGGATGAGCATCAGGGCGTCTTTCAAAAAGCTGCGCGCCTGTTTACGTTCGTTCCGGTTGATCGCCATGTTTGTTTTTGTTCCTCCTCAGCCAAGTGGAACAAGATGGCATCTTGTTCCACCATCAAAACGTTGTTTGCCGAAAGCCGCCTTCGATGTTTAAATGTTCCCCACTGTTGCAAGGCATTTAAACATCCATCGAACATTGATTCAATCTGACTATGGCTCAGGAACGCGATTCTATAGAAGCTTTTCCCGAATCCCTGGAACTGACTGACGACGATTCGGTCTTGCAGATCGTCTGGAACGACGGGCACACAAGCCGCCACCGGCTCGACGCCTTGCGCGCAGCCTGTTCGTGCGCCGTCTGCAAAGGCCATCATCCGTCGCAAAGTCTGAATCTGAAGCCCGAACAATTTCCCGGCGTCCGCATCACCGACATCGCGCCCGTGGGCCGTTACGCTTACCACATCGTTTGGAGCGATGGGCACGACACGGGAATTTATACGTTGCAGAGGTTGCGCGAGATGGAGAATACGGCTTGAGCTTGCTCAACGCGGATCGCCGACCAGCACGAAAGCCGCCCAGTAGTAAGGATGCCGCCACGCCTGCTGCCGCCCACGGATCAATTCCAGCTTCGCCTGACGCAGCGCCTCGTCTTTAGCCAGACCCTGTCTGAGGTTTTTGTAGAACTCCTTCATCAGCGTGGCTGTGGCGATGTCGTTGACGTTCCATAAGCTGACGACCACGCTCTCGGACCCCGCGTAAAGAAAAGCCCGCGTCAAACCGATCATGCCTTCGCCCTTAAGCAGTTGACCCAGGCCTGTGCGGCAGGCCGAGAGCGTGACTAGGTCAGCGTTCAGCTTCAGGCGCATCACTTCGCTCATTTGCAGCGCGCCGTCTTCCTTGGAATCAGCGGCGACGGACAAAACGATGCCTGAGCGGGCCGGGCGCTCTTCATCAATCAGCGCGTGGGCGGCGAAATGCACATAACGATACTGGCTGAGCGGCTCAGCCTTGACGTTCGCTTCCTGCGCGTCGGCGCCGAGGAAGAGGCGGCGTTCGGCCGGCGGAAAGAGCGCGGCGATCTCGTTCACTTCAGTGCGCGTGTAGGGCAGGCGCCGGAAATCGTAACCGCGCTCGGTCGCGGCGCCGTTGGCTGTGGCGCTATCGCCTTTGCCATAGACCGGATCACCAAACGCGATGAGCCCTTTCGCTTCGGGCGGGTTGTTTTGCCTGAGCGCGCGTAATGCGGCCAGCGCCGAGGCCGAGGGCGCGTAGCTGATGGCGAAGCGCTCAATCAAATATTCAGGCGCCGCCCCGCGTTTCGGCTCGCCCGCCAATGTTTCAAACGGCAGGTAAGCCAGCGCGCCGTCGGGCACGATGATGAGTTTGTGCGCTGATGACAAATGGGGTTCCAGAGGTTGAAGGAGTTTTTGATAAAGCTGCTGACTCTGCGCTCTCAGTTTCGCAATCGCCTGCGCCGCCGTCTGCGAAGAGACTTTGCTGGCCGAAGCAGTCCGGTAAGCGGCGACCAGAGCCGACAATTCTTTGGCTGGCGCCAGCGTGACGGAGGCGACTTTACCTTGCGCGATGACCCACGCGAACGATTGCTGGTCGCCCAAAACGTATTCGACCAGCGCCGTCTCTGCGTCAAGCAACTCAGCGGATACGCGACCGTGTGACAGCGGCTGCGGCGCTTTGATTCCGGCGTAGCGCGGATCGGCGCGGCGTTGCTCCAGCCGGAACAATTCCAGCGCATTCTCAGCCTCGGCCAGCTCACGTTTCAATTTCTCTTCCTGCTCCGCCGCCACATCCGGCTGCCAGAGGTTTTTCTGGATGGTGGAGATTTGCTCGAAGAGTTGGTCTTCCCGCGCCTGCTGCGCCGGGTTCAATTCATCAAGGTCATCAATCGCGGATTCGGCCAGCACGTCCAGAAAAGCCCGCGCGTGATAAGCCTCCGCCACGTCGAAAGCTTCTTCCGGCCGCCCCAGGCTGAGCAGCAAATCAATCGCTCCGGCGAAAACCTGATGACGAGTGGCGACGATGCCGGCGCGGGAAATTTCGGTGGGGATGGATCGCGCGCGCGCCTGTTCGAGCGCCGCCAGCGCCAGCCGGTAACCGGCCAACGCTTTGTCCTTGTTACCCAGCGCGAGTTGCGCCTCAGCGCCGGTCGCCAGGAACTGCGCCTCCTGATGTTTGCTGCCGCCGCCCCGGTTCAACAACGCCACAGCCTGCGCAGCCGAATCAAACGCCGCCGCCGCATTGCCGGATTTGAGTTGTACGCCGGCGTAATCGCCCAGGATGATCGCGGCGAATTGCGGCGCGCGCAATTCGCTGGCGAGCTGTAGCGCCTGCTCGAAACGTTCCGCCGCTTGCTGCGGTTGATCGAGCGCTGCGTGCGCCGCGCCAAGCCGGTAAAGCGACTCGATGTGGCGCAACGTGGGCGCCTGCCCGGCGAGCAACACTTCAGCCTGCTGCGCGTATTGCAAAGCGGAGGCGAGATTGCCGCGCCCTTTTTCCACGATAATCAGCCGCAGCAGGGTGGCGGCGTGCGGCTCCGGGTCGGCCAACGTGCGAGCGAGGACCAACGCCTCCTGCAAAATTTGGGCGGCTTTGGCGTAATCGGCGGTGTCGGCGTAAACCCCGCCGATCTGGCTGAGCGTGAGCGCTTCGCCTGCCTTGTGCCGCTGTCGCCGGTAAAACCGCAACGCTTCGTTGAAACAGAAAAGCGCGTCTTCGTAACGCCCGGTAAGTCGCAGCAGCATGCCGGCGCGGGAAAGCGCAATGCCTTGCCCGCGCACGATGCCGGCTTCTTCGGCGGTTGCTGAAGCTTGTTTGTAGTAGCGAATGGCCTCGCTCGTCCGGTTGGTGTGAAAGGCCGCGAGGGCCAGCAGGTGGGTGGCGCGCATCTGCCGCTTCTTGTCACCCAGGCTCTCGCTCAGCGTCAACGCCTGGCTCGCGGTCTGATATGCCATTTCATAACGTTCATTGTCGAGTTGGCGCTGGCAGGTTCTGAGCAGCGATTCGATCTGCGGGGACTGAGCCTGTCGCGCAGTTTCGTTTGGCGGGGTTTGCGCCGAGGCGAAGGAGAGCAATGATGCGCTGGCGCACAGCAGGATGAAAAGCAAAATGTGAATTCGCCTCATCGTTGCAACCCTCTTGATTATATGCCGGCGCATGGAACAAGAATCGGTTCGGACTTCTGTCCCTGCCAGTTTTACCTGCCTCCCAGACGTAAGACAAGGCCCGTTGAGTACTGAAAGTCATTTTGCGACCCATTAAAGCCAGAGACGTACCTGACGTGAATGTATTCAACTTGACCGACTCTGAAAGCGAGGTGGCGGTTGAGATTCAAATCCAATCCGCCGCCAAGCGCAATGGCGAACCCGGGACGTGTGCCGTCAGTGCTGAAGCTGGGCGCGTTGACGATGAGGTGAGTGCGCGCGCCTCCCAACAAAACCTGCCCGAACAAGGTCGTTCGCTCAGAGCGCGCCGTAAAACGCGGCCCAAAGAGAAGGGCTGCTGACTTGACCCTGAACTTGGCCAAAGTGTCTGGCGGGACGGGGCCGCCAAAATCGCTGGCCCGCACTGTCCTGGAACCGGTATGCCGAACGAACTCAGCCGCAATACCAAAATGACGATTGAGGTTGCCTAGCAAGCTGATGTGGTAGCCGTGGTTGCCGATGGTGGCCGCGTTATCATAAGCAGCGTTATTGATGTTTGGGTTAAGGCGAAGATACGAATAGCCGCCAAATACCTCGAATCCGGGCGTCTCCTGAGCGGTGGCCGAGTTTGGCGACAAAATAATTACGAGGCCCAACAGTCGTACGATATTCTTCATTTTCTGCCTGCGTTCTCCTTGTGAGTCTAACGATGTTTCGTTTGTGGGCTAATTGCTGATAATGAGAAAGGGGCGGTACGGAGGGTGGTCGCTGCTCTTGCACGGCAGGACGTTAGCTTTGTTCCATATTTATCTTGGCGGAGGCCTCACTGCTTGTCCACGCGCAGATCATACTCGCCGATCATGCAGCGAGTCGGCGGAACGCAGCTTGTCCTGCCGCAGCGCCCGGATGACGCGCAGGAAGGTCTCGGCCCGCGCGTCCTCGGCGTCTTCTTTTGAATGGGTTTCGCTGATCGCCGTGAAATAGACCCGCGCAGAGAACTTCTCATACAGCATTGCTTCCGCTTCCGCATCGCCTTGCCGGATGCGCGCGACCAGTTCCTGGTTGGAGAGTAGTTCGGCGCTGGATTGCATACGGGCGGGGATTCTAACCAATCGGTACCGCGAACGGTAGTGAGCGTTGCTCCCGCAATGCGCCGCGCGTGGAAGGCACACTCCCTACCGGTCGCGGCACTGATCCGCCTAGCCGAAAAAAAAAGATTGATACAACGAGCGACCTGCCTGCACTACTTACCGAACAAGCGAGCCTGAGCCAAGCGGCTCAGGCAGAAGTTGATGAATTGACTGTGATCAGGAGACACGCATGAAGATACAACACAAACTGTTATGGCTCGCGCTCGGACTCTGGCTGGCGCTGCTCGGCGCGGCGAGCCAGGCGCAGGCGCAGGTCGAGAAATTCGATGGCAGGCCGGCTTTCGCCAAAGGCGTCGAGACGAGCTATTACGTCTGGCGCGACGGAGACAAATGGTCGGTGCGCTGGACGACGACTGGCAAGCTGCGCCATTTCACCGGCCACGTCACGGCGGAAGGCGGCGAATTGAAATCGCTCAAGCGCATTGATGTCGAAGAAGAACGCCGCGTGCTTTATCCCGGACGCGCGCCGCACGTCGCCATTGGCCCGCGCGGGCGCGTTTACCGGAGCGGCGGGCGAGCGCCCGTCGTGGTTACGAAGGAACAGGACCAAATCGAGAAGGACGGCAAACACCGCATCGTTTTCAACGCCAAGACGGATGACGATATTGACGGTTTCGATTTCAAGGTGGATGAAAACGTCACCGCGCTGCGCTTCGTCCTGGAGATTGACGGCCAAATGCGCCCGCGGCTGATCGAAACGGGCCAGCGCAATCTCAAACCTGAGCAGGCGCCTCTCGTCGTGAGCATCAGGTAACTGACAATGCCAGTAACCGTCCCAGGCGGGGCGGGAAAAACCGGACAAACCACAATCAACTTAATTTGGAGGAAATTGACGTTATGAAAAACCTGTCTACCATTCTTTTCGCGCTTACGCTTATGCTGGGGCTAACCGTCATCGCTTCAGCGCAAACGCCAACGCCGACACCGACGCCCGGCAAACGGACGCCGGTAGCCACCAAACGTCAGGGGAACCAGCAAAAACGCATTGGACGTGGCGTCGCTTCCGGCGAGTTGAAAGCCAGCGAAGTCCGCAAGCTGGAGAAGGAACAGAAAGAGATTCAGCAGCAGAAGCAGGAAGCCCGCGCTGATGGCACAGTGACCGGCGCCGAGCGCAAGGAGATTCACAAGGAACAGGAGAAGGCGAGCCGTCACGTTTATCGCGCCAAACACAACAACAAAAAACGGAAATGAACGGCCTTTCGCCGCGACGCGTTATAGCGTTTTTCCTGCCGTGCTATAATCCGCGCCGCGCAATTGAGCAGCGCCGGGTCTTCGATAAAGACCCGGCGCTGCTTTTCAACAAGTGGTCGAATCAGCCTTTCGCTTATGAATCAACTCAATCGCAGACAATGGCTGGCAAGCCTCACGCTTGCCGCTCTGGGCGCGCCCGCATCCGCCCGCGCATTCCAAACGACGATCAACTCGCAAGACCCGGCGAGATCGCCGCTGCCGCTGAAAGATTACGAACCGCGCAGCATGCTTCGCGTGACGGAGACGAAGGTCGAACGCGCGCGCTTCCCCGTGATTGACTTCCATACGCACCTGTCATTCACCGACCGCAACGCGAAGCCGGAGAAAGCAGTGTTCCGCGCGAAGCGCGAAGAGATTCTGCCGGTGATGGATCGCCGGAACGTGCGCGCGATGGTCAGCCTGACCGGCGGTTACGGCGCGGCGCTCGAAGAGAACGTTGCTTACTGGCAAACGCCTTCGCCCGACCGCTTCGTCGTTTTCACCGAACCCTGGTTCAACCGGATCACTGAGTCGAACTACCCGCAGTTCCAGGCCGATCAGATCGAACGCGCTAAAAAAACCGGCGCGCGCGGATTGAAGGTCCTGAAAACTCTGGGACTGTATCTGCGCGAGAACGTGACGACGGGGCCGCTGGTCAAAGTTGACGACAAACGCTTCGACCAGATGTGGGAAGCCTGCGGCGCGCAGAAGCTGCCCGTGGCCATTCACACGTCCGACCCCGAAGCATTCTTCCTGCCGACCGACCGCTTCAACGAGCGGTATGAGGAGTTGAGCGCCCATCCCGACTGGTCGTTCCACGGGCGCGATTTCCCCAGCAATCGTGAGTTGCACGAAGCGCGCAACCGCGTCGCCGAACGCCATCCGCGCACGCAGTTCGTCTATCTGCACGTGGGCGACGCCGAAGATTTGCGTTGGGTGAGCGAATGGCTTGATCGTTATTCGAATGTCCACGTCGAAATCGGCGCGCGCATCGGCGAGTTGGGCCGTCAGCCGCGTACGGCCCGGAAGTTCTTCGACAAATATCAGGATCGAATCCTGTTCGGCACAGACGCGGTTCCACACGGCGTCGAAACTCCGCAGCAGATTTTCGGCGATCTGCTCTACCAGATTTACTTCCGCTTCCTCGAAACCGAAGACGAGTACTTCGATTACGCGCCCGCGCCGATTCCGCCTCAGGGACGATGGAAGATTTATGGATTGGGTTTGCCGGAAAGCATTTTGAAGAAGGTTTATTACGAGAACGCTGCGCGGTTGTTGGGACTGAGCGGGTGAAAAACCGGCTGTGTGTTTGCGCTTCAAACATTTCTGGAAACACCGCGCGCCGAGGAGTAAGATTGGTTTATGAGTTCACGGAAAGGAACGACCACTTTAGTCAGAAAGAGCGATGCGATTGGGCTTCGAGAATTCACCTCTGCCGACTTGGAGTTGATGCCGCAGAACGGCGCCCTTTACGAAATCATCGAAGGAGAACTCTACGTGTCCCGCCAGCCAAACTACGAACATCAATACACCTGCACCCGCCTGGGCCGGTTTCTCGATGAATGGAACGACATTAAAAACTCCGGGGTCGTGCTGACTGCTCCTGGCGTGATCTTCGCTGAAGATGACGATGTGGCGCCCGACGTGGTGTGGATCACCAGAGAGCGTCTGACCAAATCAACCGATCGGGCCGGACACTTGCATACAGCGCCGGAGCTGGTCATCGAAGTCCTCTCCCCCGGCAAACTCAACGAATTCCGCGACCGTAAAGCCAAGCTCGATCTTTATTCGCGGCGCGGCGTGCAGGAATACTGGATTGTGGATTGGATCAGCCATCAAGTTGAAGTCTATCGCCGCCGCCGCAACCGGCTGAAATTGATTAAAACGCTGCGCGCTCACGATCGGATCGAATCCCCATTGCTTCCTGGCTTCTCCTGCGAGGTCGCGCAGTTTTTCTTTTAGGGGTGCGCCCGGCGTTGATCGTCGTTTCGGCCACAAAAGCCAATCGGACAAAAAAATGTAGGACAAAAAAATGGCCGCTCTTTATTTTTTTGTCTTACATTTTTTTGTCCGCAGGGTCTGATGGCCGAAACGACGATCAAGGCCGGTGCGCCCTCTTCGGCAAATCCAGTCTACTCACCGTACCTCGCCTGCGCGCGATAACGCGCCAGCAATTCTTCCAGAAACCCTTCGTAACTGAACCCGGCCGGGTCGTAGTGCGGACGTATTTTTTCGAGCAGCGGAATCGCGATGCGCCAGGCCAGCCACAGTCGCGGATGTTCGGGAATGTCGTAACGCCGGCGGAGAAAGTTTTCGACGGCTAGAATTTCTGACGCCGTCACAACCCGCACGTCGCCGCTGAATTCCACCGGGGGCGCGACGCGGCGCATCGCCGTATCAATCACTTCGCTCTCGAACACCTCGTCGAACTTCGGCGCTTCAGCCGCGCGCTCTTTGACGACCACCGTGTTCGCCACGTAATCGCCCAACCGTTTCGCCCGCGCGCTGGCGAAGACCGAGATGATCCCGACCGAGTAAAACGGCATCGGCTGGATGTCCGCGAACCGGATCAGATTGCGCGTCAATGCGGCGAAGAAATTGATCGGTCGCCCGTCCTCCTGAATCACCCGCAATTTCAGCCATCGTTTGCCCGGCGTCTGCCCGCTCCAGATCGTCTCGAAGAAAATGAAATATCCGAAAAAGATCACGAAGCCAGCGAGGATGGCGACGGCGATTACCCACAGACTGCCTTCGCGCGCGCCGGCGAACATCACGTCTTCGAGCGAACGCATCCCGGCGCTCAGGTTCCGGGCGATGAAGTAAATGGTGAACATCGAAAACACCTGGATGCCGTGATCAATCGCGCAGGCCAGGAAGCGGTTGCCGATAGTGGCCAGCGCGAATTGCAGTTCGACGTGTTCTGGAGTTTCGATGACTAAAGTTTCGTCGGCCATGCGCACAATTTAAGGCGCCAGCCGACGCGCGCCAAGTTACTTGAGGTGTTTCTTGAACCAGTCCGCCGCCCGGCGGTCGCGCTCCACCTGATTACGCCTCAGACCATGGTTGTCCCCGGCGTAGATCACAAGTTCGTAGGTCTTGCCCAACCGCTGCAACCGCTGCGCCAGATTGAGCGAATGGCTCGGATTGACGTCGCGATCCTGGCCGCCGTGCATCACCAGCAGAGGCGTATTCAGCCGCTCGGCCCACTGCAAGGCCGAGCGGCGTTTGACGATCTCTTCACGTCTGGCTGCGAAGCCGGGCCAAATTTGCTCACCCAGCGGCAGGTAGGACTGCGGATCGGAGTTGATCAAATCGTCCAGGTCCGTGAAGGCTCCAATCACTGCGGCGGCATTGACCGGAAATCCGTCCCTGATCGCTTGGAAGGTCATCATCCCGCCGCGCGACACGCCGTACATAAACAGATTGTTGGCGTCAATGAAGTCAAGTGATTTCGCCACGGGCAGCGTGTTCATCAAGTCACGAAGATCAGCGCCGCCCATTTCGTCCCGGCCTTCACCGCCATCGCTGCCTCGATAGAGTGGCGCGATGATGACAAAGCCTTGTAGAGCCAGCCGGTGGAAAAAAGGCGCGAGTTCGGCGGCGATGTCGCCACGCACGTAACTGCCGCGATTGAAAATGATCGTTGGCAGCTTCTTTCCGTCCGTCCGTTTCGGCTTGTACAGGTAAGCGATGACTTTCAGCCCATCGCTGAAATAGGTGAGCTTCTGGAACTCGAACGACGGATCGCTGGCGGCCCGATCGTAATCTTGCTTGGTCCATTGCTTGGCGATCTCCTTGACCTGTTCGAATGACGGCAGCGGATAATTTTTAACGGCGACGATTTTTCCATCGTCAGGCGCCGCAGCCTGCGCGCCGCGCTGGCGACCCGCAAACTCCAAAGCCACAAGCGACAGGCAAATCAGCGCAGCCACCGAAATCTTCGTGCGAGTGTTCATGGCTTTCCGTCCTCTGAAAACGTGGGACAAGATGGCATCTTGTCCCACGAATCAATTGCGCGTTTTTCCCCTGGAGCCTTTTTCGAGATCGAACCTGGGAATGCCAAATTGACCTTCGAGGCCGCGGAGTTTTTCCAAATCAATCGGGCCGATGACGTTGACCACGGTGAGTTGCTTCGGTTCGGCGGAGATGATCGCCAAGCCGAGGATGTTGTCTCCCTGCATCTTCAGATGAACGTCAACGTTGTCGCCGCCGCGTTTGCTGTATACGCCGACGATCTTCTGCCATCCGGGCGCGCGCAATTGCGAACGGATGGTTTCGAGGTCGTTCTGCGAATACTCACCGGGTTTGTCGAACTCGAAGACGCGGACATAAACGCCTTTCAACCCGGAGACAATCTCTTTAACTTTCGCTTCGGTGGGATTCTGATTGCTGAGGAACTTCGCCGCAAGCTGCAACAATCTTTCATCCAGCGTGACTTCGATTACCTCGCCGGCCTTGTCCGCGAGTTTATTGAGGTGATCTATTTGCAGCTTCGCGTCCTGCGCCTGCGCTACGGCAGCGCAAAGCGCTGAAAGCAGGATCAAAACGATCACCTTCTTCATTGTCATCACTGATCTTTTCATCTTTCCTGACTGAATCACCGATTGCTTCTCCTCTGCCGTTGGCCGCCGAATCTGCCGCAGCGCGTGAGTTGAAACTCTTTTTCCAGCAGCGTCATATCATCCATGTTCAGCGGGCCAACGATGTTGACGACGCAGAGCTTTCGCGGCTCCGCCGAGATGGCCGCGAACCCGGCGATCTCATTGTTCTGAGGCAGGAAGAAGACCTCGTCGCTGCCGCTGTTCCGATTGCGCACCTCGACGATCCGCTCCCAGCCGGGCGAGCGTAATTGCGCGCGGATCACATTCAGGTCGGCCTCGTCGTATTCGCCGTCCTGCGCGAATTCGAAGCCGCGGACGTAAATGCCCTTCAGCTTCGCCAGCAACCCCTTGATCTTCGCCTGGTCGGACTGGCTGAGCGAGACGAGTTTTCTCACGAACTGCATCTGCACGTCGTTGAGCGTGATCTCGACGCTCTCAGTCGCTCTGGCCGCGAGGCGGTCGAGATGGTTGATCTGCAACCTTGCGTCCTGCGCGCGCGCCGGAATCGCAAGGCTGCAAAGGCAGAGCAGAAGCCATCCGATCATTCTTCTTGTGACAATCGGCTTCGTGTTCATCTTTTCTCTCTCCATTTTTCCTCTGGGAGCACACGCTGGAAGCGTGCGCTCCCAGGGGTTATTTGTCGTAGTATCCGCGCCGCGTCTTGGCCACCGCCCCATCGCGGCTGACTTTCACGCCGATTTTGCGGAATTCGCCGTTGTGTTTCAGCTTGTCTGGCGAATAGGCCAAGCTGTAAAGCGTGTGCAATTCGCTGGCGACACGCGCGTAGGCCGATTCCAGCTCTTCTTCGCGTTGCGCGCTGAAGACTTCGCCGCCGGTCTGTTCGGCCAGATCGTCGAGTTGTTTGCGCGCGATCCTGCGGTTGTCGCTGCCCGTCAGATTGCCGCCGCCGCCGAACAGCAGCCCGAGTTTGTTGTAATGGTTGCCGCTGCCGCTGAAATAGATTGGGTAGATCGTCACGTCCTCTTCCGACGCGCGTCCGAGCAGTTCGTCGAACGTGTGGACGGTGTCTTCATCGCCGATCAGCGACTCGTCCTCGCCGTCGGTCAGCACGACGATGGCTTTGCGCGCGTCGGGGATCGGGTCGAGTTGATCGAGCGCTTTCCACATCGAGTCGTAAAACGCCGTGCCGCCGTCAATGCCCTTGATCTGCTCGACCACCCGCTTCAGCGACTCTTTGTTCGTGGTGAAATCGGAAAGCGCGCGATACCGGCGAGTGAACGCGACCAGCGCGATCTTGTCCTGCGGTGGCAGCGCGTCAATGAACCGGCGCGCGGCGTCGGCCATAGCTTTCCGCTTCGATTTCGTGCTTCCGCTCAGATCGAGAAGCATCACCACGTTCACCGGAGCGTTGACTGGTTTGAAATGCGAGACCTCCTGCTTCACGCCGTCTTCGTAAACGGCGAAGTCTTCCAGCTTGAGATCGGTCAGCGGCTGCCCCGCGCGATCAACCGCCTTGACGTTCAGGTTGACCAGCCGCGTCTCGATGCGAATCACATCTTTGTCCGGCAGACTCGATTTGACTTCGGTAGTGGTAGTCGCCGCCGGTTTGGAAGAATTTTCCGGTTTCGCTTCGGCCGACAGAGGCGGATTGTTCTCGTCGCTGGTTGCCGCATTCAGCGCCGGCCTCGGTTTCGCGGCGGAGGTTTGAGTGTCAGCCGCCGTGTCTGTCGCAGTCGGCAATGAGTCAACGCTGGAAGGGCCAGTGGAACTGGCGCGGCGCGAGGAGCGCCTGGTCGCCACGTTCACATTCACATTGCCGCTGCTGCCTCCGCGAATCGAGTTGCCGAGCGAGATGCCCATGATCTTCGGGTTCTCCAAAAACCTCGCCGCCGCATCGGGATTGAATTTGACTTCGAGCACCACGGCTTCGCGGTCTTCCAGAACAGCCAACGCGAACTGAACATCTTTGCCAGAATTTTTGGCGTAAATGAAAGTCCGGCTGTTGCCGTCGCGCTTCGAGTTAATCTGAACCAGCGGCTGCCAGTCTTTGTTGTAAGCTTCGCGCATCACCGACTCAAAAGGCATCGCGCCCGGACGGCTCGCAAAATCCTGATCTTCAAACACGGCCAGCTTGAAGCCTTTCACTCCGGCCGGGCGAATCAGTTTGACCGCGAAGTTGGCCAGACCGAGCATCGGGATGCGGGTCTTCTTCGCGCGGTAATTCTTTTCGATGTGCTTGACTACGTCTTTGAAACCTTTGCCTTTCGCCTGCGCTGTGAAGGCAGGCGCGAGCAACAACGCGATCATCACCGCGAACAGGATGGCTATTCGAACGAAACGGGCTATTCGGTTCATAACATTGCCTCCCTTGGTTGTGAGCGGGAGAGTGGGTGAGCGGGGGAGTGGGTGAAAAATCTCCCACTCCCCCACTCCCCCACTCCCCCGCTCTTTCTTCAATTGTCTCTTCTGCGAGTCCTCTTGGCTCCGGCGAAATCGAGATCGAAATCCTTCGGGATTCCGAACTGGCCGCGCAACTGATTGATCTTTTCGGGATCAATCGGGCCGACGACGTTGACGACCAGAATCTGCTTCGGCTCGGAGATCAACACGCCGACGCCGTCAATCACGGCGTTGTTGTTGATCATCAGGAAGACCTCGACGTTCTGGCCGTCGCGCTTGCTGCGCACGCCCACGATGCGATCCCAACCCGGCGCGGACAATTGCTGGCGGATCGCTTCGACATCGGCTTCGGAAAATTCGCCTTCTTTGTCGAACTCCACGCCTTTGACGTAAACGCCTTTTAGCGCCTGGACAATCTCTTTCACCGCCGCTTCGTCAGCCTTGTTGCTGTTGAGGAATTTCGACGCGATCTGCAGCAGCGAAGCCTCGACCCGGACATCAATCGTCTCGACGGCTTTGGGGAAGAGTTTGTCCAGATGATCAATCTGCAACCTGGCGTTTTGCGCGTAGGCGGGAGCAGCGACGCAAAAGGCCGCAAGCAAAGCGAATGAAATCAGCCTGAACGTAATCGGTTTCATAAGTTTCCCTCCGAGAATAGTTGTTTATTGACGCTCGCCCTATTTTGAGTCAGGCTCGCGTTCGGTGGTTTCGTTTACCTTCTTTTGAGCGATGTTAAGTTTGGCGCTGGCGATCCGCATGGCCATCATCACCTGCTCCTTCGCCTTTTCGCCTTCGGCGATTTCGGCGAGCATCCGCTGGCGATCATTCTCGCGGTAGCGATGAACGCCGGCGCCCGCGACGATCAGCGCGATGGCCATTGCGCCCGCCATCGCCCACTTCATCTGTGGCGGCTGAAAAAACTCAGCAAGTCTTTGCAGCCAACTTGCCTTCTCCCTCGACTTCTCCTGCTTCGACTCAGCAGACAGCTCGGCGATGCGCGCCATTACGCGGTCGGCGAAATCCGCCGAAGGCTCCTGGCGCCGCAAAGCCAGTTTCAGTTCGTCGTCAAAACGGTTCATACTTCGACTTCTCCCAGACAGCGAGTGACTTTTTCTCTCAAAATTACCAGTGAACGCCGCAGATGGCTTTTAACCGTATTGAGCGGCATATCCAGAATCTCTGCAATCTCGGTCGGATCGAGGTCTTCCTGGTAACGCAAGGTGACGACCAGGCGTGGCTTTTCGGGCAACGTCGCTACAATGCGTCGCAGCGTCGCGCTCATCAGCGAGTCGCCGAACTCGAACGAGGCGACGGGTTCTGGCGCGTCGTCAACGCTCACGGTGCGCATCTTGTGCTTGCGCGCGTGATCAATGCAGCGATGGCCGGTCACCTTGCGCAGCCAATATTTCAGATGAGCGGGCGATTCGATGGACGACAGATTCTGGTACAGGTGGATGAACACCTCCTGCGCCAGGTCTTCAGCCGTCGCGCGGTCGCGCAGGAAATAACGAGCCAGCGAAAAGACCATTGCCTGATGCTCGCGCACCAAATCGGCGAAGGCCGTATGATCATCATTTTTCGCGCGCGACAAGGTGTCGTCGGCTCGCTGCATTCCGACCTCTTTCCTCTCGATCAATTGATCTGTTCGCTTTTCACTTGCCATTACGCGCAGTTAGTGACCGGGGAGTGCAAAAATTTTCAGCTTTAATAAATCAGTACCGCGAGCGGTAGCGAGCGCGCATCCTGAGCCGGTCGACTGACGGATGCGCGCTCGCTACCGCTCGCGGCGCCGATTAAATCGTCAGGTTGACGAATTTGTAAACCCTGTGTTAGGTTTCCGTTCCAACTGATCTTCCCGTCAATATTGGCTTTTCTGCAAGGCGAGGGGAACTTCTCACGAGGTCTGCGAACTGTGTCGAACACCCAATTGGGCCAATTAAAAAAGACCGCTCTCAACGATACGCATCGGAAGCAGGGCGGCAGGATGATTGATTTCGGCGGCTGGGACATGCCCGTGCAGTACGCCGCCGGAACCATCGAAGAGCATCTGGCCGTGCGCACGGCAGCCGGCATCTTCGATGTCAGCCACATGGGCGAGATCGAAATCCGCGGGCCGCAATCGTTAGCCCTCATTCAAAGCCTGACCACCAACGATGCAAGCAAACTCAGCGATGGCCAGGCGCAATATTCCGGCCTGACTTATCCCGAAGGAACTTTCGTTGACGACATCCTCGTCCATTGCTTCACCCCGGATCATTACTTCCTCTGCGTCAACGCGTCGAACGCCGACAAGGACTTCGATTGGATTCGCAGCCACGGTTCAGGCTTCGACGCTGAGGTCCAAAACGTCAGTGCGAATTACACACAACTAGCGATTCAGGGGCCAAAGGCGTTGGAGATTTTGCGGCCACTGGCTGATGTTGATTTGAATGCGATCAAATACTACTGGTTCACGCGCGGCGAGGTTGACGGTGTTCCAGCGATCATCGCTCGAACCGGCTACACGGGCGAGGACGGGGTCGAGATTTACTTCGATCCGAACGAATCGGAACGCGTTTGGAACAAGATCGTTGATGCAGGAAAACCGCATGGGCTGCTGCCTTGCGGATTGGCGGCGCGAAACACGCTCAGGCTCGAAGCCAAAATGGCGCTTTACGGCAACGACATTGACGATACGACCACCGTGCTCGAAGCCGACCTGGGCTGGATTTGCAAATTGAACAAGGGCGATTTTTTCGGACGTGATCGTTTGGCCGAACAGAAAGAGAAAGGCTTGACGCGCAAGCTCATCGGCTTTGAAGTGATTGATAAAGGCATCGCGCGCGACCATTACCCGGTCTTCATTGAAGGGCGGGAAGTGGGAATGGTCACTTCGGGCAGTCCCGCGCCGTTTCTGAAGAAGAACATTGGCTTGGCTTACCTGCCGATTGAACACACAGAGATCGGAACAAAGTTTGAAGTTGATGTGCGCGGGCGCAGGCTGGCGGCGCAAGTCTTACAGACACCGTTTTACAAGCGAAGCAAATAATCGCGTTTGCAGTTCCGCCTTCAGACAAATGGCGTTGAGTTAAGGCAGACGCCGCTCAGCTAATTGGCCATTGGCAATTGAGCATTGCCAATTGTCTCGCAGGAAGCCGATCTTCTCTCCTGCAAAACAATGGTCAATGGCCAATTGGCAATGGTCAATGGCTTGATTTACGGCCCTTGGTTTGAAGGCGGAACTCCAAACAGTTTTGAGGAGAAAAGAATGGCTGCTTACCCCGACAATCTTCACTACACCAGAGACCACGAATGGATTCGCGTTGATGGCGAGATCGGGACAATCGGGATCACGGACTTCGCGCAGGAGCAATTGGGCGACGTCGTTCACGTCCAGTTGCCGCGCATGGGAGAAAAGTTTGAAGCGCACGATACGTTCGGCGAAGTCGAATCAGTGAAGACTTTCAGTGAACTTTTCACTCCCGTTTCCGGCGAAGTTACGGCAATCAACGAGTCCCTGGCCGACGCGCCTGAGTTGGTCAACACCAACCCTTACGACGGCGGCTGGATGATCAAAATCAAAATCAGCGATCCGGGCGAAATTGACAGCTTGCTCTCGGCCAGCGAGTACGAAGATTTCGTCGAGTCGCAAAAAGAAGAGTAAAACAGACAGGAAGATGCGTTACATTCCAAACTCGACCCAAGAGCGCGAGGCTATGCTGCGCGAAATGGGACGCCAATCCATTGCCGAACTTTTTCGTGGGATTCCCGATCAGCTTCAACTCAACCGCCCGCTCAACCTGCCTGCGGCGCTTTCCGAAACCGAGGCGCTCAGTTTCTTCCGCGACCTGGCCGAACGCAATACGACGCGACACACGGGCGAGCGGATGGTCTCGTTCCTCGGCGCGGGCGCTTACGACCATTTCATCCCGACAATCATCGACACGCTGATTTCGCGTGCGGAGTTTTACACCTCCTACACGCCGTACCAGCCGGAGATCAGCCAGGGCACGCTCGCGGCGATCTTCGAGTTCCAGACGATGATCTGCGAGCTGACGGGGATGGATGTGTCGAACGCTTCGCTTTACGACGGTTCGACCGCGACCGCCGAAGCTGTGTTGATGGCCGAGCGCGTGACCCGCCGGTCGAAAGTCGCGCTGGCCGCCAATCTGCATCCAGAATACCGGCAGGTCGTTGACACCTACGTGCGCAACGCCGGGATCACCGAGCAAACGATCATCACCTGCGCAGAGACCGGGACGGTCTTGCCCGAGGCGATCCTCAATCTCGGATCGGACATCGCCGCAGTCATCGTCCAATCGCCCAACTTTTTCGGCGGCGTCGAAGATTTGCAGAAGCTGGCCGAAGCCGCTCACAAAATCGGAGCTTTGTTCGTCGTTGTCGTCGCTGAAGGACTGAGCCTGGGGTTGCTGCAAGCTCCAGGCAAGGCCGGAGCCGACATCGTCTGCGGGGAAGCGCAATCGTTCGGCATCCCGCTGTCGTTCGGCGGCTCGTACTGCGGCTTCTTCGCCACGACTGAAAAACTGCTGCGGCAGATTCCAGGCCGTTTGGTCGGTCAGGCGTCCGATTCGGAAGGGCGCAGCGGTTTCACCCTGACGCTGGCCACGCGCGAACAACACATCCGCCGCGAAAAAGCGACCTCCAACATCTGCACCAACCAGGGGCTGTACGCGCTGATGGCGACGATCTACCTCTCGACGCTGGGGCGTCGTGGCGTGCGCGAAGTCGCGGAGCAGAACCTGCAAAAAGCTCATTACGCGGCGCAGCGGATTGCGGCGCTTGATGGTTATCAACTCTGCTTCACCGCGCCGTTCTTCAACGAATTCGTCATCAGTTGTCCGAAGCCCGCGCAGGAAGTTCTGGACGAATTGACCGACAAGAAGATCATCGGCGGTCTCGCGCTCGAACGGTTCTTTCCCGAAATGAAGAATGAGGTCTTGGTGTGCGTGACTGAAACGACGACGAAAGAAGAAATCGATGCGCTCGTTGAGGCGTTGAAATAAGACTGTGGCGGTAGTCCGACCGTGAGGGAGGGCGTGGTCATTGACTCACGCCCTCCCTCACGGTCGGGCTACCGCCACGCCGGAGAACGCAGTGATCAGGAAAGCAAGTACTCACATCAATCAAAACGAAGGAGTGATCTTCGAGCATTCGCGCCCAGGACGGGTCGGTTACAAACTGCCCGCGCTCGATGTCGAAGCGGCGCCAATTGATTCGATGATTGATCCGAAGCTGCGGCGCGACGACGACCTCGCGGGGCTGCCCGAAGTCAGTGAAGTAGACGTTATCCGCCATTACACGCGCATCTCGACGTGGAATTATGCGGTTGATTACGGGATGTATCCGCTCGGCTCGTGCACGATGAAATACAATCCGAAGCTCAACGAGCGCGTGGCGCGGCTGGAAGGCTTCGCCGCGTCGCACCCGTACACGCCGGATGACTTGGCGCAAGGCAACCTGGAGTTGATCCTGGAACTGGAAGAGGCGCTGGCGGAGATCACAGGCCTGGCGGCGGTCAGCCTGCAACCGGCAGCCGGAGCGCAGGGTGAGATGACCGGGTTGATGGTGATTCGCAAATGCCTGGAATCGCGCGGCGATGCGCGCAAGATCGTGCTCATCCCGGATTCGGCTCACGGCACCAACCCGGCCAGCGCAGCGATCAGCGGCTATCAGGTGCAAACGATCAAGTCGTCCGGCAATGGCGCGATTGATCTCGAAAACCTGCGCCAGGTCGTCAACGAAAACGTCGCGGCGCTGATGTTGACCAATCCTTCGACGCTCGGAATGTTCGAGGAGAACATCGTCGAAGTGTGCCGCATCATGCACGGCGCAGGCGGGTTGGTTTACATGGACGGCGCGAATATGAACGCGCTGGTCGGGGTGACGCGACCTGGCGATATGGGCGTTGACGTGATCCACCTGAACCTGCACAAGACGTTCTCGACCCCGCACGGTGGAGGCGGCCCCGGCGCGGGGCCGATTGCGGTGACGAAAGAGCTTGAGTCGTTCCTGCCCTTCCCGCGCGTCGTCGAAGAATCGAACGATGAGAGACAACGCGTTCTGCGCCTCAATTACGACCGCCCGCAATCAATCGGGCGGGTGCGCGCTTTCCACGGCAACTTCTCGGTGCTGGTTCGCGCGCTGTGCTACATCCTCAGCTTAGGCCCCGACGGTTTGCGCGAAGCCACAGAGAGTGCCGTGCTCAACGCCAATTACATCGCGCATCACCTGAAAGATGACTACGAGATCGCGTTCGACGGCAAACCGATGCACGAAGTGATCCTCAACGACAAACGCCAGCAGAAGTCGGGCGTCCACACGCTGGACATCGCCAAGCGGCTGATTGATTACGGGTTCCATCCGATGACCATCTACTTCCCACTGGTCGTGCCCGGCGCGATGATGATCGAACCGACCGAGAGCGAAGGCCGCGAAGAACTCGATCTGTTCGTTGACGCGATGCGTTCGATTGCGCGCGAAGCCGAAGAGAATCCGGAGCTGGTCAAGAGCGCGCCGCATAACACGCGGATCGGCAGGTTGGATGAAGCGGGGGCGGCGCGTAAGCCGGTGTTGCGGTGGAAACCGGCGAAGGCTTCGTAAACCGCAGGAGTTGAATAGCGATCACTATTCCTGGCCGCTTTGGCAACACGCTGGCTTGACGCGCTCTTCAAGCCAGCTATAGGATATCGTTCAGCTTTGATAGGAGATCGTTATGCTAAACCCTCAAACATTTGAAGACAGATCCCAAAAGATTGTGGCCGAAACTGACACTCCGACAATCAATCAGGAAAATGAAGTTGTGCGATCAACCAAACGAGCTCCCTTCTCTATTCCCGAAAGCCGACTGGCCTTTTATCTTTTTGTCTTCACTGTCGCCGGATTTGTCCTGTTGCGCGCCCTGACCGATCAAGAAATAGTGGTGGCGCTAGGCACACTCAATATAGCGATCATAGCAATGTGGGTTTGGGCCTTGATGAGCAAATTTCGCTCGATCTCTCAGTCTTTGAAGTACAACCAGCAAAACAAACCTGAATGAAAACTTCCCGGAGCATTGAGAAATGCCTGACAGCAACGATCCCCCAACCAAAGAGTCTCAGGCAGGTGAAGCAGTCAAAACCTTAGCAGATTTGCTTCTGAAAAATGAGGAATTCAGGAAATCCCTCGGCAGGCGATCTACCTATGCGATTCTTACCGCAACTGCCATTGCCGCAATAAAATTAACCGTCGGGCTTCCGGCCATCAGTTTCGAAGCTATTACTTTGATTGCGTTTCCAGCGTTCGTTCTGATCACGGCAATAGAGGATTGGATCAGGAGCAAACGACCAGCAACCGTCTTCTACATCTGCCCAGAAGAAGGCCGGTTCATTCGGATCAAGCGCTCGTCTCATCCGAAATATCGCCAGATGAGGTCGTGTCCCGATTGCGGATGCGAGTTGATCAGGCGATGTCAGCAAGGAAAGCATTTCATCGTATCGCCAGACCCGGATAATCCGGACACACCGCCGAAGCTCGATGGATTCTGTCTTTTCTGCAAACCATCGCTTCCAAAAACCAGCAGAGCCTATTTGCCCGCCACCGATAAACCGGCCAATCGTGATTAGCGCCTCTCACACCACTCAGAGTGATGTTGCGCTGTACAAGCCCACAAACCACACTGTAGAATCCCTCACTTGTATCGCAAACTTCAATGAGGCTGTCCGAATGCGCCAAATGTCCATATGCCATTAGCTACTGGTCCGTTGAGTCAATTGTCGCTGGAATTATCCGAACAACTGCGGCAGCAACTGCGGCGGATGCTGGTGCGCCTTGACGAGATTCGCGCGCTCGCCTCCAGTCCCAACACGTGGACGCCGCCGGTTGACGTGCTCGAGATGGAGGAGGCGATCCTGGTCAGAGTCGAACTGCCGGGCGTTTTGCGCGAGCACGTCCGCATCACCCTGCTCGACAACGTTCTCAAAGTCGAAGGCCGCAAAGAGCGCCCGAACGCCTCCGGCAAATTGCCGGACGAAGAGGAGCGTCCGATCCGTTTCATCTGTCTCGAACGGGCTTTCGGCGGCTTCTCTTTCAGTGTCTCGCTCAAATGGCCGGTTGACGCAGTGAAGGTCTCGGCTCAGTTGACCGATGGGGTGTTGCAAATCCGGCTGCCCAAGACCACGGCCTGCGGGCGCGAGATTTCCGTGCCGATTTCCGAGTAACGATTTTCACTCCAAACCATCACACATAAGTCGAATACCAGTCTGAGGATTATGATTACCGTCACCGAACAAGAAGAAAAACAAACAACGAACGAAACTCAGGACGAGCAACTGAAAATCCCGGAGGTGTTGCCAGTGTTGCCGCTGCGCGACATTGTGATCTTCCCCTTCATGATCGTGCCGCTGTTCGTCAGCCGCGACCGTTCGATCCGCGCCGTTGATCAGGCTCTGGCCGAAAACCGGATGATCATGCTCGCCGCGCAGAAAGACCCCGATAAAGAAGAGCCGGCCCCGGGCGATCTTTACGACGCCGGCACGGTCGCCATCATCATGCGGATGCTGAAGCTTCCCGACGGGCGCATCCGCATCCTGGTGCAGGGCATCACGCGCGCCAAGATCAATTACCTGGAAGACAATCAAAATTTCCTGCAGGCGCGCATCGAGGAGATGAAAGAGATTCCGCCCACTGAGAGTCTCGAACTCGAAGCCTTGTCGCGCAACATCCGCTCGTCGCTGGAAAAGGCCGTCGGTTTGGGCAAAAACATCTCGCCCGAAGTGATGGCCATCGTTTCGACCGTCGAAGACCCCGCGCGACTGGCCGATCTGGCCGCGTCGAACCTCGAACTCAAAGTCGAGGATGCGCAAACGGTGCTCGAACAACTGGACGTGACCCAACGCCTGCATCGCGTCAATGAACTGCTGGCGAAAGAGAACGAGGTCCTGACCGTCCAGCAGGAGATCAACACGCAGGCCAAAGGCGAGATTGACCGCTCGCAGCGCGAGTTTTACCTGCGCCAGCAGTTGAAAGCCATCCAGCAGGAACTCGGCGAAGGCAACGAGCTGGCCGAAGACATCGCCCAGTACCGCGAAAAGATGGCGAAAAACAAAATGCCGAAGGCGGTCGACGAAGAAGTTGATCGCCAGTTGAAAAAACTCGAACGGATGCATCCCGACGCCGCTGAAACAGGCACGCTGCGCAATTGGCTGGACATCATGGTCGCCCTGCCGTGGTCGAAACACTCGAAGGAAAACCTGGACCTGAAAAAAGCCCAGGAGATTCTCGACGCCGACCATTACGGTTTGGAGAAGGTCAAGGAGCGGATCATCGAAGCTCTGGCCGTGCGCAAGATCAAAGAGAAACCTAAGGGTTCGATCCTCTGTCTGGTCGGGCCTCCGGGCGTAGGCAAAACCAGCCTGGGTCGTTCGGTCGCACGCGCCTTGAATCGCAAATTCGTTCGATTGAGTCTGGGCGGCGTCCACGACGAAGCTGAGGTTCGCGGCCACCGCCGCACTTACGTCGGCGCCATGCCCGGTCGCATCGTTCAGGCGATTCAGCAGGCCACGACGAACAACCCGCTGATCATGCTCGACGAGATAGACAAAGTCAGCTCGGATTTTCGCGGCGATCCGTCATCGGCGCTGCTGGAAGTGCTCGATCCCGAACAGAACTTTTCGTTCCGCGACAATTACCTCAACGTGCCGTTCGACCTGTCGAACGTGATGTTCATGACGACGGCCAATGTGCTCGAAACCATCCAGCCGGCGTTACGCGACCGCATGGAAGTCATCCGGCTCGCGGGGTACACCGAAGAGGAGAAGCTGCAGATCATCCTGCGCCACCTCTTGCCGAAACAGATGGACGAGAATGGCATCAAGCCCGAACATCTGCATATTTCCGAACAGGCGCTGCGCGATTGCGTGGCGAAATACACGCGCGAATCGGGGTTGCGCCAGCTCGAACGCGAGATCGGCAAAATCTGCCGCAAAGTCGCGCGCCGCGTGGCCGAGGGCGACAGCGAGCAGGTCAAAGTCACCGTCAAAAACCTCAACGAGTTTTTAGGCCCGGCGAAAATCGAGCCTGAAGAGATGTTGAAACACGATCAGATCGGCGTCGCGACGGGATTGGCCGTGACCGCTACTGGCGGTGACATACTCTTCATCGAAGCCCTGACGATGAAAGGCAAGGGGAGTTTGCAACTGACGGGTCAGCTTGGCGACGTGATGCGCGAATCGGCGCAGGCGGCTTATTCGTTTGCCAAATCGCGGGCGCGCGAACTCGGCATTGACGAAGAGGTGTTCGGCAAAACCGACATTCACGTCCACATTCCCGAAGGCGCGATTCCGAAAGACGGCCCGTCAGCAGGCATCACGATGGCGACGGCGCTGGTCTCGGCGCTCTCGAACCGCCCGGTCAAGAAATATGTGGCGATGACCGGCGAGATCACTCTGCGTGGCGACGTGCTGCCGATCGGTGGAGTGAAAGAGAAAGTCCTGGCGGCCCATCGCGCCCAGATCAAAACCGTGATCCTGCCAGTTCAGAACCGCAAGGACATGGAGGAGGTGCCGAAGGAACCTCAACGCGAAATGGAATTCATCTTTGTGGACAACGTGCGCCAGGTCTTCGATGAAGCGTTGATGCCCGCCGTCATTCAGCCGAAAGCTTCAACCAACGGGAAGCAGGTCCTGAAGACTTCAGCCATCGGCAAAACCAGACCGAAGACAAACAAAAAAGCTCGCGCCAGAAAGATTCACTGATTCACCGCGGCCCGAATAACTGTAAACCTTTCGCCTACGCCGCGAAAGAAATTCGGCTTGAACCTCTCAGCGCCGGTGTGTAGAATCCGCCTTCGTTAAGATTCAATCGGAGCTAATTGGAGCAAGGGTAGAACGATGACAGCAGCAGCCGGAAAATTCATACGAGGGTTCATTGATCAACACCGCGCCCAACGCCAGTTTGCGGCGCGTTTCACTCCGCTGACCGCCCTCTCCCTTACGTTGCAGCGCAATGCCTGAAGTTGCGCTGCGCCTTCCCATCGCGATTTTCCCCGAAAAGTTTTGTGAGTACGCCACGGCATTGCGCGACGATCTGTTCGTCGCGGCTTTAGGTATTGCCAGGCTCAATCGAAAAGGACACGACCATGAACGAAAAGTATTTTCCCGAAGAGATCGAAGAGCGCCAACAGCGGCGCTGGGCCGAAGCGCGAGTGTTTGAAGTCGAAGTTGATCCGCAGCGCGAGAAGTTTTACTGCCTGGAGATGTTGCCGTACCCGTCAGGCCGCATCCACATGGGCCACGTGCGCAACTATTCCATCGGCGACGCGCTGTCGCATTTCAAACGGATGAATGGTTACAACACGCTGCATCCGATGGGCTGGGACGCGTTCGGCATGCCGGCTGAGAACGCCGCGATTAAGAACAACGCCAGGCCGGACCAGTGGACGGTTGAAAACATTGACGCGATGCGCGCACAGTTGCAGCGAATGGGATTCAGCTACGATTGGAACCGCGAGATCGCTTCCTGCACGCCCGAATATTACCGCTGGAACCAGTGGTTCTTCATCGAAATGTGGAAGCGCGGCTTGCTGTATCGCAAGAACGCGACGGTCAATTGGTGCGTGAAGTGCAATACGTCTTTGGCCAACGAGCAGGCCGAAGGCGGTTTCTGCTGGCGCCACGAAGACACGCCGGTCGAACAGCGCGAGTTGGAGCAATGGTTCATCCGCGTGACGAATTACGCCGACCAGTTGCTGGACGATCTGGACACCCTGGAAGGCGGATGGCCCGACCGCGTGATCACGATGCAGCGCAACTGGATTGGGCGAAGCCGTGGCGCCGAAGTCAACTTCGAGATCGCTGGCGACCCGGCCAGGAAGATTCGCATCTTCACCACGCGCATTGACACGATCTTCGGCGCCAGCGCCGTGATCGTCGCGCCCGAACACGAGCTGATTGACCAGATGATCGCCGCCGGCAAAGCGGGCGACGAACTGAAAGCCTTCGTCGAGAAACAACGCGCGGTTTCACGAGAAGACCGCATAGCCGAAGGCGCGGAAAAACAAGGCGTGCCGACCGGCGCCTTCGTCATCAACCCATTCAGCGGCGAGAAGCTGCCGGTCTGGGCGGCCAACTTCGTGGTCACCGGTTATGGCACGGGCGCGCTCATGTCCGTGCCTGCGCACGACGAACGCGACTTCGAGTTCTCGAAAAAATACGACTTGCCGATTCCACGCGTGATCAAGCTGGTGGGTTCGGCAGAAGCAGACGACGCTCCGGTCGATGCCGCCTTCACGGCGAAGGACGAGACCGGCGAGTTGATCAATTCCGGCCCGTTCAACGGAATGAAAGTTCCCGCCGCGATTGAGGCGATGACGGCGTATGCCGAAAAACACGGCTTCGGCGCGGCGCAGACCAATTTCAAGATTCGCGATTGGGGCGTCTCGCGCCAGCGCGCGTGGGGCACGCCGATCCCGTTCATCCACTGCCCGACGGACGGCATCGTCCCCCTGCCCGAAGAACAACTGCCGGTCGAATTGCCCGCGGACCTGAACTTCAACACGACGGGATCGCCGCTGGCTGAAGCTCCGGCGTTCGTCAACACGACCTGTCCGAAATGCGGCGGCGCGGCGCGGCGAGACACCGACACGATGGACACGTTCGTTGATTCGTCGTGGTATTACTTCCGTTACTGCGACCCGAAAAACACCAAGCTGCCGTTCGCGCCGGAGGCCGCGGCATATTGGACGCCGGTTGATCAATACATCGGCGGCATCGAACACGCCGTGTTGCATCTGATCTATACGCGGCTGTGGACGAAGATCATGCGCGATCTGGGCCTGATCACCTTCGACGAGCCGGTCAAAAAATTGCTGACGCAGGGAATGGTCTGTCTGGCGACCTACCGCTGCGAAGAGCACGACTGGCTGTACCCATACGAAGTCGAGGACGGCAAGTGCAAATTCTGCGGTCGGGAGGCCGAGGTCGGGCGCATCGAGAAGATGTCGAAGTCGAAGAAGAACACGGTTGACCCCGACGAGATGATCAAAATCTACGGCGCAGACACCGTCCGGCTGTTTATGCTGTTCGCCGCCCCGCCCGAAAAAGATTTGGAGTGGAGCGAAGCGGGGGCCGAAGGCGCGTCCAGGTTCCTGAACCGCGTCTGGCGCATAGTGCACAAATGGCGCGACAAGCTGGGCGTCGCTTCCGAAGGGGAATTTTCTTCGGAAGCCCGCGCGCTGCGCCGCAAGACGCACCAGACGATCCGCCGTGTCACGCACGATGTCGGCGAGCGTATGAACTTCAACACCGCCGTCGCCGCGATGATGGAATTGACGAACGAGATTTATGCGTTCGACGGTTCGCTGAAAGGCGAAGCGACTGACGCCGACCTTTTCGCAATGAAGGAAGCGATGGAGGCGTTGGCGAAGCTGTTGGCGCCGTTCACGCCGCACATTACCGAGGAACTATGGCAGTCGTTGAGCCACGGCGAGATTGTCGTCGCCTCAGCGTGGCCGCAGTTTGACGCTGAATTGGCGAAGGAAGAAGAACTGGAGATCCCAGTTCAGTTGAACGGCAAGCTGATTGCGCGCGTGTTGGTTGCGGCTGATGTTTCGGACGAGACGATGAAAGAGGCCGCGCTGGCCAGCGACCGCGTGCAGGCAAAGCTGGAAGGGAAACAGATCGTCAAGACGATTGTTGTGTCGAAACGGCTGGTCAATTTGGTGACAAGATGAAGCTCGGGAGCTGTAAGAAAAAGGGGACGCAGCGAATGCGCCCCCAATGCGTGAGATAGTAGGCCGAGGCCCTCAATAAATGGTCACTTTCTTGCCATTTGAGGTCTTACCCGATGCAGAGTTGGACAGGTAGATATGATACGTTCCCGGATTGTTGATTGTGATCGGCGCTCTGATACGCGTGCTGCTTCGCTCAGTCAAGACATTATTCGGAACTATGCAACTTCCGAAGCTGCTGCACCCGCTGCCAAGAACGATTACCCGCACACTGCGAGCATCGAACCCCAGACCGTTAGCGGTGATCGTGATCTGACGACCTACGACGCCTGACGTAGGCGAGATCGAGTCGAGACGTGGGGCGCTTTCGCTGGGCCGATAAGCCGGATCGAAGTAACCTTGAATCTTTAAAGCCTCCGGCGTGCCGGTGCGCCAAGTAATCTGACAGGAAGTGTAGTTTGCTTCCTGTATGGTCACATTCAAGCTACCGTCGTGGTTGACAGCGACGTTGCGGACTACTGAAACGTGACCAATGCTGTTGCCGGTGTTATGTATCGCTACCGAGCCTACTCTGGCAAACCTGTGGTTGATAATCGCCAATTTGCCACTGTAATAAGTTAATCCCGTAGGTAGTGAAGGCGCTTGCGAGCGGGCCCAAAGCACGCAGTTGCACTCCAGTCCCTGTGATACATACGTCTGGGCTGCTGACAAGGCTTCTTTAAGGAAAGGCTTGACCGCCTCACCCAAGAATTCGTCGGACACCTCACGGTCTGTCGTCTGGTGGAGCAGCACTTTTCCCCCGCCAAGGTCAATTGCCACTCCGCGTTGATATTCCCCGTCCAGGTTGATTGAGAAGATCAAAGCGGGATAACCATCAACGTACGTCAGTTTGGGTTCGTCTTCCCGGGAAGAAGAGAATGCGGCGTACCAGTCCAAGAGCGTTTCTGCCGGCTCTCCCTTCTCCATCAGCGTCGTCGTTGTGGCCGGCTGACTGATCGCCCGCGCGGCCTTGCCGGCTTGATCGCCGAGGTCGGCCACTACGCCTCGCCGATCAACAGCTTGAGCCGTAGCGGACATCGTAACCACTAGCGACCAGACCAACGCTGCGCAAAGATGAATCAACGCAAAATTGATTTCTCGTTTCATACTGATACTCCTTAGTGTTTGAGTCTTTGTGTCTGCGTCTAACAGCAATTGCTATTATTCGGTCGACACGAAGCCTCCAGTTTGAGTTTACTGGCAAGCGGCATGCTTACCGCTGCCTTCACCCTCATCTCCCAGAGGCGGAGCAAAAGTTACGGGAAAATTTTTGAGCTAGGCTTTCAGTTAGGGAGGGTAATTGCGCGAGAGTCTTGCGAAGTCTATTCGCCCTGAGAATGCATTCTAGCTGCTGACGGCTTCGAAATGGATTCACTTTCGACTAATCCTGAATGTGTAACGGACGACATCTTCCTCTATGCCTGAGGAAGTCTTGGCCTTCAAGGTGATGGATGCCGCCGCTTCGGGGCACGCAGTGTTTTCAATTGAACTTTACGCAGCGCCTCGGCTCGCCCTTCGCCCTGCTTCAGCGCCGTGTAGTAAGCGATCATCAAGTCCTTTGTGGCGTCGTCGTTCACCTTCCACAAGCTTACCACCTGGCTCTCCGCCCCTGCCAGCACCAAAGCCCGCCGCAGCCCGTAAACGCCTTCGCCATTCTTGACCTCTCCAATACCGGTATCGCATGCCGAAAGCACGACCAGCTTGGTTCCCCACAAATCGAGTCCGGCGACTTCGGCTGCGGTCAAAATACCATCGTCGTCCGCGCTCTTTCGCTGGTTGGCCCAGGCCAATGCCAGTCCTGAACGAAGCAGGGGGTTTTCGATCCGCCCGATCGCGACTTCAGACCCAGCGCCAGATCTAGTCGCTGGCAATCCAAACAGACTGAAGCCGCGCGAGTTTGTGGCGCCAGGATCGAGGCTCTGCAGGAAGAAGCCGTGCGTGGCGATGTGAAGGATGCGTGGGGCGCGCGCCTGTTTCACCGCAGTCTCAGTCGCCTTATCCCTTTTCAGCACTTCCGAATCAGGCATCAGCCTTTTGATCGCGTCTGCTTCAGGGCCGGTCACCAGCGGATTAAAGTTAATTTTTGCAAGCAGGTCTTCACTACCTGATTCTGCCGGTTGAGCCGCAGCGGTCCTTGTTGCCGGCTTCTTTCCATAAATTGGATCGGCGATGACCAAAGAGCTGCTTTTGCCCGCCCGCGCCACCTGCAACCGCAGCAAGTCTCGCCCACTGGTCACATAGCTCAGTGAATACTGCTCAACCAGATACCGCCCGTTCTCATCCACCAGCGCGGCAAACGGAACGAGGTTAAGGTTACTATCAGGCGAGATTAAGACGTGGCGTGTTTCACCAAGCAGCTTCCGTACTGGCCGCATCACTTTTTCCTCAAGCGCCTGGGCCAGTCGTTTAATTTCCTGTTCAGAAACTGTAGGAGCGCCCGTCTTCTCATCCAGCTTTTTCAGCGCTTGGCGCAGTGCATCTACGGATTGGTCAATTGCCTTTGCCTCGCCTAACTCTACCCACTGCGCTTCGCCCCGCCGCTGCAACACATAGGCAACATAACGTTGATTACCGAATGCTTCATCAGGTTTGGCAGGTTTGGCGTTGAATGGGCGATAGACAGTAAACTCAACCAATGCCACGTTGTCTGGCAGCGCCGACCGAACGGATTCCAGCGTGACCGGCTGTAATTGCAGGCGAAACTCGGCGCTGCGGTTGCTGATATCGGCTTCGAGTTTTTCTTTCTGCTCTTCAATCGCCTTGATCTGTTTCTGATGCTCGGCCGGGGTAATTCTTTGCGATCCGCCGAACACGAGCCTGGCTAATTGTGTGTTCGTGTCTTTGAACTGGCCGAGTAACGCTTGATCCTGCGGGCTGGAACGGCGACGTAGAGCCGCAATACTGTCGGTCATCGCATCGAGCGTGCGACCTTTAGTCCTGAGCAGAGCCGTGAGCGCAAGTTGCAGGGCTTGTGGGTTGTTCGGCTCAAACTGCGTGTGTATTAACAACGCATCGTTTACCCTAGCAGTAAAAGTCGAGAGGTAAATGAGCTTCTCGCGCTCGGAACCAGCGATAATATTATGGCTGAGATTATATTCGGTGACCTCAATACTACGTGTAAGTAGTGTGATCGCTTGTTGAAACCTCCCCTGATCCCGGTGGAGGTTCGCGAGGTTATTTAGAACGCCTGCAACCGCAGGATGCTTAGGTCCGAACTTGTTCTCCACAATTGCTAAGGCCTGTTGCAGAAGCGATTCGGCTTTCGTGTGATCTCCTTTCTTTTCATAAATTCCAGCAAGGTAGTTAAAACATTGGGCAATGCCAGAATACTCCGAGCCAAATCTCTTCTCAAGAATTGAGATCGCCTGTTGCAAGAACCGCTCAGCCTTCGAATAGTCTCCTTTACGCTCATAGACTGCCGCGAGGTTGGTGAGAGAAAGAGCAACAAATTGGCGCCCTGGCCCAAGCGCCTTCTCGAAGGTTGTCAAAGCACGCTGCCAGAACGCTTCTGCCTTCAGATCGTCCCCCCTGCGAGCATAGATAGCTGCGAGATTGTTAAGGGTAAGCGCGACATCGCGGTTCTCTAGACCATATACTTTCTCGTAGATTGTCAATGCACGCTGAAGCAGCAACTCTGCTTTTGCGTCGTCGCCTCTATTACTATAGATCGCTGCGAGATTACTAAGCGAGCTAGCAAGGTCAGGACTCCCCGGGCCAAATACTTTCTCTTCGATCGCAATTGCACGTTGCAAGAACTGCTCAGCTCTCACATAATCTCCTCTACCGTTATGGACTAAAGCAAGGTCATTGAAAATCCTTGCGACATCGAGATGCTCCAGGCCAAATGTCTTTTCCAGGATAGCAAGGGCGCGTCGGAAGAACTGCTCCGCTTTCACATAATCTTCTTTTATAAAGTTAGTTCTTGCGATGTTAATGAGTATGTTGGCAACGCGCGGGTGTTCAGGGCCAAAAGCCTCCTCAAAGATCACCAGAGCGCGAAGGTCAAGCTGTTCAACCTTTGCATAGTCACCTTTAGAGTGATAAACAGAAGCTAGGTTGGAAAGCGCTGGGACTACTTTTTGATGGTTAGCGCCAAATATCTTCTCTAGGGTTATAACCGCGCGCTCTGCCGGCAAAAGAGCATCGTCAAATTTGCCCTCTCCACTTAATCTCAGGGATTCGTCACGTAACTTCAATGCCTCCATCCAAGCGCGGTCTTCCTCAGTGGCAGTTCGTAATTCTGTGATTTGCATCTCATATCGTCCTGCCTTCGCGTCTTTTTCTAAAGAACGCACTTCCAAACGGTAAACTCCAGTAACTCTCGTGATGACCATAAGACGTTCCGGCCCCTGCCTCCGTTTGGGCTATCTACCTCAATCAGTTGTTTGCTGTCGGGCCCCAGCAGTCGCACCACCACATCAATTCCTCGCTGCTCGACCACAACATTTAAGTATTGGCCATCAGCGAGCGCGATTTCATAATAGTGATTTTCCCCACCAACCATTTCGCGTTCTGTGGGCCTACCAACTTCAAGTTGGCGTACTTCCTTCGGTTCTTGCGCTAAATACACTGAATGCGCGTTAGTTTGTATCGGCTGCAAAACGAATAAGACTTGAGCCACAAGGAGTGGCAGGACTATGAGCTGAGCGAAGCCCGGTTTGCTAGATGAGATGTATCGTGAAAGGATGGAACTGCGAACGAAATGGCTAGTCATGGCCGATACCTCAATTGAAGAAGGAAACGCTCTTCACCGAAGACAAAGCTGCCGGTACAGGAGACGGCGCGGCTTACGAGGCGTTATTCTTTCCGCTCGACGGGCCGCGCTTCGGTGTAAACGCCGAAGTCCCAGATCGGCGGGGCGAAGGAAGGATTGGCCGACATATCAGCCAGCTTCGGCACCTGCACCAGACCATATTCGCCGTCGGGCAGCGGCTTAGCGGGGCGAATGGCGTAGACGCCGTCGGCCATCTTCTTGATCTCGACTTCAATTTCGTTGTCCACGCGGCTGACGCTGCCGAAGAAGCCGCCGACGTCATACGTGCCGACGATGCGGCGGTCTTTACGCATACCGCCGGTCTTGACGTAAAGCCAGCGGAAGGCCGGGACGCCGGGGATGACTTCACCCAAGCCAGAGACCAGAATGGTTGGCTGTTGGTCTTCAAAGACCGCTTTGGCGTTCGCTCCAATCAACTGCAACTCCATCTTCTTTTTGACGAACGGCGTCATATTCCGCCAGAAGTTGCTGCCCATCGAGGGGACGGTGCTTTGGTAGAGCAGATGCAGCTTCTTCCCGTCCCAGAGGTAAGCACCCTTCTCGGACGGCAGCGGCAGAGCGGACGTTTTAGCCTCGGCTGCCGGGTTCGTTGCGACGGCGTTCTTCTCGCTTGCGGCTGAAGCAGGCCGAGTGGGCGACGAGGATTTCGCCTGCATCGCCTTGATCACTTCGTTGGGGACTTTATTTTGCGCGAGCGTCGCCAGCCCCTCGATGCTCAGATCGAAGTTGGCCGGCGATTCGGCAATCTTGGTGGTGATGATCTCCGTGCTCAAACCGAGCTTGACCAGCCTGATCACATCCTGATTGGTCAATGGCTTGGTTTCCTGAGCCGTCAGCGACGGCGCCAGCGCCAGACTGAGCAGCGCCGCGCAAAGGAAGAGAGAACAGGTATTTCGCAATGGCATGTAACCTCCTTGGGATGATATGGCTTCTATTCCGGGTTCACCTGTAGACCGGGACGCGGCCTTGTTCCCGAACATCAGAATCCGCATCGGACATTTCTAGGGAATTATATCTATTGGCCCCGGGCCTTTTATTGGCAACTTGTCATCTCTGGTGGCAACAACAACGATACCTGCGACAATCATCGCCGCTGCAGTTGCAAAAACTGGAACTGCGTTTTTCTTGGTCCAGAATTCCTTTTCGGCTTTGGTCACTGTAACCACATTGCTTTGTGGCTCACTGGCGCCCTCGACCGCAGCGCTAATTGAAACTGAGCCTGGCTTACTGCCGGCTTTGAAAGGCACTGTTGCAACCCCTTGGGCATCGGTAACTACAGTAAAGCTGTTATCGGCATTCTGGCCATAACCAAGCGTCCCGATGCCCTTACCATCAATGTTGTTTAGGATGAACGTTACGGGCAAACCGGGCGCAGGCTGAGAACGCTCATCCGCCACTCTGAATTTAAGCTCGCGGGTTTTAGTTGCCTGGACACTTGTTTGGTAGCCCGATTCAACCGGGATAATGAAATACTTGCGAGGAGAAGCTTTTGCCGTGGCGCGAGGAATACTCACGAGCAGTTCGGCTATTTGTGGCGCCATTTCGATTATCCAACCGCCAATCGAATGAACGTCTCCTTTCATCACTCCCACCGTCGCACCTGATTTATCTGATGATAAACGAAACTCCGAACCACCGCTCGCGACAAATGCTTCGCCTTTGGATTGAATGTACGCTTCCGAGCCGGAATCCAGTAAGACGCTGATCTTACCTTGAATGAGCGACGCAACAAGCGCACGGCGCTGATTGCTACCGCCGCCCCCGGCGACGGCGGCGCTCAATTTCACCTCCGCTCCACTCGACAGCATCACTTTCCCAATACCATTCAGTGTGACTTGAGTAGCGGCGTTCGGAGACTGCAATACCTCTCCGTCCCAGAGCCATTCTTTGCCACGAACTGATCGTCTATTGATGATCATATCTCCGGATGATTCCGCTACTCCGATCATTCGAGCCATCGCGTTCGCGTGCAGCCTGGCCGTCGAGTTTGATCCTTCCCCAAAGCTGTTAGAGAGAAGCCTGATGGATTTGACGAGCGATTCGCGCTCAGCCAAGCTGTTTTTCTTTCCAACAGTCGCTAAGTTTAACGAGTTGGAATCGTTGACCGGTTTTCGCGCGTTGATTGTCGGGTTGCTGGCTGTCCCAGGCGGCGCCGTAGGCATCCTGATCGCCCAATTCCCAATCTCCAGCACAGCGCCATTGAGCGTATGGAGTTTCGCTGCGTCATCATGTACTGATACGTGGAAATTAGCGCCTGCATTCGCCAGGTATGCGAATCGTCCTGCCTGCACAAACGCTATAGCCTCGCCATTGAGTTTCACATCCATCTCGCCGTTCACGACTGAAGCCGAAAGAGCGCGGTGGTTGATTTGGTCCCTCAGTTTTGTCGAGATCGTGGCAAGTCTGACAACAGACCCGCCTTTGAGCATTACTTGGCCGATGTTCTCCAGTGACACGTTGGCGTTCGAGTTGGCGGGAATCTGCAGCAACTCGCCGTCCCATACCGCCTCTTTGCCGCTCGCAACCCGCCCGTTGATTATTATCTGGCCAGCCGCTTCGATTTTTCCTATCGGCTCAACAGCCGGCCCGGCGTCAAAAGTCGAAATTTCGACGTTGCCGGCGGATGCTGATTGAGGCGTCAAAATTTGACCTGAAGCTAAAATCAAGCACAACGCGATGGTCAGAGGCTTTGAGATATTCATGGTGACTACTCCTTCGGATTGCCTGGCGCAGGGCCGGTTCTGCCAGGGCGTTTCTACTCAATAAATATTGACCTTGACGACATTGGACATCTTGCTGTCTACGGTCAGCAAGATGTCCACTTCGCCGCGCCCTGCCAGGCTGCGCGGCAGTTGAAGATTGACCTGGTCCAATCCCACGAACCCTTCCTGCGAGCCGGCATACAACACCGGAACGTCAACGCCGCCAATCCTGACTGTGGCATTCGAAAGCGCGCTTCGATTTCTTATTCCGGTTCCGAACAACACCAGATAGACCTGATCGCTGTCCGCGCCCAGAGAGATTGGACGCGAAACAAACCTGCTTTGAGCTTGATCGAAGACCGAGACTGGTTCGTAACTCTGCGATCCATCAGCCCTGACTCGTAACGCCACCGCCGCGGCGACGCCTTGTCCGTTCGCATTGGCCGCAAACAAGCCGGGAGACGCCGCCGCAACCTGAACAGTTGCGGAAGCCATAGCCTGGTCATTGAGAGCGACCGTCACCGTAGCAGGGCCGGTCGAGGTTCCTCTTGGAATTTGGTAGTTGATCTGGCCCGGAGCGACAAAGAAGAGCGGGGCAAGACGCTCAATATTCGCGCTGTCTCTCACAAAAACGCGGGTTCCCGCCAGCGATGTCGGCAATGGCGAAGAAGTCGCGGCTTGAGTTGAAGCGGCGAGGCCGGACCCAAAAGCGGTTGTAATCGCTTCGCTGGCCAATCCCACTGCCTGGAAGCTGGCTGCGGAAACGTTGACTACTCGTCCAATAACTGTGCCGATTTCGCCCGATAGCACGGATTCATTGCCTTCCCGGTCATACAAGGTCACGCGAACTCTGTTGACTTGCGGAAGGCTCGATGCTCCGGTGAAGCGTTTGACTATCGTAAAGCTCTGCCCCCTGAGCATCCCGCTCTGCCTGATTGGTTGCTCAAGATCGAAGTTGAGAGCATCGCCGACATTTCGCCCCAAGCTGTCGAGGAATTGATAAACCGCCAAATAGCAATCCAGGTTCGAATCGAAGACCGAAAACTCGACCACAAACTCGTTGCCAGATCGCGCAAGCGCAACCAGCGGCGAAAGCCTAGTGGCCAGTGGATTGATCATCTTCGCTGCGGTAGAAATCCGGCCAATCAGCGGAACTGTCGTCTGAATACCGTTATCCTGCCTGATTGCGAGAGCCGAAGTGATTTCGGGCGGCAGCACATGGCCGGCTGACAGATTGCTTACGCCCCCGGCAGGGGCCGGAATCAGCGGGCTGAATGCGATGCGGAAACGCAATTGCTGACCGCCATTGATCTGCAATTGCGCGCTTCCCGCGACAAAAGCCAGCGGAATTTCCGTCCCGTTACTGTTGATGAGGGTGATGGGGAAAGTCGCGCTGTCATCCGGATTGGTAATCTTTCCGCTGCTGACATCGGCGCCGGTACGATTGATCGCGAGAGTCACAACGACCGGCGCGCAACCGGTATTTTCAAGCGTAAATGTGTGGGATGGCGCAGACGAATTGGGTTCACGGTTTATCGTGACCGTTCCGAAGTCGAGCGAACTCCCGCCGTTGCTGAGCGTCAGCTTCGCCTGCCCGGGAGCGGCATTAACCGCTGCTGTTGCGGAGTTGTCGGTTGTATTCGGATCCGGAATCGTTGAACTGGCCGAGACCGTGTTGCTGATCCCCACTATGCTCACGTTCGCGCAATTGACGGATGCTTCCAACCTGATTGTGGCAGACGTTCCTCGCGGGAGCGATGCAAATGTCACCGTGCGGCTATTGCCCGACCCACTGCAAACGCCGCCATTCGTCGCCGAACACGAGATGAAAGAGACTGAGGCTGGCAAATTATCCGTAACAACAACTTGTGTTGCGTCTCCCGGCCCCTTGTTGGTAACCGTGATGTCATAAGTAACTCTGACGCCATTTGAGACCGTGCCTGGCGAAGCGGATATGGCAACAGCCAAATCTGCGTTCCCCGGATTCACAGTTTGCTGCAACGCCTGCGATGCGCTGCCGGTAAAGTTACCATCGCCGTTGTAAGCGGCGGTAATCTGATGAGTCCCGATAGCCAGCGTAGAAGTATTGCAGTCTGCCCGGCCTGCCATATTAAGGTTGCTAGTGCAGATTGTTGTCGCCCCGTCCTTAAAAGTCACCGTCCCGGTCGGCGTTCCTTTGCCCGGAGAAACTGCGGAAATCGTCGCGCTGAAAGTAACTTGCTCGCCCTCAACCGAAGGATTGCGAGATGAAGTAAGGATTGCGCTGGTACCCGCTTTGTTCACGGTTTGCGTGAGCGGGTTTGAATCGCTGCCATTAAAATTATTGTCACCGCCATAAACAGCGGTGATCGAATGCGCGCCAACCGCAAGCGTTTCGGTAACGCAGGTTGCGCTCCCAGAACCGTTAAGTGTGGAGGTGCAAAGTGTCGTCGCGCCATCTTTGAAAGTAACCGTTCCGGAGGGCGTGCCGGTCGCTGGTGGGTTTGCCGCCACGGTCGCAGTGAAGGTCACTGACTGGCCAAAGACGGATGGGTTGACTGATGAAACAACGCTCGCAGTGGAATTGGCCTTGTTGATTATGAGCGTGTATGAGCGAGTGCCTGTGCAGTTATTAGCGTCGGTCGCCTTGACAGTGAAATCGAAGCTGCCGCCTTGTGTCGGCGTGCCATTGATCGAACCGTTGGCAGCCAAGGTCAATTCTGGAGGCAACGCTCCGCTCATCAGCGCGAAGGTATAAGGCGCAGTGCCGCCGCTCGCGGTAAGCATTTGATTGTAGCTGATGCCTACCTTGCCATCGGGCAAGGTCGCCGGGCTGAGCATGAGCGTCGGGCACGTGACGGTCAGCGTGAATAGAGAATCGGTTGTTGCGCCGCAATTGTCGGTCGCGCGGATCGTGATGGTGTGCGTACCGCTCGGCTTCGCTCCACTGAGCGAGATGACACCGGTATTGTTGTTGACCGAGATCGTCCCGGTGTAGCTGCCCTGACTCTGCACGACAATAGAACTGAGCGTGCCGTTGTCGCTGGGGCCGGTGGCCGGGTTGATCGTCAGTGAGCCGCCTGCCGCAACCAACTGATTGGCGTAGGTCAGCGTCGGCGGAGTGTTGGCCGTAACGTTGACCGTCAGATTGCCCGTCGCCATCCCGCCGTTGCCGTCGGTCACTTGCAGCACGATGGTGTTCGCGCCGATTGTCGCGTTGCAGCCCGCCGCGACGTTGGCCGTCACTGTACCGCTGCTGTTGGTGATGTTCGTGATGGTGATGCCGGTCGGGACGCTTGCCGCCGTCACAACCAAGCTGCCCGCCGCCGTCTCGATGTCGCCGACAGTGGCAATCGTCGAAACTGTACTCACGCTGCCTTGCTGCCGCGAGACTGCCACCAGACTGATTGTCGGCGGATTGTTGGTGACCATTGGCGCGATAGTTCTCGCGCCTGAAATCTGCACATTGACACTATCAAACGACGCAGTTCCTACAAATGTCTTGGTCCCGGTTTCTCCAATGGGTGGAGTAACAGTGTAAGTGAGTGTGCGTGGGATATCATCGAGAAACAGCCACCTGATTGTGCGATCTGCACTATTAAAGAACCCGGAATTGCTGATATTCGACACAGTCCAGCCTTCAGGGATCTGATCGGCTACGGCATAATTGTTGGTGGAAGCATCCGGGGTAACTACAGTACTGACATTTACACCGATTCCTGGCGTATAGCTGGTTGGATTGAAGCTTGAAACAGCCGTCCCTCCAGCGACAACGCTGCTTTCTCCTGGCAGCGCCAACAAATTGGCATTGAGCAGAGAAGCCTGCGTAGCGGCTGCTCCTGGTACCCAAGGCGGTGTTTGAGCAGGATCGTAATGATATATTTCCCCGCGTTTCCAAATTAAACCTGCGTTCGTGACATATTGAATAGGGATGGGGTTGGGAGGGCGAGGCCAGACAGCCCCGGTCTTCCAGGCTGCTCCATATGTAGTCACCTCACTAATCCCTATTCGAAGGTCATTATTGGTGTCAGCTTGATGGAAGTTTGCAGGCTCAATGGTTGATGCGCCGCAAATGGGGGTATTAACTCCGTCCACTGATATTATTCCGGCGAAACTGTGAGTCCCCGTCGTACCTAGTGGTGGCGTTACTGAATAATGCAACATCCGAGCTTGGTTATCCAAGAATAGCCACCTCACCTTGCCAGTGCTGGCGTCAAATTGGCCGCCATTGTCAATGCCAGATACTGCCCATCCCGAAGGCGGCACATCTTCTACCGCATAAACCTGTGTATTGGATGGTGGTAACACTTGAATAGTCACCTGCAAGGGCTGTCCAGCAACATAACCACTTGGGAGAAGCCGTTGGGGTGCCCCCTGGCACTGACCGTTAAAGTTGGCGACCAGGTTGCGATTGCCGTTCAATGTGAAGGTGTAGCTCGCCGAGAAACTGACGACACTCCCGTTCTCTGTCCAGTTGGCGAATGTGTAGCCGCTGTTGGCCGTCGCGGTCACCGTCCGCGAGCTGCCCGCCGCGAATGTGCCGCCGCCGCTGACCGTGCCGCCAGCAGTGGGTGACGCGCTCACCGCGATGGTGTAGTTCACGGTTGTAAAGTTGGCGACCAGGTTGCGATTGGCATTAAGCGTGAAGGTGTAGCTGGCTGACGAACTGACCGCGCTCCCGTTCTCCGTCCAGTTGACGAATGTGTAGCCGCTGTTGGCCGTCGCGGTCACTGTGCGCGAGCTGCCCGCCGCAAATGTGCCGCCGCCGCTGACCGCGCCGCCAGCAGTGGGGGATGCGCTCACCGTGATCGTGTAGTTCACTGGGGTGCTAGTGAAATTGGCGATCAAGTCTCGATTGCCGTTCAATGTGAAGGTGTAGCTAGCCAGAGAACTGACCACGCCACCATTCTCCGTCCAGTTGGTGAATGTGTATCCACTGTTAGCAGTTGCTGAGACTGTGCGCGAACTGCCCGCTGGGAATGTTCCACCGCCACTGACCGTGCCGCCAGCGCTCGGCGATGCGCTTACCGTGATGGTGTAGTTCGGTAAAGTGGTCGTTAAGCTGATCGTACCCGAATTGCCGCTTGCGCCTCCGATGTTGTAAGCCCGCACCTGATAATAATAGGTCGTGTTCGCAATCAATCCGCTGACATTGCGGCTCAATGTGTTGCCCACGTCTAAGTCTTGATAGCCAGGCACGTAGCTGCTGAACGAACTGTTAGTGGACACATCCAGGCGATAGCCCGTCGCTCCATTGCTACCGCTCCAGTTGGCCGTAAAACTGCTGTTGGTTATGTTCGTCGCCGTGTTTGCTGTTGGCGCGGATGGGGGAGGTATTGAGCTAACCGTGATCTGCCTACTTCTTACGATCCCCGGGGGGGCCAGTACACTTGTGGCCCAGTGTCCGTTGTTCTCTTGATATGCCGCGAAGAAATCATAAGTTCCGGAGCTAGTTAATTGACGAGGCTGCGAGCTATATGTGTAAGTTGATCCAGCAGCCAACGTTGTCGAAACAAAATTCATATCGTAGACAGTCGTTCCATTTAAGCGCCCACCTACACCAAGACTGGAAAACGTAATTGGCTGGTACCCGACGTTCTTAATTGTGAAATCTCCTGTTATATTTTGGCCTGCCGTATAGGGCCCTGCTGGGCCCAAATTAAGGCTTGAGGTCAGCATTGGCATTGCATCAACTGGCGGGCCGGCGGGATAAGAAGTATATTCTGCTTGGGAAACATTGACTACTTGACAAAAGTTAAATCCCAGTCCTGTAAATGTGCTTGATGTAACGAAAGGCCGTCGCTTCCCGCTCCCAGTTACAATTGACACTTCACCGTTGTAGCCAATTAATTTCCCATCAGGAAATGGTTTTCCATTTCCTGATAGAGCGTTAAAGATGCTCCCTCCAGACTCATAGAGATCAAGCTCATCCTGGCCGACTGTGATCACCCAATTATTGAAGTTTGTACTCGTTCGAGCGTCTGTCGATTGATTGTAAAGCTGACTTAAAGCACTGGCACTAAGAGGACGCTTTCGGTTATCCGAATCAATTAAATAGACCGTTGGGTTTGATGCAGTTTTTACCACACTTCCCGGCGGGTGAATTGGGGGGCCGCCATCTCTGTTGCGAAGTGTTGATGTTCCGGCGCTACACAACGACCGATGGGAATTCAAATAGTCAATAGGATTATTGTATCTATCAGTAACGTACGTTTGACTCTGACCACATGGAAAGGCATTTGCTGCTAGAAGGACTTTGCGAATCTCGAAATGTAAGTGAGCCGACAAACTACCATCGCCCTTACCGACTCTACCAATCTGATCTCCTCTTGCAACAATAGCCCCAGTCTGTACAAACCTGTCTTCCAAATGGCCGTACTGAGACCATACCTTAGAACCATCAGGTAGAATATGCTCAATCAGAATGACATTTCCCCAAGTGGAACTGCCATAATAGGCGGAATCAATCACCGTACCATTTGAGACCGCATACACTGGTTCGTAACGGTCTCCATCACCACTTGTCCCATCCTTGTTGAAATCGTTGCCAGGGTGATAGGTAAGTCCACATGTACCTCCGTAGTTATATAGATCCAAGAATCCCAATCCGTTTTGATTGTTGAGCCATCCATTACCATCTGGTTTTCCCACTGGGTAATCGAACCCATCCGAAACGGAAGCTACGGCTATGCTCGATCCAAAGTTGAAAGTGTTGTACCAGAGATCCCAAAAAAGATAATTGCCACCCACACCTGCCTGACCGCCACCGCCTTGCCCAATCCAAGGTGTGTAAATGTATAGACCGGCGGTCGCGATGTTGGCAGCGGTAACTGTGCCATCACTAACGGCATGAGGCTGTCCGGCTGTCCATCCATATGAACCAAGGTTGTCATAGTAGCGTCTGAACTGGCGAGTGCCGTAGTAAATTTGATTCGCAAAATCAGAGGTACTGGGGTCGTTTGTGTTCCAGCCCATTGCAAAACTGTTGGGATTAGCGGTACTTGACTTAATGAGGCCTTTTTCTTTCTGTAATGTAGTAAGCGTGACGTATGGGCCAATTCCGTGCGTTTGACAGTCATCATAAATACGTTGCGCGGCAGTCTTGCCCCCGCTCGAGTAGTTAGCCAGAACACTTCCCTGGCCGGCCAGAAAGCCTTGAATCTGGGCCGCGCCCACTGCGCTGGCATTAATGAGCTGTTGGTTAGTAATGATGTTGTTCTTATCGTACGCCAAAAGAGCTTCAGGCTGAGCAAATGCGCTAACTGCGCTCGTCCTAATTTCAGCAACTGGGCCGGTCGAGATATCTTCTCCGTTTTCGTTTATGTAGTTAATCCGATAGAAGACAACTTCAGACCTAGGCGCGGAGTAATCAACGAAAGTTGTAGAACGGAAGGCTGTTTCATTCAACTTTTGCCAGCTATCAGGTGTCTTCAATGAACGGTAGATGTTATAGATCTGTGCTGTCGCTCCAGGATCGGCATCCCAATTGAGTTGAATATATCTTCCGCTGTCCCAGGCTACAGGATTGGATGGCCCTTGTGACGCTTTGGCCGAAGTTGACCATCCACGGAGGATAGCTGAACAAAACATACAACCGGACAACAGGATCAAGATGATGAGCTTTTGATTCAATTTCATGTCATTTTCCAAGAGTGGTAGGGCGTCACCGATACCGTATTGAATGCAGTCTCTCGTGTGGGGCTGAGAACTGTTTGCGGATGATGGGGAGCACAGTTGACAGGAAAGCCGGAAAGCGATGCCGGGTAGCTTAACCGGCGCGGCAATCAAAAATTGACTCGCGCGACGTTCTCAGAGTAAAGCGCCGCGCGGCCTCTCAGCCATAGCTTGAAATCCCGGCGCCTGATGAGATGTGACGGCTTCGCTGCTCTGCTCGAAGCTGCTGGTTGAAGGATTCAAGTCGGGACACATCAGAAAAGTTCGTTCAAGGCGCCTTACAATATCGTCGCTCGGAGAAGCGTTGACTGAGGCATAGATTCAACGCCCTCACAGTGTAGTGATCCGCAAAGGCGGGTTCTTTCATGAAAATATCCGGCTGGATGGAGAAAAATTTGAAAGGCAGTCATCAGCTTGGGGATCAAGGCTTCAACACAGTGAAATAGAAATCTCCAAGCTCCTCGCCTTCGCCGCCATCAGCGACACCGAGCAGCGTCAGCACGTAATCGCCCTGCGCTAACAATCTGGCAGGAAGCTCCACAACCACAGTCTGGCCATCGCGGTCAGGCTTCAAGCGCAGATTCGCCGGGAGACTGATCATTTGCCCTTCCGCCCTCATCAGGGTGACGCGATAGGTTGGGTATTTGGCCGCGTCCCCCAGCTCCAGCCGCAGCCGGATCAGGCGCGCGCCTGGTGGGATGGAGAGAAGACCGGGACGCTCGTTCTCGCCGGGTTGCGCGCCTGCATCCCGAACGCGGCCAGGCTTGAGTGTTTGTCTGACGATGATTGAATGGCTGGGAGCGCTTGTGAAAGACTTGGCGGACGATGGTTTGGCAGGCGCTTGTGTTGTCTCGACATTTGGAGATGGGGCGCCGGCTGTTGGTTGAGGCTGGGACGCTGATTGGCTGGCTTGCTCGCGTTGTCGTAGAGCCGCCAACTCGGATTGCAGTCGCGCTTGCTGTGCGCGCAGCCGTGACATTTCAATCGCTAACCATGCGCCGCCGATCAGGATTAAGAGAGTCAGCGCTGCAAACGCCAGGCGCGGCGCGGTAAGTCGCTCGCGCCAGGACAACAGCGTTTGGCGCCAATTTGCGGGTTCGTGGCGCGCTGGCGTGGGGAGTTCGGCGATTGCCCGGATCAGTGTGCGGACGAAAGCGACCTTTTGCCGTCGCCGCTCGGAGACGAGATAGCGCGTCTCAAAGCGTTCCCGCCGCTCGGACGAAAGCTGGCCACGCACGTAGTCTTCGATCAAACGTTCTTCGACGATTTGCAACTGCGCATAGCATTCGGAATCGGTGAAGAGACGCCCCTCGAAATGCGTTTGCCAGGCTTCGGGCAATTCTCCCAACAAATATTGAATCATCATCTGCTCACTAATCCGGGTTGGTATTTGGTTATTTTGCTCGCTCATAAGGTAGTGATCAAAATGACGGTTTCTTTCGTCCGACGCAGATGTGCGCCGCTGATTTTTCCACAGGGCTTCAAGCTTGCCTGAGGCAATCTTCCAAACAAGAGGCCAGCTTTTCACGCAAGCGATGGACCTGAAGATATAAGGCATTGGGGGTCAGCCCAAGCCGTTCGGCCATTTCCTTGTGGTGGTCAATCCTGGCGCGTTTCTCATCCTGGTAGTATTCGATCAGCAAATCACGTTGATCGGCGGGCAACTCATCCAGGCAGCGCCGCATGCAGTCCAGCCGCCGCTCTTCTTCCGCTGCGTCTTCGCCTGCGCGTTTGGCTTCCCAAGCTGCCTTCAGGTCGCACTCCGGCGGCGCCTCGTCGAGCGAAAGCGTGGCGCGCGCCGGCTGGCGATAGGATTCCTGCAATATATTGCTCGCCACGCCCAGGGCATAACGATTCGGATCCACGATGGGCGCGCCTTCTGCAAGTTTGCGCGCCAGCCGATTGAGCGTCTCATCCGCGAGTTCTTCGGGAAAGGCGCAGCGACGGCCTTCAAAAAAGACGATCACTTTGCCGCGTAGCTCCTGATAGGCTTGCCCGGCCGACTCCCGGTCGGGATGCAGCCGGGCGAGCAGACAGTCCATCGCTTCCTGGGTGAGAGTCCAAGTAGGTTTGCGGGCAGGTTTGCGGGCGCTGGGGCGAACCAATAATTTTCTGGCCATCAGAACCTCCAGTATCTAATGTGAGGAACAGTGTGGATGGGTGGACCCACACTGAGGGGCGCTGCTGTCATTGCCATTCGCCTTGCAGCGCGAAGGCGGCCCAATAAGCCGGATCGCGCCAACGTTTCTGGCGCCACAAGGCGATCTGCGCGGCGCGCAAGGCCGCCGCCGGGCGCAGGCGTTGCTCGCCGAGCAAGGCCTGATAGAAATGCTTCATTAGCTCGGCGGTCGCTTTGTCATCTACTTTCCACAGAGTGGCGACGACGCGCGGCGCGCCGGCGTACATAAATCCGCGCGTCAATCCGACCAACCCTTCGCCTTTGACCTCTTTGCCCAATCCGGTTTGGCACGCGCTGAGCACGACCAGGTCAGCGTTGAGCTTGAGGTTGTAGATGTCGTGCAAACGCAGAAAGCCGTCTTGCGGCCTTCCGCGCTCATCCACCAGCGAAAGCGCGATGCCGGAAAGTTCCGGATGTTCCTGGTTGAGCAAGCTGTGCGTGGCAAAATGAATAATGCGGTATTGGGCAAGCTCGGCGTTCGTCGCCGTTACGCGGTTCGCCGCAAAGTCGAGCGCGAGCAACCGCTGGTCGGGAGGCGCGAGCGGAAAGACGGCGCTGGCCTCCTGGCGGGTGAAAGGCAATCGTGGAAGCCGGGAGGGTAACAAATCTGCGTCTGTAGTCATTGCGCTGGTCTGCCTGCCCCGGCGCCCATTGGTCCGTCGGGGCTTGCCGGAATCAATTGGGTTGACGCGGGCATCGGTCGATTCAAAAACCGGATCGGCAAACACGGCGATTGCTTTTGGGGCCATGCGGCGTCCATCAAGCTGGCGGCGTAACGAAGCAAGCACGGAAGCCGAAGGCAAGCTGGTGATTTCGTGCTCGACGATCAGAGGGACAGGGAGAGGGGGAGAAGGGGAGAAGGGGAGAAGGGGAGAAGGGGAGAAACGTCTCCTTGTCTCCTTGTCTCCTTGCCTCCTTATCCCCTTGTCCCCTTGTCCCCTTGTCCCCTTGTCCCCTTGTCTCTCCATCTCGGGTTTCGGCAGCGCCGCGAACGGCAGATATTGCAACGCGCCATCGGCGACAACTACCAGGCGTTTGTCTTTCAATTGCTCTGCGACTGGGCCGAGCAGTATTTGACTCAACGAGGCAGCGGCTTCGTGGAAAGACCGATTCGCCTGATCGGACTTCACAGATGGTCGTGTGACTCGCTCCTGAGCGTCGCTCAGCAGGCTGTGGAAGCGGCGCACGGCGGATTCGATTTCCGCGCGGCCAGGCAGGTCGTAACTGTCGAGAGAGGCGCCCGTGACGGCCCAGAGATAGCTGCATTCTTCGCCCAGCGCGTATTCGAGAAGTAGGGTGTTGTCGTCGAGCAGTTGTTGCAACTCGGCGAGGCTCAACGTAGGAGGTTGAGTAAGCATGGCGTAGCGTGGGCTGCTGGCGCGCATCTGCGCCTGTATCTCTTCGCGCTGATTCATCAAAGCCTCGAGCTTGGTCGAATCCGAAGCATCCGCGCGTCCGCGGCTACGTCGCCGGTCAGCGACGAGGTTGATCTCCTGTCGCAACGCCCGCTCGCGTTCCAACAATTGGGCTGGGACGTCGCTTCGCAGTTCGGCGTGGGCTTCAGCCAGCAAATCGAGCAGGCTGCGCGCCCGGGCCCGTTCGCTCATCTGCAGCGCCATTGCCGCGTAACCAGATGACGGTTCCTGTTCGTGCAGCCGCATCAGGATGCGAATTGCGAATTGGTAGTAGTTGACGACTGACGCGAAGAACGAAGTGCGGAATTGCGGGCTGGATGCCTCTGCGCGCGAGGATTCAATCAGGGTGAGCGAGGCTTGCATACGGTCATGCGCCGCCGGTAAGCGGCCCTGGCGATGCTCGGTTTGCGCCAATCCATAGAGCGCCGCCGCTTCGCCCATTCGATCTCCCGCCTGCTGTCTCATCGGCAAGGCTTGCAGAAAGTAATCGTGCGCGATTGAGATTTCATCGAGAGCGAGATGCGTCCATCCCAGCCGGTCGAGCGCATCGGCTTCCAGATAGCGATCACCGAGTTCGCGCACGATGGCCAGCGCGCGATGCAAATGTGGCAATGCTTCCTTCCAGCGGCGCAATTGACCGTAAATCTGGCCTATGCCAACCAGCGTGATCGCTTCTCCCCGGCGGTCTCCGAATTCCCGGCGCAACCGCAACGACTGTTGAAAGTAATCGAGCGCCTGCCGCTGTTCCCCCTTGTTGGCGTATGCCCAGCCAATGCCGTAGAGGGTCAGCGCCTCGCCGTTACGGTCATTGACGGTGTAGCGAAGTCGCAGGGATTGGGAAAAATTGTCCAGCGCCTTGTCCGTCGCGCCCAGGTAAAGATATGACCACGACAGGCCGGTCTGGGTGATGGCTTCTCCGTAGCGATTGCCCAGCGAGCGCATAAGGACGAGCGCGCGGTTGAAGTGGTTGATGGCTGTCTGGTTCTCTCCGAGCTGGCGGCAGCTCAAACCGAGGCCATAGAGCGCAATGGCCTCCTCATAACTCTCGCCGAGCGACTGCCAGAGGCCGAGCGCCAGCTCGAATTGATTGATCGCTTCGCGTTTGGCTTCGAGGGTATGATTTGGTCTGAGGCGTTCCCCTTTAGAGACTGCTTGCTCAGCCGCGATGCGCATCCGGTCGAGCGGCAGCGATTGACGTAGCGGATGCGCGATGAGGCGATAATTGCCCGGGGGCGCTCGTTTGGAAGCAGGAATTATTTGAATTCGGTATTCGCCGGTCTCCGGGGCAACCAGCGAGACAGCCTCCGGCCCTTGCAATCCATTAGGGCGATCTACCTCCACGATTGTCTCTCCTCCGGCCTTGGCGATCTTGACTATTAAATCGATGCCTTGTTGCTCAACCACGATGTGAAGGAATTGCCCCGTCAGGAGATCAACCGAGTAGGTGTGCGTCTTTCCGCCGATTAACGACCGGGTTAAAGGCTGGCCTGTGATCAATAATTTTTGCGCGTGGTCATCGGACTCGACTGAAGACTGTGGCCGTAGCGATTGGTCTTTCGCTGCTGAGGCCGTCGGGTGGGCATTTGTGGTTGCCAGTTTATCCGCCGTCTGAGAGGGTTGACACAAAAAGGCACAGGCCGTCAATAAGCCCAGGGCCCCGGTGATTCGGAGGTGAGTTCCATGTAAAGAACCTATCTGTGTTGCTCGAAACATGGCATTGCTTCAACCTTCCGGATGAGATGACAGGGATCGGGTCGAGGAGTTCCGGTCGGGACACATTAGAAAAGTTCACTCAGTTACCTTACACTACGTTTAGTCGTTCGAAGAAGCTTTTTTTGTCGGTTCGCGCGGAAATTATTTTTTCATCGGCAATCCTCTTACTTTCAGTTACTCTTTCGCGTGATCAGCTATGCCCACCCACCCGGACGATCTGGCGCTGGTCGAACGCATTGTGGGCGGCGACGAGGAGGCCGCCGAGGCGTTTGGCCGGCAATATCAAAAACGCTTTGCATACTTGGCGCGGTGCGCGGGCGTGCCTCGGCAGGATTGCGAGGACGTGGCGCAGGAGGTCTGGCTGGCGGCGATTGGCCAGATGCGGCGCAACAAGTTTCACGGCGAGAGTGGGTTGGGGACGTGGCTCGACGGGATTGCGCAGCACAAGATCGCCGATTACTGGCGCGCCCGCGCCCGCGCCAACCGCTTCGCGCCCATTGCGTCGCCGGAGCAAGCTGACGACGCGCCGGCGAGCGAAGACATAGTGGAGGCGGCGCCTGGCAACCTCGAAACCGGGGTTGATTATCATCTGGTCTTGCAGGTGCGTGAGGCGCTCGAACGGATGCCGCCGCCGGAGCGGGCGCTCCTGCTTTTGAAACTGCTCGAAGGTTACACGATTGAAGAGATCAGCCGCGCCACCGGGTTGACGGTCAATCAGGTGGGTGGGCGGTTGTTCAGAGCCGAAGAGCGATTCCGCCGCCTGTTGCGCGGAGAACCCGCTGGCCACCGTCGCGCGGCTTCGTCACGACGATTGAAAAAGGGAGGCCTGGCAAGTGAGCAATGACGACCAGCGGCTGGCTCGCTCCCGGCAATGCACGGCGCCGGAGCTTGGCCGGCTGCTCACCAGCTTCTGTTTCGGTCACGCCAGCGAGGGCGAGCAGGCGCAGGTGCGCGCGCATCTGCTGGAATGCGACGTGTGCTGGGAAGAGGCGCAGAGGCTGGACGCGGCGGTGGGGGTGTTGCGATCGGATCGCAGCCTGGCTCAATCCGTCACGCCTCGCGACATTGCCACGGCGTTTGGAATCTCGTCCAAGCTGGAACTGCCTTTGGGCGGGCATCTGTGGCACGCGCTGGCGGCTGGCGGGCTGTATGCGGCGCTCTATGCGGTGGCGCTCGTAGTGGAGATCGCCTATCAATTCGACCGTTACTCGCATTCGGCGATTCCGGCCGCTGTCATCGCCTGCCTCTGGATTTGGGGGACATCCATCGCGGGGTTGGCGGCGGATTGGAAACTCGCCGAACGGGGCAGCGCGCGGGGTTGGCTTTGTTCGTTTGTGATCTTCCTGGTCTCGGCCTTGATTCTTTTCGCTGGAGCTTCTGTTTATCTGCCGAAGGCGCCGGTCACCGAATTGACTATGCAGGCGATGACGGCGCCGGCGGCCTATTTGAAGACAATCACCTACTTCCTCGTTCTCAAATCGCTCTTCCTGCTTCCAACCTTTCATTTCACGCTGGCGGCGCAACGTGAAATGCAGGCCGGTCGCCACCGGATGATCCTTGGCTTGCTGGCGGGCGACAGGTTGAGCGTCGCGCCGCGCGGTTCGGTCTATTTCAGGTTGTGGTTTCTGATCGGGCTGCTGGTCGTAATGGTTTGCATCGCGCTGTTTTTACATTTCAATCTGGTCAACAACCTGCGCCAGGGGCCGTATATGAACCTGTTTACGAACCTGCTTCAGACCAGGCTGATGCTTTTCTTTGCGCTGGCGCTGGAGTGCGTAGTCTGGTATGCGCGCGCGTTGAATGAAATCAAGCGCGAGTGTCTGGCGGCGGAAAGGAGCCGGTTCGACGATAAGTCATCAACCAAGTGAGGCGCGAAAAAGAGGCTAAATCCCGCCGAAGACGAGAGGTGGCGGTTCCCATAGAGTCTATGGATTTACAGGTTCAACTCTGCCGAACGGCCTCTTCTGTAACGACCTGAATTCAAGGGGAAGGGAGCCTCACGGCTCCCTTCTATCCGATACATCCAGCCCAATGATCGCGGTCATCAAAATGCCGCTCCGAATCTCGATGGCCGGCTGCTCGCGTCGAAATACAAGCGTAACCCAGTCGCATTGCTGTGACCGCCGCAGAAGGCGCCAGCTCCGTTGGTTCCGACCCGGGTCAGGACTTTCAGCGATAGCCCCTGGCCAGTAAAGGTCACCGGTGGGAAAGAAGGGAACGAGACCATGACCTCTTTCGCCTGGTCGGGATTTCTGGTTATGCCCCGGATGCAATAGGTCTCGCCTGCCGCCACCAACGTCCCGTTTTTGTAGACCTCCGCCCGCAGGTCGAAGCGAGTTCCCTGATCGTCACTATTCTTCAATCCCAGCCATACGCGCAGGTCGCTCAGTGTCGTCATGATCCCGGTTGCCGGAGGCGCCGGCCACGAGCCTATTTCCTTCCAGAGATTCCCGCCGTTGAAGTTCAGCGAGGCCGAATCTCTGAATTTGGCCGTCGTGTTGGTGGGAGCGATTTGATCCAGGAAGAGCGCCGGAGGGTTATTCGCAGGGCCTGTGCCGTGCAGGTAGAAAGAGAGGTTGACCGGCGGGAAGGTGAAATACGCGACCGGCATGTCGTGATCCGAGACGCGTTCGGGGCGCGCGCCATCCGCTCCAAACGAATCCGGGAAGTCCGAGTTGTTGCGCGCATAGGCGAAGCGACTCAGACGAGCCAGCATTTCTTCATCCACCAGCACGTGATCTAGAGTCTGCCCGTTGCCCTCGAAATTGAACGAGTAGCGCTGATCCGCCGGAAGCGTGTCTACCAGATTGGCCAGGTTCGGATTAACCAGGTCGTCGCTGGCCAGCGTTACCTGAGCGGACGGCGTCGGCGCGCCCTTGACCGTTCCGATCACGTCCACGTAGCCGTCGTTGAACTGGTAGGCGTTGAAATCGCCCACCAGGATCAGGTTCTCGCTTTGCAAGCTCTGGACGAGGTTGGCGAGGAACTCGGCCTGTTTACGCCGCTTTTCGCGCACGCGGGGGCCGTCGCCCGGATCCTGATCAACGTCGATCAGCGAACGCAGGTGATTGACGATCACCGTGACCGGGAAAGCCGGTCCGACCGGCGCCTGAACGGTCGCGCGCAGGATGAGCGGCGGCCGGTCGTTGAGCAATTCTTGCTGGCCGTTGAGCGGATTTGTATAGGTCGTATCGCGCCCTTCTTGCGTGACGCTGACGACGGTGACCCGCGAGGTCTTGACCAGAAAGCCGACATCTATATCAGCTTCCGCATCGTCATCGCCTTCGATCAGGAATGCCTGGTAGCCGGGGTTGGACGCGCCGGAGTCGGCGTTGACCTTGTCGGCCAGCGCGGTGAGCGTGGCGAGGTCGCCCATCTCCTCGACGCCGATGATGTCGGGCGAGCGCATCACGTTGCGGATGGCGAGCGAGGCTTTATTCAGCCGGACGGCGAAGTTCGTGTTGCTGGAAAAGAAATTCTCCAGATTGAATGAACCGATGGTGAACTCGTTGATGTTGGGCGATGGAACGGGAGTGGCGCTCAGGTTGGCCGTGACGCCCGGCGCGGTGTCGGGCAGCACCTTGTAATTGCCGAAGCCGAATTCGAGCGGCCCGGTGACGTTGGTCAGAGTCACGCCCGAAGTCACGTTCAGCGTTGTCGAACCAGCCTGGCCGTCGCTGTCCACCATCACCCGTTCCGGGTTTTCATCGAAGCGCGGCACACAGCACGGCGCGCCCGGCGGCAACGGCAGCGAAACGTCTACGCCCGGTTCGCGCAGCGGGCGCGTCACCCCGTTGAGCACGGTGAAGATTTCGCCGAACTCGTTGGCCGGCGCGATGGAGACGAGCGAAGACGCCGACATGCGCATCCCCTCAAAACGTTCGAGCTGATCGAGCGGGCCGGCCGGGTTAAGGATTGCGGCGGTGAGCGGGATCGCTGCTGGCAGCGTGTTCAGGCTGGAAAGGACCGTCCGGTGTTTGCAGGAAGAAGCCGTTGCTCTTGCGCGCCGTGACGATGCCGCTGGTGGTTATCTCCTGACCAGCGAGCGGGGAAGCCGCGCCGGGGCCTTGGATGGCGTGAATGGCGAAGACCGGCGGCGGGATTGAGCAGTCGTTGATCGGAGAGGCGGAGTTGCGCGGATTCGGCGCACTCTCGGAAAAGTCGTTCCCATTGTTGTTGGTGTCGCGGCAACCCTTGCGCGCGCGGAGCGCAGCGGTCGTGTTGCCCAATTCCGGCGCGGGACTGCTGCTTTCGGAACAATTGGCCGAGCCGTAGCCGGCAAAATCAACCACGCTGGCGGCGAACGGGCAGCCGCTGCCGCTGAGCGCCGTCGTGCTGCTGACCAACGCGATTTTGCCCGACCCGGCGGCCATTGCGACTGAGCCGGCGGCGTCGGGCGTGGGCAATGGAGTTGTTCCGCCACCGCCGGAGGCTTGCTGCACCAGATAATACTGCCCCGGCGCAAGCGTGCCGGAGAGCGGCGTCACCTGCCAGGATATTCCTGACGCGGAGGCGTATTGAACCGACCAGCCGGCGAGGCTGATCGAGTTCGCGCCGCGGTTGAACAACTCGATGAAATCGTGCGTGAAAGTCGCGCCGCTGTTGCCGCCGCCACCGTAAACCTGGCTGATGACGACTTGCGGCGGAACTTGCACGATGAGTGAAATCGTGGTTGCTCCGTTTCTCCCCTGTCCGTCGGCGATCGCGATGGGGAGCGTCTTCGCGCCGAGTGTTGAGCCGCCAGAGACGGTGGCTTGAAACGAGAACGTATTATCGCCCGCCGCCACATCGCCATTCGTCCCATCGTCAAAAAATTGCTGTGTGGCTGATCCGCCGATGGAAGATAGATCGCCGGTCACGGTAATTCCAGTGCTGGCCGGATTGGCGCCCGGCGTCACAACCACAGTCAGCAGCGTCGTCCCTCCCGGCGCGACCGTGCCCGGATTGGCTGCGCCAGAGCCAGTCGGGTTGGTTGGCGTAGGGTTGTTTGACGGAGTGATGGAGAAATTCTCGACGGCCAGGCCGTCGTCGGCTCCGGAGGCGTCAAAATCGACCCAGCGGATAAAAAAGGTTGCGCCCGGAGCGATACTCAATCCCGTGATCGTCGCGCTGATGGCGGTCCGATTCGCGGCGGCGTTGCCGTCGAGCGCGCCTGTCGTTGTGGTATTCGGACTGGAAAAATCCAGGGCGTCAACGTTGGTATAAGTCCCCGTGGACAAGTCCGTTGCGTTGACGCTGATTTGAAAATCAATCCGGTCGGCTCTTCCCGCCGTGCCCAGGCGCCATTGTTCGCCGGTGTAGGAGACGGCGAGATCGGTGATGACGAACCCGGTGTTATTGGTAAAGGAGGCGCCGATCAGCGGGATCAGCGTTCCGCTTCGCAACGCGCCGAATGCGCGGTCGTTGCTGCCGGTCGAGCCATAGCTGTAAATATCACCCGTGTTGCTGCCGCCGTTATCAGCAGACCGCTGCCTTTCCCGGGGCAGCCGCGACTGCGGAAGAAGAGTGTGAGCAATGGATAGAGATGTTTATTTGAGTCTTTGGAAAGACCGATGGGGTCGCGCATTTTGGGGAAACGAGGTAGGTACGATAATCGCCGCGCGTTAAGCGGCGTTCAGACGAATGTAAAATGGGTGTTACATCGGATGAGTTATGTCATTCACAAAATTCCTTTCAGCTTGCCGGATGTGATGTTACGACCGCAGAGGATAATAACAGAATTTTGCCCCGCGTACTTCTCGCGCTCCTTCAAAAAGCCCGCGACGGCGACACCCGCCGAGCCTTCGACGACCCATCGCTCCTGCTCGAAGATCACCCGCATCGCCTCGTGGATTTCCGTTTCGGAAACCAGAACCTGATCGTCAATCAACCGCTGGCAGAGAGGAAAGGTGACCGAACCTGCTTCGACGCCGCCCGCTGTGCTTTCCGAAATCGTCGGCTCTTCGGGAACTTCGATGATGCGGCCCGCGCGCAAACATTCGTACAGCGCGCGCGAATTTTCAGGCCAGCAGCCGACAATGCGTGTCGTCGGACTGACAGATTTCAAATACGCCGCGATGCCTGCGACCAGACCTCCGCCTCCGACCGCGACGAAGACCGCGTCAATCCGATCAAGCTGTCGCGCCAGCTCGACGCCGATCGTGCCCTGGCCGGCGATGACCTCCAGGTCGTTGTACGGCGAGATGAAGACCTGACCTGACGCTTCGGCGGCCTGGCGGGCTGTGATCTCGGCGTCGAGGCAATCGTCGCTGGACAGGATAGTGTTGCCGCCGAAGTGTTTCATCATCGCCAGCTTCGACTCGGAGACGTTGCGCGGCAAATAGATCGTCGCCTTCGTTCCCGCCTGCCGCGCGGCGTAGCAAACGCCGAGGCCGTGGTTGCCGGTCGAAGCCGCAACCACGCCCCGCCGCAATTGTTCCGGCGTGAGCGAAAGAATTTTGTTCGTCGCGCCGCGGAGCTTGAACGAGCCGGTGTGTTGCAGGTGTTCGAGCTTGAGGTAAACGTCGCTGTTTCCGAGCAGGCTCAGATGAAGCGAATGGTCAACGGGAGTTTCGCGGACGTGGGGCCGGATGCGGGATTCGGCTTCAAGCACGGTTTGGGCGGAAAGCATAATCGGAGTCAAAGGTTATTGAATGTGCGATGGGGCCTTGATCATCGTTTCGGCCACCTGACAGAAAAATGTGAGACAGAAAAATAAGAGGCAGGAGCAGACAGAAAAATGTCAGACAGAAAAATGGCATCTCTTATTTTTCTGTCTCACATTTTTCTGTCAGGTGGCCGAAACGATGATCAAGGCCTGCGATGGAGGATAGCGTTTTTTGCGCATCAACTCACGGCGATGAGTGACAACTGCATCATCATTTATTCGCAACAATTCAACCGTTGCGCGGCCACTCGGCGTCAGACCGGCTACCAAGGCTCCATCCAACCTGAAATGATCGCTCCGGTCTTGCGTTCGAGGATTGAAGAGGAACGCGGGCTGGCCGTCCATAGGATCAATGGCCGCAAAATCAGAGCCTTTGACGGGGATGTGTATTCGAGGCATAGCGATTCAAGCAAGCAAAAGTCGTTTCGGGGTTATGCCTCAGGCCGCGCGTTGGCCTTGAGAAAAACCATCAGGTCGCGCGCCTGAAGATAGGCGTCGAGTTCCGCTGTCTCGTTTGCTGTCAAACCTTCCTCTCGATTTTTGTCCAGCAGTTCTTCCAGCCGCTCTTGCGCCGCCGGGGAAATCTTGAAAGCGACGATCTGCTCCGGCGAAGGATCTGTGGCGAGAAAATCTGTGATCTCGCGGTAAAGCGGAGCGGCCGCTTCAGCTCCATTGGCTCGATCTTTCTTTTCCGCCGGCTCCGATTTTAAGGCTCTGGCCAGCAAGTCGGGCAGCCGCCCATGCAACGCAGCGACTTGAGCGGCAAGTTCATCAGGGACTTCAAGCGTAATGGTTGTCATAAAATGTCGTTCCTCGTATGGTTGAATGCTTGCCATCTTATCACACGGGCAGAATCGTGGCATCGTCGCTGCCGCTGCCAGCTTGCCGGGCGAGTCAGCTCGTGATTGACTTTGCCTGCTTGCGAGCAATAATCTGCGCGCGAGAAAGGAGTGAAAGATGAGCGCCACATTGATTGCACAAACCGTTGCCGCCTCGCATGCCGAATCGCTGTTGGAGCGGTTGCGGCTAGCGGGTATTTGCATCCCGCGCCCAGCAGAGGTGCGTGATTACGTGACGCGGTTTCCTGACATTATTCCGGTCGTGCGCCAAGCCTCTGCTGCGGCAGTGGCCGAGTTCGGCGCCAAGGCGGAGTTCTCTTTAGAGCTTTATGTTGACCCGGAAATTGCTGACCTGCACTTGATGCTCTATGTGCGCCAAGAGCCGTTCGATCCGGCAAGCTGGCCTGGTTTCGAGCGCGTTCAGACATCCTATGCCGATGCGCTGGCCGAGCTGGCAGGCTGGTTGCGCGTTGGCCCTGATTTTCGCGCTGCCAATCGGAGGTAAGCGATGCCTTTTGCCTGGGTGGAATATCTCAGCCTGGCGCAATACATTCAGTAACAGACTGCGGCGGCTGTCAGTCAGGAAGCGTTGCTGCGTTGCGCCATCAGCCGGGCGTATTACGCGGCGTTCTGCCACGCCCGCAATTATGCCCGCGACCGTCACGGCCTCGCGCCGCATTACAACGCCGATGACCATTCGCTGGCGCCCAGACATTTCCGCTCGCGCCGGGAAAGAGGTGTGGCGATCAAGCTCGACAATTTGCGCGACTGGCGCAATGTTTGTGATTACGAAGACAACATCCCCGACCTGCCCAAATGGCTCCCCATTGCGTTGGCTGAAGCGCAAACGATCATCGCCATTCTCAAATAACCTTCAACCTTTCGAGTTCCTCCTTGAGCGCCGCCACTTCGCCGTCGCGCCGGTGGTAGCCCATACGCTCGACCATCGCTTTGGCCGTCGCCCAAGCCCTGCGCGCCTCCTCGCGCTCGCCCATCGCCAGGCAGAGTCGCGCTGCTTCCAGATGGCAATCCGCTAGGTGCAAGCTCATCTGACTGCGCTCAGCAATGCGTATCGCTTCGTCCAGATCGACGCGCGCGCGTTGGTACTCGCCCATCACACGGCGCAATTCCGCGCGCGCTAGTAGGCCGCGAGGTATAAATTCAAGGTATCTTGCTTCTCTCAGCCCATCTACGGCTAGTTGCAAAAACTCCGCCGCCCGTCCGTAATCACCATTTCCCAATTGCTGGGATTGCAGCAGGCAGGCGCGACCCAGCGAGAGATTGTCCAACGCAATGTTGAGCAACCGACCTTCTGCCCATTCAATTGTCTGGGCAGCGCGTTCTTTCACCTCCTGATGCTTTCCCTGACCCAGGAGCAGATCGCAGTACCGAAACCCCCATAATGCACTAAGGAACGGCTGTGCAGGTTGCCACTGCTTTTGTATCTCTTCAGCTTGGAGGAAGATGGCTTCTGCCTCCTCCAGTTGACTTATCTGATGCAGGGCATCCGCCAGCGATGTCCTCGTAGCCACGCGCCAAAATTCATCGCCGCTGCGATCGGCAAATGCCACGCCATGCCGTGCAAATTTCAGCGCCTGTGACGGAGAAGCAATTAGCAGGTAGCATGCGCTGAGGTTGTTGGCGACAGTGGAGGCCCTCGACCAAGCTTGCTGCGAGATATGAGCCTGCAATGCCACTTGCATCGGCTCGAGTGCATCCTTCAGACGCCCCAACGCGCGTAGACGAAACCCAGCCGCATTCAGAACAAATGCTTGATCGGCTTTAGTGATTTCCGCTACAGGGCGTTGCCAAGGCGTTTCAAAAAATCCAGCTAGCGCTACTAGATCAGCGTCAAATGCGCCGAGTTTATATACGCTGAATCCTTCGTCGCCTCTCAGAATTCGCTGACGGAAAACATCATCTAATGCCTGCTGATGCCTACCCGCTGCGCAGCCGTGCGCCACGGCGGCGTAAAGCGGCGACATTTTCTCCACAGTGTCGGGCAATTCTTTGGTTGTGGCAATCAGGTGGTCGTAAAGGCGCAGGTTGGCCTCGCGCCAGGCGTCGATGGAATGGAGTTGCAACCGCTGGCGGAAATGTTCGCGCACTAGCGGGTGGGCGTCTAATTCATCCTCTGTGCTGAGCGCGCCTGGCCTGTTCCGGCTCGGCGCGGCCAGCAGCTTGATGCGGCGCAGCTTCGCGAGCGTCTGTTGCCACCTTGTCTCGCTCAAATTCTGCAAGGCGTCGGTCAAGCCTGGAATGACGGGCGTGGCGCGCAACACCGCGATGGCGTCCGCCGGGGCAGGCCGGTCAAATAGTCCGAGCAATCGCAGCACGGCCAGTTCCGGCCCTTCACCCAGCCATTTTTCGTAAGCCACCATCACGCGCCGCGCGTGGCCGCCGTGCCGCTCGTCCTCTTCCAGAGGGCCAATCTCACCGCTCCGCCGGATGTCGCCCTTGTAGACATCGTCCAGATAACTGCCGAGCAAGGTGAGCGCCAGCGAATGGCCGCCGTACTCCGCCGAGGCTTTTCTGAGTTCCTCGTCTTCGCCTTGCACGCCCTGCGCGCGCAGAATCTGCGCCCCGGCCTGCGGGGCCAGGGTGTCGAGGTCTTCCTGCCGCACGGTGCTCCGCGTATAGCCTTCCAGGTCGCTGATCTTCACCCGCGTCGAGACGGCGCACAACCCGCGCTGCAGCGCCGCCAACTCGCGCAGCAGCGCCTGCAGCGCCTGATCTTTCAGCTTGCCTTCCTGTGGTCCCGGAGGATGTTGCAACGGTTCCAGCCCGTCCAGCACGAGCAGCGTCCGCGTGCGGCGGATGAGGTTGGCCAATCGTTCGCCTTTGTCCCACGGCGAGCCTGCGGTCGGGTTTTCATCGCCGAACCAGCGCAGCGCCGAGTCAATGAACAGGTCGGCGGAAGCGGCGCGCTCATCGCTCGTGCCCTGGCTATAAAACGACCAGGCGTAGACGCGCTCGGCGCTGCGATACTGCTCTTTGGCCATCCGCGCCAGCCAGGTGTTGACCAGCGCCGATTTGCCCACGCCGCCCCAGGCGACGAAGGCGATGACGTTTGTCGAGGGATCGGCCCAGGCGTCGTCGAGCAGCTTCAATTCGGCTTCGCGGCCAAAGAGGTCGGGGCCGGTGACGGGCAGACGGGAGATGGAGACGATTGGTTCCGGTTCGTCCGGCTGGGCGCCGAATTTGAGAGGTTGGCCTTTGGGGCGTGGTTTACGTTTGAGCTCGCCGACCTCGCCTGGCTCAACGCCCGCCTGATCGAGCAGGAAATCATAAAGCGCCTGGTAGCCAGGCTCAGTGGTCAACAAATAATGCGTCGTAGATCGAAGCGGTTCGGGGATGAACTGTTGCTGGTCATCCGAAAACAAGACCGGCGCGAACTTCAACGTCGCGCTCCGGGCATCGTAGAGTTCCTGCGTGATCAGCGCGCCTTCCCAATCAACGCCCTTACCCTTGCCCGGCGCCTCGTGGCCACGGAATCGGCGGTAATAGGTTTCGGTACAGACCACCAGAACGAAGTCCGCTTCGTCCAGTTGATTGAGCATCCAACGTGGCCAGCCTTCAACGGGAGCGCCGTTCAGATAGCGATCAAGGCGAGTCTCGATTCCATCGTCCCGAAGCCGCTCAGAAAGAGCGAGGACCTGATCCCGATGGGCATCGGAGTCGTGGCTATAGCTGATAAAGATGGTGGGTTTGTTCACGAGAAAACCTCCGGCATTCACCTTTCAAAATACAGCGTTCAAAAAAGGGCACGAGGTTGCGGCGAAAAAGTACCGTAGACTGTCCAGTCTGCGGAGGCTTGAGGCACTCGAAAATTGGCAGGAACCGAGGCCTTCGCCAAGCCGCAAGTTTCTTTGAATGCGTTGAGTAACCGAGTCCTCCGCAGACTGGACAGTCTGCGGTACGTTCTTACAGCCTGCGAGACGGCGGCGATTATGGCAAAACTCGCGCCGATTGCGTAGCCATAATTTTGATCGCGATGAGTTGTTCTCTGGTGAATTTCGTCGAAATGCGTTCGGCCAGTTGGCAGGCGTAGTCTAACGCATCTTCGCGGATTTTATTGATGAGGCCGAGGCGCAGCGCCTCCGCGGCGTCAATCCGGTCGCCGGCGCCCAGCAATCTTCGAGCGGCGTCAACTCCGACGATTCGTGGCAATGTTTGCGTCCCGCCCCAGCCAGTGATGATCCCGCGCTTCGCTCCGGGATGTTGGAAGGTGGCGCGCGGCGTGGCGTAACGCAGGTCGCAGCTCATCGCAATGTCCAGACCGCCGCCCAGGCAATGTCCGTCAATCGCGGCGATGGAGACGGGCGCGACTTCGCCGAACGAAGCCAGAATCGCCTGACCGCGTCGTGAAAAATCGAAAGCCGTCGCGGGGTCGAACGCGGCGACTTCGCCGAGATCAGCGCCTGCTGAAAAAACTCCGCCTGCGCCGGTGATGATCAGGACGCGAAGATCATTCTCTTCGCGCAACCGTCCGATGGTTTCAGCCAACTCCTCCATCGTTGCCCGGGTCAGGCGATTGAGTTGCGCCGGGCGATTGAGCGTGATGACCGTGTGATGGTCGGGTTGTGTGAGCAGAATGGCGGAAGACATTTCAAAGGTGCGGTACGGGGAGCGTCAGCAGCCTGAGCTTCGATCAAACGACCTCTTGATCGAAGCTCAGGTTGCTGACGCTCAATGGCATTAAGTTAAGCCATTGACCATTGCCAATCGGTCATTGCCAATTGTTTTGCAGGTAAAGATAGCCAAACTTCCTGCGAAATAATTGGCAATGACCGATTGGCAATGGTCAATTGTCCGCTGCCTCTTGCTTAACTTAATGCCATTGCGCTGACGCTCCCCATACCGCAATTACCTCTCTTTTCGATAATCCAAGCCCCGGACGCGCAGAAGTTGACGGCAGCCATCGTCAAACGACGGCGTGAAATCTACGAATTCAAGCGCTGGAAGCACCTACGATAAAAGCTCAGGATCGCAAGGCAGGTGGAGTATCGGCACGATCTTTTTCTCGAATCGGCGTTGACTCAAGGCATATTGCAATTCACGCCTCACCCACATTGAGGCGGCGGCGTTGGGCGATAGAACCACCACGAACCAGTCGCCATGGCGACGGATTGTCTCGGCGACAGAGGCTGTGAATAAGTGATCTTCGCTTGAATGGGAGAGGAAGACTTCTTTCGGAATCATAAATTGACCTGAAAGCAGAATCAGGAAGTAGAAGCCACGGTGTGATTGGCAGGCATAAAATCGGCAGGCAGGAAATCAAGCGGCCTTTTGAGGACTTCCACTATCTTCTTCATCTCGGCCTCTCCCTTTTCCGGCTCCGGCATAGAGATGATTTGCAGTTTGCGCAGAATCCAGGGGATTTGGTCGTCTTGAAATTTCTGCGGGTCGCCGACCAAAACGGGGATCAACCGCCAGGCGTATTTCTTGTTACCCAGCGCAAACTCGATTTCGCTTCGCACCCAGGGGTTTTCCAGCGATTCAGGCGTGAGCAACACAACCATCGCTTGCGATTCCTCCAGCGCTTTAGCGGTCATTTCCGCCAAATTATCACCAGGCAATCGGTTGAGATAAGCATCCCAAACGTGGAACCCCGCTTCCTCCAAAACGGCTGCGAGCTTGCGGGCCAGCGCGTTGTCTTTCCAGGAATGGCTAATAAAAACTTGCATACCAAATTTGCCTCCTCTTGAGAGCTGGATTCTACCAAGCTGGAACAGGTCAGTCACGCGGCTTCACGTTCTCGCGAATGTATTTGACGATCTCTTCGGTCGTAGCTCCCGGCAGGAAGACTTCGCCCACGCCCGCTTCCTTGAGTTTCGGGATGTCGTCTTCGGGAATGATGCCGCCGCCGAAGAGGATCACGTCGTCCATCCCGCGTTCGCGCATCATCTCGATCACGCGCGGGAAGATAGTCATGTGCGCGCCCGACAGGATCGAAAGCCCGACGATGTCGACGTCTTCCTGCAACGCGGCGTTGACGATCTGTTCCGGCGTTTGCCGCAAGCCGGTGTAGATGACTTCCATCCCCGCGTCTCGCAACGCGCGGGCGATGACCTTGACGCCCCGGTCGTGCCCGTCAAGACCGGGTTTGGCTAACAACACTCTGATCTTGGTTTCAGACATAGTTGGTGGTTGGTGGTTTGGTTGGTGGTTGGTGGTTGGTAGTTGGTGGTCGGTAACAACACTGACACGCCAACCACCAACCACCAACCACCAACCACCATCTTCACTTCTCCTTCTTCGCCGTGAAATCCACGGTCGGAAACGCCGATGAGGTGATCTGACCTTTCATCGTCTCGCCGTCGAGTTTGCCGACGATCTCCACCTCGATCTGCTCTCCTTCCCGTGTAACTTTGACCTTGAGCTTCACGTCGTTGCCATTGACCGTCCCGCCGATGACCGGGAACTGGCCGAACGGCGTGTCGAACGCGCCGCCGATCTCAGCGCCTTTGGGCTTGATCTCGAGCTTCAACGGGAGTTGACCGTCGGGAGTGTTCGCCGTCAGATTCCAAACACCAGCCAGACTCGCCAGACTCGCCGTTCCGCCGCCGGCTCCACTGTCGCTGGAACTTACCGTGGGAGAGGACGATTTTATCGGCTTGCCTTCGGTGTCGTAAAGCTCGACCGTGCCGAACTGCTTCATCGCGTCGGCGATGCGTTTGGCGTCACCAACCGCTACGATCTGCAGCTTCGCGAGATCGAGGTATTTCCGCGCGATGCGTTGAACGTCATCCGCCGTCACCGCTGCGATCTTTTGCGGGTAAGTGTCCCAGTAATCAGCGGGCAGGTTGTAAATCTTCTGAGTGACAATGTTGCCGAGCAGCGATTGCGGCGATTCCAATTGTAGCGCGAAGCTGCCGACGATAGTCCGTTTGGCGCGGTCGAATTCGTCGCCGGGAGTTTTTTCATCGCGGATGCGTTTCAGCTCGTACATCAACTCGTCCATCGAACCTTTGGTGACCTCGGTCTGCACCTCCGTGGTTGCGCGGAATGAGCCACGGTATTTAGCCGCCGTGAAATCGCTGTAGGCTCCGTAGGTGTAGCCTTTGTCTTCACGCAGGTTCAGGAAGAGACGCGAGCTGGCTCCACCGCCCAGAACCTGGTTCATCACGTCCAGGGCGTAATAGTCGGGATCGTTGCGTTCAATCGCCAGATTGCCGAGGATCAAGTTGGTCTGCTCCGATCCGGGGCGGTCAATCAGATAAACCTTCGACGAACCGGTCTCAGGGACTTTGGGCAGATTGAGTGAGGGCGCGTCGCCGCGCTGCCATGCGCCGAAAGTCTTTTCGAGTTTCGCTACGACCTCGGCTGGTTTGACGTCGCCGACGATGGCGAAGATGGCGTTGTTCGGCTTGTAATATGTCGAATGGAATTGTCTGAGCGTTTCCGGCGTGAGGCTCTGGATCTGTTCAGGCGTTGGCGCGACGCGGCCTCCGGGATGCGAGCCGTACATCACTTTCGAGAACATCTCGTTGGCGAGGAAGTCGGGTTGCGAACGCTGAAAGCGTAGTTGCGCGACGGCGCGAGTCTTCAGTTTGTTGAAATCGTCCGCCGGGAAGCTCGGATTGAGAATCACGTCGGCGAACAGTTCCATGATCTGATCGAAGTTTTCGGTCAGCCCACCGGCGGTGATCGAACTGGTTATGGATGAAAGTCCCGCGCTTGCGCCGAGCGACGCGCCGAGCGATTCGACGGCTTCGGCGATCTGTTTGCTCATGCGCGTCTTCGTGCCTTCACGCAGCATTGTCGCGGTGTATTGCGCCACGCCAGGTTGGTTGGCCGGATCGTTCAACCCGCCGCTCAGTACGACCATCTGCATCGTGAAGGTCGGCAGCTTGTGGTTTTCCAGCACGATGACCTGAAGCCCATTGCCGATCTTTGTCTCGTAAGCTTTCGGCAGCGTGACTTTCAGGGCTTCCTTGTTGACCGGTGTCTTGCCTTTGATCACCACGCCTTTCAGCGTCTGCGGTTCTTGAGCGAACACGAGGCTCGCGGCCAGTGCGAGCGCAAGCGTCGCTGTCAATGCGCGATTTGAAATTGTAAGTATTCGTTTCATAGCTTGAATCTCCTTCGTCCAAGTTCACTTCGCCGTAGACGGCGCGCCATCAGCGTTCTTCGCTGGCGTTGTTATTGCGACCGTGCGGTTAGCTGGTTTCAGGTATTTCTGGGCGACGCGCTGCACCTCGGCTTTGGTGACGTCGGCAATCTTTTGAAACTGCGTGTTGATCAGGTTCGGGTCGTTGTAAAAGACCACGTTTTCGCTCAATCGGATCGCCGTGCCGAGCGAACTCTGCAACGATTGGATCGAACTGCGCCGCGCGGAGTTCTTGGCCTTGTCCAGTTCCCAATCGGCGATCGGCTCGCGCTGCAACCGTTCGACCTCTTCGTTGATCGCCGTCTCCACGTCTTCAACTTTTTTGCCAGGCGCGACCATCGCGCCAATCAGGTAATAACCGCCACCGCGAAACGGACTGGGGAAGACGAAGGTGTTCGTGACCAGCTCCTTCTCCTTGACCAGTTTCTGGTAAAGCCGCGAGCTTTGTCCGCCAGCGAGCGCCGAGTTGAGGACTTGCAGCGCATAAGCGTCCGGCGTGTTGGAGACAACGCCTTTGTAGCCGACCAGCAACTGGGTCAGGCGCGCGAACTGGTCTTCCATCGTGAAGCGGCGCTCGGCGGTCTGTTCCGGTTCGGTCGTGTCAACTTTGGGAGGCGCGGGTTGCGCGGGGATGCTCTCGAAATACTTTCTGATTTTGGCCAGCGCCTCTTCGGTTTTGAAATCGCCGACCAGGGCGAGCGCGGCGTTGTTCGGCGCGTAGTAGGTACGGAAGAAATCCTTAGCGTCCTGCAAGCTGGCAGCGTTCAAATCCTCCATCGAACCGATGACCGAATGCTTGTAGGCGAAATTGTCAAACATCACTTCCTGGAATTTCTCTTCGGTCTTACCGTAAGGCTCGTTGTCCACGCGCAGCCGGCGCTCTTCCTGCACGGCTTTGCGCTGGATGTCGAGGTTCTCCTGCGATACGTCGAGCGCGCGGATGCGGTCGGCTTCGAGGAAGAGGATCATCTCGAGCTGATTCGATGGCACGGTGGCGAAATAGAGCGTGCGGTCTTCGCTGGTCGTCGCGTTGTTCTGCCCGCCGTTGGTTTCGATCCAGAGCGAGTATTCGTTCTTGCCGACGTTCTCGGAGCCGGTGAACATCATGTGCTCAAAGAGGTGAGCGAAACCCGTGCGGCCTTTGCGTTCGTTGCGCGAGCCGACGTCGAAAGTGATGGCGACGGAAACGACGGGCGCGGTGTGATCTTCGACCAGCAGCACGCGCAAGCCATTTTTCAATTTCACGTCTTTGTAGTTAACGTTGATGGTTTTGGAGGGCGCGAGCTTGGCCGCCGGCTTGACGCCTTTCGGCGCAGTCGGTTTGGTTGCGCCCTGGCCATAAGCCGTGGCGCTCGACAGCGCGAGCGCGAATGTGAGCGCCACGCGCGTGAAGCGGTTAGCGTTATTCATAGGAATTCCTTTCGATTCTGAGTTCGGGAAATTTGTGAATCCGTTGAAAATGCGGAGCAAGGCCTGATTTTACTCACCACCGCATGCCTTACTGACTACAAACGACACGGAGATGGGGCCATTTCTATCTAATTCCGCCAGTCTGAGCCGCAACGCGTTAGAGGTTGGAAGAGAATCCAATTCGTGAGCCAATCTCTGCAAGCCTTCGAGATCGCATACGGCATCGAGTTCATTGCCGAGCTGAATATCGGGAAATCGCTTGGCGACCAGAAGGCGAAAGAGATCAATGACGGCTATGAGGTCTTCTTCGCGTTGTTTGTATCGCTCCGCCTCGATCAGGCTGTTGATGAACGATTGATAGAAATCCCAATCGCTTTTCGTAAACACCCTGACTGAGTCCGGCGAAGGGGATTTGTTATTCGTTTGGTTCTTCTTGCTCTTCATCGTCAGTTTCAGGGAGACAGTGGCGCCACAGGAGCCATTTCAATCAGTCTGCGCCGCAGCGCCTCAGGATCGGGAATCTCGTCAAGCTCATGACAGAGGCGATGCAGCTTGTCAGGGTCACCAACCGCTTCAACTTCGGCGCCTAGCTGAATACCAGGAAAACGTTTGTCAGCAAGCAGGCGAAAGATATCGGCCCCTCTTGCCAACGCGACCTTCCGTTCTTCTTCGCGTCCTTCTTCCAAAATGAGTTGATAAAAACTCGATTCGCGTAATCTTTCTATCGGCATCATAGACGTGGATCCTCCGGTCATTTCCCCTATGTCCTCGCGATTGTAGCGCAGCCCCGCGAGCATCACAAAATGAAGGTTCATCTCGATGCGTCGTCTTTCATCAGGCATTGATTGCAATGCCTCGGCGGCTGTCTTCATCTCTTCGCGTCCTCCATCCATCAGGGGCACGAACGGCAACAACGCCGGACGCGCGTCGGCCAGCGCCTTGCGCGCCGGAATTTTCCACACGCGGATCAGATGAAAGCGCGTCTCGATCCGTGTGCCGCCTGCAGTGATAACGCCAACCTGCGGAGGGCGGCGCGGCAGCCCTTTTTTCGTCAGCAGAATAACGTAGCTGTCCACGGGCAGGAGATACTTGAACCAATGCAACGGCCCGTATTCGACCATTCGTTGCGGAATGTCATGCTCCCACCTCGTCCACGCCTCAACGTGAACCACGCGCTTCCCGCGCGCCGAGGAGACGAGATAGGGCTGGTCAGGCAAGACAGCGGCCACGCTGATTTCGCGTGGCAGCAATTCGATCACGGCCTTCTCATCAGGTTCGATCGCGCCGAGCATCAGAAGCAGAGCCTCCGGATCCTGCTCAGCGAGAAATTTGAACGCCTGGTCGTAGGGTTTCGTCGCCATCGCCAGTTGGGGGAAGAGAAACGATCAAAAGTTTGGCTCCTGGTACTCGCCAAAGACAGGCCGCAGCGCGTCGCACATTTCACCAAGCGTGCAATCAGCTCTCGCGCAATCAACGAGCAGCGGCATCGTGTTCACGCCCGGATCTTCAGCGCCAGCTTTCAGAGCGTCGAGCGCGCGCTGAGCGGCGGCTTTGTCGCGGCTGGCGCGCAATCTCGTCAATCGCTCTGCTTGCAGCTTCGCCACTGATTCGTCAATTTGCAGGATATTCGGCTCGCCGAGTTCATTGCCTTCCATCTGGTAAGCGTTGACGCCGACGATCACTTTCTCGCCACGCTCGACCGCGCGCTGGAATTGGTAGGCCGATTCCTGAATCTCTTTTTGCGGGAATCCGGCTTCGACGGCTTCGACCATCCCGCCCATCGAGTCAATCTTGCGGAAATACTCCCACGCTTCTTCTTCGAGTTCGCTGGTCAGCTTTTCGACGAAGTACGAGCCGCCGAGCGGATCAACCGTGTTCACAACGCCGGTCTCGTGTGCGATGACTTGTTGAGTGCGGAGCGCGATCAACGCGGCGCGTTCGGTGGGGAGCGCCAACGCTTCGTCGTAACCGTCGCAATGCAGCGATTGCGCTCCGCCGAGCACAGCGGCCAGCGCCTGAATCGCCACGCGCGAGATGTTGTTGATCGGCTGCTGGACGGTCAGGCTGACGCCGGCCGTCTGCGCGTGGAAGCGCAGTTGGTGTGAGCGTGGGTTCTTCGCTTTGAAGCGTTCGGTCATCACGCGATACCAGATTCTTCTCGCCGCCCGGTATTTGCCGATCTCCTCGAAGAAATCGTTGTGCGCGTTGAAAAAGAACGACAAGCGCGGCGCGAATTCGTCCACGTCCAGACCGGCGCGGATGCCGTATTCGAGATACTCAATCCCGTCGCGCAGCGTGAAGGCCAGTTCCTGCGCCGCCGTCGCGCCCGCTTCACGAATGTGATAGCCGGAGATCGAGATCGAATTCCATTTGGGCATCTCGGCGGCGCAGAACCTGAACGTGTCGGTGATCAATCGCATTGAGGGGCGCGGCGGATAAATCCACTCCTTCTGCGCGATGTATTCTTTGAGGATATCGTTTTGCAACGTGCCGCCGATGTCGCGCCACTTCGCTCCCTGTTTTTCCGCCGTCGCCAGAAAGAACGCGAAGATCATCGAGGCGGGCGCGTTGATCGTCATTGAGGTCGTCACCTGATCCAGCGGGATTCCATCGAACAGAACTTCCATGTCTTCGCGCGATGAAATCGCCACGCCGCATTTGCCGACCTCACCCTCAGAGACCGGATGGTCGGAGTCGTAACCCATCAGCGTCGGCAGATCGAACGCGGTCGAAAGCCCTGTTTGCCCGTGTTCGAGCAGATATTTGAACCGCTCGTTCGTGTCGAACGCCGAGCCGAAGCCCGCGAACTGCCGCATCGTCCAGAGCTTCGCGCGATAGCCCGTCGGGTGAATCCCGCGCGTGTACGGCGGCGCGCCGGGAAAGTTGATCTCGCGCTCGAAGTCAATGTCTTCAACGTCGCGCGGCGTGTAGAGCCGCTTGATCGGTTTGAGCGAGACCGTGGTGAATTCGGATTCGCTTTCAGGAATTTTTCGCAGCGAGGGGTCGAGATGTTTCTCTTCCCATTCCTGTTCGATTTCTTCCAGACGGTCGGCGGAGACTACGGAATTGTTCATAAGCGCGCTCCTGAAGTGATTCCCTCGGAGAAGGATTGATCAATGAATGGCGATGATATTTGAGCGGAGAGATTGAAGGCAAGTAACGAACTCTGGGCTGACCATTATTCAAGCGCGTCGTGAAGCAGCAGATGCGCCAGGTAAAAGAGCGCCACTCCGGCGAAGACCAGCAATGAAACGCGCATACCGCCTTCGAGCCGTCCGTCGCGGTTGACTTCCGGAATCAGATCGGACGCCGCGACGTAAAGCGTGACTCCGGCTGAGAAGGGAAGCGCGTAGCGCACGGCGGGAAGAACCAGAATGATCGAAACGATGCCAGCGAACGTCGCGGCGGCGATCAGCAAGGTCGCGCGCAAGGCCGCTCGATTGTCGCGGCCAGACGACAGCATGATCGAAGCGACGGTGAAGCCTTCGGGGATTTTGTGCAGCAGGATGGCGATGAAGAGCAGCAATCCGAGCCTGAAACTGGTCAGCAGACCGGAAGCGATAGCGACGCCGTCGAAGAAAGTGTGGACCGAAAGCGCGACAACCGCCGTCATCGCCGCGCCACGCCGCAACATCTCTTCAGTGTGCGTCTCTTCTCCGAAATGGAAGTGCGGCGCGACCGTGTGCTCGACAAATTGCAGCAGCAGATAGCCCGCCAGCACCAGACCCATCGCCGTCCCCACATTTTCATTCCATTGATTGGTGACTTCCGGGATGACTTCCAAAAAGATCGCAGCCAGCATGAAACCCGCTCCGAGCGCAATCAGGTAGCGGAGCCGCTGCTGGTTTGCCACAGGCGATCTGGTGATCAGAAACCCGCCGAGCACATTGCCTCCGGCGGCCAACAGTCCGAAGGCGACAAGTTGTAGGTATGGAATCGTCAAATTCAGTGAGAGATTGATCAACCTTGTCCGAATCAGTTCTGATCGCGGATTAAAATGCGCGCAACTATAACACGCGCATCCCACCGCTCACAAAGCGCGCAAAATAACTTGGCCCAAGCCGCCTGTCGTGTCCACGCAACACTTTGAGCAAGCTTGTACTTGCCATAAATCGCAAGCCTTTAGCAAAGATGACTTGAAGTCGTAATTTAACGGCGCCGTAAAGATAAATTTCTTGACACGTTTTAACCGCTGACATACTATACGCCGAATTCAAGTGGGCTAAAGTGGAGCAAGATAGAGCAAGGTGGCGCCAAATAGCATAAAAATCCGCCCAATGCCGACCTGCTTGAAGGTTTAAGAAAACCATTAAGTCATGAGACAAAGATGCTGCGAGGTAGCTACAACGCGCGCGTGGACGACAAGGGGCGGATCAAGGTTCCGGCCGCGTTCAAACGCTATCTCGACGAAATCTATGGCCGGCCCGATTTTTACGTGACGAGTTTGCTGGGTGATTGCGCGCGGATTTATCCGCTGCGCGAATGGGAAGAGATTGAAAGGAAGCTCTCCGACCAACCCTCGATGATTCCGGCGGCGAAGAAGTTTCTGGATCGCGCCAACTATTACGGACAGATGCAGGAGATGGACGGGCAGGGACGGATCTTGATCTATCCGATGCTGCGCAATGAAGCGAGACTGTCGGGCGAAGTGATGGTCTTTGGATATTTGAAGTATCTGGAAGTCTGGAACACCGAAAACTTCCGCCGCTCGCGTCTGGAAGAGCAGCCGTACACGGATGATGACGCGGCGGCGCTGGCGCAGATCGGGATCTGAAGAGGGAGGTCCAAGTTCGGGAGATGCGGAGGCTACTGGCAGGCCGCCGCGTCTCCTCCCCCGTGCCCCCAGGCGTCGTGAAAGTTATGGAACTTCATCGTCCGGTGATGCCTGCGGAGACGCTCGATCAGCTTGAGGCGGCGCGCGGCGGTTTGTTCGTTGACGCGACGCTGGGTTTGGGCGGGCACGCGGAATTGATCCTGCGCGCTTCGCCCGACGCCCGCGTGATCGGGTTTGATCGCGACGCCGAAGCGCTTGAATTATCGAAACAGCGCCTCACCCCATTCGGCGAAAGGTTCACGGCGGTCCACACTGATTTCCGCCGGATCAAGGAAGTTCTTTCAGAAAAAGGAATCGGGACGGTCGCGGGCATATTGGCCGATCTCGGTGTCTCGTCATATCAGTTCGACACGCCGGAACGCGGCTTCAGCTTTCGTCCCGGTCAGGGCGTCGCTGAATCTCCCCCACTGGACATGCGGATGGATCGCTCGCAGAAGTTGACGGCGGCCGATCTGGTCAACCAGCTCAGCGAGCGCGAACTGGCCGACATCATTTTTGAATACGGCGAAGAGCGCGCCGGCCGGCGCATCGCTCGGAGGATTGTCGCCGAGCGGGCCAAAGCGGCGATCACGACGACCGCTCAGTTAGCCGAATTGGTAGTCAGGGTGGTTCATCCGAAAGGCCATTGGCGCATTCACCCCGCGACGAAGACTTTCCAGGCGTTGCGGATCGCGGTCAACCGCGAACTCGACGGATTGGACAAATTCGTCGCCGGCGCAATTGATGTTCTGGAGCCGGGCGGGCGCCTGGTCGTCATTTCGTTTCACTCTCTTGAAGATCGGATTATCAAACAAGCCCTCAGGTTTCAGTCTGGCCATTGTGTGTGCTCCCCAAACCAGCCTGAGTGCCGATGCGGAACCAGCAGGCGCGTAAACGTCCTCACCCGCAAAGCGATTCAGCCGGGCGAAGACGAGACCGCTGCAAACCCGCGCGCTCGAAGCGCAAAGTTGCGCGCCGGTCAAAAGATTTGACGGCGGATTTAACGACAATCGGCATTAAGCGCCAACAGTTCAAACAACAACGTCAGGCAATAACGTCAGGCTCGGAATTAAAGAGCCGCATCACAAAAAAACTCCCGAGGCGCTTGTCGCCAATCTGTAGGAGCGTGGGAAATGAGAGTTCAGCAGCAACATCCCCGGGTTCAGAACGGTCCGGTCGCAAAACGCCAGATTCGCTCGAAAGCGTCAGCCGTATCGAAAGCCTTCGGCGCAGCGAAATCCCCCAATCGCGGTTCACGTTCATCCTCCAATCGAGGTTCGAGTCGAAGATCGAATCGCGCCGGGAGCCATCATCAAGATCGCGCCCAGCGCGGGTCGAAGATCATGTGGATGATGGTCATCACCGGAACGTTCCTCGCCGCCGGATTCATCTTCGCTTTGCGTTCGCACATCAATACTTACAAATTGGGGCAGGCCGAGGAGGAACTCAGAGCCAGGTTGGATGAATACGCCGACCATCAAAGATATTTGATGGTGGATCAACAGCGTGCGCTCAGCGCAACCGAAAGCGATCGCGTAAGCAAACAGGCCGGACTCAGCCAGCTCAAATTGAACCAGCCGGATGAGTTGCGCAACTTGGCGCCGCCGCCCGCTCCCGTAGATAAAAAGCCTTCGATGACACAAAAGATTTCATCAGGGCAAAAGGCTTCGTTCGCGCAGAAGGCCGCGCTGACGCAAAAAGTTTCGTCAGCGCAAAAGGTTTCATCTCCGGGCAGGCTGATTCAAGCCAGCCAGCGTCATCAACCAGTCAGGCTGATTCAAACCAGCCAGCGCCGTCAACCGGTCAGTCAAGCGGCGAAGACGAAGAGAGGCGCTAACAACCAGCGCCAGATTGCGCGCTCGCAGCAGAGGCGCTGATCAATCTCAAATCTCAAATCTCAAGTCTCTGATCACAAATTCAACCAAACGCCGACCGTGAAAACCAGACGAACCAAAAAACAACGATACAGGAAGGCCGACACGAACAAGCGCGTGCTCTGGATCGTCGCCTTCCTGTGTACCTGGATGCTGGCGATCATTGGCCGTCTGACGTGGTTGCAAGTAGGGCAGCGCGAACATTGGGTGGAACGCGCGGCGCTCAACCACCAGAGAGAGATCAAGACCGTCCCGATGCGCGGGTTGATCGTTGATCGCGAGGGCCGGGAACTCGCCGTCAGCGTCGCCTCCAACTCTGTTTACGTCGATCTGAAACAGCTTCAAAAAGACGAAGACCGCCGCAAAGCCGCCGAGACGCTCTCGCGGCTGATCGGCGTCGAAGAGTCCGATCTGCTGAAGAAATTGACCGGCGATTCGAGCTTCGTCTGGCTCAAACGCAAACTCGAACCAGAGGCTTCCGAAGCCGTCAACGAAACCATCTCGAAAAACAAGCTGCACGGCGTCGCGATCCAGAAGGAGACGCAACGTTTCTATCCGAACAATGCGCTGGCTGCGCATCTGGTTGGTTACGTTGACGCTTACGACAAAGGCATCGCTGGCGTTGAGCATAAGTTCAACGATCAGTTGAACGGGCTGCCGGGCGAAATTGCCTTCAACAAAGACGCGTCGGGACGCGCTTATAACCGCCGCGAGACACCGGCGATGAACGGCGCCCAGGTCGTCCTGACTATTGATTCGGCGCTCCAACACAAGATCGAGGTGTTGCTGGACGAAGCCGTGCGGATGACGCGCGCGAAAGGCGCCAGCGCGATCGTCATTGATCCGAAGACCGGCGAAATCCTCGCGCTCGCCAACGTCCCCACCTTCAATCCGAACGAGCGTCCGAAGACGGCTGACGATAAAGATCGCCACAACCGCGCGATCAGTTGGCCATACGAACCCGGCTCGGTCTTCAAGCTGGTAACTTACGCGGCGGCGTTCGAGGAAGGGCTGTTCAAACCGGACGACCAGATCAATTGCGGCAATGGCCAGATCACGATCGGCAAGCGCGTGATCCGCGACACGCACTCTTACGGCGTGTTGTCCATCGAGGACGCGTTCGCCAAATCGTCGAACGGCGGCGCGATCCGCGTGGCGCAGAAACTGGGACGCGAGAAATTCTTCGATTACATCGCGCGCTTCGGCTTCGGGCGGAAGACCGGGATCGAGTTGCCCGGCGAATCGCGCGGCATCGTCAACCCGCTCGAAAACTGGCGGATTGATTCAATTGGCTCGGTCGCCATCGGCCAGGAGATTTCGGTCACGCTGCTGCAGGCGGTAGCGGCGATGGGAGCGATTGCCAATCGCGGCGTGTGGGTCAAGCCGCACATCGTCAAACAGGTCGTCGCTCAAAATGGACGCGTGCTTCACGAGCCGCAGATCGAAACGCGGCAGATGGTCAGCGAGCAAACCGCGCAGTTGATGACCAGATTGTTGGAGCGCGTCGTCACGCACGGTACCGCGCGCCACGCCATCAAACTGACGGGTTACACAGCGGCAGGCAAAACCGGCACGCCGCAGAAAGTTGACGAAAAGACGAAGGCGTATTCGCAGACGAAATTCATGCCGTCGTTCGCCGGCTTCGTCCCAGCCACCGATCCGCGCTTCGCCATCGTCGTGATGGTTGACGAGCCGATCGGATTGCACCAGGGCGGCAGCGTCGCCGCGCCCATTTTCAACCTGATCGCGGAAGCCGCGCTGGGCGATTACGCCATTCCGCCCGACGAAAAAACATTCCGCGAATCCCTGGTTACGCTCTCGAAGAAATACGAATCGCAATTATCGGAAGACGAAGCGCGCCAGGAGAACCAGGCGGCGAACGCCGAGATAGAGATCAAGCTGGCGCCGGCGCCCGAAGCGCAGGCCGGACCGAAAGGTCGCCCGGAAGGTCGCCCGGAAGGTCGCCCGGAAGGTCGCCCGGAAGGTCGCCCGGAAGGTCGCCCGGAAGGTCGCCCGGAAGGTCGCCCGGAAGGTCGCCCGGAAGGTCGCC
>Ga0187892_10000748_pt1 | contig 81555 bp, 72 predicted proteins | sample MA1701073metaG_FD_139345 | JGI IMG/M metagenome (GOLD analysis project Ga0187892, IMG submission 139345) | Bio-ooze microbial communities from a basaltic lava cave in the Kipuka Kanohina Cave System on the Island of Hawaii, USA - MA170107-3 metaG ... | reverse complement strand
TTTCCGGCTGTTCTGATGTTTGATTCAAGTTTGATTTGTGTCCTGTGATGATCTCTTACTGCGGCGCTCAGACGCCTATCATTACAGACTTTGCCCAATTTTCAAAACTTGCAACCAGTTCTTTGAAAAGAAACTGCCAGAACGAACAACCAGGTGAAGAAATTCGCGAAAATCCGTCGCATCTGTGTCATCCGTGTTCTATCTCCCTTCTGAAATTTGTCCGGCTTCGGCTAAACTGCGCTGCATTCAAATCACACGAATCATCAGGGAGCATTCAATGAAATTGCAAGACAAAGTCGTGGTAGTCACGGGCGGCGCAAACGGCATCGGGCGGGCGTTGTGCAAACGCTTCGCCGCCGAAGGCGCACGCGGCGTGGTCGTTTCCGACGTTGATTTTAAAACCGCCGTGCAAGTCGCCGATGAAATTGATGGCATCGCCATCAGAGCCGATGTCGGCGACGAAGCGGAAGTCATCAATCTGGTCGAAGAAGCCAGCAGAGCCTTCGGTCAAATTGATCTCTTCTGCTCGAACGCCGGCATCGGCGGCATCCCCGGCTTCGAGCAGGTGTCGAACGAAGCGTGGCGGCAGATTTGGGATGTGAATGTGATGGCGCACATCTACGCCGCTCGCGCCGTGTTGCCGCAGATGCTCGAACGCGGCGAAGGCTATCTGCTCAACACCGCGTCGGCGGCAGGCTTGCTCACTCAGATCGGCTCCGCGCCATATTCGGTTACTAAGCACGCGGCGGTCGCGTTCGCCGAATGGCTTTCGATCACCTACGGCGACCGGGGGATCAAGGTCTCGTGCCTGTGCCCGCAGGGCGTGAAGACGAATATGCTGATGTCGAGCGCCGAAGCCGGCGCCGCCGGTTTCCTGCTCGAAGGCGCAATCGAGCCGGAAGAGGCAGCCGATGCGGTCATCAAAGGTTTAGCCGAAGAGAAGTTCCTGATCCTGCCACACCCCGAGGTCGCTGATTATTTCCAGCGCAAGGCTACGGATTACGACCGCTGGCTGCGCGGGATGCGACGGTTGCAGAATCAAGTCAACTTAGTGAAGAGATGAAGGGAGAATACGGAACATACGGAAATAACTGAACAAACGGAAGTGAGCTGAAAATTTCCGTCTATTCCGTTATTTCCGTATGTTCCGTATTCTCCCGCCCATTCCACAATCAAAACGCTCAACAATAATGGGATACCTGGTTTTAGTTCGGCACGGACAGGCTCGCACGTTCGAGAAAGAGAGCGACCAGCTCTCGTCCCTCGGCGAAGAGCAGGCGCGCGCGCTGGGGAAGTACTGGATTCGACAGGGCGTGGAGTTCGATGAAGTCTATTCGGGCGCGCTTACGCGACAACGGCGCACGGCCGAGATCACTGGCCGATGTTTTGTCGAAGCCGGTTTAAATTGGCCTCAGCTTCAAGCGACGCCGGAGTTAAACGAATATGACTCGAACGGAATTCTCAACAAGCTCATCCCGGCGCTCTCCGAGCGGGACGCCGAGTTCCACAAACTGGTAGCCGCGTTCGAGCAAAACAAACTCACATCCGATCGCAACCGCCATTTTCAAAAGATGTTTGAAGTCGTGACCTCTGTCTGGCTCGGCGGAGAGTTCGAGGTTGAAGGCGTCGAACCGTGGCAATCGTTTCAAGCTCGCGTGCGGGCGGCGATCGAACGGATCATCGCGGCTGAAGGCAGCGGTCGCCGCGTCGCCGTCTTCACTTCGGGCGGTGTGATCGGGCTGTCCGTGCAGAATGTTTTGAATGCGCCGGAGCGAGCGGCGCTGGAAATTAACTGGCGCGTGCGCAACTGCTCGCTGACCGAATTCATCTTCAGCCGTGAGCGGCTGTCGCTCGATTCGTTCAATGCGATTCCGCATCTGGACGATCCGGCGCTGCGGACTTACCGATAAAGTTCAATCCGCGCGCAGATAACGGTAGAGCACGCGCAACAGCCGATACCCTTGCAGGTAATCGCTGGCCTGATAGCTGACCGTGTGCGCGTCAACACGTTTGACGGTCGGAATCTGTTCGGCTACGTCGGCGAGTACGGTCTGGGAAAATTTCACCTCGAACGTCGCCGGCGCCGATGGCTTCACCGGCTTGAATTCCGACAATCGTTCGATCGCGCGTTTCGCTCCGGCGCGGATTCGCGCGCGGGCTTCTTCGGGTCTGAGCGAACGGGCGGCGGTCGTGGCTATGGCCTCTTTGACCTGCACGCCTTCGATGTTCGGAACCAACTCGCGCGCTTGCGCCACGGCTTCCTGATCGCCAGTCACCATCACCACTGGCACGCCGAATACGCCCGCCGCGAACGTGTTCATCCCTCCTTCGCCGACCGAACGGCCATTGATTCGCAGATCAGCGACCGTTCCCGAACCCGTGTGAGCCAGCACTCCAACCTTGCTTCCGGCTTTGGCGTGATAACCGACGAAGATCACGGCGTCGAATGACGAGTCGAGTCCCTGCATCATTCCCATCGGTTTGATGTTGCTGCTGATCAGTTCGGCGGGAGCGTGCAACTCTTCGATCAACAGATTGCGCATCGAACCGTGCGAATCGTTGACAACGATCTCGGTCGCTCCGGCGTCGCGCGCGCCGTCAATCGCCGCGTTGGCTTCTTCGGTCATCAACCGGCGGAAACGATTGTAGTCGGCGCCGCCCGCGCCGGTCTGATCGCTGGTGACCACGCCGCTCACGCCTTCCATATCAACCGAGATGAAGACTTTCAGCTTCTTCGCCTGTGACTGCGCCGTGACCGCCGCAGCCAACACGCACAGGCATAACAATGCGAATATTTGTTTCACTTCGCCTCCCTGTTGACGCGCTCCTGGCTGACTTCAAAAACGCTGGGTTGTTTGGCGACGGGCAGCAGAATCTTGTTCGCGCCAGCGGCCCGGCGCAACGCATAAACCTGCGCCGTGTGCCGCCCCGGCGAAAGATTCAATGGCGCGAGATTGAAATCGAATCCGTAGCCAGGATTTGTCGCCACCCCGGATTCGACCAGGTCTGGTCGTTTCCCATCCGCTAGTTCCGTCGCCGCCAATTTGCCGTCAATGAACAACTGGACTTCGAGCGGGGCGCCGGCGGATTGCGGATCGTAAGCCCAGCCAGAGATGCGTGTCGCGTCAGCGACATCAATCGCGCCGCGCAATTGCGGGCTGAAAGTCGAAAACGCCGCGAGCGTCACCACCACGCACACCAGAATGATCTCAATGAACGATTTGGCGATGATCGCGCGCAGCAATCGGGTGGCTACTGACGGGCGTGAGGCGATTGATTGTTCTGACTGATAATTCATCGGGTTTGAGATTGGATCGTCGCATGCGCCATCTTCGCCAGCGCTTCGACGCGTTTGTCGAAATCGGCGAAGCGCGCGTCTTGCGTCTGGCCCACGTGATAGCGGTAGTAAATCTGCTGAATCACCACCGCCAGCTTGAACAGCGCGAACGTGTAGTAATAACCGATGGCCGACAAATCGCGCCCTGAACGCTCGGCGTAACGCTCGACGATTTCGTCGCGCCGCATCCAGCCGGGCAGCATCGTCACGCTGCGCAAAGAACCGGCGAAGAGTTCCGGGTCGTCAGCCTGCGGCCAATAGCAAAGCAGCAATCCGACATCAATCAGCGGATCGCCAACAGTGCACATCTCCCAATCGAGGATCGCGACGATCCGCGCCGGATCAGCGGGATCGAGCATCAGGTTGTCGAGTTTGTAATCGTTGTGAACCAGCGTGGGGATGGCCGCGTCGGGCGGCAAGCGTTCGATGAGCCACTCGGCGGCTTCGCTCATCTCTTTCAACTCGGTCGTCTTCGAGCGTTCCCAGCGCGAGGCCCAGCCTTCGACCTGCCGCTTCACGAAACCCGCCGGCTTGCCGATGTTGATCAGCCCGGTTGATTGAATGTCAACCGCGTGCAAATCGGCGAGCGTATCAACCAGGCCTTCGCCGACTTTGTAGCGAAGCGCGAGGTCATCGCCGATCTCCGGCGGAATAGTTTGCCGCACGACGATGCCACGACGACGCTCCATCAGGTAAAACGGCGCGCCGATGACCTCGGTGTCTTCGCACAGCAGATAAGGTTTTGGCGCCAGCTTGAAATGCGGATTGATCGCCGCCAGCAGACGATACTCGCGCGGCATGTCGTGAGCCGTGGGCGCGACGGGGCCGAAGGGCGGGCGGCGCATCACGAACTCGCGGTCGCCGAAACGGACGCAGTAAGTCAGGTTTGAATGCCCGCCGGGAAATTGTTCGACCTCGAACTTCGCGTTGGGATCAATCGGTTCGCCATCCAGTTTCGATGGCAAATGTTCGCGCAGGTAATTCTCAAGCGCGTTCCAATCGAGTTCTTCGCCGGAGCGAATCGGCGCAGTGTCGGTCGCTTCTGATTCCATAGCCGGTGGTTGTCTGGTGGTGTCTCGATTGCGGAAAGGCTGAAGTTACTGGCGAGCAGTTCCCGAATCCCACCAGCGGAAGCTGGTGGATCATTCAAGCCCGACCTACCGTGGACGAAATCGGTTCCGAATCCCACCAGCGGAAGCTGGTGGATTGTTCACTCCCAACCTACTGAGGCTGGGCTTGAACGATCCACCAGCTTCCGCTGGTGGGATTCTGGAGTTTCCTTCTCTCCGGGTAGGCTGGGTTTGAACAATCCACCAGCTTCCGCTGGTGGGATTCAACAGAACTTCCCCATAAGCCGGGCCTTTCCGCAATGGAGAGGTTGTTCTTCACTTCATAAAACCGCTCCGCCCGCTGAACTGCGAACTCAACTCGTCGTTCAACGGATCGTCGAGCGCCAGCAGGTGTCGTAACTCGGCGCTGAGCGTTCGCTGCGTTTCGGGACGCAACAGTTTTTTCTGATACTGCTGCTGCGGCAAATCGCGGCGGCAATAAAAGCTATGCATTGCCAGGCGCGGTCGGTCAGCGCGATTGGCGGTTCCGCCGTGCCACAGATGCGAGTTCATCACGATGACATCGCCGATCTTGCCAGTAATCAATCGCTCTTCGGGATGCGCCGCCGTCAGATCGGACAAAACATCCTGCGGCAATTTGCCTGAATTGTGCGTGCCGGGTACGTAACGCGGCGCGCCATTTTCCGTCGTGAAATCATCGAGCAGCCAGACGACGTTGCAAACCGAATAGCCTTTTTCGTCAGGCAGCGCGCCCATATCGCAATGCAGCGGTTGTGACCAGTCGGAATGCGGGCGAGCGGAACGGGCGTTCAGACTGCCCAGTTTGAACTCGCGCCCGAGCACGCGCTGGACGCAGGCGAGCAGCTTTGGGACCGCAATCGCCCACTGGAAGATTTCACCGTAATCAACCAGGTTGGCCAGGCGATCAGTCTGTGGCTCCTGTTTGTATTCGTGACCCGCGCGTTCGCCAAGCTCGGCGAACAGTTCGGTGATGCGGCGGCGAAGTGCGGCGAGCGTGTCTGGCTCGACGAAACTCTCCAGCACGAGAAAACCGTCGTGGTCGAGCCGCTGCTTTTCATCCGCGCTGAGCGCGACGTTTGGGTCGCTCATCTTTTCACCGCCTTGTTCTTCGGAATGACAACGGCGCGTATTCTGAAACAATCGGCCACGGACGGCAACCTTTCAATCCTGCCGCCAGCGAGTTGGATAAAGAATGCGAAAATGAGATATTGCACGCCGCACAGACGATCACAAACTCGAATTGCGGTACAACTTCACCGAAGGAACTCGAATAAGGCCAACCCGATGCCCGAAACCGATTACGCCATTCGTCCGGCGCGCGTTGAAGAGCTTCCCGCGTTGCGCGAAATCGAACGCGCGGCGGGAAAGATTTTCGCCGAGATAGGACTTGAGGATGTCGCGAACGCCAGCCCGCTGCCGCTCGATTTTCTTGAAGCCCAGCAACACGCCGGGTTGGTTTGGGTCTTGACGGATACGGACGATCAACCGGTCGGATTCGCCGCCGCGAGCGAGCTTGATGGCGCGTTGTATCTGGAAGAGATTGATGTTCATCCGGCGCACGGGCGGTGCGGGCTGGGCAAATGGTTGATCGAAACGTTGTGCGTTTGGGCTGAGGAGCAAGGTTACCCAGCGGTCACGCTTTCGACGTTCCGTGACGTTCCCTGGAACGCGCCGTTCTATTCGCGCCTCGGGTTCCGCATCATCGAAGACGGCGAGATTGGGCCTGGCTTGCAGGCTCTGCTCGAACACTCGGCGCGAGTCTGGTTTCCGCTTGTGCGCGTTTGCATGCGCCGCGATCTCAAGACGAGGCAAGACAAGGAGATTGACGTTTGAATTACTGCCGCAAAGTCATTGACGAACAAACCGGCGAGGAGATTCTGGAAGTCTCGCTCACAGGCCAGTTACTGCTCGATTACCCGCTGCTCAACAAAGGCATGGCCTTCACCGACGACGAGCGGCGCGAGCTTGGCCTGCTCGGTCTGTTGCCGCCGCACGTTTCGCCGATGGAAGAGCAGTTGGAACGCAACTACGAAAACTACCGCCGCAAGGAATCGGACATCGAGCGATACATCTTCCTGATGGCCTTGCAGGATCGCAACGAGACGCTGTTCTACAAACTGCTCGGACGCCACGTCTCCGAGATGATGCCGATCATTTACACGCCCGTGGTCGGCGCGGCCAGCCAGATGTACAGCCACATCTACCGCCGCCCGCGCGGCCTTTACATTTCCTATCGCCATCGCGGCGAGATCAGACAGTTGCTGGCGAACGCGCCGCATCCCGATGTGGCGGTGATCGTCGTCACCGACGGCGAGCGCGTGCTGGGACTAGGCGATCTGGGCGTTGGTGGGATGGGCATTCCGGTGGGCAAGCTGTCGCTTTACACGCTCTGCGCGGGCATTCATCCGGCGACGACTTTGCCGATCTTCCTGGACGTTGGCACCGACAACCAGGAGTTGTTGAAAGACCCGCTCTACATCGGCTGGCGACACGAACGCGTGCGTGGGCAGGAGTACGACGATTTCATCGAAGAGTTCGTCGGCGCCGTGATCGAAACTTTCCCGGACGCGCTGCTGCAATGGGAAGATTTCGCTCGCAACAACGCGCGGCGATTGCTCGAACGTTATCAAGATCGTTTGTGCAGCTTCAACGACGACATCCAGGGCACGGGCGCGGTCACGCTCGCCGGGGTGCTCGCCGCAGTCAAAGTCAACGGCGAACGACTCAGCGATCAACGCCTCGTGATGTTCGGCGCGGGATCAGCCGCCACAGGCATCGCCGACCAGATCGTCGCCGCGATGATCAGCGAAGGTTGTTCGGAACAGGAAGCGAAATCGAAACTCTGGCTGATTGATGTCGGAGGATTGATCCACACGGACCGCAGCGACATTGAAGAACTCAGCCGGCCTTTCGCGCAGCCGCAGGAGGAGATCGCCGGCTGGCAGGCCGTCGATTTCAATCACATCACGCTGGCCGAAGTGGTCAAAAATTTGCAGCCGACGGTTCTCATCGGCACAGCCGCGCAACCCGGCGCATTCACGCAGGACATCGTGCAGGAGATGGCTCGCCACGTCGCGCGCCCGATCATTTTCCCGTTGTCCAATCCGACTTCGCGTTGCGAGGGGAAACCGATTGATCTGATGGCGTGGACTTCGGGCCGAGCGATTGTCGCCACGGGCAGCCCGTTTGCGGACGTGCCGCAATCGGTCACGGGCGGTGGCCGCCCGCGCAAGATCGGCCAGTGCAACAACGCCTACATCTTTCCCGGAGTCGGGCTGGGCGTGATCGCTGCGGGCGCGCGGCGAGTGAACCAGGAGATGTTCGTCGCTGCGGCGCGGGCATTGAGCGAAATGTCGCCGGCTTTGAACGACCGGATGGCCTCGCTCTTTCCCGACCTGAAAGATATCCGCGCAGTGTCGCGCCAAGTGGCGATTGCCGTCGGTATGCAGGCGCAGCGTTCTGGATTGGCCGAAGCTTCTTCGCGCGCGGAGCTTGAGAGGAAGGTGGATGAGAAGATGTGGGCGCCGCGTTACTTGCGTTACCGGAAAAAAGCGGTAGAAGCTGCGTGAGCGCAATTGCATTAAGCCAAGGAATTGCTCATTACCAATCGGCCATTGCCAATTGTTTCGCAGGGAAGAAAGTCAAACTCCCTGCGAAACAATTGGCAATGGCCGATTGGTAATGAGCAATTCGCCCTGCGTTATGGACTGGTTACGGCAGTTCACGGATGCGGATGTTTTTGAACTCAATCGGCGAGCCTTCCGATTCCAAACACAGATAGCCCGTGCGCGGTTCGGCGCCGCTGCCGCCAGAAACCTCTTCGCCGTTCACCCACAGCCGCACCTCTCCGTTGATCGCCCGGACGTAGTAATGGTTCCATTCGCCGGCGCCGCGACTGAGTTGCTTGCGCGGGAAACTGCGCGAGCCGTTGGGAGACAGCGGCGGGAACGGTTTCAACTTCGATTTGCCGACGGCGAAGATGTCGCCGTTGGTGGTGAACCAATCGCCCTTCCTGCCGGAGCGTTTTTCATATTGCTCGGCGAAGCCGTGGTCGAGCATCTGCACTTCGATCCCGTACTCTGGCAGCTTGTCTGGCTTTAACTCCTTGAGGGCTTCCTCCGGAACCCAGACAAAGGTCCCCGAATTGCCCGCCGATTTCAGATGCCGCCACTCGACGACCAGCTCGAAATTGGTGAACATCTGCCGCGTGCGCATCACACCGATTGGCTGGCCAGAACAGGTCAACAAGTCATTCTTCCACGTCCAGGTGTCCGGGTTGCCATTAACGTTGGCGAAGTCCCCTTCTCCCAGCGTGCGCCAGCCCGGACCCACGCCGTCAATGAACGCTTTTGGCAGGTTCTGTGGTTCCTGACCGAGGCCATATTGAAGATAGAGCGCCGACAGCAGTAGAACTCCGACTAAACTCAAGATTCGCGCGAAAGAGTTGCGATTCATATCCGACTCCTTTCTGATATGGGTTGAGGCTGTAACTGATCAATGCTAAAAGTTCAGCCATGAAGAATTCGCGATCCGCCATCCGGCGTCATCCAGCAATGGTCTATGGGCCGGCGATGTTAATTTCACTGATTGGTTTGGCAGATTCGGTCTATCTGACCGTGCAGCATCTCACCGGACAGAGCGTCAAGTGTACCGTCACCAGCGGCTGCTCCGCCGTGCTCAGCAGTTCTTACGCGGCCGTCGCTGGCATCCCGACAGCGGCTTTCGGGGCGCTCGCCTATTTCGCTGCCTTCAGCTTTGCGACCCTGGCGGCGTTCGGCTACGAGCGCGCGCGAACCGGACTGGCGTTGTTAATTGCGCCGATGTTGATCACGACTCTTTGGCTGCTTTACGTGCAGGCGTTCGTGCTCCACGCTTACTGCGAATACTGTCTTCTCTCGGCTGCGGTGACTCTGACGCTCACGGCGCTGGTTGCGGCGGCAAGATTTATTCTTCCCACTCCCAATCAAGCTTGAGTCTGGTTACTGGTTGGCCCCGAGCCTTTGGTTGATCTCCTTGCGCAGATTCTCAACCGTCAAATGTTCATTTTCGATCAATTGACCGTCAATAAAGAGCGTCGGTGTGGCGTTGACACCCATCATGTTTGCGCGCCGCACGTCGGCTGAAACCAGTGCATCCACTCTGGCTCCGTCCATATCACGCGTGAACCGCTCAACGTCGAGTCCCAACTGGCGCGCAAAATTGACCACTATCGGGCGGAGATCATTCGCTTCGCTCCACACGTTCTGGCTTTCGTAAAGCAGGTTGTGCATCTCCCAAAATTTGCCCTGAAGCCCGGCCGCCGCCGCTGCGTGAGCGGCTTCGAGCGCGTGTTTGTGAATTTGGGTGAGCGGGAGGTGATAGAAAACGAACCGTACGCGATCTCCGTATTCGTTCTTCAAATTCTTGACCACCGGGTGCAGCGCGCCGCAGGGCGGGCATTGATAATCGCCGAACTCCTCGATTGTGACAACGCCCCTGGGCGTCACTGCGGTTGGCGAAGCAACGGGGCTGGCGGTGGACGATGAAGTTGTCGAAGGTTGCGGCTGCGTCGAACGGAACATAAAAAATCCCGCGCCGATGGCCGCCGCCAGAACGGCGGCGATCATTGCGAACGGCAAATAGCGTTTCATCGAGCCGCCTCCCACACGATCTCCCCATTGATCACTGTCATCGCGCATCGTGTTTTCAAAATCTCCATTTCGGGAATCTTCATAATGTCGGCTGAGAGCACGGTCAGATCGGCGTATTTCCCGACCTCAATCGAGCCTCTGTTCTTCTCTTCAAACGCGGCGAAGGCGGCCCAGATGGTGAACATCTTCAGCGCCTGTTCGCGCGTCGCAGCCTGTTCGGGATGCCAGCCATCGCCCGCGAAGCCTTTCTGATCCTTGCGCGCGACGGCGGCGTAAAATTCGATCATCGGCTCGCCGCGTTCGACCGGAGCGTCCGATCCGCCGGCGATGACGTTGCCCTGTTTGATGAAACTCTGCCAGGCATAAGCGCCTTGCAGTCGTTTCACGCCCACCCGGCTGACGGCGAAGTGCAGGTCGCCGATGGCGTGCGACGGTTGCATTGACGGGATGATTTTGAGTTTGGCGAAGCGCGGGATGTCGTCGGGGTGGACGATCTGCGCATGTTCGACGCGCCAGCGCGGGTCGCTGCGATCCCTCCGTTCGATCATCGGCACTTCATTGAAAGCCTTCTCATACCAGTCGAGGATCGTGCGGTTGGCGCGGTCGCCGATGGCGTGGACTTCGACCTGAATGCCCTTGCGCAAAGCTTCTTCGAGCATCGGCAGGACTTGATCTTCTTTTTGAGTCAGGAAGCCGGCGGTGTCGTGGTCGGAGTAATTTTCCAGCAGCGCCGCGCCTTTCGATCCGAGCGCGCCGTCAATGCTGACTTTAATCGTGCGAACCGTGAGCCGCCCGTCGTAGAGGCCGACCTGCGGGCCTTCGCGCAGCAAACGTTGCGCGTCTGCGCCGGGGCCACGAATCGCTTCATAAAGACGGATCTTCAGCTTCTGTTCGCCGAGCAGTTTTTTCATCAACTCGATTTGATCCCACGAGACCCCGGCGTCGTGAATTTGCGTCCAGCCGAGCGAGAGGCTGCGTTTGTCGGCCAGGATCAACGCCTGTTCGAGGTCGCCTCTGGTTGACGCCGGGATGTGTCGCGTGACCAACCCCTGCGCGCGGTCGAGCAGCATGCCGTTCGGCTCACCGCTCTGTTTGTCTTTCATGATTTCGCCGCCGAACGGGTTCTCGGTGTTTTTGTCAACGTTTGCGATCTTGAGAGCCGCGCTGTTGGCGACCGCACCGTGGCCGTCGGCGCGCGTCAGGTAGACCGGATTGTTCGGCGAAATTTTGTCGAGGTCTGAGCGGGTCGGGAACGACTGCGGCTTCCAGAAGGTTTCGATCCAGCCGCGGCCCGTGACCCACTCGCCCGGTTTGGCTTTGTCAACGCGCGCTTTGACTTTGGCCAGGAAATCTTCGAGGCTGGTCGTGCCTTCGAGGTTCAAATTCATCTCGCGGAAGCCGACGCCGGAAAAATGATAGTGCGCATCAACAAATCCCGGCAGCACGGTCTTGCCTTTCAGATCAATGACGCGCGCGCCCTTGCCTTCGTGCCTCTTGGCATCGGCGTTCGAGCCGACGAAGACGATGCGGCCGTATTTGACGGCGAGGGCTTCGGCTTTGGGCGAAGCGTCATTGACCGTGTAGATGTTGCCGTTTTTGAAGACGATGTCGGCTGGTTCGACTTGCGCCTCGCCAGGCGCGAAGACGCCGAAGGATAAAGCGGCGATGATGAGTGACAGGGCAATAACTCTCATGGTTTTTTCTCCAAGCGAAAGTGGACAGGATTTACGAGATTGACAGCAATCTTTGAAGGCGCCGATTGTATCGCTTCTCACCGGCATTTGGTACGGTACAGGGAGCGGTAGCGACCTGCCGCCCCGTGAGGTATCCGCCCCGAGAGGATCAGGTCGCTACCGCTCCCTGTACCGTATCGCTTCGCAAATGGACAGGATTTATGAGATTAACCGCAATCAGGTCGCTACCGCTCCCTGTACCGTACCGCTTCGCAAATGGACAGGATTTATGAGATTAACCGCAATCTTTGAAGGCGGCGATTGTATCGCTTCTCACCGGCATTTGGTACGGTACAGGGAGCGGTAGCGACCTGCCGCCCCGTGAGGTATCCGCCCCGAGAGGATCAGGTCGCTACCGCTCCCTGTACCGTACCGCTTCGCAAATTTTTCGATGGAATGGAAGAAAACTGAAGCCTGCTTCGTCTAACCGGTGTGTACGAAATGACTGGGGCAATGTTGGAAAGGCACGCCGCAATGAATGAACAATCCAGCGAGGAGCGGTTGATCGAGGCCTGCCGCCACGGCGACCGCGATGCGTTCCGGCAATTGTTCGAGACGCATAAGGACCGCGTCTGGTCAATCGCTCTGCGCTTCACCGGCGACGACGCGACGGCGCGCGACATCACCCAACAGGTCTTTCTGAAACTGTTCACGACCATCGGGCAGTTCCGGCGCGACGCCGGCTTCGCGACGTGGCTTTACCGGCTGGTGGTCAACGCCTGTCTGGATGAACAACGGCGGCAGCGCAGATTTCTCTCGCTGGATTTTTTCAGAGCCGGTGATAGTCGTGATGAAGATGATGTCGAGATGGAGATCGAAGATTTGAAGCAAACCGGCCGCCCCCAGGAAGAGATGTTCTCGCGGATCGAGATTTCGCAGGCCGTCAACGCGGCGGTGGCCGAACTGAAGCCAAAGCTGAGGATCGCCATCCTGCTGAAATATTTCGAGGAGCTTTCATACGAAGAAATCGCTGAAGCGATGGGATGTTCGATGGGCACAGTGGCTTCGCGGCTCAATCGCGGGCACAAGGAATTGGCGCGAAAGCTCGCGCATTTGAAATAACGCAAACACAATGTTTCGCAGTCACGTCAACAAAAAACTTTCGGCTTACCTCCACGGCGAACTCGGCGGGGAAGAGTCGAACCGCGTCGCCGACCACCTGCTCGATTGCCGCCGCTGCCGCGAAGAGTACGAAGAGATCAGGTTCGGCGCATCGCTCGCTGCGCAGCTTTCGCGCGAGCAGGCTCCGGTGGAATTGTGGAGCGAGTTGGCGGCGAAGATTGAAAATAGAGAAACAGCGCGGAGGCGACCGCTGCTGGCGCCTACGCCATTGAAAATTGCCCTCGCTGGCGCAGCAATGATGCTGGCGATTGGGATCGGCGCATTCTGGCTCTATTCGCGCCAGCCGAGACCGGCCTGGGATGTCACGCGAATCGAAGGCCAACCCCGCATCGGCTCGAAGGCCGTCGGCGACACGGGGAAGTTGAAGGTCGGTGAATGGTTGGTCACGGACGATTCGTCGCGCGCCGAAATCCGCGTCGGCGAAATCGGCCAGGTGCAGATCGAACCCAGCTCGCGCGTGCGGCTGGTGGAAGCGAAGGCCGACGAGCACCGCCTGGCGCTGACGCGCGGCAAGATGCAGGCGTTCATCTGGGCGCCGCCGCGGCAGTTTTACGTGGACACGCCATCGGCTGTGGCGGTTGACCTCGGCTGCGCTTACACGCTGGAGGTTGATGAAAACGGGCAAGGGTTGCTCAACGTGATCGCCGGCTGGGTGGCTTTTGAATGGCAGGGCCGCGAATCGTTTGTGCCCGCGATGGCGATGTGTATAACGCGTCCTCAGCTTGGCCCCGGCACGCCGTGGTTCAACGACGCTTCGGATGAATTTCAAAATGCGCTGGCGATCTTCGATGTCTCGCAGGTTGGCACTGACGCGCGTTTGAACGCACTGCAAACCGTGCTGGCGAAAGCGCGCAAACGCGACGCGCTGACATTGTGGCATTTGCTGGCGCGAACCGAAGGCGATGATCGTCTGCTTGTTTACAACCGATTAGCTGAACTTATCCCGCCGCCGCCGCAAGTCACGCCTGAAGCCGTGATGCGCGGCGACCGAGGCGCGCTCGACCTGTGGTGGGAGAAACTCGAACTCGGCAGCGCTGAGTGGTGGCGAATCTGGAAAGGTCCGGTTCCGTCGCAAACGAAGTAGCTGTCCACAAAAAATGGAGGAACGACAAATGTCTCGCAGAACTTTTCGATCTGTTTCATCAACGCTGCTCGCAGTGGCCGTCTTGCTGACTTTGTTTCAACCCGCGCTGGCTGGCCCCGTGCTGATCTGCAAAACGTACGAGATCGGCAATGCGAAATCGCTGCCGTGGGGCGGCTCGGAATGGCGTTCGGTCAAATCCGATTACGACATCAACCGTCTGGTGGAAGATACGCTGGGGCTGCTCACGCCCGACACGCCCGCGCTGGTGCGGATGGAGACGCTACGCCGCGCGACGATTTACGCCGTCTGGGCGCGTGTTGACCGCGAAGTGCCTTACGCCAAACGCAAAGACGGAGTCGCCGAAGAATTGTTTTCGCGCCTCGTCACCAGCGGCAAGCAGGTGGCGATCCAATCGGCGAACAGGAAACCCGATCCGCTGAGGATGTTCGACGCGGGCTTCTTCGTCGAATCGTGGAAGCAGGCTCACGTTGACGGCAGCGGCAAAAAGCCGGTTGATTTCGACGGCTACGCGCTGGTCAAACAGGCGATTGCGCTGCGCGGCAACGACCCGGAGATGGAATTCGCCGCCGCGTTGATCACCAGCATCCGCTCGGACAAGACTGCGCATCGCGCCCACTTGCAAAAAGCGATTGCCGGAGCGCCGGAAGGATCGCTGCTGGCGCGCAACATCGTCAGTCATTTTGGCCGCAAAGGGCAGAGCCTCGCCGATCTGCGCGCGAGCTTGGCGAAGAACTGAGCCGTTTCTCCCTCTCCGTCTCTCATTCCACATTGTTTTGCATAGGCAGTGAATTGTTTCTCTGCAAATCAATGTGGAATGTGAAATGAGGAATGGGGAACGAGGTCGAAGACTGCCGCTAAAATAAAATGAAGCGCTCACTATTCATCATCACCTTTGCGCTGATCGCGCAGCTCTCTTTCTACGCCGCCGCCGCGCAAGCCGATCCGAGCACCGGCATCGTCGTTGACCGTCAGGGCAGAGTCTATTTCGCAGACGAACGCCGCAACGTCGTATGGAAGATCGAAACCGACGGGAAATTGGTTCAGTTCATCTCCGGCAAACACGCGCACAAGATCGCGCTTGATGAACAGGGAAATCTCTACGGCGAGCATCTGGCTTATCGCGGCGACGACCGCTGGGAGTTTCATTTGTGGAAGGCCACGCCCGCTGGCGAGTTGTCTTACGTGATCCCGCCGTCGCCCGGTTTCCCGCCGGGATTGCTGATGGACAAAGAGGGCAATCGTTACCAATGGGGCGGCAGCGGCAACATCAAGAAGACCTCGTCGCTGATTCAGAAACTCACGCCCGACGGCAAGCTCGTCACGATTGCCGGAAGCGGTTGGGGTTGGGCCGACGGCAAAGGCGACAAGGCGCTCTTCGGTAGCGTCGGCGGAATAGCGTGGGGGAATGACGGCGCGCTTTATGTGACCGACAGCGGCGCCGTGCGCCGCGTAACGCTCGACGGAGAGGTCAAAACCATCGCTCGCGGAGACGATCCGTTGAAGCCTGCTCTGTCGTGGAGCGTGTTCGGCGGAATGGGCGGGCATCTTTTCGGGCTGACGCTGGATGAAGAGTCGAACATCTACGTGGCGAACATCGGCGGCAGTCAAGCGGCGAAGGTCACGCCTGATGGCAAAGTCAGCGCATTGGTCAAATCCGAATCCGGCTGGGCGCCGACTGGCGTCGCAGCCGTAGGCAGAGAGCTTTACATCCTCGAACACGGCCCCTTCGGTCTTCGCGTCAGAAAGCTTTCGGCTGACGGCAAGCTCACGACGCTGGCGACGGTCGAGGCTGCGGATCAGGGCGGCGCGGTCGGCGCCGCGATCAGAACGGCTGAAAGAGCCGGGTTGGATGCGGACAAGGTGATCGTGGGAAGCATAGTTGCGGGAGTGATCGTGGTGACGATCATCATCGCCGTCTTCTTCTGGCGAATTCGGCGAATCATCCGCGACTTTCAACGCAAACGAACGGGCGCGGCGTAAGCTGCGTCAATAGATTGGCCGACAAAATAAATCGGAGATAGACAGGATTAACAGGATTTTTCAGGATTGTCGGGAGAGCCTGTCAATAATGGGTTGTTCGTTAATCCTGAAAAATCCTGTTAATCCTGTCTATGCCTGATTGTTTTCGCCGGTGAACTTACCGGTCATAACACCATAGGAGGTTAGTCATGTCTACGCGCATTACGCTACGTTTCGCAATCGCTTTCCTGCTCGCCATCTTGCTCACACCCGCAGTGACGAAAATCGAAGCGCAGGATCAATCGCTACAGAAAGACCGCTTCGTCGCGCACGAGTGGGGGACTTTCACTTCAGTCTCGACCGCCGACGGCGCGGCGCAATACTGGAATCCGCTGAGCGGGCCTACCGAGTTGCCCTCGTTCGTTTATCGGTCATCCGAAGCCGCTCGCGGCCAATGCATCAAATGCGACCTGGCGCTGGTGCGGATGGAGACGCCGGTCGTCTATTTTTATTCCGACCGCGAAGTGAGCGCCTCGGTGAAAGTTGATTTCCCGCGAGGCCGCATCACCGAATGGTATCCGCAGGCGCGCACAACCAAGGAGAGCATCAACTGGGGCGGCTTCATTGTCGAGCCTCGCGCGAAGGAGCGTTTCCCAGTTGATCGGAGCCAGAGCCATTACTACCCGGCGCGCGAAACCGACGCCGCGCCAATCCGTCTGGGCGATGAACAGAGAATCGAGCAGGAGAAGTTCCTCTTCTATCGCGGCATCGGAAATTTCGACGTTCCGCTCTCGGTCAGGCTCGCGGGCGACCAGGTGATCGTCCGTGATAAGGGGAAAGACGGAATCGCCGGAGTCATCCTCTTTGAAAACCGCGAAGGCCGGATGGGCTGGCGAATTCACGGCGCGCTGAATGGCGAATACGCGATTGCGCGCCCCACGCTCGGTCTACCGGTCGAATCACTGCATTGCGAGATGGAGAATGCTCTGGTCGCCGAGGGGCTTTATCCAAAGGAAGCCGCCGCGATGGTCAAGACCTGGCGCGATTCGTGGTTTGAGGAAGGGCTGCGAGTTTTTTACATCGTCCCGCGCCGCGCTACCGACGCGATCCTGCCGATCACGATCAAACCCACGCCTTCGGAACTCACCCGCGTCTTCGTGGGCCGCGCCGAAATCATCACGCCTGAGATGGAGAAAGACATCCTGGCCGCCGTGAAGCTGTACAATGAGGCTTCGCCTGAATCACAAGCGTTGGCGATCAAATCGGTTCAACGGTATGGACGTTTCGCCGACCCGGTTCTGCGCGGGGCCATATCCCAATCCCGCGATGTAGCTGAACAAAGGCGCATCTGGGATCTCATGCTGGCCGCGACCAAAGCCGGAGGCAAATGAAGGAGAGACACTATGAAAAGGGAGCGACTCGCTATCGCCATTACCATCATCAACATCACGATCCTGATCTTCGTCCTGGCCCAGACCAGGTCGAATGCGACCCAGAACGTAACGCCCGTGCTTCGCGCTCGCTCTCTCCAACTTGTTGATGAGCGCGGCCAGGTCCGAGCCCAGTTCGACGTGGAGTCGAATGGCGAAGCCGTCTTCCGGCTGCGCGATGCGAAAGGCGCCATTCGGGTCAAGCTCGGAGCGTCTGAAGACGGTTCGGGGTTGCTCCTCCTCAACGAAGCGACGGAGCCGGGTGTGCATATCCTTTCCAAAGGCGCTGGCGCCTCAGTAACGCTGGCGGGCAAGGACGGGCAAAAGCGTGTGATCACGCCATAACTAATTGTTTCAACGCCCACTCTCACTCACTTGGCGGCGGCGCCGGGCGCTCGAAGCGGATACGCAAGACAGCGTCCGGCGCCAGCCTGATCTCATTGCCTCTGGTCAGGATAATGAGTCCCACCTTCGCGCCCTGGTCCGTCTTGCCTGTCGTGCGCTTGCCCGAACGCCCACCACTGACTTTGCTTTCATCATTCTTCGCTTTGGGTTTCCTGTCATCTGACCATCACGGTTGAGGTCTTGCCGATGCGGAAAAATTAGGATACCTTTCTGCCTCCCAAATCAAAGAACAATAATCACTACGGTTGGTTCGTTGCTCCAGAATTAGATGTACGGTGAATCGGCGCGCCCCTTACACTCCATTGGCTCTTAGTCAACCAAATGGCATCACCCGTCGGCCGAACAAGTTCAGCCAGTGATGCCCACCAATCCTGAAACATAATTCTGGATTCTGGAGGTGTTTTTATGACTAGCCTTATGCCCTCCCCCCCCCCCGGCAATTGCCATGCCAGGGACTTTGATGGGGGTGAAAAAGCCGCTTTCGCTTCGAACCGGAATTTAACCATCCCGAGGTCGCTTGAAATATTCTCGTCTCTGGCCTGGTCGCCAGCGCAATTCGAAATCTTCGAACTGGAAGGCCGGCCTGATCCGATAATCTGCTCCGAGTCGGTGAAGAAGATACTGGCGCAGATCGAGCAGATAAGTGACAGCAATTCGCCGGTATTGATTACAGGTGAAACTGGCGCCGGCAAAGAGTTGATTGCGCGAGCGGTTCACTTGACGAGCGTCCGCCGCCGCCAATCGCTCGTCACGTTCAATTGCGCAGCCATTGCCAAAGAGTTGGCCGAAAGCCTTCTGTTCGGCCATCACCGTGGCAGTTTCACCGGCGCGGACAGAGATCATCCCGGCGTGATTCGCGATGCGAATGGCGGCACACTCTTTCTCGACGAAATCGGCGAGATGGAGCCGGCGCTTCAGGCGAAGCTGCTGCGATTTTTACAGGAAGGTGAAATCCATCCGCTAGGCGAGGCGCGCACTGTCAAAGTCGACGTGCGAGTAGTGGCTGCAACCAACCGCGATCTGGCCGCCGAAATCGCCGCCGGACATTTCCGCGCCGACCTCTTCTATCGTCTCGACGTCTTCCACTTTCACTTGCCGCCGCTCCGCGAAGAGCGAGAGCATATCGAATCGCTCATCGCTTATTATTTCAACCGCTACCGCCGCGAAGCTAACAAGCCGGATATTCGGTTGAGCCGCGAGGCGGTCGAAGTGTTGCGCTGTTATGAATGGCCAGGCAACGCGCGTGAGTTGTGCGGCGAACTGCAGCGGCTCGCGCAGTTCGCCGAAGATGAGCTGATCGGCGCTGATCAACTTTCACAGCCAATACGAGAATGGGCTGAGGCTGGCGGAACGGTTGCTGAGGAATCGTCGAACATTGAAGATCAAGTGGCGATTGATAGCAGCCTCCCGCTCAATCAAGCAGTGAAGATGTTGGAGCGTGAGCTGATTACGAGAGCGTTGAAGAAATGCGGCGGCAATCTGACCTACGCTGCAAATGCCCTCAAGTTGACTCGCACGGGACTGAGGAACAAGATGAGGCTGCTTGGCGTAGGCAAACCGCAAACAACCAGCTAACAATAACCAGGAGTTGGCAGGAGTTGGCGCGCCGGTTAGTAGCTAACCAGCGATGGTTAGCTACTAATCACTTGAGCATAGTTACGGAAAGGCATAGGTTTAGGCCCTGTTCTACCAATCACAGTGCCTGCGAAGTGGTTAGTGAGTAACCGGTTATGGGTCCGGGGCGTAACGTAAGGAATTCAAGCGTAGATTTGCAAGTTGTTCAATCGCAAAGATCAATTGCCGTTATCGTGTTTCTGGAATGAGATTTGATGATGGTGGCGGTGTTTTTAACAAACACGTTAAAGCAATAGTTTTTCAACAAGTTTTGTCCAGACTTGTGAACCTGAGGAGGTAAGTTAATGAAGCAAAATGCCATTCACGCATTGATTGTCGCCGCTTTTCTTGCGTCACTCTGCCTTGGGCAGGAGAGGGGGAAACCAGCGATAAGTCCAGTACCATTATGGCCTCAGGATGGCAACATCCCGGATTCAATGAAGAATCAGGCCGTCTTTTTCAACCCGGAGACCAACGAAATTGTCGTTTCCGTCCCAGATGCCGCGGGCGGCCGGAAGACTCTCCGCTTTGAGTTGCGTAACCAGGCTGAGGCGGTCGTCAGATCGCAGGTATCGAAGCTACCCAGTGGGCTGTATGTGTACGAGTACACTGTCGGCGCGGGAAATAATAGCAAGCGCCCGCTGAAGGCCTGGTCCTTGCTTATCCCTGGAGATGATCGTCAATTCAACGCCTCGTCACCAGCAGCATGGCGAGTCGAGCAAAAGGCCACGCAGATGGTCGACAGGCTTGCAGTCCGCCACGCTCCCTTGAAGTTCATTGACTACTCGGTAACTGCCGGCGCAGGACTAGGCAAAGGGGCCAGCGCGTCCGGGTTTCGTCTCGTGTCCGGTTATCTTCCGGGTTACGTTTCGAGCTTCGCGCGCAACGAAGCAAAAACTGAGATATCGCCTGAACAACTGGCGACATTGCCCAAAGCTGTAGCGGATGAAGTGCTGCGCGTAACTGCGCCGGAGTGGGATAGCCAAATGGGCCTGGTTGTCGGGCCGCGTTTTGCGCCAGGTACGCCCAGGGAAATGATCGCGGAAAGCTTTCACTACGTGATCAGCAGTTTTTCCATGCGCGGGTTACTCGATAAGAAATCTGACTTTGTGGCGCCGGCGCTCCAGGCGCTCGGCTCATACTTGAAGAGCGGGAAGGGCGCTCCACTCTCGCCTGACCAGTTATCATTTCTCTCATCCGCGCAAACGCCGTTAGAGAGAGAGATTGCCGATGCGATGCGGCTCAGCCTTTTAGCAAACCCATAACTGAGGGGAGGAATGATTATGACTCTGAAAAAAATCAACTCGATTCTGCGGGCTATCGTTCTCGTCGCATGCGTCATTGCCGTAGGCGACGAGGTTTTTGGCCAGACCTATTCTCCACTCTTCCCGCCTAACAGTAACCAGCCAGGCGTAGCATATTGTCGCTATAGTAATGGATCGCGCGTTCCATATTGCTTTATGAGGTTGTTTACCGTCGTGTACCTATACACGAACGGGCACTTTCACGATGACGACTTGCATCCCTGGTCGTCTGTAACACCAACGCAGGGCACGTCAGATGGCGCGGGCAACCTCTATATCACGATTCACACTACCAGAGTTGGCCAAGCTGAGTTGTTGGGAGTTGAAGACGTCTATGCTGGCCTTTTCGGCTGGGCGGGTTATGCGGTTGGATACGGCGACATTTACTGGAATGACCACCCGGAATTGTGGGACCGGGTAGGCGGTACCGATACAGGGGCTGACACTGGCCACGGCAGCAGCGCTTATAACCACTGGATGGAGATCAATGCAGCGTGGGGGATCTACTACACGGTCCTGGACTACCAAGCGGCATATCCGGAGCAGGCGCGATTCTGCATGAATGATATGGCGCTACCATTTGGGGGTAAGTTCGACATCCTTCAAAACTGGAACTCGCCGCACGCCGAGCATGATCGAGGCAAAGCAGTAGATGTCGGTGACGCCAGCGCTGGACAGTGCAACGCGACCAATGGCATACCGCTTAATAAAAAGGGCGAGTTTAGACAGAAATGCATAGATCGTGGAGCTATAGCAGCGCGCTCGTTTATTGAACCTGGTCACGTACATTGTGGTTGGGGATTACAATGACGAGGAGGAGGAATGCGGTGGTGTTACGTTTAATCTGCTTGATTTGTTTGATTCACGTCGCGGCCTTTGCGCAGGAGCGGAAGATCGAGCTACCCCCAACTTGGCCGGCGGATGGCAAGGTTCCTGAGAGATTGAAGAATCAGTATGTGTTCCTCAGTCCTCAGCAGGACACCCTCATCGTTAGAATGCCGGTGGATGTGGACAACCCCAATGGGCCGCGTCGTGTGGTGCGGGTTGCGCTTCGCAACCAATTGCATCCCTCCATTCGGGTGACGATGTCATCACCGGAGCCGGAGCGATACCGATACAACTACACGATATCGAATTCCTCGAAAGCGAAGGATCGGATCGGAACCTGGGCGCTGGTGGTGCCGCTGGAGGACGAGGCTTTCGACATGTCGCATCCCAGCACACCGGAGCATCAAGGCTGGTCGGGGAAGACTCGCGTAACCACGGTGAACGCCCCTCGCGTTGGGCTTCCCGGCTGGCCGCTCGGATGTTATGCGCGGTGGTTTCGCAATGAGAAAAGTAAGTTAGTAGCGCCAGGCAGCTCAGTGGGCGGGTTTGAAATCACATCGGCTAACAGCCCGGGTCTCACCACAGCGTTTTTTGAGAGCGACATTCCCCCGCGCTTTGAGCTTATACAAGGCGCGCCCGCAGAGATGGATAAAGAGATGGAGTTTTATAACAAAGATCCAGCCTGGCGGGGCCACCCGCGCGTGACTATCGGTCCAAGATTCCCTGCGAGCACGCCTGCGCTCGACATCATCAAGGATTTTCAGTCGGGGATAGGGCGACTTATCACGGACAAACGGCTGGAGGCAGGGTCGCCCTTTGTGAAAGAACTCCAAAAGTGGCTGACCGAGGCGATCCGTGAGAATTCGCCCCGTCCATTCAGGATCACCGCTCAGCCAACAACGGAATTTGAGGCGGAAATAAAGGCGGCGCTCGAAATAAGTCTTCCGAAGATGTAGTCACCACCAATTTGTTCTCGGCGAACGCCACGAAGCATAAGCGGCTGCGCTTTTCAACCGAAGCGCAGCCGCTTTCGATTTTAGCGGGACGGTTCCTCGCCCACTTCCTGTCGAATTGTTCGGCGTTGGGATTTGACGCTCGCGGGCGTCAAAAGTAGTATCCGTCTTTACTCGAACAATGGCAGAACAAAGCCAACTGACGAACATTATGAAATCCGAAGTGGCTGTTCCCGAATACATCATTCGTACCTGCGCGACGCTCGAAGAGTTTGAAGCCTGCCTGCAAATGCAGCGCGACGTCTGGCAGTTTTCCGATCTCGATGTGACGCCGCTGCGCTCATTTGTCATCACTCGTCGTGGCGGGGGCTTCACGCTCGGCGCGTTTGACATGTCGAATAGGCTGCTGGGATTTACGCATGCGCTCGCGGCTTTCGATGAGAAGTTGCGGCCTTATTACTACTCACAAATGCTCGCCGTCGAACCGCGGTTTCAAAACACGGGCATCGGCGTAAAGCTGAAACTGGCGCAGCGCGATCACGCTCACAAAACTGGCGTGCCGCTGATCACTTGGACGTTCGATCCGCTGCAATCGCGCAACGCCTATCTGAACCTGGTCAAGCTGGGCGGCGTGGTGAGGAAGTATCAAGTCAACTATTACGGCAACAAAAGTTCCAGCGCGCTTCATCGCGGTCTGGATTCAGACCGATTGTTCGTCGAATGGTGGGTGCGCTCCGAGCGCGTCGCTGACGCATTAGCAGGCAAGCGTCGAGTGGACAAGCCAGAGGCTGTGGTCGAAGTCCCGCGTGACATCGAGACGATGAAGCGACGTGATCTGGAAGAGGCGCGGGGCTGGCAGTTGCGCGTCCGCGAAGGGTTTTTGAAGTGGTTGAATGAAGGTTTGTATTGCGCGGGCTTTGAAGCTGACCCGGCGAGCGGCGTCAGTCGTTACTTGTTTTTCAGAGACTACAACCAGGAAAAAGAAGAGGGCTACAAGCAATGAAAATCGAGCGCATAGAACTTCGCGAAATCCGACTCCCACTGGTCGCGCCGTTCGAGACCAGCTTCGGGCGCACCACCGAGCGTCGCATCATTCTCGTCAAAGTCTTCAGCGAAGGCCTGGCCGGCTGGGGCGAATGCACAGTCGGTGAAAATCCTTTTTACAACCACGAATCAACCGAGAGTTGCTGGATGATGATCCGCGATTTCGCCGGGCCGATGGTGTTGGGCCGCGAGATCGAATCGCCGGAACAAGTCCCGCAACTGACCAGATTGATTCGCGGGAACAAGATGGCGCGCGGCGCGGTCGAATGCGCCGTCTGGGATTTGGAAGCGCGGCGGCAGGCGAAGCCGCTGTGGCAGTTACTCGGTGGAACGCAGGAAGAGATCAATTGCGGCGTCTCGATTGGTTTGGAAGACAACGACGCCGCGATGCTCAAGAAAGTGGAGAAAGAGGTCGCCGCCGGTTATCAGCGCATCAAGATCAAGATCAAACCCGGACGCGATTACGAAATGATCAAGGCGATCCGCAAAGAGTTTCCGAAGCACGTGATGTCGGTTGACGCGAACTCGGCTTACACGCTGGAGGATTCCCTGCCACTGATGAGGCTGGATGAGTTCTGTCTGCTGATGATCGAGCAGCCGCTGGCTTACGACGACATCGTTGATCACGCCGAGTTGCAGCCGCAAATTATGACGGCGATCTGTTTGGACGAATCCATCGTGAGCGTGGACGACGCGCGCAAGGCGCTCAAGCTGGGCGCGTGCCGGATCATCAACGTCAAACTCGGTCGCGTTTCGGGCCACACCGAGGCGCGCAAGATTCAAGCTTACTGCCACAAACGCGACATCCCGGTCTGGTGCGGCGGAATGCTGGAAGCGGGCATTGGGCGGGCACACAACATCGCGATGTCCACGCTGCCTGGCTTCACGCTGCCCGGCGACGTTTCGGCGTCGAAGCGTTACTGGACTGAAGACATCATCACGCCGCCAGTCGAAGTCACGCCGCGTGGAACTATTTCACGACCAACTGGCGCCGGAATCGGGTATGAGGTGAACGAGAAGCGGATCGAGGCGTTGACAGAGCGAGCTGAGGTGATCAGGTAGTCAGGCATGCGGAACGTTACGATTCAAGTGGATGACCCCGCTTCACCCGCCGCGCGCGAGTTGATTGAAAGGCTTGATGGATATCTGGCCGGCTTATACCCGGCGGAGAGCAACCACCTGTTGCCGGTGGAATCGCTCAGGCAGCCGAACGTGACTTTCCTCACCGCCAGCGTGGATGGCCAGATCGCCGGTTGCGGCGCGTTCGTCAATCAAAGTGGAGAGTACGCGGAGATCAAACGGATGTTCGTCTTGCCGGAGTTCCGTGGTTTGAAGCTCGGTCGCCGCATTCTCGAAGAGCTTGAGTCGCTCGCGCGAGTTTCGGGGCTTGAACGCGCGCGCCTCGAAACCGGCATCCATCAGTCCGAAGCTTTGCTTTTGTACGAGAAGGCCGGGTATCAACGCCGGGGGCCGTTTGGAGATTATCCCGAAGACCCGCTGAGCATTTTCATGGAGAAGAAGTTATGAAAGCTATTTGGAACGGCGCCGTGCTCGCCGAAAGCGCCGAAACAATCGTCGTCGAAGGCAATCACTATTTTCCGCCCGACGCCATCAACCAGGAATATTTTCGATCGAGCGAGACGCACACGGTGTGTGGCTGGAAGGGCACGGCGAGTTATTACGACGTTGTCGTGGGCGGCGAAGTGAACAAAGACGCGGCGTGGTTTTACCCGCAGACGAAAGAGGCGGCGAAGAACATCGAGAATTACGTCGCGTTTTGGAAAGGCGTGAAGGTTTTGGAATAGCCGGATTGATCAATGGCAGAGCGTAAACGCAAAACCAAATCCATTGAGCAGGAGATCGTGGAGCTGCGCCGCGAGATTCTGGATCACGACTATCGCTACTACACGCTGAGCGAGCCGGCCATCTCCGATGTCGAATACGACGCGCTGGTGTCGCGGCTGAAAGAGTTGGAAGCTGAGCGACCAGACCTGGTCACGCCCGACAGCCCGACCCAGCGCGTGTCGGGGCAGTTGGCCGAGGGCTTCGAGGAATATTTTCACGCGCGGCCAATGCTGTCCCTTGACAACAGCTACAGCATTGAAGATTTACGTGAGTGGGCCAGGCGATGCGAGAAGCTGGCCGAAGGGCGCGCGTTCGATTACGTCGCCGAATTGAAGATTGACGGGTTGAGCATTTCGCTGATTTACGAAAACGGGATGCTCGCGCGCGGAGTGACGCGGGGCGACGGCTCGCGCGGCGAGGTGGTGACAAACAATGCGCGCACCATTCGCACCATTCCGCTCAGCATCAAAAAGGATGGTTCCGTCAAAGCTGCCGGGATCGAAGTGCGCGGCGAAGTCTATCTGCCTTACAAATCTTTCGAGCGGATCAACCGCGAGCGCGCCGAAGCGGAATTGCCGGTGTTCGCCAACCCGCGCAACGCGGCTTCGGGCACGATGCGGATGCTCGATCCGCAAGTGGTCGCCGACCGGCGTCTGGACATCTTCTGCTATCAACTGCTTTTCGACGGCGCGCCCGCGTTTGCGACGCATCACGAATCGCTCGAATGGATGGTCAAGCACGAGTTCAAGGTCAATCCCCACCGAAAACATTGCTGCGATATCGAAGAAGTCGTGGCTTTTTGCGACGAGTGGGGCGAGCGGCGCGACAATCTCGATTACGAAATTGACGGCGTTGTGGTGAAAGTCAATCAGGTTTCAGTGCAGGACGAACTCGGCTCAACGTCGAAGTCGCCGCGCTGGGCGATTGCTTACAAGTATCCGGCTCGTCAGGTTTCGACGCGATTGTTGGATGTGATCTATCAGGTTGGGCGCACGGGCGCAGTTACTCCGGTCGCTGTGCTCGATCCTGTGCTGCTGGCGGGCACGACTGTTTCGCGCGCGAGCATGCACAACGCCGACGAGATGAAACGGTTGGGCGTGATGCGCGGCGATTATGTGTTCATCGAAAAGAGCGGCGAGATCATTCCGCAAGTCGTCAAAGTCATCACCGAGCGCCGCACAGGCGAAGAGACCGAGTTTGCATTTCCCACTCATTGTCCGGTGTGCGAGACCAAGCTGGTCAAGCCAGAAGATGAAGCGGTCACGCGATGCCCGAATCCCGATTGCCCGGCGAAGCTGCGCGAAGGCTTGCTGCATTTTGCCGCTCGTCGCGCGATGCGCATCGAAGGTTTGGGTGAGGCGCTGGTCGAACAACTGACTTCGCCATATCAAAAACGCGACAAAAAAGGCAAGGTCGTGACCGGTGAAAATGGCGAGCCGGTTATGGCGCCGCCGCTGGTGCGCGATGCGGCTGATCTCTACCACCTGGCGGAAAAACGCGACGAGTTGATAACGCTCGAACGTCTCGGTCAAAAGTCTGTGGACAATCTGTTGGCGCAGATCGAAGCGAGTAAGGAGGCTGGACTGGCGCGGTTGATTTACGGACTCGGCATTCGCCACGTAGGAGAGCGCACCGCCACGATCCTGGCCAATCATTTCGGCAGCGTCGAAAAATTGTCGGCGGCGACGAGCGAAGAGTTGGCGAACATCCATGAGATCGGCGAAGTCGTTGCCGCGTCGATCCACGATTGGTTCCGGCAAGGGCGAAACCAGAAGCTGATCAAGAGGCTCGCCGAAGCGGGAGTAAAGATGGAAACGGCGCGCGCAGGCTCCGAGCAGGCTCCGAGAGTTTTCGAGGGGAAAACATTTGTTTTGACCGGGACGCTGCCGACGATGAAGCGTGACGACGCCAAAGCCTACATCGAAGCGCGCGGTGGTCGGGTCAGTGGCTCGGTCAGCAAGAAGACGGACTTCGTTGTGGCGGGCGAAGAAGCGGGATCGAAATTGGACAAGGCTCAGGAATTGGGTGTCAGAGTCATTGATGAGGCCGAATTATTGAGTTTGGTGCTTGGCTAAGCCCCGTTTTCGCAACATCTTAGGCGATAAAAATTTTGTCGAAAATAATGCCCCGGTCTGTTGACAAAATTCCCCTCCTTGCACATAATCACGAGCAATTAGCAGTGGTAAATACCCTAATGGCTGAGGACGCTGCTGAATCGGGGGGAGCGAAAGCGCCCCCCATAAAATTTTATGGCTCAAAATTTCCGGAGCCGATTCCAAAAAATCAATCCCATAAAAATCAAAACTTGACCCGCACACGATAACTGAGTACCGCTTCACCATCCTTCGCCACCGGCACGTTGAACCGGGCCGCAAAAGCCGCGGTCTTCTCCGCCGGGAAAGTGGAGCTGACGATCTCCCAATCGCCGCCGATCGGTTCGTTGACGATGACCGTCACCGCTTCGTCCTTGTGATTGCGGATGCGGATTTCGTAAGCGTATTCGAAGACGCGGCGCGCGATGGCTTTGTAATCGGTCTGCTTTCTCTCCGCTACGACATCGAACGCATCGCCGAGTTTGACTCTGACCGCTTCGTCTTTGGGTGTGTGATCGATCCGGTCTTCGCCGACGAATTGTTGCGCGCCCGCGCTGTCGGCTTTGTAAACGCGCACGACTCCGGCTGGCAGAGGCTGGCCCAGACTGCTCTCCTTCGAGTTCTTGAAGCCGATGAAGACACCGATCTTTTCTTTGATCGGCTCACCCGGATTGTTGTAACCCTGAAAGTAATAAGGCTGGCCGTTGAGCGCGAGTTCTTTTTTGACGTTGAAGTTGGCGGCTGAGAGCAGACTGATCTGCTTCGTCTCGTTGTTCTTCATCGTCGTCGGGCGCTGCAAAGCGTAGAGATGGTATTCAAAGAACGCCTGCTCCTGGAATTGCGGTTGTCCCGCCGCTTGAGCGCGAGCCATTCTGAGGTCTTGCTCCGCCATTGCCTGCGGCTCACGCACGCGATGCACGTCGCCCGCGACCAGCTTCAACTCGGCGTTGCGATAAGCCGTTCCGCTGTTGTTGTTGATCGTCACCCATCCGTTCAAATCGGCCTTCGTGTCGTTCTGATTGACGACGACGACGTAATCTGCGCGCCAGTTCAAACCCTGCGTCAAATATGAAGCTTCGACCGTGTGCTCCTGAGCGCCGGAGTTGTTGAGTGACCAGACCAGCGTGGGTTTGGCGATCAGGTCCTGCGGCAGACGATCAAACCGAATTTCGGCGATGTTGGTCGGATTGATGACGATCTGTTCGCCGACTTGCCAGACCTGGCCGTTGTTGTTTGAAAGCAGCGTCGCGCGCGTCGGCTGAAGCTTTTCGGTGTTGTTCTCAACGGTCTTGAGCACCAGCGTCAATTCTTTGCCGACGTATTTATCTAACAGCTTCTGCGGATTGAGCAGGTCGTATTCATAACTCTGCTCGATCACCTCCAGCGTGTTTGGCGCGGTCGTTGATTTGATGTGGACGGTCGTCGGGTTGATCTGCTGCGCGACATCCATAAAGCGCAGTTGCGACGCGCCTCGCGGCAACCGCAGCGTACGCGTGTCTTTGACCAAGCCGATATTTGAGTTGTAGACCGTAATGGCGACGCTCTTCTGGTCTTCGATTGTGCTCGCTCCGGCCTGTCCTGGCTGCCCTGATTGCGCAGCCTGAGAATTTTCAGTCATCTTCGCTCCTTCGCGTCGTGTTTCGTCTGACGCCGCTACGGTCAAGATTGTTCCAAAGGCGATTGCCAGCGCGACAAGATGCGCCGTCAATCGCCTGCCGAAATTTTTTATTGAGATCATTTTGGCCTCCCTCGTTTTTGTCCCAAAGCAAGAGCGCAAGGGGAGTAGCCTTGCGAGTTTTTGAACGGGCCGGATAAAGACTGCTTGCAGAGAATCCGGAGTCCGTTCGCCCGTTACCGCGCGTCGCGCGAAAGAAACAGGAAATGGAAAGATGGAACCGAGCTTCATTTCGCTCGTGTTATCACCGCAGCCTTTGGTTTGTCGCCGCGCCGCCGACCTCACCCTGAAATGAAGCAGGTTGCGCGCGCGCATCTGAAGGCTGCGGGACTGCGCGAAGCATACTGCAAATCATCGCGGAAGCGTTGACAGTTTTGTTACATCACAACTAAATTGCCAGTATGAGTAACAGAAAGATCACCAACGCTTCGCTCTATTTTTGTTTGCTTATTTCTGTCGCCTGCGGAACGCGGCTTTACAAGGTTGCGCCTTTGCCAGCGGCCGCTCCGCCCGAATTTTCCTCAAGCAGCGCAAACGGCTTCAGCGTCGGCGCGGTCGTGTTGGACAGCGATCAATCGCTCGAACGCTTCGACGCCAACCTCCCCTTGGCTGGAGTAATCGCGGTTGATCTGAGAATGGCGAACAACACGGCTGAGACGATCAGGGCCAATGCAATCAAATTTGAATTGCGCGATTCGTCCGGCGCCAAACTCAAACGGCTGGCTCCGAAAAAAGCGTTGGGCGCTGTGATGAAATTTTACGGCGACAGATTTTACGCGAAGTCCGCCCATCGCCGGACTCTCGACGATTACGAATTGGTTGCGCTGAAAACGAACACTCCGATCGCGCCGCGCGAGGAGCGGCGCGGAATCGTTTTCTTCCAGACCCAACGGAACACGACGAGTGTGAATGGATTGACTCTGTCCGTTACGGGATTGCCTGCGCCCATAAACCTGCAACTTCAGACAGCGAGCGACTGATCTCAACGTGCCCTCGAATCACAAATACGATCATCGTCTGACCAACCCGCTCTACCACGTCGCCTGGGGCGTTCGGTTTTTCTTCACGGGATTGCGAATGCTCTTCCGCCATCCGGCGCTGCTCGGTCTTTCGCTGATCCCGATTCTGCTGACCCTCGTTTTGCTTCTTGGTTTGGCTTTCGGCGTCGCCTGGCTCGTGGGGCAAATGGTCTCGGATGCGCTCGGCGAAGGCCTGCGCGTCTTCGCCCAGGCTCTGATCTTCACGCTGGCGCTGCTGGCCGGATATTTTCTCTATCTGCCGGTGGCGCGCGTGCTGCTGGCCCCGTTCAGCGAGGCTTTAAGCCGCAAAGCGCATGCGATCAACACTGGCGCAGCGATTCGTCAGTCCGACCTGGGATGGGCGCGCGCGATGTGGGAAGGACTGAAGCTGGTGATGTTGCAATTGGTCATTGCGATTTTTGTCCTCGCTCTCAGTTTGCTCTTCCCGCCCGTCGGAGCGCCAATCGGGATCGCCGTCGCAGTTTTTCTGTGCGGGCTGGATTTCTTCGACATCCCGCTTTCAACGCGCGGGTGGCGATTGCGAAAGAAGTTGGGGGTGATCTGGCGCAACAAATCTTTGGCGCTGGGGTTTGGCCTGGCGGCTTATCTGACGCTGCTGATTCCGGTGATCAATCTCTTCTCTTTGCCGGCTGGCGTGATTGGCGCGACGTTGCTGACGGATCGCCTGTTGGACGACTTACCTTCCGGACAGGAGTGAGAACAGGTTTTTTCCGTTCGTGGATGGTCAGATAGACGCCACGCCAGGTCGTCTCGAATTGCGCGCGCTGATCGGCGAATTCCGGCCAGTTCCACGCGTCGAGGACGGCCGCGTGATTGAAAGAGACGACGACGGAAGCCTGCTCGATCTGGCGACGTAAGCTGGCGATTTCGCGCGGCGTTTGCATCGCGGGCGACAGAAAATACGCCTCCGGCGTTTGCACTTCGGGGAAAAACAGGCTGGCGCATCCGTTGTGCAGGAAGAGCAGCGGACGGCGGCGCGCCAGTTCGATCACCCGCGACCACTCGTCGCGTTGTTGCCCATCCGCCCACAACCCCGCAGTGATAGGTGTCGGTTCGCTGTATCGCCAGTTGTTGACCGACGCCAGATAAGTTTGTGTCAGCCCCGTGATCGCCAGCAGTAGCGCCGGCGCCAGCGGGAGCCAGCGCCGTTTCGACAATTGCAATCCGAGGCAGACGCCCGCAACCAACAGATAAGAGTAATAAGTCCACGAACCCGGCCAGGCGAACATCACGAAGATGAAAAAGAAGTGGCAGATGGCCAGCGTGACGAGCGTCTCGCGCTCCGCCGCATTTTTCTCGCGCCGCGATGGAACCAACGCAACGACGCCCCACAAGCCGAGCAAGAGAGTTCCCAGCAGCCAAAATCCCGCAGGCGTCGTCACGTAATACCAGGCGAAGTCGTTGAAGCCCTGCGCTTCGGGGCGCCAGAAACTTTTGCCGTTGCCGAAGAAACCGAAATCGAGCGCCACGTAACTTTCTAGCCCGACCAACGGCAGCACTGAGTTCACCAACGGCAGCCATCCGAAATAGATCGCAATCACCGCCGCGCAAGCCAGTCCGGTCAAGATTGCGGGGACGAACGGCGCGATGTAATGGGCGGCGGAACCCGGCCAGCGATCGCGCCACAACGACACCGCCAATAAAATCACCAGCGCCAAACCGAGCGCGTAGGCCATCGAAGGCTTCACGAAAACGCAGGCTGTGGTCAGCGCCAACGCGCGCGCGCGTTTCCCGGCAAACAGGTCAGCGATGGCGTGCGTCAGCAGCGCGCCTTCGAGCGGGTGTGTCAGTGCGAGATAAGCGGGTTGCAGGGCGTGTGGGATGGCGGCGACCAACAGAACAACTACTGCCCAATGCCAGCGAGCCGCCATCCGCGCCAGTCCCAACGCTGTAACGCTTTCCAGCAACAGCGTGGCGGCCAGGTAAGCTTCGGGAGTGCGGCCAAGGATCGCGAAAACGCCCCGCCCGAAGATCAATGAAAGAAGGCCATAGGGGTAGCCGAAATCAACTGTCGGCGTGAAACGCTGCGCGACCAGCCAGTCGGCGCACAGGAAAGAGCCGGGGTCGTAGAAGACGAAGGTCGAGAAGCTGTAAACGGATGGCAGTTGAACTGCGAGCAAGGCTATCAGCTCGAATGTAAAAACAAGCCAGAGGAAAATAATTCTTCGCTGTTGGCCGTTTTTTTCATCCGCCTGGCCGAGGCTCGAAATGTCTTCTTTCACCTATCCATTACCTCACTTGTCGCCAGTATCTCAGGATGCCGGGCCAGAAAAGATTGCGCGACGGAGGCTGGATCGCGGCGTTCGACCTCGGCTTCGTAATTCATTTGTCGCATCTCCTGGTCCGAAATCACTCCGGCCAGCCGGTTGAAGATCGCGCGCAGCTCAGGATGGCGATCGAGAACCTCCGTTCGCGCCACCGGCGCGGCGTGATACGGCGGAAAGTAACGCCGGTCGTCTTCGAGCGCAAAGAGGTCCAGTTTGGCGATCAACCCGTTGGTCGCGTCGCCAGCGATCAAATCCACTTGCTGATCAGCCAACGCGCGGTAGATCAAAGACAAATCCATCGCGCGCGGCGTCTCGGCCAGACGCAGATCGTAAAGCTTCACCAAGCCCTGATAGCCGTCTTCGCGATCAAGAAAAGCCGCGCCGAAACCGGCGCGCAAGCCCGGCATGCGTTGGACTGCGTCCGAAATGGTTTTCAATCCGCGCCGCCGCGCATCTTCATTTCGCACCAGAATTACGTAGGTGTTGTTGAACCCCAGCGGCGCAAGCATCGTTCGACCGGTGATCGAGTAGCAGGCTTCCACAATCAGCTTCACTTCATCAACGTTCATTCTCACCGGTTGTTTGAAGATAGCGGTCAAAGCCGTGCCGGTGTATTCGACGTAAACGTCGAGATCGCCTGCGCGCATTGCGGTGTCGCAAACGAGCGTGTCGCCGAGGTTAAGCTTGCGGCTGACCTTGAGCTGTGTTCTGCGCTCGATCAGTTGCGAGATCAGTTCACCGAGGATCACCTGCTCGGTGAAATTCTTCGAGCCGACGACGATGCGTCCGCGCGCGCGATCAGACCAGAGCAGACCGCTGACGATCAACACCAAAGCCACGGCGGCGATGGCGATTGCGAGGCCAACGCGCGATGAACTGCTTTTCGACCGCCCCGGAGCGAGCCGCCGTTCCATCCGTCCGAGCGCGAAGTCAGCGATGAGCGCCAGCAGCGCCGCCGGAATCGCCCCGGCCAGAATCACTGTGCCGTCAACGCTCGCCACGCCGCGAAAGATGTATTCGCCGAGTCCGCCCGCGCCAATCGCCGCCGCAATCGTCGCCGTGCCGACGCCAACCACAGTCGCCACGCGCACGCCCGCAATGATCGCGGAAAGCGCCAGCGGCAACTCGACCTGATAGAGCAACTGCCGGTCGGTCATCCCCATCGCCAGTCCGGCTTCGCGCACCGCCGGATCAATGCCTTTCAATCCGCTCACCGTTGTTCGCATCACCGGCAGCAGCGCGTAAAGAATCAGCACGATCAATGCGGCTTTCGCGCCGATGCCGCCGACCAGCGGCAGTGGAATCAAAAAACCGAACATCGCCAGACTCGGTATCGTCTGCGCGACGTTCGCCACGCCGATCAGCGGGCTGCCCAGTCGAGGGCTCCGGTAAGACACCACGCCGAGCGGCACGCCAAGCGCGACGGCGACGCCCGTCGAAGCGGCGACCAGCGCCAGATGGCGCAAGATCGCGCTCAGAAATTCACCGCCGTGATTGAGCCAGAATTCGATCAATCTCATTGCGCAGTTTGAACAGCCGGTTTGGGCAGGGCGTCGAGGAAAATTTTCACTTCGGGGTTATTCGAGCGAGTGATCTCAGCGGGCGTCGCGAACGCCGCCAGCTTGCCGTTCGACAGCACGCCGATCTTCGTCCCCAGCGAAAACGCTTCGCCCATATCGTGTGTGACGCAGACGATGGTTTTGCGGACCTGCGACTGGATGCGATGAAACTCGCGGTGCATCTCGGCTCGCGTCAACGGGTCGAGCGCGCCGAAGGGTTCGTCCATCAACAGAATCGGCGGATCAACCGCCAGCGCGCGAGCGACGCCTACGCGCTGCCGTTGTCCGCCCGACAGTTCACGCGGATAACGATCACGAAAAGTCTTCGGATCGAGGCCGACCAGATTGAGCAATTCGTCAACTCGCGCGCTGACGCGGTCTTCCGGCCAGCCTTCGAGCCTCGGTACGACCGCGACGTTGCGCCCAATCGTCATATGCGGGAACAGCCCGACTTCTTGCAACACATAACCGATCCGGCGGCGAAGCCGGATCGGATCCCACTCGGAGGTTGCGCGCCCTTCGATGCGCACTGCGCCGGATTGTGGCAGCAAAAGATGATTGATGAGTTTGAGAATGGTGGTTTTTCCCGTCCCGCTGCGGCCCACCAGCGCCAACGTTTCGCCACGCCCGATGGCGAGCGAAAAGCCATCGAGCACGAGCGTCCCGCCGGCGTGGCGATAGGTGACGTTGTCGAATTCGATGGCCGCCGATTTATCTTCCATTCGCGGTACCGAATCAAAGTCTAAGCTGCTTCGCCGTCGCGATGCCGCCGGAAGAAACCTTCGAGGCTCGCCCGCTGCGGTGATATTTGCGAGCGCAGGTGATCCATTTCGCTCGCGGTCATCGGCTTGAACGATTTCACGACGGCGATGTTCTGATCAACGAATTGCAGCTTCGGCATTCCGATCACCGCGGTCGAAACCGGCAAGCTCAGCGCGTAGCGGATCAGCGGCTCGATGCCCGCTTTACCCGCGCCTTCGCCGACCAGTTTCTCCTGCGCGGTGACTTTCATCAGAATCACGCCCAGGTTTTTCTTCTTTGCCGCGGGCAGCGCCAACTCTTCAAATTGCAGCGCGCGCGCCGGATTCATCGCCATCTGCACGCAATCCAGGTCGTTGTGTTCGATGGCTTTGGCCATCACCGCGCCATCGGTGTGACTGGTCATGCCGATGAAGCGCGCGACCTTCTGCTCGCGCAATTGGTAAAGGGCGTGAATCGCGCCATCTTTGGCTTCGATCTTCGCCAGGTCTTCCGCCGTGCTGAGGCTGTGCAGGTGCAGCAGGTCAACGCGGTCGGTTTGCAACCGCTTCAGGCTCTGTTCGACTTCGCGCATCGCCGCGTCGCGGGTGCGGGCGGAGGGCGGAACCTTCGTCGCCAGCCAGACATCTTTGCGCCGGGTTTTCATCAGCATCCCGACGCGCGTCTCGCTCATCCCCTTGCCGTAATCCATCGCCGTGTCCAGGTAGGTGATGCCGCTGTCAATCACGTGGTTGAGCGCGCGCAAGGCTTCGTCCTCATTTTCGTACATCAGAAAGCGGCTGCCGCAGCCGAAGGCGATGATCGGCACTTTGACTCCCGTGCGACCGAGCGTGCGCTGGGGCAGCGTCGTTTTCGCTTCCGCTTCGGATTCGAGAACCGAAGGCAGCACGGTCGCCGACGCGACGGTCAGCGTGGCGTTTTCGATGAATTCGCGGCGTGTGATCTTGTCGTTGTTCATAGCGTTTCTCCTTGAATTACGAACTCATGCTTTGATTCCAGCTTCCGCCAAATACTCGCGCATCACTTTGGCGTAATGCGGAATGGCGACTTCAGGGTCTTCAATTTCAGGATGCCACCTCTTCTCCCACTCGAAGGAGTAATAACCACGGTAACCTCCGGCGGCCAACACCTTCACGGTTTCTTTAACCGGCACTTCGCCAGTTCCTGTCAGCACGTAGCGGCGGCCTTTCTCATCGGCTTTCGGCGCGCGGGAATCTTTCAAGTGCGTGTGGCGCGTGTAACGGCCAAGCTGTTTGAACGTCTCGCCAGGCTTTTCTCCCGCGACGCAGGTGTGATGCGCGTCCCACAGGAAAGCCACGTTCGGATGATTCGCGCCCTTGATGATTTCGAGCAGCAGCGGGGCCGTCACGAATTCGCCGTGTGACTCGATGATGACCGTCACCTTGCTCCCCTTCGCGTGGTCGCCGAGTTCGCGCAAACCCGCGACGATCCGATCAATTGTCGTCTTGCGCTCCTCGCCTTTGACCAGTTGGTTCGGGAAGACGCGGACGTAGGGCGAACGGAGTTGATGCGCCAATTCGATAAATCGTTTCGCCTCGTCCATCCCTCGCGTCCGTCTCGCGGCGTCAGGCTCGTGCATGTTGGTCGAAGCGCCGAGGCCGGCGATCTTCAACCCCAGCGCGTCCAAATCCTTCAAACTCTCTTTCAGCTTGTCGCCGGTGAATTGCGGCGACTTGGTCAAATCCATCTCGCTCAGCAAACCGCGCAACTCGATGGCCGAAAAGCCGTGCTGCGCGGCCTGATCCAGAATCTTCTTCCATTCCCAGTTCGGACAACCGAGCGTGGAGAAGCCGATGGGCAGACGCTTGGCCTGGTAGTTCGCCTTGATGATCGCCGGCGCGGCGATGGCGCTGGCGAGTGAATTTACGAATGTGCGTCGTGTGATCATTGGTCAATCGCTCCTTGGTTACTTGGGTGCGGAAATCTCTGCGCATCGGTAAGAGAGATCGCTTGCTTCGTTTCCACCGAGTCGTAGCACGCGAATACAGCAGCCACAGTCTTCAGATAATCATCGCCTTCGCTCTCACACCGCTCGCCGGTGCGCAAACACGAGATGAAATGCTGCTGCGTCGCGCGGACGCTGTCGCCGCGATAGCCTTCGCTCGGAACCGCGTAATCGCACGGCTTCTCCGCCTCGCCGTATTCGTCTAGGCAGATGCGGCCGTCGCGCGCCAGCCGGATTTTGCCGCGTTCGCCTTCCACGACCAGCTCTTCCGAGAGCGGTTCGCGCCGCGCGGGACCGCTGAAGCGATTGGCGTCAATCAAGCCGCACGCGCCGTTTTCAAAAGCGAGCTGGATCAACGTGTAGTCTTCGCCTTTGATCACCGGGTTGACTTGCCCCATCTGGCAGAAGACGCTTTTGATCTCGCCCAGCAGAAATCGAAACGTGTCGAGGAAATGCACGGCCATTTCGTAAACCAGCAACCGCTCCATCTCGCGGAAGTATGGTTGCGCCGGGTAAGGTTCGGCGCCGCGCCCGTCGGAATTGCGCATCACGAAACTGGTGTAAAAAGGCTCGCCGAGCAGGCCCTGGTCGAGCAGGCGTTTGATTTCGCGGTACCACGGCTGCCAGCGCCAGTTTTCGTGGATGAACAACCGGACCTGGGCTTCGGCGCAGGCGTTGATCATCGCCAGACATTCTTCCCAATTCGGCGCCATCGGTTTTTGGCAGATGACGTGGGCTTCGTGATGCGCCGCCAGCTCGACCAACTCAAGATGCGAATTCGGGCGCGTGATGATATCAACGAAATCAGGCCGCTCGCGATCCAACATATCGGCGACGTTGCGATAAGCGCGCGCGATTCCCCAGCGTTCAGAGAACTCTTCCGCGCGTCCCGGCGTGGCGTCGGCCACCGCGACGATCCGCGCGCCTTCGACTCGCCGCCAGCCTTCGGCTTGAAACTGCGCGAAGTATCCCGCGCCGATCATCACGCCTCTCAGAGCTTCGCCGCTCACGCGCCAGTCACCTCCTTGAGCAACCCGAAGAAAGCTTGCTTGCGGCCGGTGTTGATCCCCCAGTTGACCGGCGGGCATTGATAACCGTCGCGGTAATCGCTCGCGCCCGGATCGAAATATCCCCACGAGGCGTAGCCGCTGACCGCTTTCATCATATTGTTCACCGGCTGGTCGAAATCGAAATGGTCGTCTTCGTTGAACAGGATCGGCATCGGACGATAGCCTTCGACCTGCCGCGTTTGTTCAACCATCGCGGAAATCCGTTCAGGCTCTTTCACCCCGTTGCCGTGCAGCAACAGATAATCGGAGGCTTCGACGACATTGCTCGAAGGGATGCTGCCGCCGTTGAAGCTGGCGCTCACCAGCAGCCGTCGTCCGCTGCGCGCGCCATTGTGCGTGATGGACTTCACCAGGTTAATCAATTCGTGGATGCGGTCTTTTTTGATGATCGGCTGGTCGTACTTGCGGTTGTCGCATTCGTTCGCGATTTCGACCAGAACGTTGCGATAGCCTTTGCCAAGCAGCCAGTTCGTCGCTTCCCGCGTCGCGCGTTTGACGGCCTCTTCATCGCGCAGCCGTTGATCCTGGCCGAAGTAAAAGTATCCAACGATGGCGACCATCCCCAGGTCATCGGCCTTATCCAGAATCCGCTCCATCCGCGACAGGTAATCATTTCGCAAAGTCCCATCAGCGTTGAACGCGCTGTTGTGCCAGGGTTGGTCCTGTGAATAGCCTTGCGGGCTGCCGCCCTGGAAATTGATGGTGAAACCGAGCAAGCCATGCCGCCGCCATTCGGGCATCGCCGCGATAAATTCGCGCGTGTTGCGTTCCGGGTCCCATTGCCCGGTGTCGGGATAATTCCAGCGCGAGCGGGTCTCCGGATTCAGGTCGTCGAACACGCCCTGAACCATCCGCGAATTCATCAGCAACCCTTCGATCTTCATTCCTTTGTAGATGCGGCCTTCGTATGTGGGCCGGCCATTGATGAGGAACCAGTCTGATCGAATGCTGACGACGGTTCGACGCCGAGCGCCAGGCGTTTGCCCAGCAGCCACGCCGGCCAGAGCGGGGATCAAACCGAGAAAGCTCCTGCGATTCATCATACAACGCTTCTCCCAAAGGGCGGTTGAAGATGTTTCGATTTTTGACGTTGAATCTTTGCGCCTGACGCCGACTTTCAAAAAATCCGCGGCGAAACTCCGCGCATACTAGCTTGACGCGCCGGACGTGGCAAGCTTGCGGGCAGATAGCTTTGAAATCCCAAAATCGCCGTGCTAGGATGAGCGCGCTTTCGATCATCCGCTTGATTCTTCATTGTTTGCGGAGAGTTGGCAGAATGGCTATTGCACCGGTCTTGAAAACCGGCGCCCGAAAGGGCATGGGGGTTCGAATCCCTCACTCTCCGTTACCTTCTATTTGGTTACCCGCTGAGTAGCTTCAAGTTATCCGGCCTTTGCTTCAAGCTTGACCACGTTGCTTGTGGCAATTCTGCGGTAATCGGCCTGAAAATCGGTCAATTCCTTCACCACTTTTCACCGCGGCGTGGGCTAGCCATATCAGGTTCAGGCGCTCACTCGCGGTTATCCTGTTCGCGTTCCCACTCTTCGATCAGGCGCTGGCGCTCCTGCTGCCTGCGCGCGGCGCGCTCGTGTTCCTCGCGCGGGTCACGTCCCGTGACTTCGCTGTACCACGCCGGGTGGTGCGTCCACGCCCAGGCATCGGTCACGGTTCCGCGCGTCATCGAGCGGAACGTGCCGGGCTGCTGCGCCGTGCCTTCGTAAAAGTGAATGATGAAGCCTCCGAGCACCAACAGCGCCGCCACGTCGTGAAAGAAATAGGCGATCCACATCAGCGTGCGTCCGAAGATTTCCGGCCACCACATCGCGAAGCCGGAGATCAGAAAGATGATTGACGAAAAGGCAATCGCCCGGAACCACAGTTTCTGGCCGGCGTTGAACTTGCCCACGTCTGCGGACTCCAGCTTCTCTTTGTTGGTGGCATATTCCCGGATGCGCCGCAGCCAGCGGTGGTCGCTCGCGCTCCATCTCATCGGTCGCAGCCAGTTGATCATCTGCAACAGGAACGCCGCGCAGAAGGCCAGCGCGAACCACGGGTGCAGCAGTCGCGTCAGCGCGCCGCCGCCGAAGACCGGCGCGATCCAGGCGTAAAGCCACGGCGAGAAGATCGCAAATCCGGTCAACAGCGAGAAGATGAAAAAGAGCGCCACCGCCCAATGCACGACGCGCGTGTAGACGCCGTGGCGCAGCAGTTCGCCTTCGTAAACAACCGTGCGTCCGTTGCTGGCCGCAGCGCGCATCTGCTCATCCATTCTTACGATTTTGGTCGGCATGGTTTTCCTCCGCAACGACAGGCGGCTCAGGCTGCGGGCGTTTCGGCCCGTAGAAGATGTAATGGAAGAAGACCGCGAACGCGCCCAGCGCAACCGTCAACAGACTCAACGGCTTGAGCGCGTACTTCCACCAAGTGTAGACCACCGGAATTTGCGGGTTCGCAGGCAGCCCGCCATACAATTCAGGCTTGGTGACATCGTGCAGCACGTAGATGACGTGCGTGCCTTTGATTGACTGTGGATCCCACACGCCCGCGTTGGCGAATTCCGAATGTTCGCGCAACTGCGCGGCGCGGTTTTCAGCCAGTCCTTTCATCTCCGCCTTCGTGCCGAAATGTAGACATCCGGTCGGACACGCCTTGATGCACGCTGGCTCCAGTCCCTGTCCCACGCGGTCGGAACAGAGCGTGCATTTGTGGACTTTCTTCGTCGCCGTGTTGAACTTCGGAATGTTGAATGGGCAGCCTGAAACGCAATACTGGCAGCCGATGCAGTTTGCCTGATTGAAGTCAACGATGCCGTTCGTGTATTGCACGATCGCGCCGTCGGCGGGGCAGGCGCGCAGGCAGCCGGGATCTTCACAGTGCATGCACTGATCCTTGCGCATCAGCCACATCAGGCTTCCGTCATCGCGCTGATGCTCATTGAATTTGATCAGGTTGAAGAAGTTCCACTCTGTGTCGGGCATCGTCTGATAAGTGTTATCGAAGACCGTCTCGCGGAACGGGTGATCGTTCCATTCGACGCAGGCAACTTCACAAGCCTTGCATCCGATGCAGGTCGTCACGTCCACGAGCTTGCAGACCTCGACCTCGCGCTGCGCGCCGGCGCCGGGCACGGTTCCCGGATGGCCTGAAATAGCTTTGATCTGAAGTGTTCTCTGCGTGTCCATACCTGCGCTCCTCAAGCTTTCTCGATTTTTACGAGGAAGCCTTTGTACTCCGGCGTGTAGGCGTTCGGATCAATGACCGTCGGCGATAGCGTGTTGACCGTGTCTTTCGCCGTCTTACCTCCGTCTTCGGCGATGCCGCGATAGCCCCAGTGGATCGGAATGCCGATCTGATAAGTTTTCTTCCCATCAATCATCATCGGCTTGATCCGTTTGGTGACCATCGCCTTCGCCACGTAGCTGCCGCGCGCGCTCGAAACCTTGACCTTACCGCCGCCATTGACGCCAAGCTCTCTCGCCAGCTCTTCAGGAATCTCGACGAAAGGTTCGGGTTGAAGCTGCACAATCATCGGATTGTTCTTCGTCCAGTAGTGGTAATGCTCGGTCAAACGATACGTCGTGCAGACGACGTTGTAGCCCTGATCCGCCGTGCCGTACTTGTCGAGTTCCGTGTTGAATTTTTTGACTACCGGGTTGTGCGTTTGGTTCGGGTGCAACGGATTGGCGATTGGGCTTTCAATCGGTTCGTAATGTTCGGGGAACGGCCCTTCGGCAAACGCTGCGAGCGGGGCGAACAAACGACCGATGCCTTCGGGATTCATGATGAACGGCCCCATATGATCTTGCGGTGGTGAATCGGCCTTGAAGTCAGGTACGTCGTTGCCGACCCAGCGTTGTTGGGCTTCGTTCCACCAGACCTGCGGGCGAGACTGATCCCACGGCTTGCCTGACGGATCGCAGGAGGCGCGGTTGTACATCACGCGCCGGTTCGCCGGCCACGACCAGGCCCAGTTCGGATAGATGCCCAGCCCCGATGGGTCTTCCGTCCCCCGCCGCGCCATCTGGTTGCCGCTTTCAGTCCACGAGCCGCAGTAAAGCCAATTGCCGCTCATCGTCGCGCCGTCATCGCGCAGCCAGGCGAAGCCCGGCAGTTGTTGTCCTGCTTTGATCGTCTGACCCGTCTTCTCGTCCGTGAGGTCGGCGAGCGCCTTGCCGTTGATCTCTTTGGCGACTTCGGCCAACGGCGGGTTTTCAGGATTCGAGTACGACCACGAAGCGTTGAGGATCGGATCGGGGAATTTGCCGCCTTCTTTTCGATAAAGCTCGCGCACCTTCAGGAAGATTCGCGCCAGAATCTCCTGATCAACTTTCGCCTGGCCGGGCGGCGGCAACGCGGCGTTCTTCCATTGCAGCCACCGCGCCGAGTTGACAAAGGTCCCGTCCTTTTCGGCGAAGCCTGCGCCGGGCAGACGATAAACAGTCGTGTTGATCCGCTTCATCTCTTCGGGCGTCGTGCCGGGCGCGCGCCAGAACTCGCTCGTCTCTTCAGGGTAAAGGTCGCAGACCACCAGCCAATCGGCCTTTTTCAGCGCCTCGATGTTCTTCCGCGAATTCGGCCCGATCATCACGGCGTTCATGCCGAAGGCGAAGATGCCTTTGACGTGGCCGTGATACATATCATCCCAGATTTCGATCCACGAATACTTGCGATCAATCTTCGGCAGGTAATGGAACGCCCAATCGTTCTCCCGCTTCGCGGCGTCGCCGTAGATCGCTTTCAGAAATGAGACGGCGAACTTCGGCGTGTTCGACCAGTAGTTGTACGAATCCCACTCCGAGGGCTTGGACGTTCTTGGCGTGATACGCGCGAGGTAGGTGTTGAGGTCCGTGTCGTTCGGATCGGGCATCTTCAGATAGCCGGGCAGGGTTTCAAAGACGCCGGCCATATCGGTCGCGCCCTGAATGTTTGAATGGCCACGCAGCGCGTTCACGCCGCCTCCCGCGCGCCCGACGTTGCCGAGCAGCAGTTGCAGCATCGCCGCCGCGCGGATGATCTGTGTGCCAGTGGTGTGCTGCGTCCAGCCGACGGCGTAGATGATCGTCGCCGCTTTTTTCATATCTCCGTCCTTGCGGATGGAGGTAAACATCTCGGCGGCTTTCAGAAATTGATCCTTCGGTGTCCCGGTGATGCGCTCGACCATTGCGGGCGTGTAGCGCGAGTAATGTTTCTTGAGCAGTTGAAAGACGCAGCGCGGATGTTGAAGCGACAGATCGTAAGCGACGTTCGGCGGAAGCTGGGGCTGCGGAGCTACAGTGGCGCTCGCCCCGGCGGAACCAGGCCCTTGATGACCCAGGCCAGCGCCCCTGCTCTCGGCGGTTGATTGTGGCGGCAGCGGCGCAGGTTGATCACCAGCGGATTGCGCCTCGCGCTGCCGGGCAAGCGCAGCCCGCTGTTGTTCGGATAATTCGACGGGCTTCGCTGCAACGCTCGCCGCGCCTGCTTGTCCGGTCAGATTGCCGCCTTCCTCGTAATTCCACGTCGCTTTGTCGTAAAGCTGCGACGCGGGATCGAAGCCCGAATACAAGCCGTCTTCGGGCAGCTTGAATCCTTCTTTGATGATGAAGCTCGCGTTGGTGTAGTTGATGACGTAATCGCGGGCGATGCGGTTGTTCTCGAGCGCGTAGTTGATCAGGCCGCCCAGGAAGGCGATGTCCGCGCCCGCGCGGATTTGCAGAAAGAGATCAGCGGTCGCCGCTGTGCGCGTGAAGCGCGGGTCAACGACGATCATCTTGGCGTTGCGCTGCCGCTTGGCCTCGATCGGCCATTTGAAACCGCAGGGATGGTTCTCAGCCGGGTTGCCGCCCATGATCAGCATCATGTCGGTGTTCTTGATGTCTATCCAGCCGTTGGTCATCGCGCCGCGTCCGAAGGTGGGCCCCAAACTGGAGACCGTCGGGCCGTGTCAGACCCGCGCCTGGTTCTCCAGGTAGCAGACCCCCAGGCTGCGCATGGATTTGACGACGAGGTAATTGAACTCGTTGGTGTCGGTGCAGCCGCCGGTGAACGCAATGCCTTCGCAGCGATTGACTGTGCGGCCCCGATTGTCCTTCTCGACGAAGGTGGCGTCGCGCGTCTCTTTGACTTTGCGGGCGATCTCATTGATCGCGTCGTCCCACGAAATGTCTTCCCAGCGGTCCGAGCCTGGCCTTCGCACCTGCGGCTTCGTCAATCGGCGCTCGTTATAGATTTCCTGTTCGAGCGACGCGCCTTTGGGGCAGAGCGTGCCGCGATTGATCGGATGATCGGGATCGCCTTCGACGTGCACGACCTGTGGCGTGGTGTTCTTGGCCTTGTCGCCGAGCGTGTGGATGATCACGCCACAACTGACCGAGCAATAAGGGCAGGTGCTGCGCGTTTCCGACGTGCGTGAGATTTTGAGCGCCTGCGTCTGCGCGTAGACTGGCGCTGTGTCGAAGCCGAAGGCTGATGCCGTCACTCCTCCGGCCAGCGTAGTCTTGATGAAAGTTCTTCTTGAGACATCCATCGCGAGGTCTCCTTTCCTCACAAGCCAACCAGGTTCAATTCGATTTTCGCGTATCCCTGCTCGCGCGCCCATAGATCAAGCGGCGCAGCGGCGACTTCGTCAACGAGCGGGACGGCCAATCCGAGCCGCGTCAAGTCAATGCCTTTGAGGTAATGTCCGCAACTGTCGCAGGCTTCGATCCTGACGTGATCATATTCCGGCGCGCTGAAGTAAGCCAGTTGCGCCGGACGCTCTTCGCCGCAGTTGACGCAGACGACGCGGCGCAACGGCCAGGCGCTGAGGCACAAACAGCAGAGCAGACTCCGGCCGCCGCTCTCCTCGTCGCCTTCTGCTGATAGCAGAAACGAAAGCTGTGGCTTGCCGCCGCAATACGGACAGCGGTTCGCGCCGCGCTCGATGTTCCGATCAACCGGTCTGGCGCCGGTCTCGATCAGCCATTGCGCATAAGGCTGGAGGAAGGCCTTCGCAAAGAACTGTTCGGCGCCGGGCGCGCGCCAGTAATCGAGCAGCAGTTGACCGGTCTCTCTGGCGCCGGATTGCAACAGTCGCTGCGCCTCCGTGGCCAGAGCTTCCGGCCCGCTCGCATTGACTGCTATCAGCAGTCGCGGCAGCATCACGCGCAGCGCCGGCAGATCAATTTCCAGAGCGCCCGAAGGCAGCCAGTCTTCGCGCCGGCGTAGGCGCTCATAAATCTCCTGCTGCGCGCTGAGCAGGCCGCCGTAAAAGACCAACAGTTCTTGCGCCGCCGGAAACTGCGCGGCGAGTTGTTCAGCTCTGCTGATCCGCGACTCCCACATTCACTTCTTTGACCACAGTGATTTCAGGTACTCGACCAGGTTCCGCTTCTTCTGATCACTCAATCCATGGTTGGAGCGAATGTTATAGTGATTGACCACATCCAGCAATGTTGCGAAGCGTCCATCGTGATAGAAGCGACCTTTATTTTCAGAGCGCATAAATAAGCCGCGTTCGCGGATGAAGGGGGCAGCCAGGTCCTTTGTCTTGTAAGCGCGATCCGGCGCGCGGTCGGCCTGGAAGCCGTCAATTCCGAATCGTTTGCGCAAACGTTGCCGTTCTGGCGTTGCTGCGCGCGCTGCGACGTCAGAAGGAGGCGACCGGCTCAATGGACTTTGCGAACGATGGCAGAGTGTGTAGAGCGGAAGCTGTCGTTTTAAGATGTAAGCGCGCGCCGCCGGTGTGAAAGTCGCCCCATATGCTTGATGTCGGTTCCCTCCGGTAGTAGCATAGGTTGGTTTTACCAGACAACATCCGCGCGATGCTTTAAGCGCCTCTCTCTAGCGAATTCAATGTAAAGACATTTCAAATTTGGACGAGGTTAGTTATGACTCCGCTCGCTCCCGGCTCTACGATTTCCCACTACCGCATCATCGAACAGCTTGGTCAGGGCGGGCAGGCCACAGCCTACAAAGCCACCGACACACGCCTCAATCGTTCCGTCGTCATTAAGGTTCTGCTGCCCGAACTGGCCGCGAGCGAGAATGCGCGGCGGCGCTTCGAGCGCGAAGCCAAGCTGGCTTCCGCACTCGATCACCCGAACATCTGCGCAATTTATGACATCGGCGAAAGCGACGGGCTGTGTTACATCGTGATGCCGTTCATCGAAGGCCGCACGCTGAAACAAGTCATCGCCGGCCAGCCGCTTGAGGCCTTGAGCGCGCTCTCGATCGCCATCCAGGTTGCCGACGCGATTACGGCGGCCCACGCGCGCGGCATAGTTCACCGCGACATCAAACCGAGCAACGTCGTCGTCAACGACCAGGGGCAGGTGAAGGTGCTCGATTTCGGCCTGGCCAAGATGCTGGCCGGCGATGGGGAGGGTGTGGTTGACCGTGACAAATCAATGACTGAAATCGGCGTGCCATACGGGACGATGGGCTACGGCTCACCCGAACAAGCGGCGGGCGAACGCGTTGATCATCGCACCGACGTCTTCAGCCTCGGCGTCGTGCTTTACGAAATGGTCACCGGGCGCCAACCGTTCAAGGGGCGCAACCGGATTGAAATTCTGCACGCGGTGATCAACGACGAGCCTGATCCGATCAACGACCATAGCCCGAACGCGCCGCCGCAGATCCAGAGAATCCTCGACCGCGCAATGGCCAAAAAGCCTCGCGACCGTTTCGGGACGATGGCCGAAATGCGCGACGGGTTGAAGAACCTGATGAGCGGCCTTTTGCAGGAATCAGGCATCGCGCCCGCCGGCGGCGCGATTCTGGTTGCGCCGCAACGCGCGCGCAGCTCGTGGCGGCTGAGCGGAACTTTGGGCCGGGTCTTCAACCGGTTTCGCCACAACCAGTCGCCGAGTCGCAGCCAGCCGCCCGACCCCGAACCGCGTTCGACGCCGAGTCAATCGGGCCGGAGCGGCGGCTCTTCGCGTCCGCCGACGTGGGGCAGCGAAAACAAGCAGACCATTGCGGTGCTGCCGTTCAAAAACCTTTCGGGCAACGCGGAAGACAATTTCTACGAGTTTTCGCTGGCCGACGGCATCATCGCCGAACTGGCGCACCTGCGTTCGCTGGTGGTGCGCCCTTCGCAATACATCGCCGGTTACGCCGGCCAGAACATTGATCCGCGACAGGTCGGCGAAGACCTGGCCGTGAACACGGTGCTCGCGGGCAGCTTCATCAAAACGCCCGACCGTTTCCGCGTGACCACTCAACTGCTCGCCACCGCGACGGGCGAGATTCTGTGGAGCGAGAAGATTGACGCCGACGCGCGCGACTTGATCACGATCCAGGACACGATCGCCGAACACGTCATCGCCGGATTGAAACTGAACCTGACCGAAGAAGAGCAGCAGAAGATCGAGAAACCGCTGACCAATAGCCCCGAAGCTTACGAATTTTATCTGCGCGGGCGCGACCTGTTGTTCCAGTACATGTCGCACACCTTCGACGACAGCGATCTGGACGTGGCGATCAAGATGTTCCAGGAAGCGATCCGGCTCGATCCGAATTTCGCGCGGGCGCACTACGCGCTCGGACGTTGTTACGTACATCATGGGCAAGGGTACGGCGGGCACGAATACTTCGAACTGGCCGAAAAATCATTACAGCGCGCCTTAGAGCTTGATCCGAATCTCCCGGGCGCGCGTTTGCAGATGGTTTACGTCTATCTGCATCGCGGCGAGAAGGAGCTGGCGCTGGCCACATTGGCTGACGTGCGGCGTAAAGCTCCGAACGATCCAACCGTCTTCATCGTCGCCGGAATGCTCTACCGCCTGAACGGGTTGTACGACAAAGCGATCAGGCAATACGACAAACTGCTCGAACTCAATCCACGGGACATCGTCATCGCCTGTTACAATCGCGGGCGCCTCTACACTTACCGCCACGAGTACGACAAGGCGATCGCGGAGTTTGAAAAAGCGCGCGCCGTCGAGCCTGAGCATCCATTGATCAAAACCTTCCTGGCGCTGACCTGGTTCAATCAGGGCCGGATTGACGAGTGCCAGCAAATGGTCGAAGAGGTCTTGCAGCAGCATCCGCATTTCGACGCGCTGCAGGTGTTGCGCGCGTGGTGTCTGAGCCGGCGCGGGCGCCACGACGAGGCGCGCGAACTGATCACCGACCACGTCCGAGAGGTCGCGGCTGCCGATCACGACGTGGCGATCTGGCTGGCGTCGTTTTACGCGATGGAGAATATGCGCGACGAAGCGGTCGAGTGGGTCAGGAAAGCCATCAACCTCGGCAACGAAAACTATCCGCTCTTCGCCGACAACACCCGCCTGGACAACCTGCGCTGCGACCTGCGGTTCATTGATCTGATGAACGACTTGAAGCGCAAATGGGAAGAAAGGAGGTGAAAGAGTGGCGACTCTCGAAGACCTCCGCGAACGGATTAATCTTCGGCTTGAAGAGAGCTTCGTTGGCATCAGCGAACAGGTGGCCGATCTTCCACCCGAAGATTTGGTCGAACTGCTCAACCAGTTGAAGCTGATCGAGGCGGCGTCGGTGATTATGATGCTTCCCGTCCCGCGCGTCATTGAACTGTTGGATCAGCCGACGATGACGCGGCGCGGCGCGATTTTAGAAAAGCTCGACCCGGCGCGGGCCGCGCAAATCATCGAAGGACTTTCAGCCGACGAACGCACAGACATCATCCAGCAGATGGGGTTGACCGAACGCCGCCGCGTGCTGACCAGGGTCGGCGCCGAAGCGAAAGCCGAACTCGAGCATCTGCTGCAATACGCGGAGCACACGGCGGGCGGCATTATGACGACGGAATTCGTCCGGCTCGATCCGCAGATGACAGTCGGCGAAACCCTCAAACACATCCGCTCGGTGGCGCGCGAAAAAGAATCCATCTACGCCTGCTACGTGCTCGAGCCTGAAACGGGAAGGCTGCTCGGAGCGATCTCGCTGCGCGATCTGGTGATGGCCGAGATGAACCAGCCCATCGCCGAAGTGATGCGGCGCAAACCTGTCACAGTCCAGACCGACGACGACCAGGAGACAGTCGCGCAACGGATCGCCAAATACAATCTGCTCGCCGTGCCGGTGCTCGAAAAAGATGGCAGCGTCGTCGGTTTCGTCACGGTTGACGACGTGATTGACGTGATGATCGAAGAGCAGACCGAAGACATTCTGCGAATGGCGGCGGTCGAACCCGGCGCGCTCGACCGGCCTTATTTCGACAACCCGATCTTCCGCGTCGTGCGGAAACGGATCGGCTGGCTGCTCTTCCTGTTCGTCGCCGGATCGTTGACGAGCAAGGTGCTGCACAGTTTCGAGGCGGAGCTGGCTGCGGTAGTCGCTCTGAATTTCTTCGTGCCGCTCCTCATCGGCACCGGCGGCAACGCCGGAGCCCAGACCGTGATGACCGTGATCCGCTCCCTGTCGCTCGGAGAAATCGGCGTCAAGCACGCCTGGCGCGTGGCTTTGCGCGAAGCGACGACCGGGTTGTTGATTGGCGTGATGATCGGATTGATAGCTTTCACCCAGGCGTTCTGGGTGACGCGGGATTTTAAACTGGCGTTGACAATTGCGGTCACCGTCTGCGCCATCTGCATCTGGTCAACCACGGTCGGCGCGATCATCCCGATTGCGGCGCATCGCGTCGGGGTTGATCCGGCGGTGTTGTCGGCGCCGTTGATCACGACACTGGTTGACGCCACGGGGTTGTTGATTTATTTAACGATTGCGAAAATGATTCTCGATCAGATTTGAAATTGAAACGGCACGGAGGGGTTATGAAGGTTCACCATCCAAAGTCCAATCAAAAGTCGTTGCGTGGGTTGATTGTCGTTCTGTTCGCAATCGCAGCCTGCGTGTGGCTGACTCCCGGTTTCAGCGCACAGCGGCAAGCATTCAAAGATTTAGTTCCGCTGGGACTTCCCGCCGACACCTGGGATTACTACGTCCCGCGCCACAATCCGCTGACGCCGGCGAAAGTCGAATTGGGCCGCAAGCTGTTTTTCGACGCGCGATTGTCCGCCGATGGCCAGGTCTCGTGCGCGACCTGTCACGATCCGAAGCTGGCTTTCACTGACGGCAAGGTCGTGGCCGAAGGAATTTTCGGTCGTCGCGGCGCGCGCAATTCGCCCACTTTGCTCAACGCGATGTTCAACGGAGGGCAGTTCTGGGACGGGCGCGCGGACACGCTCGAAGAGCAGGCCATTCAACCGCTGACCAACCCGCTCGAAATGGGAGATCAATCGCACGACGACGTGGTCAAACGCTTGCGGGCGATCTCCGAATACCGCGCGGAGTTCCAATCGGTCTTCGGTAATGAGGTGAAGATCGAACTCGTCGGCAAGGCCATCGCCGCCTACGAACGCACGCTCGTTTCGGGCGATTCGCCGCTTGACCGCTTCGTCGCCGGAGACGGCGCTGCGATCAATGACGGGGCCAAACGCGGCTTTGCGATCTTTCGCGGCAAAGCCCGTTGCTCGCGCTGCCACACGTTCAGCGACCCGATGCCCTTCTTCACCGACTTCAATTATCACAACACCGGGGTCGCCATGAACCACCCGAACTTCGACAAGCTGTCGCGCCGGGCCTACGCGGTCATCGAAACCGACAGGGCGAAGGAAGTGATTGATAAGCTGGCGGCCGAAGAAGGCGGACAGGAACTGGGAAGAGTTCTGATCACCTACAACGTCTTCGACATCGGATCGTATCGCACGCCCAGCTTGCGCAACGTCGCGCTGACCGCGCCGTACTTTCACGACGGCAGCGCAAAGACGCTGGCCGACGTCGTCAGGTTTTACAACGGGGGCGGGCGGCAGAATATCAATCGTGAATGGGATCTGGGCGCGCTGGCTTTGACCGAGGATGAGCAACGCGACCTGGCGGCTTTTCTGGAATCGTTGACCGGCAAGATGCCAATCGCGGAGAACCCGATCAAATATTCAGCGGGAAGATAAAAGTGTTGTGGCTTATCCTGCTCACCTCGCTTACACATTGCCCGTGCACGCCGATAGCGTTTGCGCAATCTCCCGCTCAAACGCAAAGCGAAGGGCTGCGCGCCGCCGAGCAAGCCTATGCCGAAGGGCTGCGGCTGCAAGAGCAAAAGACCGCGGAATCGCAGCGGCAGGCGATAGCGAAGTTTCAAACCGCGCTTGCACATTGGCGCGCCGCCGGCGACCGGAGCGGCGAGGCGCGCGCACTGTTCGGCCTGGGCGTGTCGCACCTCACGCTGGGTGAAAAGGCGGCGGCGTTCGATGCGCTCAACCAGTCGTTGCGGCTCTGGCGCGCGCTCGGCGCGCGCGATTGGGAGGCGGCCACGCTCAACCTGCTCGGCTCGGCCTATCTTTCGATCAGCGAATATCAGCAGGCGTTGGATTCGTACCAGGCAGCGCGCGCGCTGCATCGCGCAAACGGCCATCGGCGCGGCGAGGCCCAGACGCTGAGCAACCTGGGATTGCTCTATCAATCGCTGGGCGAATGGCGCCAGGCGGCTGATTACTACAGAGAGGCAATAGCGCTCGACCGAGCGCTGGGCGAGCGGCGGCAGGAGGCCGTCGCGCTGCACAACCTGGGCGAAGTCTACCTGCTGATGGGCGAGTATGGCCGCGCGCTGGAGGCGTGTTTGCAAGCGCTGCCGCTGCATCAGGCGTTGGACGACAAGCCCGGAACGGCGCACACGCTCAAGCATCTGGGCGCGGCGCATTTCTATCTGGGCCAGCCGCAGCCGGCGCTCAGGTATTACCGGCAATCGCTCGCGCTCTGCCGCGCGGCGGGCTTGCGCCAGATGGAAGCCGGCGTGCTGGACGATCTGGGCGCGGTTTACGCTTTGCTGGGCGAGCCGGAGCGCGCGTTGGAGTTTTACGAGCAGGCTCTGGCGCTGGCGCGCGCGGTGGCTCATCGCGGCGGCGAAGCGAGCGCGCTGGCCGGCATTGCGCACGTCGAACGCGAGCGCGGCAATCTGCGCGCTGCGCGCGAGCGGATCGAAGCGGCGCTGGCCGTCATCGGCGCGCTGCGCGGCAGAATCGCCAGCCAGGATTTGCGCGCTTCCTATTTCGCCGCCCGGCGCGATTACCACGAGTTCCACATTGACCTGCTGATGCGTTTGGACGAGCGCGAGCCGGCGGCGGGACACGATGCGGCGGCGCTCGAGGCCAGCGAACAGGCGCGGGCGCGCAGCCTGCTCGATCTGCTCTCCGCCGCCAAAGTCGAGACGACGCCGGAGGCCGCGCCTGAACCGTTGCAGCGCGCGGCGATTCAATCCCTGCTCGATCCGCGCGCGGCGCTGCTCGAATACGTGCTGGGCCGCGACCGGTCGTTCCTCTTCGTCGTCACGCGCGAGAGCCTGCGCAGTTACCGCCTGCCGCCGAAGCGCGAGATCGAGCCGCTGGTGAAAGAGTTGCGCGCGGCCCTCGTGTCGCCGAGCCGCCGCGAGTTCGGGCGCTATGTGAGCGCGGCGCGGCGGCTTTACGACCTGCTGATCGCGCCGGCGGCTGATGTCTTGCGCGGGCAACAGCGTCTGCTGATTGCGCCCGACGGCGCGTTGTACCACCTGCCGTTCGAGGCTTTGATCGGTGACGGCGCAAGCGGCGCGCGGCGCGGCTATCGCGATCCGCGCTATCTGCTCAATCGCTGGGCCATCAGCTACACGCCTTCGGCCAGCGTGCTGGCCGGTTTGCGCGCCCGTCCGGCGCGCCACGCCGATTCGTCTTCCGGCAAAATCTTCCTGGCCTTCGCCGATCCCGATTACGAGGCTGACTCGGCGGGCGCGCCAATGCGGACAGCCGATTTGACCGGGCGCGGCAAGCTGCGCCGGCTGGTGGAATCGAGCCGCGAAGTCGGCGAAATCGCCCGGCTCTATCGCGCGGAAGAAGTAGCGATCTTCACGCGCCAATCCGCCGTCGAAGAGCAGGTGAAGAACAACGAAGCTGTCGGTCGCGCCCGGCGGCTGCACTTCGCCGCGCACGCGCGGATGGACGAACAACGCCCCGAGGCCTCCGGCCTGCTGCTGGCGCGCAGCGCCGGCTCGCCGGAAGACGGCGTGCTGCAAATCGCCGAAGTCTTCAAGCTGAAATTGCAGGCCGAGTTGGTGGTCTTGTCGGCCTGCGAGACCGGATTGGGCCGCACGCTCAGTGGCGAGGGCGTGATCGGCTTGACGCGCGCGTTTATGTCGGCGGGCGCGCGCAGCGTGGCCGTCAGCCTGTGGCAGGTGGCCGACGCTTCAACGGCGGAGTTGATGGTCGGTTTCTATCGTCATCTGGAGCGCGAGGGCGATAAGGCTGAATCCTTGCGGCGCGCCAAGCTGGAGATGATCGAGGCCGGGCGTTATGCGCATCCTTACTTCTGGGCGTCGTTCGTCCTCAGCGGCGAGCCGAAGTGATCAACGGGCGGCGCGGCGGAGGCGCAGCGCGAAGCTGGCGATGGCGGCCCGGCGGCCTTTGCCTGGATGGTAAAGGTTGAGCGCGTAGCGGCCCGGCGGCAAAAACTCTGCGGGCAGACTGATCGTGTAATCGCCGGTCGGATGGCGCGTCAATCCATCGGTGCGCCAGACGATTGCGCCTTGCGCGTTGACGATTTCGAGGCTGGCCGCGCGCGTCGCAATCTGGCTTTGCGAGTTGAGGATCAGCGCAACCGACTTCGCGTCGCGCGGTACGGCGATCTCGTTGATCTCGGATTGGTCGGCGCGGCGCGTCATCTCGCGCGGGTAAAGATCGAACACCGGCGGGTTGAGCTGCGGCGCGGCAAGCTCTTTGACGCGCGCCTGCAATTCGGCCAGATCGCGGTCTGTCTGTTGTGGCTGAGCTTGTCGCCGATTGTCCTCCCGCAACTGTTGATTCTCGGCTTCCAAACTCGCCACGCGCTCGCGCATCTCCTGTTGTTGGGCGATCAGGCGTGTTTGTTCATTGCGCGATTGCCACAACATCCACAGCCCTGCGCCGAGAGCGATTGCCCCGGCGAGACACGTGGCAAACGCCAGCTTCAATGCTGACTGGGGCCAGAGCCATTTGCGCCAGCTATGCTTCTCCTGCGCGGCTGGCGGGATGGCGTTCGCCTCCTGCGTCTCAGCCCAGCGCCTGCTCGCCCGCGCCATCTCCACCTGTTCGGCGCACTCGCGACAAAAATCAACGTGGCGCCGCAGCAGCTCCGGCTCGATGCCAGTCACTGGACGGTCGAAGGCGTAATCCACCAGCGATTCTGCCGGCGCGTGCTGCCGATGCACGGCCAGAGCCAGCGCCGTCTCATCCAGCCCCTGCTGACACTGCGGGCATTGCGCCAGATGATGACGCACCCGCCGCCGTTCGGCCTCGTCCAGCGTGCCGTTGAGCAGCCAGGGCAAAAGCTCTGCGATGTGCTCACAGTTATTCATATCGCATTCTTCTTCGGCAACCTCGAAGCTTCTGTCGTCAGGGATTTGCCAGTTTCAAGGCCTGACAAACTTATAGTCGGCGCGACGCGGAAAATGTTACGCCGGGATTTTCGATTTTCCGCCGGCCAACTGCTCGCGCAGTACGGCAGCCTTCTGGCGGCAACGCAGCGCACGCACGCGCAGCGCTCCTTCCGCAACGCCCAGCCGCCGGCTCATCTCACGATAGCTCGATCCGTCCAGGATCATGCCCCACAGCTCGCGGCATTCTTCAGGCATCTCGGCCAGCACGCGCAGCAGCAGGTGATCCGATTCTTTGCGCAACAACTGCGCGAGCGGCGAATCTTCAGCGCGGACGGACAGTTCGGGCAGATTCTCCAACTCCGTCCACTGCCACTTCGTCTGCGCGCGCAGATGATTGATGCAGACGTAACTCACCACGCGCGAGAGGTAGGTCTTCAGGCTCGCCTCGCCGCGGAACTTCCCCTGCCGCAACAGCCGCGACATCTCCAATCGCGCTTCCTGCAGCACATCTTCCCATTGCGCGGCCAAGCGGCGCTGAAACGGCCAGGCGGCGCGCGCAATCCACTGCTCGACTTCGTTTACCGCCGCGCGCTCGCCTGCCAGGAAGCAAGCAATCATCTCTTCATCTTCTGGCCGCACTGTTCGATCTCCGGGTTGGTCATTGAGCCTGGGGCGTTGCCAGCGCGGATTGTATCACTGCGCCGGCGACCGTAATTATTTTTCCGCCCGCCTGTAACAACTCCGCCACCCCCGCGACTATAACGAGCGACAGGATGACCACGAATTGGCTGCGCCCCGGACCTGTCGCGTGCAAAGGCAATGATCGTCCCTTGACCGCCAGGCGGCGCGCAAGGGGCGATGGCGCGGCCACCTTGAATCAAACAGAAGGAGAACCAGGATGAAAACGCAAAGAACTTTCTCAATCGCACTGGCAAGCATAGTGATGCTGGCTTTGCTGATAATCACTGTCCTGGCCGGGACGGCCACGACGAATACGGCTACGGCGGCCGCCAACGACGACTGCGCCAGGATTGACGCCAAAGGCACGGGCGCGATGACCGTTTCCGAAGTGCGAGTCAATGGGGTGGCAAAAACAACCGGGTTTACTGTGGTCAGGACAGGGAGTCAGGTGGTGATTAGTTTCAACCCGAAGCTGGCCGCCAATGACACTGTCCAGGTCTTTCTAACCACGGCCAACAAGGGAGATTTCTCTGCGACACTGACCTTGAGCAATTCAAGGGGCAATTGTAGATGATGTTTATCTTCACCGGCCAACGCTTCCGCCAGATAGTCTTTGGAAATTCAATCCCATCATCGAGGGAACAGGCGAAAACAGAAAAATGTGGGACAGAAAAATACGAATGGAAGTCTTATTATTTTTCTGTCCAGCATTTTTCTGTTGATGGCGGGATTTAATTTCCAAAGACCATCTGGCGGGACTACGAACCCCTTTTCAACGAGGCAAATATTATGAGACAACCAATACTGCATCTGCTGCTCGCCATCTTTCTCTTCGCCTTCTCCGCTTGCCGGGGATCAGGCGATGCCTCAACCAGCGCTGGCGCGAACGCTTCGACGCAATCGGCCGCCGGAACGGCGAAAGCTGGCGGATACAAACGCTACGGGATCGAATCCGGCGTCGTTGAGTACGCCGTGAGCGGCGCGCAGAAAGGAACGGAGACGCTCTACTTCGATCGCTGGGGACAACGCGAAGCCACTTACACCGACACCGAAATATCGCTCGCCGGGATCTCGCAAAAGCAGAACACATTGAACATTCTCGAAGGCGAGATGATCTACAACATCAACCTCGCCACGCGCGCTGGAACCAAAACCGTAAATCCGCTGTTCAAAAAAATCCTCGACCGGTCGCCCGACAAGAATCTCGCTGATCTCGGTCTGCGCATGCTCGAAGAGATGGGCGGCGTAAAGATCGGGGCGGAACAGATCGCCGGAAAGCTCTGCGACGTGTGGGAGGTCAAAAATCTGAGCAGCAAGAGCTGGCTCTGGAAGGCCGTGACCTTGAAGGTTCAAGTCAAAATGGCCGGGATGGAAGTCACGAAAACCGCCGCCAGGTTTGAAGAAGGCGTGGCGATCCCGGAAGACAAATTCGCCATTCCATCAGACGTCGAGATGTCCGAAGGGACGGATATTCAGAAAGCGCTCGAGCGGATGAAAAGAAGAGTATGAACTGAAGCTCAAGCTCGGACCATCGCTGTCACGGGCGTCTGCGGCTTTCACACGGGAGAAACGATGAAGAAGACTTTTGCTTTTTGCGCTGTTCTCGGCGCCATCCTGATTGGCTGCTGCGCCGGCAAAGCCGCAGCGCAGGATCAGCGTCCCGACGCGATCTACATCATCTTCGACGCATCCGGTTCGATGATGGGGCAATTGCCCGACCGCTCGCGCAAGATCGAAGCGGCCAAGCAGGTCTTGCGTGATTTCGTCGCGCGCGATTTCACCGGTTATGAACTGGCGCTGCGCGTCTACGGCCATCGGCGCAAGGAAGATTGCGCCGATTCGGAGTTGCTGATTCCCTTCGGCCCGCCAGATCAGGTGGTCGCGCAATTGCGCAGCTCGATAACCCGAATCAACGCGCTGGGCCGCACGCCGATCACCTACAGCCTGCGCGAAGCGCTCAGGGATTTCAGCGACCGGCGCGGCGAGATCATTTTGATCAGCGACGGCATCGAATCGTGCGAGGCCGACCCGTGCGCGCTGGTGCGCGAGTGGCGCAACAAGCAGATCAAAATCCGCGTTCACGTCGTCGGCTTCGGCCTCGATGAAAAATCGAAGGAGACGCTCCGCTGCATCTCGCAAGCCGCCGGGACTGAGTTTCACGACGCCGGGTCGGCTGCGACGCTCGCTGGCGAACTGGCGAAGATTCATCAGAAGAGCGTCTCGGCAGGTTTCTGGTTGCGAGGCGTTGATGCGGCGGGCAAACGGGCGATTGTGCACGGAACGCTCTCGCGCAACGGCCAGACGCTCTATCAAGTCTCAAGCAGCCGCAGCTATCGAGTCGAAGCGGGCCAGTACCTGTTGATCGCTGGCGTGAAGACGCGCAATGGAAATCTCTACAAGCCCGTGACCAGAACCGTGCAGGTGGCGGAGACCGGCGCAACCATAGTCGAGGTTCAGGCGCAGACGCCGCCTTCAGTTCGCGCGCGTTTTATCGAAGAAGGCGAAACGCAGCGCGGCTCGCTCATCCGCGCTTACCAGAACGGCAAAGAGGTCTTCGTCTTCCGCGCCAATGACGAAGCACACCTGGATGAAGGCCAATACGAGTTTCGCGCGCGCCCTAACGCGGACAACGACCTTTCGGTGACCGAATCGTTCGCCGCCGGCGACCGCAAAGAGATCACCTTCGGCCTGGCCCACACCGTGATCGTCAAAATCAAGATGATCGCTTCAGACTCCGGCCAGTGGTTTCGACAGAATTACGAGCTGTGGCAGAACGGCGTGAAGAAATACGGCGTGCATATGATCAACGGCGCGCGCGTGCTGCCCGGAAATTACGAATTACGGCTACCCGATCCGTTGACTCCTTACACAAAGCCGGGGCTGGTGGTGACGGATCAGAACGAGCAAACGTTCCAGATCACAGTTCCGGTCGGCCACGTGACCGTGATCTATCAAACCGCCGACGGCAGCCGCGACAAAGATGATCGCTGCTTCCTGAGCGCCGTGCCGGGCAACCAGAAAATCTTCAAGAACGGGGGACAGAAACTCCCGCTTCGTCCGGGGCGCTACCGCGTTCACGGCTGGGATCAAAAGGGCGTCTACGAGCCGGTGGTCTTCGAGATCAAAGAGGGCGAAGACAAAACCGTCGCGCTTCGCGCCAGGAGATGAACCGCTTTGTCCCCGCGCCGATTCGCTCAAGCGCCAGATCAACGATCAGCGGCAGATGATCCGATCCGATGTGCGGCCCCGTTCTGACGCTGACGACCCGGATGTCGCGGCTCACCAGGCAATGATCAATCGGAATTTTCATCAATGGCAGATGCGTGGGCCAGGTCGGTAACACGCCGAAGCCTTCGCGCGCATTCACCAGACCGGTTCGTTCGATGAGCCGCTTGAAATACGGCGACCACATCGTCGCGTTCAGATCGCCGATCAGGATTTTCGGATTCGGCAGATCGTTCATTCTCTCAGCGATCACCTCGAAATGTTCGTTCCGCCTCTGTGAATTCAGCTTGCTCATCGGCGGCGGCGTATGAGTATTGATGATGTGGACGAGCCGATCGCCGATATTCAATCGAATCTCGAGGCTCGGCCCGTTGTAATCGCCGATCCCGGCGTCGCCGGCTTGAATGAGCGGAAGCCGGCTAAGCGATGCGATCCCGCCGGCGTCTTCAGCGTCCCGGATCACGCCGTGCGGATATTCGTCGCGAATCGTTTCGAGTTGTTTCGCCCACGGCGGCGTGACTTCCTGAATGAAAAGCAGGTCGGGATCTTCAGCTCGAATCAGATCGGTCAACGCCTCGTACCGCGAATTGCCGGCGTAGACGTTTGAAAGCAGCAGGCGAACCCGCTGGCCTGAGCCGGATTGAGCATTCGGGAAATACCACGGAGCGATGCTGAAGCCGCTGAACAACGCGCAGAGCGAAGCCGCAACCACCCACCGCCACTGCTTCAACGCGACGAAAAGCAGGCCGAACGCGAGCGAGCCGAACAGGTATTGCAGCTTGAAATGCGAAGCCAGCTCGAAACGCCATTCCAATGTCCCGAAATAGCCAGCCACCCACGAGATCAGAAACCAGAGGAAGATCGCTCGTGGCAGTTTCAACGACAGCGAAACGGCTACGTCTTTAATCGCGGACAAAGTGCTGTTACTGCTTATCATTGCCTTCTACGAAAACGCGCGCCGAATCTGCGCTGCAACCCTCTGGTCAATTGATCAATCTCGCCGACTTTCAACAACCGTGCGCCAAGATAAAACACGACGATGCCGGCGGCAATCGAAACGCCCACGTTGATCAACCGCGCGAACAATCCTGCCGCGCCGAGCCGATCTTCAATCTGATTGCTGATCATCCAACAGACAGCGCCCATCGCGGCGGACGCCAGCGTGACTTTGGCGAAAGTGGCGAAGAGGCCGCGGCCTTCGATTCCGTGAAGCTTGCGGCGCATGAAGAAAAGCAGCAGCGCGAAATTGACTATCGAAACGACCGAGATCGAAAGCGCCAGCCCGATGTGGCCGATCTTCAGATAATCAACCGTCAGGGTCGCCACCGCGTAATTGGTCGCGATTGAGAGCAGGCTGGCCATCATCGGAATGCGCGTTTCTCTAAGCGCATAAAACGATGGCGCCAGCACGCGCACAGCGGAGTAAGCGGTCAAGCCGATGGCGTTGTAAGCCAGCGCAATCGCCGTCTGCTCGGTGTCGAAAGCCGTGAACCGCCCGTACTGGTAAATGAGCGCGATGATCGGGCGGCTGAGAATGATCAGTCCAACCGCCGAAGGGATCGTTAGCACCAGGGTCAGTCGCAAGGACGAAGCCAACGTCTGTCGAAATTCATCCAGGTTGTCCATCGCCGCCGCGCGCGACGTGACGGGCAACGTGGCGGTCGAAATCGCTACGCCGAAGATGCCGATCGGCAGATAGATCAATCGGAAAGCGTTGCCGAGCCACACCACCGCGCCTTCGGCGACGCTCGTGGCGAACATGGTGTTGACCACCACGTTCACCTGCAACGCGGCTGACCCGATGATGGCCGGCGCCATCATCCGCATCACTTGCCGCACGCCTTCGTCTCGAAAACTCAATGCCGGGCTCCAGCGATAACCGACCGAGCGAAGACTGGGAACCTGAATCAACCACTGCAACATCCCGCCGATGAGCGTGCCGATGGCCATGCCGATAATCGCTACCGCCGCTCCCTGATTGTCCGGCGCGGGAACCCGGTGATGAATCAACGCCCGCGCGGTATTGGTGATGTATTCAGGCGCCAGCAGGTAAGCGAACAACAATCCGCCGAAGATCGAGCCGACGTTGAACATCGTCGAAGCCGACGCCGGAACGCCGAAACGGCCTTTGGTGTTGAGCACTCCCATCGCCACCGCCGCCAGCGAAACCATCAGCAGGAACGGAAAGAGGATGCGGGTCATTTTGACGGCCAGATCGAACATCAACTGCGCCGTCGCCGGATCGGTCGGCGCTTCGCTCGGCCTGATCAGGATGCCGACGATCTGTGGCGAGAAGATGATCCCGGCGATGACGATGATCGAAAGCACCAGGATCAAGCCGTTGTTGACCAGGTTCGCCAACCGCCACGCCTCGTCTTCGCCGCGTTTGGCGCCCGTTTGCGAAAAAGTAGAGACGAAGGCCGCCGAGAGCGCGCCTTCGGCGAAAAGATCGCGCAGCAGGTTCGGAATGCGAAAGGCGATTAGGAAGGCGGCGTTGGCGAAACCCGCGCCGAAGAATGCAGAGAAGACCTGCTCGCGCACCAACCCCAGCACGCGGCTGCCCATCACCGCGATGCTGACGATGCCGGCGGAACGGGCCACGGAGCGCGATTGCGAGGATCGAGGATCGAGGATCGAGGATCGAGGATCGAGGATCGAGGATCGAGGATCGGAGGCTGCAGCCTGCTCCGTGTGGTCAGACGACTCAGGTTGCTGCCCAGTCTTATCGTTGTCACTCATCATTTTCGATTCCACGGCTCCTCGATCCTCAATCTTCGATCCTCAATCCTCGATCCTCGATCCTCGATCCTCGACCTCACTGGTTGGCTTGAACCAGCAACAGCATGATCGCCTTCTGCGCGTGCAAACGATTTTCGGCCTGGTCGTAAACAATCGAAATTTTGCTGTCAATGACGCCGGCGTCAACTTCGTCGCCGCGATGCGCGGGTAGGCAGTGCATAAAAAACGCGTCTTTTTCCGCCGCCTTCATCAGCTTTTTGGTGACGCGGAAGGGAGAGAAGATTTCGCGACGGCGTTCGGTTTCGGCCTCGAATCCCATCGAAGCCCAAACGTCTGTGTAGACAGCCTGCGCGTCTTCAACGGCGTCGAACGGGTCGTTGACGACCTCAATCTTCGCTCCGGTCTTGCGCGCGTCGCGGCGGGCGAGTTTCAGGACTTGGGCCTCAGGCTCGTAACCTTTGGGCGAGCCGACGCGGATGTGCGCGCCGGTCTTCGCTGCGGCGAAGATCAGCGAATGACAGGTGTTGTTGCCGTCGCCAACGTAAGCGATGCGGAAGCCTCGGAGGTCAGGGCCGACTTTTTCAGTCAGCGTGAAGTAATCGGTCAACCCCTGGCACGGATGCGAGAATTCCGACAGGCCGTTGATCACCGGCGACGACGAGTGCGCCGCCAATTCGATCAGGGTCTCGTGGCTGTATGTGCGCACGACGATCACATCCACCCATCGCTCCAGGTTCAACGCCATGTCCTTCACCGATTCGCGCTCGCCCAACCGAACGGTCTGATGATTCAGATAAACGCACGAAGCGCCCATCTGCGTCGCGCCCAGATCGAACGTGACGCGGGTGCGCAGGCTGGGCTTTTCGAAAATCAGCGCGACGCTGCATCCGGCCATCGCGTCACTGTAATTTCGCGGATTGGCTTTCAGGTCGGCGGCGGTGGTGAAAATCTGTCGGACTTCTTTCGGGGTCAGGTCGTTGATCGAGATCAGGTCTTTGAGGGCCAATGTCTTCTCCAATTTGCGCAGTGTTGAGATGATCTGGGAAAAGAGTGGGAATTATAAGTAAGCGAGCCGAGGTCGGCAATGTTTGCTCCGGGCGCTGATCTGCGTTATAACCGGCCTCTCCACCGACAACTCGCAAGCCGGCTTGCGGACGTGAGGCGCGCTATGAAATTTCCTTACGGCATCGCCGATTTTTATCAGGTCATCACTGAAGACTATTTCTACGTTGACCGCACAGCTTACGTTTCCCGGATCGAAGATGCCGGGAAGCAACTGCTCTTTCTGCGCCCGCGCCGCTTCGGCAAGAGCCTGTTGCTCTCGATGTTGGAAAACTACTATGACTTTCAGAAAGCCGATGAGTTCGACCGCTTGTTCGGGCGCCTGGCCATCGGGCGCAACCCGACGCCGAAGCGCAATCAATATTTCGTGATGAAGTGGGATTTTTCCGGCGTCAACCCGCACGGCGAGCCGGAGGAGATCGAGCGCGCGCTGTACAATTACCTGAATGAGCGGATCGAGGGCTTCGCCGATTACTACCGACCGCGCCTGACTCGCCCGATTTCCATCCATCCTCTGGACGCGCTGGCCTCGTTTCAATCCCTGTTGACGGCGGTGCGGGCGACGCCCCACCGGCTCTATTTATTGATCGACGAATACGACAACTTCGCCAACGAGATTCTGATGGCCGGGCAGGCGGCGGGCCGACAGCGATATGAAAGTTTGCTGCGGGGCGAGGGGGCGCTCAAGACGGTTTTCAAGGCGGTGAAGGCGGCGGCGGCGGGCGAAGGATTGGACCGGGCCTTCATTACGGGCGTGGCGCCGATTGTCCTGAGTGATATGTCGAGCGGCTACAACGTGGCGAAGAATATCTACCTGGAGCCGCAATTCCAGGACCTGTGCGGTTTCACCGAGGCGGAAGTCGGCCAGGCGCTCAACGCCGTCGTCGCTGATTGTGGCTTGCCGGCAAGCGAGGCTGAAGCGGCTCTGGCGCAAATGCGTCTTTACTACAACGGCTATCGCTTCACTGACACGCCCGACGACCTGGTTTATAACCCGACGCTGGCGCTCTATTTCCTGGGTCATTTCCAGCAGCGGTGTCAGCCGCCGTCGAACATGCTGGATAGCAACCTGGCGATGGATCGCGGCAAGCTCAGTTACATCGCCGGGCTGCCGGGCGGGGGCGAGGTGATTGTCGCCGCGCTTAACGACGCGGATGATCTGGCCGTGCCATTCCTGGCCGACCGTTTCGGTGTGGAGGATGTGCTCGCCGCCCGCAAGGACACCGATTTCATGGCCTCGCTGCTTTATTACTTCGGTGTGTTGACGCTGGTCGGGCGCGGCGCGCTTCGCAAGCTGCAACTGCGAATCCCGAATCTGGTCATTCGCCGGCTTTACGTCGAGCGGCTACAGGCGCTGCTCCTGCCGGAAGCCGAGGATCAACAGGAGGGGCTGCGAGCGGCTGAAACGCTCTATCAAACCGGCGACCTTCAGCCGCTATGCGATTTCATTGAGCAGCGGTATTTCAAGGTCTTCTCGAACCGCGACTACCTGCAGGCCAACGAATTGACGGTCAAGACGGCTTTTCTGACGCTGCTCTTCAACGACCTGCTCTACCTCATGGATTCGGAGACGGCGGTCGGGCGGCGTTACGCCGACCTGACGATGGTCGTGCGGCCCGACGCCCGGCAGTACCGGGTCTACGACCTGCTGCTGGAGTTCAAGTTCGTCAAGCCGGGCGACGTGGGGTTGAGCGGAGAGGAACTGCGAGTGATGAGTCGTGAGCAACTCGCCGCGCTGCCACTGGTCAAGCAGAAGCTGGCCGAAGCGCGCGCTCAAGCGCCCGCCTACCGGCAGGAGTTGGAGAAGCGGTACAAAACCGAGTTGCGGCTGCGCGCTTACGGTGTGGTCGCGCTCGGCTTCGAGCGATTGGTCTGGGAGGAAATCATTTTTAACGGGTAAGGACGGACGAGTTGGCGTCTATTGCGCCGTCCACCCGCCGTCAACAAACAGCGCGCTGCCCGTAACGAACGACGCCGCATCGGAGGCCAAAAAAACCGCGCATCCGCCAATCTCGCTCAATTCGCCCCAGCGCCCCATCGGAATCTTTTCGACGAACGCCTGATACTTCACCGGATCGCTGAGCAATTGTTTGTTCATATCGGTGGCGAACGGCCCAGGACAGATGGCGTTCACAGTCACGCCTTTCGTCGCCCACTCGAGCGCAAGCGTGCGCGTCAACCCCAGGATCGCCGCCTTCGACGTAGCGTAAGGCGCGCGGCCGGGCAGCGAGACCACAGCCATGATCGAACCCAGATTGATGACGCGCCCCCAGCCTCGTTCAGCCATCTTCGCGCCGAAAACTTTTGAGCAGAGGAACGGCGCGGTCACGTTCGTCGCCATCACGGCTTCAAAATCGCTCTCACTCAATTCGTCAATCGAGCCGCGAATGTTGATGCCCGCGTTGTTGACCAGAATGTCAACCGGACCAAGCGATGATTCCATCTCCACCGCCAGTCGCTTCAACTCATCGGAACTGGTCACGTCAACGGCGAAAGCGGCGGCGCGGCGTCCGGTTGCTTCGGCAATTTCATTTGCCGCCGTCTGGCAATCGGCGAGCGTGCGGCTGGCAACGGCTACGTCCGCGCCCGCCTCGGCCAGCGCCTGAGCGATCACCCGGCCTAGACCTTTCGACCCGCCGGTGATCAAAGCGACGCGGCCATCCAGTCGGAAAAGCTCCATCACGTTTCTCTGAGAGCCATTCGGCATTTCCATCTTCAGTTGTCTCCGCCTAGAAAATAGACGAGGCTTACAAGATTCACAGGTCTGGCCTTAATCCCGAAAAATCCTGTGAATCTTGTCTATTTGTTTTCATAGTTTTTACACTCGCGGCAACACCGCCTTCAGTTCCCGATCCCATGGCGCGCGATATTCTTTGACCAGCAGCTTCGACGCCTCACGGTCGCCGACGATCTCCTCCTTCGCGTCGTCCCATCGAACCGTGCGCCCGAGCTTCATCGCGATGTTGGCCAGATGGCAGGCAACCGAAGTCTTGTGACCACCCTCGACATCCGAGATCGGCTGCTGCCGCGACTTGATGCATTCGAGGAAATTGCGGACGTGCGGAACAAACTGATCGCGCACCTGCTCGTATCCGTCTTTCTTCATCGCCGCAGTGCGAGGCTGCGGCGCGGATGATTGCCTTCGCGGCTCGGTGAAGCGCGGAATTTGATCTTCGGCTGGCACGGCCATGTCGGGAATGACTTCAAAACCGCCACGGTCGAGCCGCAGCGATCCCTTCGTCCCGCAAAACAGCAGGCTGCCTCCGCGAACCGCCGAGCTGACCTCGCTGTTCGACCAGTTCAGGATGAAGCCGGGATACTCGAAGATCGTTTCCATCACGTCCGCCGTTTCGCCGAAACCTTTGAGCGAATATCGCCCGCCGAACGACGCGACTTTCGCTGGCATTGCGCGCATCGCCCACTGCGCGATGTCAATGTTGTGCGAAAGCAGGTTCGTGGTCTGTCCGCCCGAATAATCCCAGAACCAGCGGAAGTGGTAGATGCAACGGTTCTCGTCGAACGCCCGCTGCGGCGCCGGGCCAAGCCACATCTGCCAATCGGCTTCGGAGAGTTTTTGCTCGCCGACAGGCTTCGTGAATCCGGGCGAGATGTTGCGGAAGCTGGCGATCCGGATGTTGCGCACTTCGCCGATGTGGCCGTTGCGAATCAGCTCGACGCACTGTTTGTATTGCTCGCCCGACCGTTGCTGCGTGCCGCATTGCACGACACGTTTGTAATGCTTCGCCGCGTCCACCATCCAGCGGCCTTCGCGCGCAAAGAGCGTCATCGGCTTTTCGACGTATACGTCTTTGCCCGCCGCGCAGGCCATGATCGTCAGCAACGCGTGCCAATGGTCGGGAGTCGAAACGACCACGGCGTCAATGTCCTTGCGGTCGTACATCCGGCGGAAATCTTTGAAACCTTCGGCCTTCTTGCCGGACTTCTCTTCCACGGTCGCAATGCCTTCGCGCAAACGCGGGTCGTAGGTTTCGCAGATCGCGGCGACATCAACATCGGGCTGGGCCAGGAAGTCCAGCAGATGCCGTTTGCCGATCAATCCGATTCCGATAAATCCGACGCGAACGCGATCGTTCGCCCCGAGAATGTTCTGGTAAGCCGTCGCGCTGAGAACTCCCGCGCCAGCGGCCCTCAAAAAGCTGCGCCGGTCTTTCATAGCGTTTTTCTCCTCAAGGTAAATGGCGAAGCCACAACCAATCTCGCCGTTATGTGTGATTCATTCTTTTGCGAAGTTGCGCGGATTGTAGCTGATGATCCGAACCGTGACAAAAATTCACGGACGCGGCGCGAACAATTTTTTTCTGTTCTGGCCGGCGGCCGGGATCAATGTCAGTCATCCCAGAAAAGAGAAAATCCGCGAGGAAATATCCAAATGGATCAACCAAATCTTGACAGCTTCGTAAAACCAAGTTGATAATCCGCCAGCCGACGAAATTCCAACTATCACCACAAACCAAAATTTGTCGGCAACGCTGGGGCAAGCTGGGACGAAAAGACTTCTCTCAAATTTCTGACATCAATAAATCGCTTTAGTACTTTTTCCTGTGGTCGTCTGTCCACATTTGCACGCAGGCGGCTGTGAACCATCAACTCGGCGCAAATCATTCCAGGTTTGTGTCTACAAGAGGAGGATACTATGCGTTTTGAATCTTTGTTCAGGCGCGCCGTCCCGCTTGCGGCAGTGGCAATGCTACTTGCAATTACCGCGTTCGGGCAGAACACCGGCAGTCTCAGCGGCATTGTGCAAGACCCTAATGGCGGCGCTATCGCAGGCGCTAAAGTAACGGTCAGCGATCCCACCAAAGGGCTGTCACTCGAAGCCAAGACGAACTCCGAAGGGACATTAGACTTGTTGCGGTTGTAGAATCAACAACTTAGCTGTTTACAGCGTGCCTACTTTGCCAAGCAAAATCGGGAGAATTCGAGCAAAAGCGGACATCTCTCCTATTTTGCGACTTGGCTAGAGTGCATTAAAAATGCTGGATTACGGCCTTTTTTTCTCGCAACAAGTCTATTCTCCTTCTCCACGCTTCAGCCGGGCACTTACACGGTGGCTGTTGAAGCCAGCGGGTTCAAGAAGACCGTCAAGTCGGGCATCGTCCTCAACGTCGCCGACCGTCAATCAACCGGCGTCATCACGCTGGAAGTCGGCGGCATCGAAAACACCGTCGAGATTTCCGCCGACGCCGCGCAGTTGTTGGTCAAAACCGAGAGCGGCGAAACCAGCCAGGTCATCAGCGGCGAACAGGTCAGGAACCTCGCGCTCAACGGACGCAACTACCTCGACCTGGTCAAGCTCACCCCCGGCGTCGTCAGCTTCGTCAACGCGCAGACGGCAGGCCCCGGCGGTCTGAACGGATTCAACATCAACGGCACGCGCGCCAATCAGCACAACCTGACGATTGACGGCACGACCAACGTTGACACCGGATCGAACGGCACGCAACACATCGCGCTGGCGCTCGACAACATCGCCGAGTTCAAAATCCTCTCGTCGGCTTATCAGGCCGAATATGGGCGCTCGGCCGGCGGCGACATCAGAGTGCTGACCAAGAGCGGCACCAGCCAGTTCCACGGCACGGGCTATTATTTCCACCGCCACGAACAGTTCAACGCCAACAGCTTTTACAACAACGCCGACCGGTTGCAGCGCGGCTTCTACCGCTACAACTACCAGGGCTACAACATCGGCGGCCCGGTGCTGTTGCCGAAAAAGGCGCTGAAAGACAAGCTCTTCTTCTTCTGGTCGCAGGAGTGGCAGGAGCAGTTACTGCCAGCCTCGAACTTCACTTTCCGTTCGAATCAATCGCGCGTGCCGACGGCCAACGAAGCCAACGGCATCTTCACCGGCTTGAAAGACGGCAACGGCACCGCGATCTTCATACGCGACCCACAGAAGACCGGCGCGTGCAGCGCCACCGATCAAACGGCATGCTTCCCCAACAACGTCATCCCGGCCAATCGCATCAACCCGAACGGCCAGGCGATCTTGAAGTACTTCCAGAAATACGAGAATACGCCGCTCGCCACCTCCAATGCGACGGGGTCTCTCTTCAACCACGCGTCGCAAGCCAGCGCCGGGTATCCGCGCAAGGAATTCAACATCCGCGTTGATTACAATGTGACCGAAAATACGCGAATGTACATCCGCTACACGCGCGACGCGGATAAGCAGATTCTGCCTTACGGCCTGGGCTGGACGGGCGGCGCGAATCAGGTGCCGATTGACGATCTGATCTTCAAACAGGCTCCGGCCTTCAACGGCACATACAACCTGACCACAACGCTTTCGTCCACGCTGACCAACGAATTCGTTTTCGGCGGCAGCCAGAACAACCTGACGCTCAATCCGACCAATGCGGACGCGGCGACTTACAAAGGCTTCGGCTTCAACTGGAAGACGCCTTTCCCCTATCCGACGTCGCAGTTCATTAACATCAATTTCGGCGGCACGCCGAGCCAGACCTTCGCTGGGGCGAATGGCTACAGCCAGTTCCCTTATAAGAACTCGAACACGACGTTCGATTTTTACGACAACGTCAGCAAAGTCTGGGGCACGCACACGGCGAAGGCGGGCATCTACATGCAACGCAGCCGCAAGGATCAGGCAGCGGGCAATTCGATGAGCATCAATTTCACGAACGATGCGAATGACCCGAACAACACCGGCCACCCGTATTCCAATGCGCTGCTCGGCTTCTTCAACAACCTGAACCAGCCGACGACCGGCATCTATCAAGGCCAGTATCGTTCGACCAACGTCGAGTGGTACCTGCAGGACAACTGGAAAGTCAGCCGCAAGCTGACGCTCGATTACGGCCTGCGTTTCAACTGGATTCAGCCGCAATACGACCAGCGGTTGCAGGGCGGCTTCTTCGATCCGAGCAAATACAACGCGTCACAGGCCGTGCGACTCTACCGCCGCACCTGCGCGCCCGGCACGTTCCCGTGCTCCGGCGGCAATGTCCGCGCGGTTGACCTGAACAACCCAAGCGCATTGTTGCCCTCCTTCCTGGTGGGCCGTGTCGTGCCGAACTCCGGCAACTTCATCAACGGCATGCAGCGTCCCGACGTGGACATCGAACGCGGTGGCTTCAAGAACCGTGGCATTCAGTACGGTCCGGCCTTCGGCTTCGCCTACGATGTCTTCGGCAATCAGAAGACAGTCGTGCGCGGTGGTTATCGCATCGGTTACGACCGCGTGTCGGGAAACAACGTGGTCTTCCCGTCGGTCGAGCAACCGCCGACCTTCGTCAATCCGCGTTTCGATTTCGGCAACCTCGACACGGTCGGCACGGGCACGGGACTTCCGCCGCTTGGAACCCTGGGCACGATTCGCGCCGCCGATTTCGAAGGGCACATCCCGAACGTCCAGAGCTACAGTTTCCAGGTGCAGCAGGACATCGGCTTCGACACGGTCGTGAGCGCCGGTTACGTCGGCACGCTCTCGCGCCACCTGCCGGAAGACATCAACCTCAACGCGATTCCGTACGGCTTCCTCTTCACCAAAGCCGCGCAAGACCCGTCGCAATACGCGAACGGCGTCGTGCCGGATGAGGACACCAGCATCGCGCAGGTATACAAAGACGCCGGGCTGAAGTTCGACGGTTCGAAGGCTCTGGCGGCGGACTTCCTGCGCCGTTTTCAGGGTTACAACACGGTGCAGTATAAAACCTTCGGAGGCTCGTCCAATTACCACTCGCTGCAGGTGACGGCGCAACGCCGCTTCAAGCAGGGGTTGACCTTCGGTCTGGCTTACACCTGGTCGAAGGCGCTGGGCACGGCCTCGGCGGTGGAAGGCGAGTTTATCAACATCGTCTGCTCGCGCTGCTACGATTACCGCCTGCTCAGCTTTGACCGCAGGCACATCACGGCGATCAACTACCTCTGGGATTTGCCCAAGGTCAAGAACGATAACTGGCTGGTCAAAAACATCGTGAACGACTGGCAGTTGACCGGCGTCACGACGTTCCAATCGGGCGTGCCGACCGAGCTTGGCTTCGGCATTCCGAACATCAACGGCAGCCAGCGCATCAACGGTTCATGGACGGAAGGGCCGCGCCCGATCATCACGGGCGCCCCCCAGCCGAACGTCACCGGCGGATCGGAACAAGGCGGCTCGTCGCTTGACATCACCAAGATCAGCATTCCGAACATCAATCCCGGACCGCAACCGCGTTCTCTCGTGCGCCGTCCAGGCATCAACGTGACCGACCTTTCGCTCTTCAAGCGCATCCCGCTCGGCGGCGAAGGATCGCGCTACATCCAACTGCGCCTGGAGACGTTCAACGTCTTCAATCACGCGCAATTCGACAACTTCAATACCGGCCTGACCTTCAACGTCTCCGGGAACTTTTCGGATTACAAAGCCACTCAGGTCGGCTCACCACAGACGATCCGCAACACGCGGACAGGCGTTTCGCCCGCCAGCGGGCGCCTGGGACGCGCGTTGGGTGAATTCAGCGGCCAGCCTCAATTTGTTTCGCCCAACCGGGCGGTGCAGTTAGCGGTGAAGATTTACTTCTAAGCCGGCGGCTGAAACACGAATAACCTGACGATGGGGGTTGCAAGCGTATTGCAACCCCCGTTTTTACTGGGAGCGAGCTATGTCAGCCAAACAACCTTATCGCCGTCTGGCGCTCTTCATCCTGTTCGGCATGGCGATGCTGTTCGGCGTTGCTTCAATCACCACGAATGGCGCGTGGCAAGGCGCCGGCTTCACCGTCTTCGGGCGCGTTTCGCTTCCTGACGGGCGGCCGGCGGCGCGCGTCAGAGTTTTCATTGAAACAACCAACGGTTTGAAACGCGACACGCTGAGTGATGACCAGGGCAATTATGAATTTCGCGGCATGACCAGCGGGCGTTATCGGCTCTACGCCACAAACCCTGACGAGCCGAAGCAGTTTACCGAGCCGGCGGAATCCGACACGACTCGCGCCTTCGCCAACCGTTTGCAGATCAACCTCTACCTGCGGTTGCCGCAACACGACACCGAAACCACTTACAAACCTGGCACTGTCAGCGCCATTGAGGCCGCGCAAAACATCCCCAAACCGGCGCGCAAGGCCTACGAACAAGGACTAAAACTGCAAAAGGATAATCAGGCCGAGAAGTCGCTCATCGCATTTAACCAGGCCATCGAACTTTACCCCGAATATTTTCAGGCGCTGACCGAACGCGCCAACCTGCTGATGGGGCGCAGCCAATTGACTGAGGCCGCCGCCGATTTCGAGCGGGCGCTGCGAATCAACGGCAAATACGCCCCGGCGCTGCGCGGGCTTGGTTATTGCCAGATTCAACAGAAGCAGTTTGAAGCAGCGGTGAACAACCTGGAACGGGCGTTCGTGCTGGAACCGAAAGTCCCCCTGACCCTGCTGCTGCTCGGTTACGCCAATCTTTCGCTCAGCCGCTACGAACCGGCCAAACAGTGTCTGCAAGAGGCATTGAAACTCGGCCCGGAAAGCACCGCGCGCGCGCACGTCTACCTGAGCGAGGTCTTCGCGCATGAGCAGAAGTTCAAGGAAGCGGCGGACGAGATTCGCGCTTATCTGAAAGTGAAACCGGACGCGGCGGACGCCACCAATTTACGGAAGATGGAAGAGGATTGGCGGGCGCGCAGCAAGGCCATAAAAGATCAACATTGATCCTGCTTTGTTTTGGCCGATGCAGCGCATAGAATAACGCCGCCAATCAACAACGTAGGTAATGAGGGAGGAATCTTTATGAGTTCGACAGCAGCGGCAACCATACTCTCACGTCTCAAAAGTCTCGAGATGCAGGTCATAGCTCTGCGCATCGAGGCGGAGAAATTGGTGGAACAGGAGAACCAAGGTACGCATACGATAGCTGATCTTTTCGGCGCGCTCGAAGGGAAAGTCAGCACCAGCGAAGAAGAAATTGACGCTGTGTTGTACAGAGAGCCACCCAACATGGATGAGTACTATCCGCTTCCATCAGAGAAGGCCAATCAATGATCTACGCGCTCGACACACACGCGATCGTCTGGTTTGTCGAAAACGATCCGCGTCTCTCAGCGCCGGCCAGGACAGTGATGCGGAATCCGGCTAACTCTTTCGTTGTGGCAACGATGGCGCTGGTTGAGATCAAATTCCTGCATTCGAAGGGAAGAATCACGACAGATCTTGCCGGCGTATATCAGCGATTCATCAATTCATCCAACTGCGCAATACATCCACTCGACGAAGACGTCGTTTCCCTGATCCCGACCGGCCTGGACATCCACGATTCGATCATTGTCGCAACGGCGATTTTCTATCGTGACGTGAGGCAGCAACCAACAACGCTAATCACCAAAGATGGCAAGATCACCCGCTCCGGCTTGATTCAAACCCTTTGGTAAACGTAAATGACGCGGCTGTTCCGGATTTGAAAGGACGCTCCAGACAATGACTAAAAAAATCCTCAAACCGAGAAAATCCGGGTACACATTCGCCGACTACTTCAAGCTCAATCTGGAGACGGAAGAAGTCGTCGCGCATTTTGACTATTCGTTCGAGTCGGCCCATTGCCGGTTGCCGCAGACCAAAGTGGCGCCGGCGCGTCTGGCCGATTTGCGAGGTCGGATTGATGAGAGCCTGCCGTTCATCAATCTGTCGAACGAAGTGGCGCGCCGCGAATTTCTGATCTCCCCGGTTCTGCTGGAAGTCGTCAGCCAAACGCACGCGAAGATCAGCGCCGAGTACCCGCTGGAAGTGGAATTGAACCTGAAGGGAACGCTCGATTACTTTCTGCGGGCCAAGAACCTGCTGCCCGTGATCGAGGCCAAGAACGCCGATCTGCAGCGGGGCTTCACGCAACTGGCCGTCGAATTGATCGCCCTCGACAAATGGATCACGGATAAATCGCGGACGCTCTACGGAGCGATTTCGATCGGCGATGTCTGGCGCTTTGGCGTGCTCGATCGGAGAAAGAAACTCATCACCCAGGATTTGAAACTCTATCCCGTGCCGGATGCCTTGGAAGGGTTGCTCAGCGTCTTGATCGCCATCCTGAAGCAAGCCGATCCGGCTGGGAGCAGGAAGAACGGCGGAAAGAAATGAAATTGTTCCTGATCGCATTGTCGCTCGCGGCGGCGCCGATTCAACAACCGGCCGCTGACCCGGCAATTCATTTCAACCGCGCCGTCGCGCTTCAACAACAAGGCAAACTGATCGAAGCCGCCGCTGAATATCGCGCCGCGCTGGCAATCAAACCAGATTACCCGGAAGCCCAGGCCAATCTCGGCGCAGTTCTCTCCCGGCTGGGCAAATACGACGAAGCGATCGTCGCCTACGAATCCGCGTTGAGGCGCGCCCCTCACTTGACGCCAATCCTGCTCAACCTCGGCATCGCGCATTACCGCGCCGGGCAATACGCAAAAGCCGCCGAGACTCTCCGCAGTTTTCTGGAGAAGAAACCAGAGTCGACGCAGGCGCGTCAGCTTTATGGATTGTCGCTGGTCGAAATCGGTCGGGACGAAGACGCGATCATCCAGCTTGAGTTGACGCTGGACGCTGCGCCGCAAGAAACGGCTGTGCTTTACAGTTTGGGATTAGCTTATCTGCGATCAAACAAACCGGGATGGCGCGAGATGATCGAACGTCTGGCGAGCTTCCCGGCGGGCGTTCCCACTTCACATCTATTGCGTGGCCAATCGCTGATTGCCGGGCGCGAATACGAGCGCGCGATTGAAGAATTGCAGAAGGCCGCCGCGCTCAACCCCGATTTGCCGAGGCTACAATACTCGCTCGGTTTGGCCTACGAACAACTCAAACGCAACAAAGAGGCGCTCGCGGCTTTTGAAAAAGAACTTAAACGCTCGCCGCAGGATTTTCTGACGCTTTACTATCTGGCCTATTTGAACGAAGCGGAAGGTAATTTGAATGCGGCGCAGCAGTATCTAAATTCCGCGATGAAGCTCGCGCCCGAATCGCCGGAAGTGAACGCGGTGGCAGGCAAGATTCTTTTCAAACAGGGCAAAGCGGCTGAAGCGGCGCCGCTGTTGGAGTTCGCCGCCGCGAAAAAACCGAACGATCACGAACTTCGCTACACGCTGGCTCGCGTCTACCAACAACTGGGCCGCAAAGAAGACGCTGCGCGCGAATTCGCTGAAGTACAGAAGCTCAAAGCTGAGCAATTGAAGAAAGACCGCGCGAATACGCCGAAACCTTAGCCATATTTTGTTACGACTCCACCGCAACGTCTTCAGAACGCCAGCAGGCGGTTGCAGCCAGATCACACGGCCAACCGCCCGCTTCCGATTGCGAGTTAGATTACAGTTTCTCCGCCACCGACTTCGCTTGCAGGAATAATCCCAGATAATCGCGCCCGCCCGCCTTCGAATCCGTCCCCGACAGATTGAATCCGCCGAACGGATGCACGTCCACCAGCGCGCCCGTGCATTTGCGGTTGATGTAAAGATTGCCGACGTGGAAGTCGCGCTTGGCAATTTCAATCCGCTCGCGGTCGCTCGAATAGAACGCTCCGGTCAACCCATAGATCGTGTTGTTGGCGACGCCCAAAGCCTCTTCAAAGTTTTTCGCTTTGATGACGGCGAGCACTGGGCCGAAGATCTCTTCTTGCGCGACGCGGGCTTTTGGATCAACGTCGGCGATCACCGTCGGCGGAATGAACCAGCCTTCGCCGGCCAGCTCGTGCCGCCCGCCGCCGGCGGCGGCGCGGCCTTCCTGCTTGCCGATTTCGATGTAGCTGTTGATCTTCTCGAACGCGCGTTTGCTCGAAACCGGGCCGGTGAAATTGTTCGGGTCTTTGACCGAGCCGACCGACAGCTTCTCTGACGCCGCGGCCACTTTCTCGACCACCTGATCGTAGACCGACTCGACGATCACTGCTCGCGAGCAGGCCGAGCATTTCTGCCCCGAATAACCGAACGCCGAAGCGACGATGCCGGCGGCGGCTTCGTCCAGGTTGGCGGTTTCGTCAACGACGATGGTGTCTTTGCCACCCATTTCGGCCACGACGCGCTTGATCCAGACCTGGCCTTCGCGCGGCCTGGCGGCCAGTTCGTTGATGCGCAAACCGACGGCCATCGAACCGGTGAACGCGATGAAGCGCGTCTTCGGGTGTTCGACCAGATGCTCGCCGACCGTGCGTCCATCACCGGGCAGGAAATTGACCACGCCCGGCGGCAGCGAAATCTCTTCGAGCAATTCAACGAATTTCGCCGCGATGACCGGCGAGTCGTGCGACGGCTTGATCACGACGGTGTTGCCCGTGACCACCGCCGCCGTCGCCATCCCAGCCATAATCGCCAGCGGGAAGTTCCACGGCGGAATGACCACGCCGACGCCGAGCGGGATGTATTTCATCTCGTTGACTTCAAATGGCAGCGGCGACGGCGTAAGCGGCTGCGGCGCGGCGTAACGCAGCGCCTGTCGCGCGTAAAATTCCATGAAGTCAATCGCCTCGGCGGTGTCGGCTTCGGCTTCCGGCCACGATTTGCCGACTTCGTAAACCATCCACGCGTTGAATTCATTCTTGCGGCGGCGCATGACGGCGGCGGCCTGGAACAGATAGTTCGCGCGTTGTTCCGCCGGAACGTGCTGCCATGTCTCGAAAGCTTTCCACGCGGTTTGAACGGCTTTATCGGCCAATTCCTTCGTGCCGTGGTGGACGCGGCCAACGACTTGATTGAACTGCGACGGGTTGAGTGAATCGTGCAGGTCGCCAGTCGCATAACGCTCGCCGCCGATGACGACCGGATACTCGCGGCCCAGTTGCGCTTCGACCTGCTCCAAAGCTTTGAGCATCGCCTGCGCGTTTCGTTCGTCCGAGAAATCCGCGAAAGGCTCGTTCCTGAACGGGGGTAGATTGATCATGATTCGGTGTGTCCTCTGAAAATGAAATTATGTGTCGAGGCAGGGATTTTACTCGACTCGGCGTTGACGCGCTACTTCGGCTTCGGAAATCTCTCCATCCTTTGTCAATCCAGCGATTGTCGCGCCCAGACCTCCTGCTTCCGGCGGCGCGTCGTGAAAGCTGATGACAAACGGCGTGCGCGACAAAATCTTCCGTACCATCTCGCGCTGGACCCCGACGCCTTTGCCGTGAATGATGCGCACGTGACGAAAGCCTCGCGCGCGGGCTTCGACCAGATACTCTTCGACGACCGCTTTGACCTGCTTCGGCGGGATCGAATGGAGATCAATCACGTCGCCGATCTCCATCACGACCGGTTCGTCGAACGGGTCTTCATCTTCGCCGAGCGGAGGTTCGGATTCATCAGCGTCTTCTTGCCGTGTCCGGAGGCGGCGGCGCCATTCGATCAGTTTCATAGTTCGATCATACGGGGTAGACTGCCGCGCTCACAACGGTTTCGCTGCATAATTCACAGGGTTCGCTGCAAATGAGCGCGCCACGTGATGGCGCGCGTGCAAGAATACAGATCGAAACCAGAATATCTATTGTCAGGGAGAAGTTCTGAACGGCGAGCGAAGGAGATGCGAAAAGATTCTGGCGTCAGCGCTGGGTTCATTGACACTGCTTTCGGGCAGCGGCGCTGGACAGTGTGGGCGTTACTCTTTCTGTTCTGGCTGGCGTTGGGTTTGTTTTCCGCCGGCCAGATACTGGTCGAACTGCCTCCGATCAGGCGAACCGCCCCGCCACCAGGGGTAAATATTGGCGGGCGAATGTTTGCCTGGCAACTGGCTACCTGGCTGGTCTGGGCGGCGCTGGTGCCGGTGGCCTTGTGGCTGCGCAAACGTTTTCCGCTGGAACGTGGCGCGTTGTGGCGTTCGGTCGTCGCGCACGTGATGGCGATTGCTTTGTTTTGCGCGGCGCATACCGTCGCCTTGTTGCTGCTGAGAAGTTTTATCCTCCCGGCAGCAGGCGCTGCCATTGCGTCGCAATTGATTCCACAGTTGATTTATTGGTGGGTGCGCGATCTGCCGTTTTGCGCGCTGCTTTACGGACTGATTCTGGGCATCGGCAGCGCGCTGGATTACCAGCGTAAATTCCGCGAACGCGAATTGCGCGCCTCGCAACTCGAAGCCCAACTCGCGCAGTCGCAGTTGCAGATGCTTCGCATGCAGTTGCATCCGCACTTCCTCTTCAACACGCTGAACGGCATTACGGGCCTGGTGCGGGATCGTGATCACGACGCGGCGGTGCAGATGCTGGTGGGCTTGAGCGAACTGCTGCGGCAGACGCTGGAGAATTCCGGCAAACAGGAGACGCCGCTTCACGAAGAACTGGCGTGGCTGGAACTTTATTTGAACATTCAGCAGATGCGTTTTTCAGACCGGTTGCGGATCAGCATCACCGCCGCGCCGGAAACGGTTGATGCTCTCGTGCCCAACCTGATTACACAACCGCTGGTCGAAAACTCCATCAGGCACGGGTTGGCGAGCCGCGTAGCGCCCGGCGCGGTTTCAATCAGCGCACAGAGTGTGAACGGGCGTCTCGAACTGCGGGTTTGCGACGATGGCGTTGGCCTGCCGGAAGGCTGGCAAATGGACCAAAACAAAGGGCTGGGACTAACAAACACCGCCGCCAGGCTGCGGCAGCTTTACGGGAGCGATTTCAAACTGGAACTTCACAACCACGAGCGTGGCGGCGTCGAGGCGTTAATCTCCATCCCGCTGCGCAAGGATCTTGAGTCAGTACCGCGACCGGTAGGGAGCGGCGCGTGATCCGGGTTGCCGCTCTCTACCGGTCGCAGTACTGATCCATAACGATGGCGACAACGGCAAACGGTAAAAAGATCAAAGCGATTATCGTTGACGACGAACCGCCAGCGCGGCGCAACCTGCGCGCATTGCTCAAAGGCGACCCGGAGATCGAGCTGGTCAAAGAGTGCGGCAATGGCCGCGAAGCCGTCAGCAGCATTCGCGCGCTCGAACCCGATCTGGTCTTTCTCGACGTGCAGATGCCGGAGATGGACGGCTTCGAGGCGCTGGAACAGCTTTCCGGCCATCCGCTGCCCGTGATCATTTTCGTGACGGCGTATGACCAATATGCGCTGCGGGCGTTCGAGGTGAGCGCGCTCGATTACCTGCTCAAGCCGTTCAGCGACGCCCGCTTTCACAAGGCGCTGGCGCAGGCGAAGCAACAGATCGCCCAGCAAGACGCCAGCGAGTTGGGCAGAAAACTATTGACGCTCATCAACTCGCGGCAGCCTGAGTTGGCCGCGCCGCGATACCTGACGCGCCTGATGGTCAAAACGGCGGGCCGCGTGATCTTTCTCAAGACCGAAGAGATTGACTGGATCGAGGCGCAGGACTATTACGTCCGGCTGCACGTTGGCGGCAAAGCGCACTTGTTGCGCCAGACGATGAACGAACTGGAAGCCGCGCTCGACCCGGAGCAGTTCGCGCGGATTCACCGCTCGACGATTGTCAACCTTGACCGCGTCAAAGAGCTTCACCCGCATTTCAACCACGAATCCATCGTCGTGCTGGCCGACGGCACGCAGTTGAAACTGACGCGCAGCCGCCGCGAGGCGCTGGAAAAGAAACTCAGCGCAGGGGGCCGAAAATAGCGGCGCTCTGCCAAACAACCCACCGGAAACAATAAAAATTTGTGGGACAAGATGCCATCTTGTCCCACGCTTGCGAAGGAGAGAAAGAAGATGAACACGCGAAAATTCGTGTTGTTGGGAGTGGTCTGTCTGGCGGGCTTGGGAATTCAGGTTCACGCGCAAAGCTCGCGTGGTCCAGCCGGCATAAACAGGAAAGAGGTTGCCGTCGGAGCAGCCGCGCCCGACTGGCGGTTGAAAACGGTGGAGGGAGAAACCGTCGCGCTCTCAGAGTTGCGCGGCAAGGTCGTCGTGCTCGATTTCTGGGCGAACTGGTGCGGGCCTTGCCATAAGCTGACGCCGCTGTTCGATCAACTGGCGCGTGAGTATCAAAACCAGCCCGTCCGGTTTTTCACGCTGAGCATCTGGCCTGGCCCGGAATTCAACCCGCAGGCCTTCCTGAAAAAACAGCCGATGGCGTCCACTTTTCTGATTGGCGACGACGCGGTCGCCAGCAACTACGGCATCTGGGGCGTGCCGACGTACATCGTGATAGACCAGGAGGGCAAGGTCGCATACTTCCACACGCTCCTGGTCGTTGACGCGGAGGCCTTGGGCAAGCGATTGCGCGAGGCTATTGAGAAGGTTTTACCCAAAGAGCAGGACACAGAGCGCGTCCGCAAGCGTGACGAATGGCAAAGGCCAGCCGAAGTGTTTGACGCTTTGGCCGTGAAGCCGGGACATCGCGTGGCGGACATCGGCAGCGGCTGGGGCTATTTCACTTTTCGCCTGGCCGGGCGCGTGGGCGCTGAAGGTAAGGTCTTCGCGGTGGACATTGACGAAGAGGCGATTAACAAAGTGCGCCAGCGCAAGGAGCGCGAAAACCTGAAGCAGGTAGAAGCGATCCTGAGCGCAGCGGATGACCCGCGCCTGCCGCCAGACCTCGACCTGGTCTTGATCGTTGACTCCTATCACGAATTCCGCGATTACGACCGGATCATGCAGGCGGTCTTCCGCGCGTTGAAACCGGGCGGCCGGCTCGGATTGATTGACGGCGAAGAGCCTTCGGGCAAGCCCCGAACCGAATATCATCGCTTGCACGTCATCCCCGCCGAATTGGCGCGCGAAGAGATTACGCGCCACGGGTTCGTCTTCAAAGAGAGCCGGCCAGGGTTTTACGACCAGGAGTATGGCAAGAAGATGTACTTCCTGATCTTCGAGAAGCCGGGCGAATGAGCTAGTGGACAGGTTCAAAAGTGACCCACCCATTTCGGCTCTCATTTTCCTTTCCTACATTTTCCTTTCTGATCGTAAGCTGGCCGGAAAGGAAAATGCAGGAAAGGAAAATAAGAGGCTCTATGGGAGGAGAATTTCCGAAGCCGTCCACTAGCCGCAATGATTCCATCCTCATCAAAATCAAAGCGAACAATCGCCAGATGAAGTCGCGTTCATCAACTCTGAGGAAGAAACTGTCCGGCGCCTGCGTGGTTTTCCATCGCCCGTTTCGTAAGATTCCACAATTCGATCCCTCTCTTCGGTTTAAATCCGCGTTTTTTTCCGAGGCACGCTCATTGCTCTGAAAGAAGCGCACGAGTTTCTTCAAGCGGAAGGGGGAGGCATGAAAATCACGAAGGTCTTGATCGCTTACGACGGTTCCGAGTGCGCCGGCGCCGCGCTGGACGATTTGCGCTGCGCCGGATTGCCGGAAAAGGCCCACGCAATTGTGTTGTCAGTCGCCGAGAACTGGCCGCCGCCATTGAGTCTGGAGATCTTTGAATCAATTGACTACCGGCAGGAAGCTCTGGCGCTGGCGCGGCGCGCGTCTGCGCGCGTCGGAGGATTTATGCCCGGCTGGGTGGTGGAGCCGTTGGTCGGCTTCGGCTCTCCGGCCAGTGTGATCATCGAGAAGTCCGACGAATGGCAGCCCGATCTGATTGTTGTCGGCTCGCACGGACGCACTGCCGCCGGCCGGCTCTTCTTCGGCAGCGTGTCGCAGAAGCTCGTCCACGAAGCTCATTGCACCGTTCGTGTGGCTCGCGGCCGCGTCGAAGAGCCGAACACGCCGATCCGTTTGATTGCCGGCGTGGACGGATCGAAGGGCGCCGAGGCAGCGGTGGATGTGGTGGCTGCGCGCCATTGGCCCCAAGGCGGCGCGGCGCGCATTGTCGCCGCCACCTGGAAAATGCCGTTGGTTACTTCCGAACCGACGCTCTTGCAGATCGCCGAGTGGGTCGCTAAAGAAAACGCCAGAGTGATGTTGGCGGTCGAATCAGCAGAGCGAAAGTTGCAGGCCGCCAGACTTCTGACTTCGGTCGTGATGAGAGAGGAAGAGCCGAAGCAATTGCTGCTCAGCGAAGCCGAAAGCTGGGGCGCGGACTCGATCTTCGTCGGGGCGCGGGGGATGGGCAGGCTCGAACGATTCATGGTCGGCAGTGTCTCTTCGACGGTCGCCGCGCGCGCCCACTGTTCGGTTGAAGTAGTGCGGGCGGGCGCATCCTTTGGCCCGGATCACGAATAGAGAATCTGCTCCTTTACTGCCAACGTTCGCCGATGCCGGTGATGCGGTCGATACGAATGCGGAAGACTATGGTTTGCGCCATGATCTCCTGGGACTTCGATTCGACCGGCGTCAGATGCGGCAGCCTTTTAAACATTTCGTTCAGGAGGTGATCGTGTTGGGCCGAATCGTTGATCTCCTCGAACCAGCCGAAGGTGATCACGCTTCGCCAGTTGTAAGCGTCTTTGATCTCGTCCGCCTGCAAACAAACGCGCGGGTTGGCGCGCATAACTTCGATTTTGTGGCCGGGCAGCGAATGAATGTAAATGCTCTCGCCGTTTTCATCAAATCAGCAATGACAGCAATGAGCGTGCCTGAAACCAGCGTGGAATTTTATCCCGCTGAGAATTTGCGCTCGCCGTGAATCGTGATTGTGTTGTTCTCATTCGCTTCAACCTCATTCAAATGATCACACGCGCTTCGGCGCCCTAATTGCTTTATGTGGGATTTGGATAGGAAAAAAGGGCATGTTTCATAAACCACGAAAAGTAGATAACAGTTTCAGGGACACGGTACAGGGAGCGGTAGCGCAATGAGATTAAGGCAAGCTTTTTGCAAGGGGTTGTGGGGCAGGTTTCCAACCTGCCCCACAACCCGGCGAACGACTAAAACAGCCGCGAGCGCGGTGTGGGGCAGGTTGGAAACCTGC
>Ga0187892_10000747_pt1:5000-81609 | contig 81609 bp, 72 predicted proteins | sample MA1701073metaG_FD_139345 | JGI IMG/M metagenome (GOLD analysis project Ga0187892, IMG submission 139345) | Bio-ooze microbial communities from a basaltic lava cave in the Kipuka Kanohina Cave System on the Island of Hawaii, USA - MA170107-3 metaG ... | reverse complement strand
TCCCTGTCAGCCTTTTCCTGGAGAGACAACGTCTCCACCGGGATGTACCCAGGAGGCGGCGATCATAGTCACACTGCCTCCTGGACCCTATACCGTAATTATGAGCGGGGTAAATAATGGAACAGGTGTAGGGTTGGTAGAGATGTTCGAGGTTGAGATGCCTCCGACCTCTCTTGGACTACAAACTGTTGCAACAGGTCTTAGTTTTCCAGTTTTTCTTACAACACCCCTAGGAGACAATAACAGACTCTTCATCGTCGAAAAGGGAGGACGCATCCGCATTATCAAGAATGGAACTCTGTTGGGAACTCCTTTTTTAGACATCAGTAGTTTGGTCTCTACTGGAGGTGAACAAGGGCTTCTGGGGTTGGCTTTCGATCCCAACTATTCAACTAACGGCCGCTTCTATGTCAGCTATACAGATGCTTCAGGAGACTCCCAGATTGCCCGCTATCTGGTCTCCAGCAATCCTGATATCGCACAGACAACTCCTAGTAGCATTCTCGTTCTCTTAAGCATCGATCAGCCATTCGCAAATCATAATGGGGGCGATATTGCCTTTGGCCCTGATGGATATCTCTATATTGCCATGGGGGATGGTGGTTCCGGCAATGATCCCCAGAACAATGGTCAAGACCTGACCGATTTGTTAGGCTCTCTACTGAGAATTGACGTAAGTCCTGCTGGGAACTATGCTGTTCCCAGTGATAATCCATTCGTCAACCAACCTCCCGCAAGAGGAGAACTCTGGGACTATGGACTAAGAAATCCCTGGCGCTTTAGCTTTGACCGACAGACTGGCGATCTCTATATTGCGGATGTGGGGCAGAATGCCCGTGAGGAGGTTAATGTTTCACCGGCCAGCACAGGGGGAGGGAAAGGCCTCAATTATGGATGGAGGATAATGGAAGGAAAAATCTGCACGCCAAGCATAAATCCTAACTGCAGTATGACAGGTCTAACTTTGCCTGTGCTGGATTATACCCACAGTGATGGCTGTTCGGTCACTGGAGGTTACGTCTACCGAGGTTCGGCTATTCCTGGGCTTCAAGGAACCTATTTCTACTCAGATTACTGCTCAGGATGGATCAGAAGCTTTAGGTATCAGAATGGGCAGGCGACAGCCCAAACGCAATGGTCTTTGCTTAGTCCAGGGGGAAATGTCACCTCTTTTGGAGAGGACAACCTGGGTGAGATATACATTTTGACTGCACAAGGAGGCATTTACAGAATCGTGTCCGATTGAAAAATTACCACAGATACATCATTCTTTCTCTCTATGACTACCACGTAAATTACCCGTTAGATTAACCCCAAGTACTTGATCTATGAATCTTTTAACTCTATGTTAAACTAATTGTAAAACTATGGGTATCATACGATTATTGTTGGCATTGTCTGTATTAGCGGGTCATGCAAATTCGATTCTCGGGCTGAGGTTCGTCTTAGGAGTCATCGCCGTTCAATCATTTTATATGATATCTGGGTTCTACATGTCCTTAATTTTGAATGAGAAATATACAGGACAACATGATTCCTATAAGTTATTTATAACCAATAGATTCCTAAGACTCTATCCTGTTTACTGGGCGGTTGTTATCCTGACTATTATATCTAATATCCTAACTTATTTGCTATTTGGAACAGGTGGAATATCTGAATCTTATTTCGCCTTTTTTTTCAAACGTGAAGATATAAATATTTTATCACTGTTATTTTTAGTTTTCACAAATATTGCCATATTTTTCCAAGATGTAGTGAGTTATTTGGGATTTAATATTACAAATGGATCTATCTATTTTACAACCAATTACCTTACTGAACAGTATCCCTTATACAGATTTTTATACATTCCTCAGGCATGGACCGTAGGTCTTGAATTGATGTTCTATTTGTTAGCACCTTTTTTAGTTAAAAGAAGTGCATTCGCAATTTCATTGCTTATTACTATCAGTTTAGGTTTAAGGTTGATCCTATATAGTCAAGGACTTAATCACGATCCCTGGACGTATAGATTTTTTCCTACCGAGTCGGTATTCTTTTTAGCCGGTTGTTTATCATATAAATTATATTCACATATTAAAAATTATAATTTCAACAAAAATTATCTAATGATAATCTTTGTGCTTCTTATTTTATACACCCTTTCTTTTCAATTAATTGGTGCTTCATATACCATTAAACAATGGATTTATTATACAATTTTGCCCCTATCTCTTCCTTTTATATTCATTTTAACAAGAAACAATAAATTTGATCGGTTTGTTGCTGAATTATCCTATCCTATTTATATTTCACACTTACTTGTAATATCTGTTTTACAATCATTGGCGTTTAATAAGAATGATACTTATTTCGGTTTGATGGTAGCAGTAGTAACAATATTAGCTTCGGTTTTATTAGTTGAATTGGTAGTAAAACCTATAGATTATAAAAGACAGAAAAGATTATCATGATGACTTTTACTAAGAACCTTTAGTAGGCCGCTTCTATTCTGAAAAAAGTCCAATTATTTTCTCAAAAGTGTACAGAACTTCTCCTGAGCCACTAGCCTTAATTTAATAAAATATAATCTTATCAATAACTTGACATTAATTCTAAAAGATGGTACAACTCTTGCTGTTCATATTATGAACGAGGGCAGTTTATTTTAAGGATATGCCCTATTTATTTTCAGTAAAGCGTTCATGAAATGAACGTATTTGAGAGCCAGAAAGAATGAAAAAAATAGACCACTCATATGAATTCAGGATTCTTGACGAAGTCTCGAAAGATGGAGATCTTACACAGAGAAGCCTGAGTCAACGTCTTGGAGTGGCTCTGGGGCTAACTAACCTATACATCAGGCGACTGGTTAAAAAGGGGTTCATCAAGGTCGTTAACATTAAACCGAACCGTTTACGGTACGAACTGACCCCAAGCGGGATTGCAAAGAAGACAGCCTTAGCATTCCAGTACATACAGGATTCATACGTTTTCTATAGAGAAGCTAGAAAAACATTGACCGTGAAGTTTGAAGAAGTAAAAAACACCGGAGGACAGTCGGTTATTCTGTACGGAGCTGGGGAGATTGTGGAGATTGCATTCCTGTCTTTGCAAGAGGTAAAACTAGACTTGGCTGCAATCGTGAGTTCACAGCATACCGGTCAGTTTTTGTGTGGGAAACCAATTTACCCACCTGAGGCAATCTTATCGATGGCCTATGATCGAATTGTGATACTAGAGTTAGAACGAGAGGAAGCGAAGAAGGTCTTGGACGTTCTAGGGGTAGATCCGTTAAAAATCGTTTGGGTAGGGGTGTAGAGATTTTAAAACGGTGGAGTCGTGAGGCATTCGAAATGTTAGTTTCTTTCCCCAATTTGCTCTATAAGAATAGTTCTATGATTCGGAGTATGGTGATCCGAGATCTCCGGGCACGCTACATGGGATCATTCTTGGGATTGTTTTGGTCAGTGATCCATCCGCTCACACAGCTTTTGATCTACTATTTCGTTTTCGCGGTTGTTCTGAAAATGAGATTGGGGCCAGAATACGGTGGAACCAGTTACGCCTTGTGGCTTATCATTGGCCTTCTGCCCTGGGTATTTTTCGCAGAGGGGGTAACCAGGGCCCCAAATGCAGTACTGGAACAGGCGAATCTCATCAAGAAGATGGTATTTCCTTCAGAAATATTTTCTATTGTTCATCTGACGGCTGCTTTGATCAACCATCTTATTGCTATTACTATTCTGATCGGGTTTCTCTTAGCGGTTGGGCATGGGATTTCATGGAAGATTTTTATGATCCTGCCTTATTTGCTTTCGATCGGTTTATTGACAACTGGAATTTCATGGCTGCTTTCATCGTTGAATGTCTATCTAAGAGATATCAGCCAGTTAATCGGTGTGGTTGTGAACATTTGGTTCTTTTTAACCCCAATCATTTATCCGCGTGACCTGATTCCTGAGAGTCTGCGGGCACTTTTTGAGTTGAACCCGATGCTCTATATTGTTGATGGTTATCGCATGGCACTCCTAGGAAAAGCGGAGATAGACATCACTGGGCTTGCCTACTTGCTGATCGTCTCCCTTGCTGTATTTGTATTGGGCGCTTTAACATTTAAGAAACTTAAGCCGGCATTTGCCGATGTGCTCTGAGCATGATTAAAGTCAACAATCTAACCAAAATCTACCGGCTGTATAACAAGCCCAAGGACCGCTTGCGTGAACTGATCAGCCTCAGGCGCAAAAAATATCATCACGCATTTTATGCACTCCGAGATATCTCATTTAACGTGGAAAAAGGAGAGACTGTCGGTATTATCGGACAAAATGGCAGCGGAAAAAGCACACTGCTTAAGATTATTTGTGGTGTGGTCCAACCGACCAGTGGCAGTGTCAAGACGAATGGGCGCATATCCTCTCTGCTTGAGTTAGGGGCCGGCTTTAATCCAGAATTTACGGGTCGTGAGAATGTGTATATGAACGGTGCCTTAATGGGCCTCAGCCGGGAAGAGATGGACCGGCGGTTTCCCGACATTGAGGAATTTGCAGGTATTGGCGAATTTATTGACCAGCCTGTCAAGGCCTATTCGAGTGGGATGTTCGTGAGACTTGCTTTTGCAACAGCTATTAGTGTAGATCCTGAGATTTTAATAATAGATGAAGCTCTAGCAGTAGGGGATGTGGGGTTTCAGCAAAAGTGCCTGCATCGCATTGAATCGTTTCAAGCACAGAGAATAAATCTTCTATTAGTTTCACATGACATGCAGATGATTAGAAATTATTGTTCTCACGTTATTTATCTTAAAGATGGAAAAGTCGTATCTCAAGGAAAAGCTGAAGTAGTGACAGAAGTCTATCTAAAGGATATCTTCGAAGAACAACAGAGATCGCTTGGCAGTAAGGGTCGTATCGTTATGAAACATTCAGATGATGGCAAAACTGTATTTGGGACTCATCATGTCAAAATCTGCGAGGTTTCACTTTGGCGTGGAGATGAAGAAACCAACGTTTACACCCACGGTGAGACGCTTACTGTAAAGGTAACTGCATGGGTTGATGAAATGGTACTCAATCCTAATATCGTATTGCAGTTACGTGATTCACGCGGCTATTCGATATATGGAACTGATACACTTTCGGCTGGGCTAGTATTTCCTATTAATAAACGAGAGGAAGGAATTATCAGAATTGCATTTACCTTGGATATAATATTATCCCCTGGACAATACACGTTTGCTGTTGGCCTAAATGACTATGTACGGGGCGATGTTGTCATTTTACATGAAAAATTAGTTGGTGCGCTGAACTTTACAGTTTTGCAAAGCTCTAATAATTTCCATGGCGTGGTTAATTTGAAAGGGCGCTGTGAGAGATTAATAGTCAAGCCAGAATATCTGCATAGGATAATCTGGAGAGATTGTGACATGGGTGATGACGGACTTGATTTTTTTCTCTCGAATCCACCGCCAGCCAGTGTATTAATGACCTTGGTACGTCTCTCAAAGAGACACTTTAGCCAGTTTACTAGACATTTGCCGAGATTATTTGAATACCCCTGGATTATTACTCAACTTGGTGATTTACTTAATAAGCGGATTCTGGACATAGGGGCGGGCGTGTCTCCACTGCCGTTGTTACTTGCAGAACATGGAGCGAAGGTGATAACGGTTGACCATTCCTCTATTATACGCAAATTAGGGCAGGAACAGGTTGATTGGAACGAATGGGGATACTTTGACTACTCATCGATCAATAAAAATATTAGTTCTATTCATGATGATATTTTAGCAGTGCACTTTGAAAGTAACACATTCGAATATATATACTCCGTAAGTGTGATCGAGCATATGAGTGCTTCAACCCGCAGGCAACTTTGGAACAGAGTAGTTAAGTGGCTATCAAGAAATGGTGAATTACTACTTACAATAGACCTTTTTCCGGGAACGGATCAATTGTGGAACTACTGCCAAAATCAGATTGTTGACACAAATGTTGAACACGGCGATCTCAAGATTCTGGAGGAAGAGCTTTCTCAAATCGGCTTAAAGCTGACACAAAAAAAGTTTTTACGAAACTTGCCTAATTTTAAAGTAGATGTTGCAATGATGTGTTTTGTTAGGAGTGATAATACAACTAGACAATTAGACTCGTGAATCAAATGAAGTGCTTCGGGTGTAGCATTCTATTATGTAGGCATCTTTCAGGGCTGTAATAATGGTATTCTCAAGGTTAAAAAAGAGGCGAACTGTCCGCCCCGAACGAATCCTAATCGCTTGTGTGGCGGAAAACAGAGAACCTTACACCACCGAGATACTTTATCTTTTTCGAAGTCTAGCAGCTTTCGGGGGTAGCTTGGCTTGCTCACAGCAAATTGCTTATTTCGTTGAAGCTGCTGATGCCGAGATCGTCGAGCAGTTAAGTAGCCTTGGTGTGATTGTAAAGATTGTACCGCGCTTGAATGAGCGATATCCACATGCTAACAAAATACAAATGCTTGATCAGCAAGAAGATTATGACCTATTAATCGGGTTAGATTGTGATGTGGTAATTACAAAAGACTTTTCCCCCTTGCTGGAACCAGATGCTTTTATGGCCAAACCCGTAGATAAGGACCATCTGACAATCGATCAATGGTGCACCATTTTTCAATGGTTTAATCTCTCTCTTCCTAACGAACGTTATCTTACGACGTTTGATGCCAAGGAGACAATCCCGTATTTCAATAGTGGTGTAATTAGTATCCCAAAACAGTTTGTGCATGCCCTCTCGAATGCTTGGAAGATGTTCGCCCTTGCAATGCAAGATCTTTATGATCATATTCCAGAGATCGCTGCCCACTCTTTTTTTACTGATCAATTTGCATTGACTCTGGCATTGAGCAATGAAAAAATTCCATTGAAGGTATTGCCGCTAGAAATGAATTTCCCAATTCACGCCCCCATTCATACAATCTTTCATCCTGAGAAAAGTAATCCTTATATTCTCCATCACCATCATCGGATTTTCAAAACAGGATTGGCTGATAGCACCTATAAGAATATCAACCTAGTGATAGAAAAGATCAACAGCACACTATGTCATCCAATTCTCACCAATCTGACAAACGGACTGTTGAATTCCGTTCAGACTGATTTTGATAATTTGCATTTTTGGGAAGAGCGGTACCGCACGAATCTCGATCTGGGGTCTGGAGTTGGCTCTCGTGGGGAAAACCTCACCTACAAGAAGCGTATCCTTAAAAAGCTGATTCAGGACACTCCACCGGCTAGTTTGTTAGATGTTGGATGTGGTGATCTTGAGGTTATTGGCGATTTTTCACTCAAAAACTATCTGGGTATTGATGTTTCCGACTTCATTACCAAACGGAATACACGCCTGAGACCTAATTGGTCATTCAGAGCGGAAGATTTTCTGAAGATCGTTTCAGAAGAGCAATTGTCGGCTGATATGGTAATGTGTCTAGATGTCTTAATCCATGAACATGATCCTAAGCGATACGAGAGAATGGTCGAGGCACTGGTTAAAGCAACCAAGGAGATAGGTGTGGTCAGCGCATACGAATTGCCACCACGCGCTAGGTTCAGTAGCAGTATCACTGCCTATCATGAACCCATTACGCACACATTAAGACGAACCGGCGCCTATGAGATACAGGTAATTGGTTATTACCGAGATGTCAGCATAATCCGATACCGAAGCAATAAAAGGATTGGAAACAAGTGAACTCAATTAATAGGAAGGTTATCTGGTTAACGGGAATTCCTTCTGCTGGCAAAAGTACTTTAAGTCACAAGCTTGGAGCAGAATTAAAGAAGCAGGGGCTTAGAGTAGAGATCTTGGATGGTGATGTCATCAGGGAAAACTTATGCAAAGGACTAGGATTTTCAAAAAAAGATCGAGATACGAATATTCGGCGTATTGGCTTTGTGGCGCAACTCCTTGCACGAAATGGTGTATGGGTAATCGTGGCAGCCATCTCACCGTATCGGGAAATTCGAGATGAGATACGAAGAAAAATAAGGGGAGAGGGTGCAGATTTTATAGAGGTCTACGTTAGGTGCCCACTGGAGGTCGCTGAATTTCGAGATCCTAAAGGATTATATAAACGAGCTCGGACAGGAGAGATTACGGCTTTTACAGGGATTTCGGATCCCTACGAAGAGCCGCTCTCCCCAGAATTGATCATCAACACAGACAAGGATTCACCTGAGGAATGTGTATCGAAACTAATGAAGTTTCTGATAGGGGTCGGAAACAAGTAAATTGTGCTTCGTATGAGTTAATATTATGAAGATAAAAGATCCATTTAATCAAAGGGGAACGGAGGCAGGTGAGGTTCAGAGGGCGATTTGCATTTTGGGAGTGCACCGAAGCGGCACATCTGTTGTTGCAAGAGCAATTAATTTACTAGGGGCCTATCTTGGTGAAGAAGAAGATTTTCTACCATCTGGTCCAGATAATGCCGAGGGGTTCTGGGAGAGAAAAGACATTGTTGATCTTCATGATCGCATCCTGTCTGCATACTCAAGGCTCTGGCATACTGTTCTCCCTTTACCAAAGCAATGGGAAGACTCTGAAAAGACAAAACCTTTTAGAGATGAGCTTCTAAAACTAATCGATAGGAATTTTTCTGGAAGTCAATTATGGGCATGGAAGGATCCCAGAACTTCAGTTTTGTTACCGCTATGGAAGGGTGTGTTCGATGATCTCGGAATACAGCTATCATGTGTCTATGTGGTAAGGAACCCGCTTGAAGTCGCAAGATCACTTCAAAAGGAGCATAGCTTACCTTATGATAAGTTTCTGGGATTATGGTTTTATTACAATATTACAGCATTGCAGACCAGTCTTACAATTCCAAACGTCTACGTATTATATGATAACTTCTTAAATAATTGGGAAACTGAGTTAAGAAGATGTGCTAATCAGCTTGGCGTTGATTGGCTAGAGGATGATCTGCATCTTAAGGAGAAAATGGCTGAATTAATTCGCCCTGATCTTCGTCACGGTGTTTCTAGCATCGGTGATTTGAAGAATTCACACTCTCCATATCCTGTCATAGAACTATACGAATTACTAGTAAAAGTAGCAGAGGGAGTCTCTATGCCTAATACTCAATTTAAAGATTCAGTGGATAGGCTATCACGAGAATTCATGTCATACTCATGTTTCTTTACCAGTGATTGCATTCAGTCAGGGGAGTTGACACAGGAAATAACCAACAAGACCCACCAGATAACTAACCTTCAGGAGGAACTTAATCGGATTCGTAAAAGCTTCGGATGGGAATTATTAAATCAATGTGAGCGGCTTAGATTATACTTTTTTCCTCCTCAATCAAAAAGAGGGGGATTTTATGATTTCATAATAAAAAATATTAAGGTACTCATCCGTGAGGGATACCTGAGTTTACTATATAAGACTAAGATACAAATCTATGAAAAATACTTACCAAACAAAATGGACCACATAATAAGGCAAGCTACGTACAAACTATGGATTAGTCAAAATGACCCTGGCAAGGATCAGTTAAAAAAGATGAAAAATGAATCCTTTTCTTGGTTATATCGTCCTAAGATCAGCATTATTACACCTGTTTATAATCCAAGCAAATATGCTTTAACACAATGTATTAAATCCGTTTTGAATCAAACTTATGATCGCTGGGAATTGTGTTTGGTGAATGGAGGCTCAGATAAGGCTCATGTAAAGAAAATCATTGAAACTTTTTTGAATAAAGACCAGCGAATAAAGTGCATTACACTCCCTAATAATCAGGGAATTGCCGCTAACTCGAATGAGGCGTTGAAATTAGCTACTGGAGAGTATGTGGGCTTTCTTGATCACGATGATATGCTGGCTCCATTTGCATTATATGAAGCCGTGAAGCTCTTAAACCAGGATCCTGCAGTTGATTTCATATATTCAGACGAAGACAAAATCACTGCGCGTGGAAATAAGAGATATTATCCATTCTTTAAACCAACTTGGTCTCCCGACACTCTTTTATCTGTTAATTATATGAGTCACTTTGCTGTGATCAGGAGAGCCATTGTTGAACAAACTGGTGGCTTTCGAGAAGGTTATGATGGTGCTCAAGATTATGACTTAATTCTACGAATCATGCAAAAAACCACTAAAATCAAACGTATCCCTAAAATACTCTACCACTGGCGTGCTTCCCAAAAATCAGTCGCATCAAATGCAGATGCTAAACCGCAGGCATATCCTGCAGCGAAAAAAGCCATCATGGAATATCTCACCAACCGCTGTTTGGAGGCGGAGATCCTAGATGGAATAGTGCCTGCTACTCACAGGGTTAAATATTATGTACGGCCATCCCAGAAAGTCTCTATTATTATTCCTACAAAAGATAAAGCTCATTTACTCGAACGGTGTGTGACTTCCATTCTTTTGAAAACAGATTATAAAAACTATGAAATTTTCATTGTAGATAACCAGAGTACAGAATTAAAAACACAGAATTTTTTAACTACGCTTAGAAACGATGGTAAGATAAAAATTTTGCGCTATGACAAGCCATTTAATTTTTCTGCCATTAATAATTTTGCTGTTCGCTTTTCTAATTCAGACCACCTTCTGTTCTTAAATAATGATACTGAGGTTATCAGTAGTGAGTGGTTATCAGTTATGCTTGAATTTTCACAACGGAAAGACATAGGGGCGGTAGGCGCGAAACTTTACTATCCCGATGACACTATTCAACATGCTGGTGTGATTATTGGATTGGGAGGACTGGCAAACCATTCTCACAGACACTATTTACGCTCGGACCACGGTTATATGGGAAGAATAAATATTGTTCAAAATTTAAGTGCTGTAACAGCAGGCTGTATGATGATCCGGAAAGAAGTTTTTGATAAGGTCGGTGGGTTTGATGAAAGACTAACACACAATTTTAATGATGTGGACCTCTGTTTAAAAATTAGAGAAAAGGGTTATTTGATCATTTATACTCCATACGCAGAGCTTTATCACCACGAATCTGTAAGTAGGGGAAAGGATGATACCGCTGTGCAAAGAGGAAGAACTGCTAAAGAAATAGAGTTCATGCAGACTAAGTGGAAGCACGTCCTTGAATTAGGTGATCCGTATTATAATCCTAACCTGACACTTGATAAGGAAGACTTTAGTATACGTAGAATATAGAGTAAAAATAGAGCAGAATATTCAGATCAGAGATCAATCTTAATATCACCAGATGACACTTTAGGTACCCATTATGGCGTTGATTGATATCATTATTCCAAATTGGAACGGAAAACAATTCTTAGGTATCTGTCTTGAATCTTTGCAAAAGCAGGCCTTTCAGGATTTTGAAACCTTTGTTGTTGATAATGGTTCTACTGACGGTTCCGTAGAATTCGTCCGTTCAAAATTTCCTGAAGTTAAGGTAATATCTCTTACAGAAAATAGAGGTTTTGCGGGGGGTGTAAATGTGGGGATTAGAGTTACAAAAGGCGAGCTCGTATTCCTTTTAAATAATGATGCCTTCCTTGAAGTCAATTGTTTACAAGAATTACGCAAAGCCTCCAAAGAGCTTCCTAACGTTGGTTTTTTTGCTACGAAGATGCTGTTTAGCGAGCATAGAGATGTCATTAATGCAGCGGGTGACAGCTTTGGTACAGATGGGCGTGCAAGAAACGTTGGTTTTGGAGAACCTGATCAAGACCAGTACAATCATGCCACAGAAGTCTTTGGTGCATGTGCAGGCGCCGCTTTGTATCGCAGATCTCTTTTTGAAAATATCGGACTGTTTGACGAGGATTTCTTTTTGATTTTAGAAGATGTTGACCTAGACTTTAGGGCTCAGCTTGCTGGTTATCGGTGTTATTATATTCCAACCGCTATTGTATACCATAAACACTCAGCATCAATAGGCAGATATAGCGCATTTAGTGTCTATCATACGTCTAGGAACAGTTTGTACGTCTTACTGAAAAATATGCCTTCACTGCTTCTTGTTAAATACCTATGGAAACTGTATCTTGGGAGACAACGACTGGCGACAGATTATATCATACATCGCCAGCTTAGGGCATATCTTACGGGTGAATTCAGGTTTTTTCTAACACTTATTAAAATGACACAAAGAAGATTTGTCATACAATCGCAACGACGCGTTTCGACAAATCACATAAATTCGATTTTAGGGAGCTAAACCTACTAGAGGTCAGATTGAAGACAGCGATATTGGCATCCCCAGTGAACATCGATATTGCCCGGCAATTCATGAAAGGATCAGATGAGAGCGAGCAGTTTACTCTTTATTACAAAAGAGGTGATACATACTTTAAACAGGGTAAGGACTTTGAAAGAAAGATTTATAATTATCAAAAAATAGAGATGATCAAAGATATTAGACGAGAAGAATATAAACATATAATTTTGGTCGAACTGCCTGGGACAAACATTAAGTTGCTCCCGTATTTTGTAATACTTGTTCTGTTCAGCAAAGCAGAAAAAATCTCAGTCTTGCTTCAAAATGGGACGCGTGTTCCGCTAACGTTTTGTTTATTGGGTCGGTCTGCTCTTCATATAGCAGTAAATGTCATAAGGTTTTTTGTTATATTACCAATGATGGTTGTTAACCTTGCGCTCGTAATTGTTTTTAGTTCTATCGTCGATCTAATTGTTCTCATAAAATCCAAGGTTAGGTCGTGATAATCATCATCAAATCCGGAGATATTTTAAAAAGTCATGACTTTTGATTTTCTTCCCCTCATTCCCAAGGTCAGCATTCTGATTCTGAACTGGAATGGTCTAAAAGACACGCCGGGCTGTATCGAATCGTTAAAAGCCGTGGATTACCCTAATTTTGATATTATTCTCGTGGATAACGGTTCGACCGACGGCTCCCGAGAAAGACTACAGAGTCTCGCTAAAGAAAACTCCAAGATTAATCTGATTCTGAACGCCAAGAACCAGGGTTTCAGTAAGGGCTGTAATGGGGCCATCCGGAAAGCGCTGGAGCAGAAAGCGGACTGTGTGCTTCTGCTCAACAACGATACCCGCGTGCATCCATCATTTCTGGCCGCTCTTGTGCGGGCAGCTTTGACCGGCTCGGACATCGGAATTGTAGGACCCAAAGTCTATTATGATGGAAAAGATCATGTCCTGTACTGTGCAGGAGCTCGTGTGGTTAAAACCCTTGGGCAACCGTTGTTGCGGGGACTGAGAAAAGTAGATAGGGGACAGTACGATCGGCAGGAAGTGGTGGGATTTATCAGCGGTTGCTGCCTGATGATTAAACGGGAAGTGATCGAAAAAATTGGGCTTCTAGACGAAGACTATTTTGCGTTTTTTGAGGACCTGGACTGGAATATCCGTGCACAGGAGGCGGGTTACCAATCCGTGTACGTTCCATTGTCCGTGATCTGGCACAAGGGCTCTAACACCATTGGCCTGAAAAGTCCCGCCTATTATTTTCTACACGCAAGAAATCGCATCCTGTTCGCAAAGAAGCATTTGGGTCTTATCTCTTTTTGGATTTTGTTCATACCGTACTTTCTTACCTATCGGTATTTATGGGCTAACCTGTCCCTGGGCCTACGCGGCCGTTGGAAGCAGGTATTGGCCCTTCACCAAGGGATTTTTTCTGCTGTCACCGGGCACCGTGGTTATCTCGTGCAATACTTTAGCTGAGTTGCACTCGCTGGTCTTCCAAATTTCTTGACATTCATTAGGAATTCCGACAGAATAGGATCATAACAAATTGGAGAGAAAAAGTGCGGATTTTGGTAACTGGAGGGGCGGGTTTTCTGGGATCACACCTCTGTGAGCCGCTGCTGGATCAGGGGCATGAGGTGATCTGTTTGGACAATTATTTTACCGGTTCCAAAGACAACATCCGACATCTCTTGGATAACCATCATTTTGAGATGATCCGCCATGACATTATTAATCCACTTGATATCGAGTGTGACCAAATCTATAACCTGGCCTGCCCGGCTTCTCCCATTCACTACCAGATTGACCCGGTGCGGACCATCCAGGCCAATGTCTTAGGGGTAACCCATATGTTGGAGCTGGCTAGGAGAACCAAGGCCAGAATCCTTCAAGCCTCCACTTCAGAGGTCTATGGAGACCCCACAGTACATCCCCAGCCTGAGAGCTACTGGGGGAATGTCAACTGCGTGGGTGTTCGTTCCTGTTATGATGAAGGTAAACGGGTGGCGGAAACCTTGATGATGGATTATCATCGCCAGTATCGGGTGGATATTAAAGTCGCTCGCATTTTTAATACGTATGGCGAGCGGATGGCTATTCATGATGGCCGGGTAGTCAGCAATTTTATTGTTCAAGCATTAAAAGGGGAAGACCTTACGATATATGGGGAGGGGAGTCAGACGCGGTCCTTCTGTTATGTAGATGATATGGTGAAGGGACTGGTCAAGATGATGGCGGCAGAGGGTTTTATTGGCCCCGTGAACCTGGGAAATCCGGGAGAGTTTACCATTCTTGAATTGGCCGAGAAGGTAATTAAGTTGACCGGGACAAAGTCAAAAATTGTGTATAAACCTCTTCCCAGCGATGATCCTACCCAACGGCAACCGGATATTTCTCTGGCTAAATCCCGATTGGGCTGGGAACCTAAAGTACCACTTGAAGAAGGGCTTAAAAAGACCATCGCGTATTTCCGGAAAAAGATCAATCCCGCATGAAGCCACTTCGCCTTTGTCTTTTCACCCAACAGTATGGCCATCTATGGAGTGGTCTAGGCACTTATGCGACCCACCTGATTCATGGTCTAGCCGATGCAGGCCATGAAGTGACCGTGGTTTGCCCCGAGGAGGCGAATCGCGACATTCATCCGAAGATTCGGGTCGTCACGGTGCCTAAAAACCGCTTTGATCCTTCACATGGACAATGGTTTTCCCTTTCCTATAAGTTTTCAAAAATTTTATCAAAGTTACTGCGCCAGGGCAATTTTCAGTTGGTGCATTTCACGGATGCCCGAGAGGCACTTTTCTGCCCCAAAACCAAAACGCCTACTGTGGGAACGGCTAATGATTGTTATTTTGCTGAAGCCCCTGTAAGTCCCTTCTTCTATCGACACTATTATCAGGACTGGCTCCGACGATTTTTATACTATCAGACTGTTAGAAAACTAGAGCCCAGGGCCTTCAACAAGCTGAAAGGAGTTATTGCTACTTCCCGATATGTCAAAGAATCCCTCATCCGCTCCTATGGACTGTCGGCAGCATCTTTCGAGGTCATATACTATGCGGTACGACAGGACTTATCTGATAGGAGAGTCCAGCCCCCAGTACAATCTCCTGAAGAGATCCGAATGCTCTTTGTAGGCTCGAACTTCCAACGAAAGGGTCTTCCAACGTTGATCCGAGCCCTGCCTCAGGTTCTAGTTCGGATTCCCAGCGCTAAGTTATATGTCATCGGCAAGGATCCCAATCAAGCAGCCATGCAGCAACTGTGCAAAAGAATGAAGGTGGAAAATCACGTCAGGTTTTTGGGTGGGCTCCCTCATCCCGAAGTGTTAAAACATTTTAACCAGGCTGACATTTTTGTCATGCCTTCTCTGATTGAGGGCTTTGGGATTGTGTTTCTGGAGGCTATGGCAGCCGGTGTTCCTGCCATCGGGAGTAGTTTGGGTGGAACCCGCGAGTTGATTACGGACGGGATCAATGGTTTTTTGGTCAAACCCCTGGACGTCCAAAATCTGGCTCAAAAGATCTGCATGCTTCTGGAAAATAAACCCCTCCGAGAGCAGATCGTTACACAAGGATACCAGACCATCAGGCATTTCACGTTAAAGCAGATGGTGGAGCGGACGACGGCCTATTACGAAAAGGTTATTCGTGAGCCTTGAAAATCCAATACACTCAGGAGTCCTATGGTTTCTGTAACGGTCATTATCCCAGTCTACAATGAAGAACCCATCATTGGGCATGTGGTCTCAGAGGTAAAAAAAGTGATCGGGATTCAGGGTGATGTTTTAGTGGTGAATGATGGATCAACCGACAAGACGGCTGAGATGGCCAAGCAAGCAGGCGCCCGGGTCATTTCTCATCCATACAACATTGGCAACGGGGCGGCTATCAAAACAGGGATCCGCCACGCAAATGGAGAGTTCCTAGTCTTAATGGATGGGGATGGCCAGCACCGGGCAGAAGATATTCCACGGCTTCTGGCTGAACTGGACCAATTTGACCTGGTCGTGGGAGCACGTTCGATGGATTCGCACAAGAATCTCCCACGCCACTTTGCTAACCAGGCTTATAATCTGATTGCTAGCTATCTGACGGGGATGTGGATCCAGGATCTGACTTCAGGTTTCCGTGCCATCCGGAGGGCCCTCGCCAGGAGATTTGTATATCTCTTACCCAACCGTTTTTCTTATCCTACCACCATTACTCTTGCCATGATCAAGGCCGGTTACAGTCTCAAATACGTTCCCATTGCAGCCAATCCTCGAGTTGGAAAAAGCAGGCTTCGGTTTTTCCGTGACGGGTTACGATTTTTCTTAATCATGCTCAGGATCACCACCTTCTTTTCTCCTTTCAAAATATTTTTTCCGATGAGTGTCCTGTTTTTTCTAGGGGGGGTAATCTATTACCTGTACACATACACCTTCTACCATCGGTTCACCACGATGTCTGCGGTTCTGCTCATCAATGCAATTCTGATCTTTTTGATGGGTCTGATCTCGGAACAAATCGCCCAGATGCGCTTTGAACGGATTGAAGATGACAGTGAAGAGGGTAAGTAATCAGTGAACAGTATAAAGGATTCACTGGTCACTTCAAGAAACCTTTTCTTGAAGATTATCCACGTACTCATCGTGATGGCGTTATGTTTTTCTGTAATTTCCTGTGCCATCTTCTCTCAAACCATCAGGAATCCCTACACGTCTTGGATGGCTAAAAAAAAGCTGGCAGAAGGAGAGCACTGGGCTCAAAAACGGCGATACGACCGTGCTGAGGTGGCCTTTCAGGAGGCCCTTCGCTACCGTCCAAATCAGAAAGAGGTGCTGATCAACCTAGGAGATTTGTATTTAACCATTCAATCCTATGACAAAGCCCTTGAGTTCTATCGTCAAGCTTTGACCGTGGATTCCCAAGCCTATGAAGTAATGGCCGGCCTTTGGGGCACAATGCTAGAAAAGGCCTCTTTCTCGCAAGAGATGAGACAAAAAGTCCTTCAAGAGATCGAGGCCTATATCGATCAGGCCCCTGCGAATGATGATTTAAGCAAGTATCTCTACGCCGCTTTCCTGGGTTTCGAATTTTTGCATGAAGATGCGCGTAAAGCTGAAATCCGGGAGCGCATTGTTCACCTGAAACCAAAAGAAGGCCTATTAAAATCGCTAGCACAGGACGCATCTGAAGATATCTTTGCCGAAGCGGATACGACTAAGCGTCTATCCATGATTGAACGGTTTTATTCACTTTTTCCTCCTTCCAGCCACTCCAACCTCGTCCATCAATATCACTTGTGGATGTTAGCCACTGTTCTTAACGATCCCGATCAGTTACGTCGGGCAGGGGAAAGGTGGCTCTCTGAAGAACCCAACAACCGTCTTGCCCACTTTGCTGTGGGTCGGTGGTTTACAGAAAAAGATATTGATCTTCAAAACGCGGTCAGCAGCCTCAAAAAGGCACTGGAATTAATCAACCATCCTGACCCCCGAGATAAACCGGAGAATCAACCTGATCCAGACTGGAGGAAGGACCTTCGGATGATAAAAGGCCACTATTTGGATACCCTGGGTTGGGCCCTCTACAAATTGGGGAATCATCAAGAAGCAGAACACGCCTTTCTAAAAGCGGGCAAAATACTTGATTTTGACGATCGTCTTTCCTACCACCTTGCAGTGCTGTATGAAGAAAAGGGCGAGAACCAAATGGCCCGAGAGGCCTATATCCAGTCTCTAATGGCAGGGGGCGAATTTAAGAGCGAGGCTTCCTCGGCCTTGTCCAGGTTAATGGCTGAAGAGCTTAGGGTTGGACAGGAGGTACATAAGGTGTTCGCAAGTCGGAAAGGTGTCACCACTTTTACAGACGTGACAGAAAAGGCTGGCTTTGCGGGAATAAAAGGAGGGCGTGTGGCCTGGGGAGACTATGATAATGATGGGTTCGAGGATCTATTGGTGAACGGCCATCGGCTTTTCAGGAATAATCAAAACGGTTCATTGACTGAGGTCACTCAGGAAGCGAGTCTAATAGAAACGGCAGGAGCTACAGGTGGGGTTTGGGCAGACTTGAACAATGACGGCTTTCTTGATTTTTATATGATGGCTTGGGGAGGGAACTCCTCCGGGCGGTTTTGGAAAAACAAAGGTAATGGAACGTTTATGGATATTACCCTTACAGCCGTCAATCGGCTCGATTATTACACGACAGAGGGGGCCGCTTGGGGAGATTACAACGGAGACGGATGGGTTGATATTTACCTTGCTAACTACGAAAAGCCCCATTCACAGGCTATTCATTTGGGCATTGGAACACCGGACATCCTTTGGAGAAATAATGGAGATGAGACCTTTAGAGATGTCACAAAAGAGGCAGGGCTAGTGACTTTGGAAAAGATGAATGGGCGCGGTGTGAATTGGGGCGACTACAATAATGACGGACTTCTGGACATCTTCGTTTCTAATTACCGTTTGGATCCTAACTTTTTGTGGAGAAATAACGGGGATGGGACCTTCACCAATGTAGCCGAGGAGCAAGGTGTGGAAGGGAAACAGAAGAAGAGAAATTATGGGCACACGATCGGTTCCGAGTGGGGAGACTATGACCATGATGGTGACCTGGACCTGTTTTCTGCAAATCTAGCCCACCCCCGTTATATCGGCTATTCCGATAAAAGCATGCTTTTGGAAAACAGCGGGCCACCTCATTACCGATTTAAGGAGAGGACTCAAGAGGCCGGCATCCGCTACCAGGAAACACATTCGGACCCTTCCTTTGCAGATTATGACAATGATGGCGATTTGGACCTCTTTATCACAGCAATCTATCCAAAGGGTAAAAGCGTCCTCTATCGTAATAATGGTCATGGTAAGTTTGAAGATGTGACCTGGCTGGCCGGCGCGCGAGTGACTAATGGCTGGGGCAGTGCCTTTACAGATTTTGATCGGGATGGGGACTTGGACTTGGTGGTCGGGAGCGATGATGGAATAAGGCTCTTCGCCAATGATGGCAACCCAAATAACTGGCTTCATGTCAAGGTGGTGGGAAATCGCTGTAACCGGGATGGAATTGGGAGTCGGGTAACGGTGAGATCACACGATCTGGAACAAATCCGCGAGGTCCAGGGTGGAAAGGGAACCGGCACGCAACATTCCCTGCCAGTAGAGTTCGGACTGGGTGGTGATGATGGGCCAGTGGATCTGGAGGTGAGAAACTCTTGTGGCCAAGTGATTAAAAGGATGGGGGTCACCCCGAATCAAATGGTCACTGTTGGGGATTAAGGTCTGACTTTATGCGCATTTGTTTCTTCGGCACTTACACCCTGGAAGAGGGCTATCCTGTCAACAGGATCATTCTTCAGGGACTGCGCTCAGTTGGGGTAGAGGTGGTGGAGTGCCATGTCAGGTTGTGGCAGCGACCTCAGCAGCGTTGGTCCAGTCGCAAATGGTTCTTGTCTCCTGTTTTCTGGCTAAATGCCATAGGGTTATATCTAAAGTTAACCTTTAAGTATTTTAGGCTTGGCTCTTATGACCTTATGGTAGTGGGATATCTGGGACACCAGGACATTTTTCTTGCCCGCTTTCTGAACCTTTTTAAAACCAGACCCCTTGTCTTGATTGCCTTCAATTCACTCTATGAAACTGTGGTGCAGGATCGAGAACTCTTTTCCCCCGACCATCCTATCGCCCTGTTTCTGCACTGGTTAGACAAAACCGCCTGTAGGCTTGCAGACCTGGTCTTGCTGGATACTCAAGCCCATATCGACTATTTTATCCGTGAATTTAAATTGCCAGCCTCTAAATTTCTTTGCGTCTTTGTGGGCTCGGATCTGAACTTGCCTACTCCTGTTCCATCTGGCCCAGCTCGAGAGAAGGTCACACTGGACATTTTATTTGTGGGAACCTACATCCCATTACATGGCATTGAGACCATTATCAAGGCCGCCAAAATACTGGAGAACCAACCTGACCTTCAATTTACCCTGGTGGGTCAGGGCCAACTTTATCCGAAAATACAGTCAATGGCCCATCAGATGGAGCTGCGAAATCTTAAAATGATTGATCGTTGGATTCCGACTTCTGAGCTTATTAACTATATCGTCAGAGCGGACATTTGTTTGGGCATTTTCGGGAGCGGGGAGAAGGCACAGCGTGTCATTCCGTGTAAGGTCTTTGATGCCCTGGCCATGATCAAGCCCCTGATCACGGCCGATACACCGGCAGCCAGAGAGCTATTGATTCACGGGGAGAATGCCTACTTATGCCCTATAGGCGATGAGCAGGCATTGGCTGGGCAGATTCTGCAATTAAAAAACGATCCTGTTTTGAGGCAAAGTATTGCCACAAAAGGTTACCAGACCTATCTGAAGTTTTGCGCTCCGGATACAATCGGAATGGTGTTGGTCCAGGTGTTTCATACCCTTGAGTCATCCCGCCCCGCATGTTAAAATTTTGTTACTATGGACAAGTTTAAGGCATTCAAAGTACAAGCCGATATGGCTCTTATCGTGGTGGATGTACAAAATGATTTTTGCCCTGGGGGAGCACTGGCTGTGCCTGAAGGTGATAAGGTGGTCTCTATTTTGAATCGCTATGTCCAGTTCTTTGTTCAAAATGGTTCTCCCGTGTATGTGACCCGGGACTGGCATCCTCTGAACCACTGTTCCTTCAAGATCCAGGGGGGACTCTGGCCCGTCCACTGTGTGCAGGGAGCTTTCGGTGCCCAGTTCCATCCACAATTGATCCTGCCCAAAGATGCAGTGATCATTTCTAAGGCAACAGACCCTCGAGAAGATGCCTATTCGGGCTTTCAAGGAACCAACCTGGCCCAACGGCTTAAAGACCAGAAGATACAGAAGATCCTAGTAGGGGGGTTGGCTACGGACTACTGCGTCAAAAGCACGGTCCTTGACGGCCTCAAGGCTGGCTTTAATGTCTATTTCCTATCGGATGCATCCCGATCTGTGAACATAAATTCTGATGATGGGCTGAAAGCTGTTAAGGAGATGCTGGTTGCAGGAGCCCAGCAACTCACCCTGGCCTATTTTGCCAATTAATAAACCAGATAGACATCGGCCTCTAGGCGAAGCTGTATCATATCAGGTAACGAAACCGGTTTAAAGAATTTGGCCGAGAGCTGATCAAGATCCCCAGGCCCTTTGGCAATCCCAGCCGTGATGAGCATCTCCTCGTTAACATAAAATTCTGCGCCCTTTTCTCTCAACATGGCAAGATACTCCCCATACCTGTAGGGAACTTTTTCCAAGGGCACATTCAACTGGCGCGCTAATGTCTCACGCATATTCCCCGGCAGCTTATCATTTTCAATGCCATCCTTGCCAAACCATCCGACCTTATAAATATTCACAGCATCGGCATCAATTAACACATTTACATCAAGCCCTTCCTCCAATGCCGCCCAGATGGTGTTATAGGCCACACAGATCTGGGCACCACCGTGTTTGAGACCGGTCTTGATATGGATCAACACTGTCTTTGGCTCGTCCGCAATCGCGGTACTGCTCATGAACAAAAGACTGAAGGCCAAGAAAAAACTCCTCGCGTATTTTATATATCGCATTGCTTCCTCCTTTGAAGAACCCCCAGCAAGCTGGGGAGATTGCTGCGCGCTGTGCGTGTTCATTCACTCGGCCCAGCAGAAAAAGCATTGAAACATCTTTGGAGAGTAGATGGGGAAATAAAATGCCGAGGGGCGGAATCGAACCGTCGACACAAGGCTTTTCAAAAGTCACGAATCCGACCCAGAATCACCCAGCATGATAAATCAAGAGGTTACAGAAAGTCAAGAAGCCTGATACCTGTGGATAAGTGAGGGTGGATTATGATAGAGTGACAGCAATTGGGTAGCAAAAATCGTTGAGGTGCCTAGCCCCATTTTCTTGTCAATACATAATCATAGAGCACACTTTTGACGTTTGAAGGAGTTTTATGCCTAAAAGCTTGAGTCAGGAGGAAGTTCAATCTATCTTACGTAACGGTAATTTCAATGAACTTATAGGAATGATAGAAAATGAATGGCTAGAGTGCAAGAATGCTCCTTATGACTTAAAGGATGAGAAAAATAGACAAGAACTTGCCAAAGATGTCTCTGCATTTGCAAATGTGGAAGGTGGAATTATTCTTATCGGGGTTGAAACTCAGAAAGACCCGACAGTATACGGAGACGAGATCAGAAAGATTCATGCATTTCCAGAACCGAAGCTTGATAAAGACCAATATTATAAAATCTTAAGTGATTGGATTTATCCCGCATTACAACAGTTAGAAATTCATTGGTTCAAATCTAATATCAACAGTAAGGAGGGTATAGTAGCTATTTCTATTCCAAATCAAGCTGTATCACAAAGGCCGTTCCTAATAACTAAGATCCTCGATAATAAGGGGAAAAAGAATGAAGTCATCTTTGGCTATATTGAACGTAAACGAGCCAATGCTCTTTCAAAAAATGTACAACATCTTCATGGTTTAATTAAAGATGGATTACGTTTTGAATCTATTGTAAACCAACAACTTGGAAACATCCAAGGTTTGCTTCAACAACATTTAAAAGGACATGAGCAAGAAATCACATCTGCTGTTCAGATAAATATCGAGGCATCAGCAAGAGCAAGAATAGACGGTGCAATATCTGAGCTAGGATTACAGAACGAATTAGCATATGTCCTCGCTGCTGTGCCAATGGACCAAATCGAAATACCATCGCTATTTCAGAGCAGAAAAAGTGAAATAGTAAGTTTGATTGAAAACCCTCCAGAAATTCGTCCTAGTGGATTTGATTTGAATACAGGAGAATCAGTGAGATTCAGAGAGGGAGAACTTCTCAAGACAATTAATTATGAGTATAAGAGTCTTGAACTGTGGCGGGATGGGATATTGATCTTTGCTGCAACTGGAGGTACTGACTTCCTGTGCTGGCCTGGAAAACCTGGTGTTAAACCCAAAATAAATCAGCTTGTGTTAATTGAGTCTACGATACTGTTCGCTGAACTTAGTAAAGCAATTTTCCTTTATGCAGAACCAAAACCCAAAAAAATCCAATATAAACTGGAAATACGTAATATGCCCGGGAATGATACATCTTTTGGTCTTATTCCAGGTCCTTTAAGAAAATTCCCTAGTCTAAGCGGGGACATCCACCCGGCCCCTGGTTCGAAGCTAAGAAGTGAAATTACGTGGGAAGGGAATGAAATTAATCCTGGCAATTTAGCATTTCGCATTCTTTGCAAAGTATACAGTTGGTTTGGAATTGCACATGATCAGATTCCATATACCAAAGTGGTAAATGGTGAACTTATAATCAGTCGTGAAGATATTAAAAAGGCTGGAGAGGGCTAGGGTCAGCTGCCCAAATAATGAATATAAAAATTATCCCTGTTCCATTTTTAATGCAGAAATGAGTCAGGATAAAGCACCCAGAGTAGTTTTAAGCATTTCCTTTGTACTTCTATGTTTATTGCTTACAGGGTGTTTTGGGATGACAAGATGGAGTGATGAGCGATGGGCTGCGCGAGATCGAGGGAGAATGGCAGCCTGGAGACTTGCTCAGAGCTTCCTATAAAAATCCAATCGGCGAACGCAGTGTTGAGGAAGGACTTAGGGACGTTCCCGATATCGCGCGCATATTTAATATCGAAAGAATAGGAGGGATTATGGAAAGAACGATCGAGCGAGTTTTTCGGGGAGCGCCCGAGCATTGGGTAGGAAATGGTTTTCGGGTCAACAACTACTTCCCTTCGGCAACGGACTTCGAGAAACGCATGAGTCCTTTCTTCCTGCTGGACTATCATGCGCCTCTTGAGTACTCGCCAACAACGAAACGACGGGGCGTCGGGTCTCATCCTCATCGTGGCTTTGAGACCGTGACCATCGCGTACCAGGGGGCGATCGCTCATCACGACAGCGCCGGCAACGGCGGCGTGATCCGTCCCGGCGAAGTGCAGTGGATGACCGCCGGCGGTGGCATCCTGCACAACGAGTACCATGAGGAGTCCTTCGCGAAGGCCGGCGGCATCATGCACATGATGCAGATCTGGGTCAATTTGCCCAGGCGGTACAAGATGACCGCGCCGAAATACCAGGGCCTGATGACAGCCGACATCCCGGAGGTCAGACTACCAACTGAGAAGGGCGTGGTCCGGGTGATCTCGGGCGCATACGAGGCGACTAAAGGAGCGGCCTCAACATTTACTCCGGCCCATATGCTGGACCTGAGATTGAAGCCGGGCGCCGAGGTGCGTCTGCCTACGCCGAAGGACTACAACACAGCCCTGCTGGTGCTGAAAGGCCAGGTGAATGCTAACGATTCGCCTGCTATGTCAGAGGGACAATTCATCCTGTTTAAGAATGACGGTGAGGAAGTTCGGATCAACTCCTTGACCGACTCCATCGTCCTCTTCCTCAGCGGTGAGCCAATTGAGGAACCGCTCGTCCACTACGGTCCCTTTATCATGAACAGCGACGACGAAATCAACCAGGCGGTCGAGGACTTTAATGCCGGACGATTCGGTGATTTGCCCGACTAGAAACGGAGATATTTTGACCAGGATCTTTAGGGATTCTCAAAGCAGATGAAGAAGAGATATTCTGCTGCGCCTATCAGGATGGAAGGGAAGTTGCTGGTGGAATGATGGGACTGTTAAAGTCAGATGGCCGGAAGGGGGATGAGATGGGTGTGGCGAGCTGGAGAGAGACCATTATGAGGAACGATACACTTTTCTAACAGGAGAACCAATATTAAGAGGCTAATAATTACCTTTGTCATATTCCAGGTTGCCATGGTCGCTATTTGCGATTTGGCAAGGGCCTCCTCTGAAGAATCTGGAACGGAGAATCAAATCGTAAAGCAAGATTGGCATGTAGGACTGCATTTAGGATTTTCTTCATTTACCAGCGTTTTTGGTCTCGAAGTCCAACATCATAATTTTGCTTTTAGTGCTGGCTTTCCTCTAGCTGCTGGCATCAAGTACTACCTTAAGCCTGATGGTCATTCTTGGTTCGCTGGGGGCTATTTTCTGAGATTTAGTGACCTGAGTGGAAATGAAGGCGGCATTGGGAGTGGTTTTAGGTGGCGCTGGGGCTCAGGGTGGGATTTGGACTTGGGCTTTACCTTGGGTTACGGAGAAAAAAACGAAATAAGTGGACCAGGAGAGTTGATTACAGATTATATCCGTATCAGGCCAATCATTACTTTGGGTTATTCCTTTTGAGGGTTAGGCGTACAAATGTATACACTCATCGGCCAATTCTGAAGGTCTGAAAGGAGAAAATATTGGTAGAGAAACTTGATCCCAAAGAGTTAGTATCCGTAGAGGAATTGATAGGTACCCTCGTCTATGCCCAGGAAGCCTTTGTCAGACTGCTTGAGCGAAATGGGATACTCACCAAGCGGGAAGTCTTAGGCTAGATCAAGAAAATCAGGATAGAGTATGAAAAGAAAAGTGGTGCTGTTTACCAGTAATAGATCTTTTTGGATAATCATCCTGTATTTAGTCCTCTTCTATCTTCTATTTATTCCCAGTGCTCAAGTCAAGGCGCTGCCGGAGTTCACAGGAGAGGTTATTGATGTCAGCGACGGAGACACAATTAAAGTTAGGCACATAATGATCCAGGGAAAATTTGAGAATGTTAGCTTAGCAGGCATTGATTGCCCAGAAGAAAACCAAGCTTTTGGAAAAATTGCAAAGAAATTTACGTCTGAAATGGTTTTAGGAAAAGAAGTGACGATCGGGATTACGAAAATAGATCCACGTGAGGGTATTATTGGAGAAGTTACATTGCCAGACGGAAAGAGTCTTAACCGGGAATTGGTCAAGGCTGGTCTGGCATGGCGAGATGCGCTATCTGCCAGAGATTCATCTCTGGGAGAACTTGAGGCCGAAGCACGGAAATTCAGGCTTGGTTTATGGGCAGACGATTACCCCATTCCACCTTGGGAGTTTAGGAAATTGCAGAAATCGATGCGGTAAGGTCAACAATAGATGATGAGTTTGAGAGCTGTAGCTACTTTGGCAACTGTCACAATTATTCTAAACGCTACAACCACCTATGCTCAGGACATCCCTGGGAGATGGATAGTTGGTATTAAGGGTGGTTCTGGATTTTTGCCAGATGAAATTGTTAGAAGGACTGATGGAAAGCCTGGGCCGATTGTTAGCGGCACAATAGCCTACAGCCCCATAGACCTTTTTTCACTAGGCATAAACATTGAATGGGAAGCTCATAAACTTGAACCAGGCGTTTCTGGAAATTTCACCACAGTATCCCTTATTCCTTTCACCGAAATCCGACTGAATGTATCAAGAGTTTTTATCCCATATGCATCTCTGGGTGTTGGAATAAACATCAATTCCCAGACTGATGCAAGAATAAAATCCTGTATAGGTTCTTTTGTTGGTCCTGGTTTTGCAATTTTTCCATGTAACCTTGAACCAGATAATTCCTTCGCGCTTAAAGTTGGTGGAGGGATCGATTATTATATTTCCGAAGCGCTTGCATTAAATACTGAAATAGCATGGAAAATGAATGCGGGAGACGCAGAGTTATGTGTAGAAGGTTCCGGGTGTCCAGGAACAGTAGACTTTGATGCCAATGTTTTTATGATCTTGTTTGGTATCCGCTATTACTTTGATAAAAAATAAGTGGCCGCTCCCGTCGGTAAGCTGAAATGGGCTTTGAGGAGGTAACCCATGCGCTGTGCGATCTATGCCAGTTACTCCCAGATACAGCGATGCTTTTTCATACTAATATTTGTAGGGCTCCTGTTTGGTTGTTCTCCGAGATTAATTAAGATGGATCTGGTGGAACTAGAGAATGTAAAAGGGCAAGACATTCTTGCAATTCACTACGACCCATCCCCTTTTGTCGTACGTAAATTTGGAACCCATATGGCTCACCTAACTGTGCTGATAGGAGCCGGATTTGGCCTCGGCTTCAGTAACGTGGACGACGCAGTTTTATATGGGTCCACTTTTCCCATAGTATTTGTGACTAGCAATATTGTGGAGGCTTTCGATAAAGCTGCGGGAAACAAGATGATAAGTGAATATTTTCTAGATGATCCTACCCTCATGGTGAAGGAGCGGTTTATTTCATCTTTAGAAACCGATTTGGCCCTTGGAAGTATCCACCATAAAAAGGAAGCAGTAAAGAAGGATAGCCTTAAAAGCTTAAATGAAATTTTTGGAAATGGAGTGGTGATTGATTTTAGAACTTTAACATGGGGATTAACGTTTTATCCATGGGACCCCACCCACTATTACCTTACCTATTCACTTCGATCAAGGCTCGTCCAGCTGGAAAATAAGAAGATTCTTTGGCAAGGGGTTTGTAGGTACCGAGGATATGATTCAAAACCTCGGCCAACAATGGCCCAACTAAAAGCTAATAACGGGGAACTTCTCAAAGGAAAACTCGAACAAGCTGTAATAGAATGCTCTGAACAGTTAGCAAATCAATTTTCCCAACAAAGGCGACAATGAAATAAAGTGATGAGAGATAGCTGTGTAAGATAGTGGAAGTATGGCAGAGAAATTCGTGTACAGTTCAATAGCGGATATTCCCGAAGCCAGACTGATCAAGCTTTTAATAATGGATCGACAATGGCATTCGCGCATCCTTGGAATCAAGGGTATTCAATCTAACTCAACCCCACTTCTAAGTGTTCCTTTGAGAGGCCTTCCAGGAAACCCCAGTGGTGACATAGACATTTTGCTCGTTGTTCCTGGTCGGCCCGACCTGGCAACGGCGATCGAGGTAAAGAGAATCAAGGTCGGTGCGGCAGCGTTTCAAACTGGAGGACCGAACAAGCTCCGTGGCTTCAAGGAAGGCGTGCGGCAAGCAAACACACTGGCCAAAATCGGATTTTCACAAGTCTATCTCTACATATTCGTCGTTGTCGACAGCAGAGAGCAGAATACTGAAAGGATCTCGTACAAAGGGCTTTCGCTGGAGCTAAAAAGTTGGATCGAACAGAATATTTCGCCCCGCGAACTGGTTCAACGAGTTGGGTTGATGCATTTCGAGTTCGTGCAGCCAATGGATGATGAACCACTAGGGGTCGGCACATTTAGTGGGCACTTGGTTAGGTTGGCGGATTCAATGTCACAGGATCCAGAAGTGACTGCGTGGGTCGCTCAACAAATAGCCGCTAACGCAAGCTAACACTGCTATTATTTAATCAGCATGGAGGATAAATGTGGGCTGTGTGGAGGTGATTAATTGTGGCAAAAGAGTATTATTGCCGTAATTGTGCTATGCAACACAATCTCATTTTCAAACCGCCGACTGGGAAAGTGGTGGGAAGTAAGAAGCATATTGAAAAACACAAAAAGCACACAGGGGTAAATCCTAATGAGCCAATCCTCGGGGTATTCCTAGATTTAAGCACAGAGACTTATAGGCATCTTTTTTTGGATGCATGGGAGAATGGCGGTGTCGAGATTGGCGATAAGGGTGAGACAAATCTTGTCTGGGCGGCTGGCGAATATATTGGCGATGTTCATAGATTCAGCGAATTGGTAGGGCCGACAGAAGTTATAAAAGTCGTATTGACCTCCGACCTTGAGAAGACTCATGCATACCCGGTGAGTAAAAGTGATTACAATGACAAAACGTGCCTTGATTGCGGTAGGGGATTTGTGAACAGCTTGTCGGAGTATTGAATGGGAGGGGGATGAGAGATGGGAACTGACAACAAACCAAGGTGGAGACGTAACCACTGGGTTTTAGACTATCGGGATCAGAATGGCCGTAGAAGATGGGAGACTACAAAGTATTCGAGACCGGAGGACTATGAGAAGGCTGTCAAACTTCTAGCCAGGCGAGAAGAAGAAATTAACAAGGGAGAATACCAGGCCAGGCATGAGCATAAGAAGTTTGAGGAGCTCGTGGAGGCCTACAGATCCGCCCACATCAACGTTAACATTCGAGAGACGACTAAGAAGGACTATGAGGGTAGAATCAACAACCACCTGCTCCCATATTTCAAAGGGTGGAAGATCCGCACCATCACCAGTCTCGGAGTCGAGCAATTCAGGGCCGATACGTTAGGGGGTACCGGAAGGTGTTCGAAAAAGGTCGGCAGAAGACAGGTGAACAAGGTTCTAATTCTCCTGGGGGCAATGTTTCGATATGCCATCAAGCATCGGTGGGCAACCTTTAACCCTGTCGACCGGGATGTGAAACTAAAAGAGGAAGGACGAAAGGATGGTGTGATAGACGAAAACATTCTCAAACCCGATGAGATCCAGCTATTACTTTCCAAGTTTGAGTCCAAGGAAGAACGATGGAGATTAATGGCCAAAACAGCGCTTCTAACAGGTTTAAGAGAGGGGGAGCTATTTGGGCTGCGCTGGATTGATTTCGACTGGGTCTCAAAGCAGGCCCATGTCCGCCAGCAATATGTGGACGGACGGTTCTCCGAACCTGAAACGAAAAAGGGCAGGCGTAGCGTGGATGTCCCTGTGGATCTGTTGTCCGAGCTTAAGCGGTGGAAATTGAGATGCCCGATCGGGGAGCATGACCTGGTCTTCCCGAACGGGGCAGGGAATCCAGAAAACCATGGGAACCTATTAAGGCGGGGATTTTATCCAGCCCTGAGACGCGCTGAGCTAAGGCAGATACGCTTTCACGACCTAAGACACACCTTCGCAAGCCTACTGATTGAGAATGGGGAGCATCCCAAATACATATCGGAAAAGCTAGGCCACTCGTCTATTAAGATCACGATGGACGTTTACGGCCACTTGATGAACCCGACTAACAGTCAGGCAGCGGAGAAGCTCTCTCGTCTGGCCCTCGGTAAGACCAAAAAAGAGGTGGTTGGTAGCAAAATGGTAGCAAATTCAAAAATGAATACCAGGTCGGTATCAAGAACCTCGCAACCCCTTGATTTTAAAATGCCGAGGGGCGGAATCGAACCGTCGACACAAGGCTTTTCAGGCCTCTGCTCTACCGACTGAGCTACCTCGGCATGAGCGTAGAAAATATCAAACCTCACCCCCAATGTCAATCTTTTTTATCCCCATTTTTTATGCTATAGTGTTCTTAATGGCTGTGATTGAAAGCCAGATATTTTTGACAAACCCTTAGAAAACAATTATAATTTTGAGATTTGAAATATGCAGGGTGGAGGTGGATTGCAGGGTCAGATCCGAAATTTTTCAATTATTGCCCACATTGATCATGGAAAGTCCACCCTGGCAGACCGACTCCTAGAATACACGGGCGCAGTCCAGGCCAGGGAGCTCCGAGAGCAGATGCTAGACAGCATGGACCTGGAGCGAGAACGGGGAATTACCATCAAGGCCCATACCGTTCGACTCAATTATCAGGCACAAAACGGTCAGCAGTACATCTTTAATCTAATTGACACTCCAGGCCATGTGGACTTTACTTATGAAGTTTCCCGTAGCCTGGCTGCCTGTGAAGGGGCCCTTCTGGTGGTGGATGCCTCTCAAGGAGTGGAAGCCCAGACGATCGCCAATGCCTATCTGGCTAGAGAAAACCGCCTGGTCCTTATTCCCGTGATCAACAAAATTGATCTCCCTAGTGCAGATATAGAGAGGACCCAAATGCAACTCCAGGAGATCTTGGGACTGGATGGAGAACAGGCTGTTTTGGCCAGTGCCAAGGAAGGACAGGGAACACAAGAAGTTTTAGAGGCCATTGTCCACCGTATACCTTCACCGGTTGGGCATCTAGAGAAACCTCTCAAGGCCCTGGTTTTTGACTCCTGGTTCGATCCTTATCAGGGGGTGATCGTTTTAATCCGTCTAGTGGATGGAAAAGTAGGGGTAGGGACTAAGATTAAGCTGATGTCCAATCAACATGTGTACGAGGTGACGGGGGTTGGTGTTTTTACCCCGAAGAAGCAGGCGACTGACTCTCTCTCGGTAGGGGAGGTAGGTTACCTGATAGCCGGTATTAAAAAAGTAGGAGAGATCAAGATTGGTGACACGATCACAGATGCCGATCGTCCTACCACACAACCGCTTCCGGGATACCGAGAGATTAAACCCATGGTCTTCTGTGGCCTCTATGCAATCCACAGCGCCGATTTCGAAGGCCTGCGGGATGCACTGGAGAAGCTTAGACTCAATGACTCTTCCTTCAGCTATGAGCCTGAAAGCTCTCTTGCGCTGGGCTTCGGTTTTCGGTGTGGGTTTCTGGGATTGCTGCACATGGAAATTATCCGAGAGCGGTTGGAGCGGGAGTATGAACTGAATCTGATCAGTACCGCACCTACAGTGCTTTACCGCGTCACCAATACCAGGGGAGAGGTCCTGTCCATTGAGAACCCTGCTAAGTTGCCTCCTCCTCAATCAATTCAACTGATCGAAGAGCCCTATATCCTGGCGACGATTCTAACTCCAGAGCGGTATTTAGGAAATCTCCTCCATCTGTGTGAAGAACGTAGAGGGATACAAAGAGACCTTAAATATCTAGACCCAGAGAGACTCATGGTCACTTATGAGCTGCCCTTTAACGAAATCCTTTTAGATTTTTATGATCGGCTAAAATCCATCAGTAAAGGTTATGCTTCATTGGATTATGAATTTCTGGGCTATCGAGAATCCAATCTCGTCAAAGTGGATGTTCTTTTGAATGGAGAAGCGGTGGATGCCCTCTCTTTTATTATTCATAAAGAAAAGGCCTATATTAGGGCACGCCAGATGGTGGAAAAGATGCAGAGTCTGATCCCACGTCAGCTCTTTGAGGTGGCCATTCAGGCGGCCATCGGCAACAAGGTCATTGCCAGAGAAACCGTAAAGGCCATACGCAAAAATGTAACGGCCAAGTGTTACGGGGGAGATATTACTCGAAAGAGGAAGTTATGGGAGAAGCAAAAGGAAGGCAAGAAACGGATGAAGCAGGTGGGGCGGGTGGAGATTCCACAAGAGGCCTTTCTCGCCATCTTGAAGGTGGAGGAGTAGTCCTTCCCACGGTCAAGAAGAAGTCCACACTCCGGGAGTATGCCGAGGCCCTGGTTATTGCAATTATCTTGGCGCTCTTCATTCGGACCTTTGTGGTTCAGGCCTTTAAAATTCCCTCCGGTTCGATGATCGAGACCCTAAACATCGGGGATCATATCTTGGTCAATAAGTTTATCTACGGGATCAAGATTCCATTCGCCGATGAGGTGTTGATTGCGATCAGCCAGCCTAAACGAGGAGATGTGATCGTTTTTAAATATCCTCAGGATGAAAGTAAAGACTTCATTAAGCGGGTCGTTGGGGAGCCAGGAGATATCGTGGAGATCCGTAATAAACAGGTGTATGTGAATCAAAAACCTCTGGATGAGCCCTATGCCCTCCATCAAGATCCTGCCGTTTATTCCAGAGAGTCTCAGCCGCGAGATTATTATGGACCGATCACCGTTCCTCAGGATTCCTATTTTGTCATGGGGGATAACCGCGACCATAGCATGGACAGCCGGTACTGGGGATTTGTGAAGCTTAACAAGATTAAAGGCAAGGCTTTTCTCATCTACTGGTCATGGGACAAGAGTCATTACTGGGTACGGTGGGAGAGAATTGCTCTGACTATTCATTAAAGAAACAATAAACGAACGGATGGAGACAGCAACGAATACATGAGCAGATTGCTAAGCTACTTGGATAAATTCCCCAAGGCCAAGATTCTGGTGGTGGGAGATCTAATGGTGGACTATTATATGTGGGGAAATGTCAGTCGGATCTCTCCAGAGGCCCCAGTACCTGTAGTGGAGGTCACAGATGAATCTATTCGCCCCGGTGGTGCGGCAAACGTGTTCAACAATATTGTGGCCCTGGAGGGACAGGCGGATCTGTGTGGCGTCATAGGTGCCGATGAATCGGGCAGATGGCTGCAACAGGAGGTTAAGCGATGTGGGGCGAACATCGAAGGATTGGTGAGCGAAGATCATCGTCCAACGATCCAGAAAACGCGGATTGTGGCACACAGTCAGCAGGTGGTCCGCTATGACCGGGAAAAGCGACACCCTATTTCTTCCTCGACCCAGCACAAGATCTTTGAATTTATTTTGAATAAAATAGAGGGTAACCATGGGTGTGACTGTCTGGTCCTGTCGGATTACGCCAAGGGAGTCATTACCCAGGAACTGACTAAAGATCTCCTCAGTCTTGCCAAAAAAAATGGGGTTCCCACCATCGTGGATCCTAAGGTAAACCATATGGACTATTATCGGGAAGTTACTGTGGTGACGCCAAACCATCTGGAAGCTTCTCAAGCCTCTGGGGTGGACATTATTAATGAACAAAGCTTGCTAGAAGCTGGGCATAGACTTCTCCGGCGATTAAACTGTGAGTCTGTTCTTATCACTCGAGGGGAAAAGGGGATGAGCCTCTTTGAAAAGAATGGGGAAGTGACCCATATCCCTACCATGGCTAAGGCGGTTTTTGACGTGACGGGTGCTGGAGACACGGTCGTGGGGACCCTGGCTTTGGGCCTGGCAGCGGGTGCCACTCTCACCGAGGCGGCGACATTGGCCAACTATGCTGCGGGGGTGGTGGTGGGGATTGTAGGAACTGCCACGGTCTCCCGACAGATGCTGAAAGAAGCCATTAGAGCGTGAATGATGAATAAATACTGCACTGAAAAAGCGAGCCTCTGGCTTTGCCAGGGCGAGCGCGGGGTATGGGGGCATCGGAGCACCAGCCTTTTGTATAGGCGCACGGGCCCCCACAGATCAATTTGAAGGCAACGGTCATCATCCCAGCCCGTTATGGGTCCACCAGGCTTGTGGCAAAGCCTCTGGCCGATTTGTGTGGGAAACCCATGATCCAGCATGTCTATGAACGGGCGGTGAAGGCTTCTTTAGTGGACAGCGTTACAATCGCCACAGATGATCAGCGAATTGTGGATGCTGCGAAGTCATTTGGCGGAGGGGTGGTGATGACTGCCGGACACCACCAGACCGGGACAGACCGGATCTCTGAAGTTGCTGATAGATGTTCTACCCAGTTTATTGTGAACCTTCAGGGCGATCTTCCGCTGTTGGTACCTGAAATGCTGGATCAGTTGATCGACCAGTTTGTGAAAGAGGATGCGGTGATGGGAACCTTGAAACGAGAAATGACCTCGGTCGATGAACTTTATAATCCTAATGTTGTGAAGGTGGTCACGGATGCGAAAGGATACGCCCTTTATTTTTCACGGTTGCCTATTCCTTATGTACGGGATGTGAAGATGACCGGAAAACATTATAAGCACTATGGGGTGTATATCTACAGAAGAGATTTTCTTAAAACCTTCACTCAATTATCTCCCAGTCCCTTGGAACAGATGGAAAAGCTTGAACAACTCCGAGCTCTGGAGAACGGATACGGCATCAAGGTGGTGGAGACGCAGCATGACTCCATCGAGGTGGATACCCCTGAAGACCTGGAAAAGGTGAGAGGACTTATAACGAGTAGCGAATAACGAAAGGGAACGTCCATATGGCGAAATACATCTTTGTCACAGGAGGAGTGGTTTCATCCTTAGGCAAAGGCCTGGCCTCCGCCTCTATTGGAAACCTCCTGGAAAGCAGAGGGTTGCGGGTGACCTTTCTTAAGCTGGATCCCTATATTAATGTGGACCCCGGAACCATGAACCCTTACCAACATGGGGAGGTCTTTGTCACCCAGGATGGGGCAGAAACGGATCTAGACCTGGGTCACTATGAACGTTATACCTCCGTCACCACCTCGAAAGAAAATAATTACACCACAGGGAAGATCTACTACAACGTGATCATGAATGAAAGGCGGGGAGACTATCTGGGAGGAACCGTTCAGGTGGTTCCTCACGTGACGGATGAGATCAAAAAATGTATTAAGGCCTTGGCCAAGGGTGTGGATGTGGTGATCACAGAAATTGGTGGCACGGTGGGCGATATTGAAAGCCTGCCATTTCTGGAGGCCATTCGCCAATTTCCATTTGATGTAGGACGAGAGCATGTGATCTACATTCATCTGACCCTGGTTCCTTATATTCAGGCAGCCGATGAACTAAAAACCAAACCCACTCAGCACAGCGTGAATAAATTAAGAGAGATCGGTATTCAGCCGAATATTCTGCTTTGTCGAACGGATCGTTTTATTCCAGTAGATTTAAAGAAAAAAATCGCTCTTTTCTGCAATGTGGATCCGGAGGCGGTGATTACGGCCAAGGACGTGGAGTCCATTTACGAAGTTCCTTTGGTTTTCCATCAGGAGGGGCTGGATGAAATCGTTGTGCGCCTTCTACAGATCAAGGCCCAAAATCCCGACCTGGGTGCATGGGAGGCCATGGTTCATCGGTTGAAGCATCCTAAACACACAGTGAACATTGGCCTGGTGGGCAAATATGTCGAACTGAAAGACTCTTATAAGAGCTTGGTGGAGGCTCTGACCCATGGTGGCCTGGCGAATGAGGCCCGTGTCCAGGTCCACTGGCTCGATGCAGAAAGTCTCAAGGAGACGGATCTGGCCAGGATGAATGGAATACTGGTCCCCGGCGGCTTTGGAGGGCGCGGAATCGAAGGAAAGATCCATGCGATACGATATGCCAGGGAACATCGGACACCCTTTTTCGGAATTTGCCTGGGAATGCAGTGTGCCGTGATTGAGTATGCCCGAAATGTCGTGGGATTAAGAAAGGCCAACAGCTCAGAGTTTGAACCCAAGGCTGAAGACCCCGTCATTGCTCTGCTGCCCGACCAGAAAGATGTCCAGGATAAAGGTGGGACGATGAGGCTGGGTTCTTATCCCTGTCGCATCCAAAAGGACACCCGAGTCTATGAAGCCTACCAACAGTTGGAGGTTCAGGAACGCCACCGTCATCGCTATGAGTTTAATAATGCCTATCGGGAGTCGCTGACCAAAGCTGGAATGGTTTTGTCTGGACTTTCGCCGGACGGGCGATTGGTGGAGATCATCGAGCTGCTTGATCATCCTTGGTTCGTGGGGGTCCAATTTCATCCTGAGTTTCAGTCGCGCCTCAGATTCCCACATCCACTGTTTCGTGAGTACATAAAATCGGCGATCAATAAAAAATGACGCATCAGATTAAAATAGGTAAAATAAATTTAGGGGGTGGAGGGCCGTTGTTTCTAATTGGCGGTCCATGTGCCATTGAAAGTGAAGAACTGGTTCTCAGAACGGCAGAAACCCTGAAAAAGGTCACTGCCGACCTGGACATCCCATTTATTTTCAAGTCTTCCTATGACAAGGCCAACCGCTCTTCCATTCATTCTTTCAGGGGACCAGGAATCGAGAAGGGTCTGGCTATTCTTCAGAAGGTAAAAGAAAAAGTTCAGGTGCCTGTGCTGTCGGATATCCACCATCCAGAAGAGGTGGGCGAAGCGGCTCAGGTCCTGGATATCCTCCAGATCCCGGCCTTCCTGTGTCGTCAGACCGACCTGATTTTGGCTGCGGCCAAGAGCGGAAAGCCCGTGAATGTGAAGAAAGGCCAATTTCTCGCCCCCTGGGATATGGGTAATATTGTGGAAAAGATCACCTCGGCGGGAAATCATCAAGTCCTACTCACAGAAAGAGGGATGACTTTTGGCTATAATAATCTTGTGGTGGATATGCGATCTATTCCCATCATGAAAACATTTGGTTTTCCCGTCGTTTTTGACGCAACCCACAGCGTCCAGTTGCCGGGTGGAAAAGGGAATGCCTCTGGAGGCCAGAGGGAATTCGTTTCGGCCCTTGCCCGAGCTGCGGTGGCGGCAGGCTGTGACGGTCTATTTATGGAAATCCACCCGGATCCAGAATCGGCCCTTTCGGATGGCCCCAACATGGTCCGGCTGGATGATATCAAAGAGCTGTTGGAGCAACTTCAACGGATCCATGAAGTCGTTAGAGGCATAGGGGGTTCTGAATGATTATCGATCATGCTAAGCGTGTTCTCCAAATAGAGGCACAAGCCATCCTAGATCTGATGGAGCGTATTGATGAGCGTTTTGTGGAGGCTGTGGACATTCTGCATGACTGTCGGGGTAGGGTGGTGGTCACCGGCATGGGAAAGTCAGGGATTATTGCCAAGAAGATCGCTGCGACTCTGGCCAGCACAGGTACCCCTGCCTTCTACCTTCACCCGGCAGAAGGAATTCATGGTGACCTGGGGATGCTGTGTCGGGGAGATGTGGTCATTGCTCTTTCTAACAGTGGTGAGACCGAAGAACTATTAAAAATTCTGCCTGTGATGAAACGTTTTGGAATTCCACTCATTTGCCTAACCGGAAACCCCAAATCCACCCTGGCCAAGCACAGCACCGTGGTGATTGATGTGGGTATTAAGGAAGAGGCCTGCCGTATCGGCTCTGTTCCTACGGCCAGTACCACGGCGGCCTTGGCCATGGGAGATGCCCTGTCTGTGGCGCTGCTGGAAAAGCGGGGATTTAAGGAAGAAGATTTTGCCTCTTTCCATCCTGGAGGCGTTATCGGAAAGCGATTACTTCTGAGGGTTGAGGATGTGATGCATACTGGCCACGAGATCCCTGTTGTTTACGAGGATACCCCTATGAAGGAGGTGATCTATGAGATGACCTCCAAAAAACTGGGAATTACCACGGTTCAGAACCGGCAGGGCAGGCTGACAGGGGTTTTCACAGACGGCGATTTGCGCCGCCTCTTTCAGATAACCACCGACATTTTTCACAAAACGGCAGCAGACGTCATGATCCGCACTCCCCGGATCATCACACGAGACGTTCTAGCCACACAAGCCGTGCTTGTCATGGAACGATATTCCATTACAGTCCTCGTGGTGGTGGATGCTACGGGGAAACCAGAAGGCATTGTCCACCTGCACGATATCTTGAAGATGGGCATTATATAACCCAATGGCCAAGAATAAAGAGAATACCAGTTTTATTAAACAAGCCAGGAGAATAAAGTTACTTCTCCTGGATGTGGATGGAGTCTTAACAGATGGCAAGATCTACTTGGACGATGAAGGTCGGGAGACGAAGGCTTTCGATATCCATGATGGCCATGGGATTACCCTTCTTCACAGGGCCGGAATCCAGGTGGGAATTATTTCAGGGCGCTCATCCAGATCGGTGGAAATCCGAGCAAAGCAGCTCTCCATTCAGGAGATCCATCAGGGTGTAGCTGACAAGGTCAAGGTCTATGAAGAAATTCTAAAGCGTTATCATCTTAAGGACGAAGAGGTGGCTTATATGGGTGATGACCTGGTGGACCTACCACTGTTGAGGAGGGTAGGATTTTCGGTGGTGGTGGCCAATGCCCATGAATCCGTGAAGAAGAATGTGGACTGGGTCACTAAGAAAGAGGGAGGAGCCGGAGCAGTCCGGGAAGTGGTGGACCATCTCCTTAAGTCCCAGGGAAAATGGTCTGAGTTCGTCGAATCATGAAACCCAGGCAACGGGTGATGCGTGGCCTCGCCCTGGCTAGCATCTATCTGACCATCCTGTTGGCCCGTATACTATCATGGCGGTGGGGTGTTAGGTTAGGTAGGCTTTTAGGAATGGCTGTCTATTACTGTCTGCCGAGGGAACGCCATAAGACCCTCAAACATCTTACACTGGCTCTTGGGAACAGGCTTTCACCCCTAGAGCTTCAGAGAACAGCCCGTGCCTGCTTTGCTCATCTAGGAATGGGCTTCTTTGAGCTGGTCAATCTTCCCCGGCTTAACCAGAGCAGATTTTCAGAACTTATAAAGATAGAAGGTGAGGAAAACCTGTCCAATGCGATGAAGGAGGGGAGAGGGGTTATTTATATCGGTGGTCATATCGGCAACTGGGAATTGATGGCTGCAGTCGTAGCGAGGAGGGGATATCCTCTCAAGGTTATTGCCGCCCCGATTTATGACCAGCGCTTGGATCAACTGGTGAGTCGTTACCGCTCCCGTTTTGGCATCGAGACGATACAGCGGGGAAGTACCCGTTCAACTCGTCAGATACTCTCTGGTTTAAGGCAAGGCTGTATGCTGGCCTTCCTGATCGATCAGGATACCCAGGTAGAAGGAACCTATGTGGACTTTTTTGGCCATCCGGCCAATACACCTACTGGTGTGGCCTCACTGGCACTGCATAGTGATATCCCAGTAGTCATGGGTTATAGCCACCGCCTGGATGATGGGCGCCATCAGGTCGTTTTTCAAAAACCATTTACCCTGGTTCGTTCTGGGCAAGCCGGAGAGGATATTAAAACCAATACCGCTATTTTTACGAAGTGTCTAGAGGAAGTTATTTTGAAATGTCCGGAACAGTGGGTCTGGATGCATCATCGGTGGGGAAGATTATGAGAGAAGGAACAATATTTTTGAATCTTCCCAATCTTATTACAACCCTGCGGATCCTTCTCATTCCTGTCTTCCTTATTTTTTTTATGACTCCTTCCCCTATCAGATCACTGTGGGCAGCCCTGATCTTTATCCTGGCCTCGGCCACGGATCTTTTAGACGGATATGTGGCCAGAAAGATGAAACTGGTCACACGGTTCGGCAAATTATTGGACCCCATTGCTGATAAACTCCTGGTTATCTCGGCCGTGATCTTGTTAGTGGCATTTCATCGAGTGCCAGCTATCCTGGCGATTCTTTTGATTGGACGGGAAATGGCCATTACAGGCCTTCGGGTCATTGCCACAGATCAAGGCATTCTCATTCCGGCTGAACGGCTCGGAAAATTTAAAACTTTTCTCCAGATCGTATCTATTACAATGCTAATCTTAAACTCTTCCTTGGTGCCCGCTATAGGCAGAATAGATCTCCACGATCTAGGGCGTATCCTATTATGGGTCTCATTGGCCCTCTCTCTGACCTCTGCAGGACAGTATTTTTATCGATTTAGCAGTCAGGTTCGTCACAGAAATGTAATCTCGTGAATGAAGCTCTTACTCCAGTCATCCTTGTCGTTTCATATCTATTAGGGTCTATTCCCTCTGGTATCCTGTTAGGTAAAGGAATAAAGGGGAAAGACCCCAGATCAGCCGGAAGCGGAAATATTGGATTTACAAACGTTCTCCGTGTGGCAGGTGTTTTGCCGGCTGTTTTAACCCTGCTAGGAGATGTAGGAAAAGGTGTACTGGCTGTTTATTTAGGTAAATTTTTTAATCCTGAGCTGGCTGTTTATGCAGGCCTGTTTGCCATTTTGGGACATTGCTATCCCATTTTTTTACGGTTTCATGGGGGAAAGGCTGTCGCTACCAGCTTTGGCGTTTTAGCAGTTCTTTATCCCGGGGTGGGTGCCATCACTTTCTCAGTTTGGGTCGTTGTAGTATTGATCTGGAGATACATCTCATTAGGGTCATTATTGGCCTTTGGCTGTCTACCCATCACTATGCTTCTACTTTACCCGGGCAGAGAGAGTATCCTGTTCTCTGTGGCAACCACGATGTTAGTTTACCTTCGCCACCGTGAGAATATTTCCCGATTAGTACTAAAAAAAGAGGGTAAGATTTTCTAATGATTAATTGCCTTTTAAACCTTTTTAATGTCTGATAATGTATATTATGTTAAATATAAGAAGTGCTATTCTATTTGCGAGTTTCTAGATGTAAACTAATAATAACAATATATTAGTTGTGCTTATTTAAAGTCAAAAATTAGATCTTATAATGATCAAACTAAATCATATAAAGCATTCACTCATTGCCGGGCTTCATGGCGTTCAAGAAGCTATTCTTGAGGTTGCCGATAAAGTCAATCTGAAAGTGCAAGAAACAAAAATACTCCTGGAAATCAGAGATCTTGAAAATGAAATGAATAATCATCATGTCCGCCTAGGTGAGATGCTCTATCAACTGAGGGGGCAAGATATCTCCACAGTCCAGGAGAATTCGGAAATTAATAAAATTTTAATTAAATGTAAAAACTTGCACGAAAATATCTCTAGACTCCGTCAGAAGCATCATGAAATTGATGAAAACCGTTTACATAGCCAGGTGAGCTTATTAAGCCAGGTATTGGAAAAACAAAACATAAATCTCATCCGCCTGACCATTAACAAAAAATCTCCCATGAAAGGGTGCAAAGTGAAGGATCTTAAACTTCCCCCTGACGTTTTGATACTGTGTGTGATAAAAAAGAACCGGTTAATGATTGCCAATGGAGATACCCGGATTGATGATCAGGACCATATCTTTGTGGTAGGACCTGAACCTCAGATAGATCGGTTAAAAGAAGGAACCTACCTTAATCCACAATAATTGTTAAAAACTTGTGGGTAACCTTGTGAATACGCTTTAGGTGAGCACAAAGAAAGTGTTGGAGAGCAGATTGCCTAAATAATAGGCAGAGGTTATCATTAAATATCAAAAACTTCTATAAAAAACATGTTTAAGAGAGATTACACGCCATGCTAAATTTTAAAGTTTCTCTCTTTGGACCTGTTTTTCAAGACGGTAAGATTGTCTCCTTAAAAACCACAATTTGATTCGGATGGACATCACTGTCCACCAATTCCCAAACTGCCTCATGTCGAGTCCTTACTTGGTTAAGCTTATGCCACTTCTTACCATTTTTATAGTGCAAATGTTATGCCCATTCAGAAAGGATGGAATCTCAGTCTAAAAAGCATTGAAAATACATTTAGTTACAGATAACTCACCCTTGGGTTTGATATAAATGCGTGAAAAACAAAGTGATTGGAAAAAAGGCGGGGTGGAAATTTATTTCATATTTGAGGCAATTTGAAAGAATTTCAACCTTCCCATGATCACTCCCTGGGCAATAAGAATTCCAATAACATCCGCAAGTAGATCAAATAAATCGGGCCTTCTTAGTGGGGTAAAAAATTGGTGATATTCATCCAGTACCCCGTATAGAATGCTTATAAACGCCGTGATGAATATGAGGTAAAGAACAGGGGTCCTTAAAAACGTGACTTGAATGGCCTGAAATAACAAGAATGAAAATAGTCCAAATTCCACGGCATGAATGAGTTTATCCATCTGAGGGAAAGAACGCGGTGGGTGGAATGTCAATGACATGGAAGAAAGCACAAAAATTCCAACCCCATAAATAACCACAATCGACCAATAGGCCATGACACGAAAGGTCGAAAAATTATTTATGGTTCTATCTTTCATATAGACCTTCCCTCAAGGGAACTGGTCTTAGCTTGAACGATCTGAACACGTACTAGGTGGCCGATCAAATCTTCGGAACCATCAAAGTTCACCACCCGGTTGGTTCGAGTACGGCCTGTAAGTCGTTCCTGATGAGTCTTACTCTTCCCTTCCACAAGTAGTTCAACTTCTCTGTTCCAGTAGGCCTGATTCTTTTTGATGCTAATCTCTTTCTGGACCGCCAGAAGATGCTGAAGTCGCTCAGCCTTCACTTCCTCCGAGAGGTGTCTATCCAGCGAGAGGGCAGGAGTATTGGGACGCCTTGAATATTTAAAAACATAAGCGTTATCATACTGCATTTCCTCCACTGCCCTTAATGTTTTCAAGAAGTCTTCTTCAGTTTCCCCGGGAAACCCCACAATTAGGTCGGTCGTCAGGGAGATATGGGGAATAACCTTTCGTAGAGTCTCCAGCTGTCGGACATATTCGCTGTAGGTGTATTCGCGGTTCATCCTTTCCAAGACGCTGTCAGAGCCGGACTGGAGAGGCAGGTGCAGATGCTCACAGACCTTGGGAAGATCAGTCATGGTTTGGATCATCTTAAGGGTCAGGGCATTGGGATGGGAGGTCATAAAACGGATCCGTTCGATGCCTTCAATTGCATGAACGTGATGAAGAAGGTCTGAGAAATCCACACCTTCTTCAGAGGTGCGTCCGTAAGAATTCACGTTTTGTCCTAACAGGGTCACTTCCTTATAACCCTCTCGGGCCAGGGCCGTAATTTCGTCCACAATCTCACATAAAGGTCTGCTCCTTTCTCGTCCACGGGTGTAGGGCACCACACAAAAACTACAGAAATTCTCACATCCTTCCATAATAATCACCCAGGCTCGGATTTGATCCTTTCGCCGCGCCGGGAGGGTGGGCGCAAAACCCTTGAGGTCCTCGGTCATCACCACGGTCTTTTGTTCCCCTACCCGCTCCATCATCAATGGAAGGTCCTGGATGTGTTTAGAGCCGAACACCATGTTCACCCAAGGGGATTTTTCCGCGATATGGCTCCCCTCCTGTTGTGCCACGCAACCTGCAACACCAATGATCAGATCGGGATTCTCTTTCTTCAGCTCTGCATACCGACCCAGCTCGCTATAGACCTTATGCTCCGATTTTTCTCGGATGCTACAGGTATTCAGAAGAATCAGGTCCGCCTCTTCTGGTGTGTCACAAAGAATGTACCCTCTCTCGTGAAGGATGCCCACTATTCTTTCAGAGTCATGTTCATTCATCTGGCATCCCCAGGTTCTGACAAAGACCTTCTTTGGAGACATCTCTTCCCCCTATCTATCTTTTTTTTCCTGATCGTGTTAATAAAACGGGATCACCTACAGAAGCCTGAAGCTGCTGTTGTGCTTTTCCCAGATACATGAAAATTTCAATATGGCCGCAACTGTTGATCAAGGCACAAGGTTCTTTGCAGTTTCCCTCTGCGTAATAGCGCTTAAGGGGTAATCTCTGGCCACCTACATGAATCTGGAGTTCGACTTCCCCCGGAGACGAGCCTAAGAGCGAGACATGGGACTGTGTAATGTTACTGATCAGATTACCAAAACGATCAATATAAATGACCTTTCCCTCCAAGACTCCTTCCTCACCCGATCTGGGTTCGGCCAGGGGCAGTCTAATGGAGTCCTGAATCTCTTGTCCAAATTTAACTGGGGAGATTCCTTTAGACAACCAGGCCGCAACCGGGGCAAAGACATCCCGTCCATGAAATGTAGGGCCCAGCATCATTTGTCGGCTAGGTTTAAGGACATACTCTTCTGAAGTGATGTGAATCATTCTTATTTTTTTTGTTTCCCCATAGATATAGCTGAATACCCCATTATCCGGCCCCACATAAAAGTTGTTATCTGCCTCTACCAAGATTGGCCTTCGAGTGCTTCCCACCTCTGGGTCTACCACGACCACATGAATTGTTCCTTGGGGAAAGTAAGGATAACTGGACTTAATCAGATAGGCAGCCGACTCTACACTGTAGGGCTCCACCTCATGGGAGATATCCACTACTTGGGCCTGGGGATTAATACCCAGGATGATCCCCTTCATAGATCCAACAAAATAATCCCTATAGCCAAAATCTGTCGTGAGCGTAATAATCATAAACCAGTGGCCAGTTATACCAGTGACCAGTTCCCAGCTTATAATGACTTCTCGCCACTGGGCACTGGCCTCTGGTCACTGTTTTTGGGTTATCCCTATGATTTGATGAATATCCTCATAACCATTCTTAAGCAAGTATGATTGAATTCCTTCCAGCACTTTAATGGAAGTTGTCGGATCAATAAAATTGGCTGTGCCAATGGCCACAGCAGTGGCCCCAGCCATAAAAAACTCAATGGCATCCTCTGCACAGGTAATCCCGCCCATTCCAATAACAGGCAGATCTACGGCGTGGACCACTTCCCAAACCATTCTGACGGCAACAGGTCTGATGGCTGGCCCTGACAGTCCACCGGTCAGCGCTGAGAGAACAGGGCGTTGAGTTTGAATATCGATCACCATTCCCACCAGGGTGTTCACCAGAGAGATCACATCAACCGAGGCAGTCTTCGCAGCCAGGGCAAACTCCGTGATGTCTGTTACATTAGGAGAAAGTTTGGCAATCAATGGCAGGCGGGTGGTTTGACGAACTGCCGATAGGACGTCAAAAGTCGCACGGGGATCACTTCCAAAACTAATCCCTCCTTTCTTAACATTCGGGCAGGAAATGTTCACTTCTAAGGCATGAATGCCCTCAACACCATCCAGTCGCCTCGCCACCTCCTGGTACTCTTCTATCGTCTCTCCAAAGATATTGGCCACAACCCGGGTTTTAAATTGACGGAGAAACGGAAGTTTTTCATGAATAAACGCCTCCACCCCCACGTTTTCTAATCCAATGGCGTTGAGCATCCCAGATGGGGTCTCACACAGGCGTGGTGCTGGATAACCCTGACGAGGTTTTAAAGAAAGCCCTTTTACCACTACCGCACCGAGACGGTTAAGGTCGATGGCCGAGGCATACTCCTCACCGTAACCAAATGTCCCGGAGGCCACTATGACTGGATTTTCTAGGGTGAGTCCTCCCAGATTCACAGAAAGACGGGGTTCTGTAACAGGACTCATGGACGTCTCCACCCAGCAATTTCCATCCGGAGTCTCAACACCTTAAAGAGAGAGGTCCATTTCCAAGGTTGAAGCAGCACTGCATACCCAAACCCAAAGAGCGGGGCGCGAAACATCGAATCAAAACCCACCTCCCATTGGTTATTCACTCCAAACCGTGGTGTGCCCAGCAAGAGGTGTAGTATCAGTCGCCAATGTTTTAATGCCTGGAACATTCAAACCCCACACACAACCTAGAGATGATCAAAGCGGATTTCCAGTATTTCATATTCCACCGTCTTGGCGGGGGTAATGATCTCTACCGTGTCCCCTACAATATGATTGATCAGGGCCTTTCCAACCGGAGAGTGTACCGAAATCTTCCCGTTCTTTAGGTTGGATTCATCCTGTCCCACCAACGTGTACTGCTTTTTGGAATTGTCCTGCAGGTCCCGCAGAACCACGGTAGCCCCAAAGACCACTTTGTTCGTAGAAAGATGGGCGGTATCAATAATTTCGGCATCGGCCAGTTTGGTTCCCAGCTCTCGGATACGCCCTTCAATAAATCCTTGACGCTCCTTGGCAGCATGGTACTCGGCATTTTCACTCAAATCGCCGTGCCCCCTGGCCTCAGCAATCTCGGCAATAATCTTGGGCCGTTCCACCTTCTTAAGGCGATCTAATTCCTCGCGGAGCTGTTCATAGCCCTTTTTGGTCATCGGGATCTTCACATCGTCCCCCTTCTTGTACTTACTTCATCTATAGCTGTCGGTGATAATCCTGAAGGGCCTTTACCCCACTTCTACCTTTGAGGTTAGCCTCAATGGCCCTCACAGCCGCACGGGCTCCAGCAATTGTTGTAAAGTAAGGGATGTTTTGATTTAATGTGGTGCGCCTGAGCAGATAAGAATCCTCCTGGGCAACTTTATCACCCACGGTGTTAATGACCATTTGGACTTCCCCATTCTTGATGCAGTCCACCACATGAGGTCTTCCTTCCTTGACCTTGTAGACCATACGAAGGGATATATTAGCCTGCTCTAAAAACTGAGCCGTTCCCCGGGTGGCCAATAGACTAAAGCCCAGCTCACTGAGCCTTTGTGCAAGGGAAAGGATCTGGGGTTTGTCACGATCCTTAACACTAATAAACACAGTACCCGATGCAGGAAGCGTTCCCCCAGCACCGGCCTGGGCCTTAAAAAAGGCCAGACCAAAATCTGTATCAATTCCCATGACCTCACCTGTGGACTTCATCTCGGGTCCCAGGAGAGGGTCTACCCCTTTAAATCTCTGAAATGGAAAGACCGCCTCCTTCACCGCGGTGTAAGAAGGTACCCTTTCCTGGGTCATCCCCAGATCCTTTAATCGTTTTCCTAGCATCACCTTCATGGCGATCTTTGCCAGTGGAATCCCAATCGCTTTACTGACAAATGGAATGGTCCTGGAGGCCCTGGGATTTACCTCCAGAACAAAGATCTCGTCTGATCTGCCGGTTCTGCTGGCGGGCTTCACCGCAAACTGGGCATTCATCAGTCCGATCACTTTCAGGTCCCTTGCGAGAAGGACGGTCTGCCTTCTGATCTCCTCTAAAATATCACGTTTTAGCGAAAATGGAGGAAGAGAACAAGCACTGTCCCCTGAATGGACTCCTGCCTCCTCGATATGTTCCATAATTCCCCCAATAACCACATCCACCCCATCCGAAATAGCATCCACATCCAGTTCAATCGCATCCTCCAAATATTTATCGATCAAGATGGGGTGTTGGTGTGATTCCAGGAGGGCCCGTTGAACATACCGCCTGAGACTGCTCTCATCATACACAATCTCCATGGCCCGCCCTCCCAGAACATAGGAAGGCCTCACCAGAACAGGGTAGGTCAGCGTATTAGCCACGGCCACGGCCTCCTCGATATTCCGGGCAATACCGCTTCGGGGTTGTTCTAACCCCAAACGTTCCAGGAGTGCCTTGAACCGTTCCCGGTCTTCAGCTTGGTCGATGGCATCGGGCAGAGTTCCAAGGATTCGCACGCCTGCCCGTTCTAGAGGAACAGCTAGTTTGAGTGGGGTCTGGCCACCAAACTGGACCACTATTCCTTCTGGATGTTCCACCTCGATAATATTCAGTACATCTTCCTCTGTCAAGGGTTCAAAATACAGTCGGTCTGAAGTATCATAGTCTGTACTCACCGTTTCAGGATTGCAGTTGACCATAATTGTTTCATACCCTTCCTCTTTTGCCGCAAAAGAGGCATGGACACAGCAGTAGTCAAACTCAATGCCTTGCCCAATCCGGTTAGGGCCACTACCCAGAATCATCACCTTCCGTCGTTTCGTGGGATGGGCCTCGCACTCTTTTTCATAGGTAGAATAAAGGTAAGGGGTATGAGCAAAAAATTCACCCGCACAAGTGTCCACACGCTTGTAGGTGGGAACGACTCCCTTTGCACTCCGCAATCTGCGCAGGTCTGTTTCGGTCATATCCATTAATTCAGCCAGCCGCTTGTCTGAGAAACCATACTGTTTGGCCCGATGAAGCAGTTCAGAACTGATAAATGACTGCCCAGTAAAGCGAGGATCAGGCTTTGCCTGTCCTAGCGCGGGGAGTGGGGGCACCTGCCTGCCGGCAGGCAGGTCGGAGGTTGCAGAGCCCGGACTGGCCCCCACAAGTAATTCTTCCTCAAGTCGCAGAATCTCCAGAATCTGGTGTAGGAACCAGGGATCGATCCTGCTCAGATCATGGATAGCCTGTACACCTATCCCTCTTCTTAGGCCGGCGGCAATATACCAGATCCGCTCCCAGTTAGGAATGCGGATCTTCTCTTTAATCTGGTCAAGGTCAAGATCCTGGCACTCTTTCTTAAGCTCCAGACCGTATCGGTCCACTTCCAGTGATCGAATGGCTTTTTGTAAAGCCTCTTTGAAAGTCCGGCCAATGGACATCACCTCCCCCACCGACTTCATCTGAGTAGTCAAAGTGGAATCGGCCTGGGGGAATTTTTCAAAGGCAAAGCGGGGAATCTTCACCACCACATAATCGATGCTGGGCTCAAAAGAGGCAGGGGTGACCCGGGTGATATCATTTGGAATCTCGTCCAGAGCAAAGCCTACCGCCAGTTTGGCCGCGATCTTGGCAATAGGAAAGCCGGTGGCCTTGGAAGCCAGAGCCGAGCTGCGGGATACGCGGGGATTCATCTCGATGACAACCATCTCTCCGTTCTTTGGATTAACCGCAAACTGAATATTCGAACCGCCGGTGTCCACCCCGATCTCCCGCATGATGGCAATGGAGGCATCTCTCATCCGTTGGTATTCTTTATCCGTGAGGGTTTGGGCCGGGGCTACCGTGATGCTGTCGCCAGTATGAATTCCCATGGGATCAAAATTTTCTATAGAACAGATAATGACCACATTATCTTTAAAGTCCCGCATCACCTCCAGTTCAAACTCCTTCCAGCCCAGCACCGACTGCTCCACCAGGATCTCACCCACCGGACTGGCAGACAGGCCCCACTCCACCGCTTGTTCAAACTCCTCCACATTAAAGGCCACACTCCCCCCCGTCCCGCCTAGTGTAAAAGAAGGCCGGATCACGGCCGGAAGCCCTATCTTGTCCACAACGGCGGCAGCCTCTTCCTTGGTTCGGGCGTAACCGCTCTCGGGCAGTTTCAACCCGATTCGTGCCATGGCCTTTTTGAACTCTTCTCGATTTTCTGCTTTTCGGATGGCCTCATACCGCCCACCGATCAGTTCCACTCCGTATTGTGCCAAAACTCCATTTTCGGTCAGAGCCACCGCCATGTTGAGGGCGGTCTGGCCACCCATCGTGGGAAGCAGAGCATCAGGCCGTTCTTGGGCAATGATCTTTTCCAGAACTTCTGGCAGAATGGGTTCAATATAGGTCCGATCGGCAAACTCCGGATCCGTCATAATAGTGGCCGGATTACTGTTCACCAAGACAAGTTGATAACCCTCCTCCTTGAGGGCCTTACAAGCCTGGGTCCCGGAATAATCAAATTCACAGGCCTGCCCAATCACGATTGGCCCCGATCCAACCAGCATGATCTTTCTGATATCTGTCCGCTTGGGCATGGTTAACGGCTTTCCATCATGTCTACAAATTGCTTGAATAAATAACCGGCATCATGAGGCCCTGGTGAGGATTCCGGGTGATACTGGACAGAGAAAGCCGGCACGGACAAACAACGCATGCCTTCTACGGTCTGGTCATTGAGGCTCCGGTGGGTAATTTCTACCGAACCAAAAAGCGTCTCGGGTTTTTCAAAAACTACCCCAAAGCCATGGTTTTGGGTGGTGATCCTCACTTCACCTGTGGAAAGATCCTTTACAGGATGATTGCCTCCATGATGGCCAAACTTGAGCTTATAAGTGCTCCCTCCCAGGGCCAATCCCAGAAGCTGATGACCCAGGCAAATTCCAAAGAGAGGGATTTTGCCCAGCAGCTTGCGGGTATTCTGGACCGCGTAGGTTAATGCCGCCGGGTCGCCTGGTCCATTAGAAAGCAAGACCCCATCAGGATGTATGGACATCACCTCCTCGGCCGGGAATGTCGCGGGAACAATCATCACCTCACAACCCACACCTGCCAGCATCCTCAGGATGTTCTGTTTAATCCCAAAATCATAAGCAATGACTTTTAACTTACAACCCTGGTTTTGACCATAGTTGTATGGTTCTGTGCGGGTCACTTCCTTAGCCAAATCCCGTCCGATTAACCCTGGTGACTCATAGGCTTTCTTTATCAGACGTTGTGGATCCAGATCAAGGGTTGAAATGATCGCCACCTGTTCGCCGGAATCCCGGATATGTTTGGTCAAGGCACGGGTATCAATACCCTCTATTCCCACGATTCCATATTGCACCATGAGATCATCCAGTCCCATAGAGGATCTCCAGTTGCTAGGATAACGACAAAATTCCCTGACGATTAACCCCTCGGCATAAAGCCTGGAGGATTCCATATCTTCCTCATTCGCCCCGTAATTGCCAATGTGGGGATAAGTCATAGTCACAATCTGGCCCCGATAGGAAGGATCGGTCAGAATCTCCTGGTAGCCTGTAAGGCTGGTGTTAAAGACCACCTCACCAGTAGCCTCACCCTCCGCCCCAAAGGACCGGCCTTCGAAAATCGTTCCGTCTGCCAATGCCAGGATCGCTCTTTTCATACTTTATTATAGGGGCTCGCGTCGCCCCCTCCACTGGCAGAGCCAGATGGAGCCTCCCCCTCTCGCTCGCTTCCGCTCGCTGTGTAGATACCTATGGACAGAACCCGTGAGTATCTACTTCTGATTTCTTGCCATGTCCATGGCGTTAATATACAGAACCACTAACCCCAGGAACAGGTTCAAGCTAAACAACCCCTCAGACATCCGGTGACCCCGACTGAATTCCTCCACCGCTTCATGATTGCTAGGATCCTGAAGTCTCTGGTGTCGAAGATCGTTCATTCTGGGTGTGAGAAAACTACCCAAATAGATTCCCACCAGGAGAATGATTGCCAAAGATATTCCTTCAATGTATCTTCTTCTTTTCCCAAACCCTTCAAGAATTAGTTTTCCTAAAAACCCCGCCAGGATCATTCCCAGACAGACATAGGCCACTACAGAATTAAACTTCAGAAACAGGGTGGACATCACCTCCCCGCCAGTGCTCATAGGAGGCAGAAGAGTAAAAACAGTAGGAGCGACCACCACACCCAGGATAATCATTCCACCCACAAGAATGGTGAGGCCCAGAAGTTGCAACCAGTTACAGAAATGGATTAAGAAGGTCATGTTTATTCTCTTGTGATTGCTGACCAGACTACCTTGCCGCTCACAATGGTTTTCAGAATTCGGCTTCTCATCTTCCAGCCTATAAAGGAAGTGTTTTTAGACTTTGACAATAACTTGGCGGGATCCACAACCCAACTCTCTTCAGGATCAATAATGGTGACATCCGCAACCGCCCCTTCCGAGAGGGTTCCACGGTTGCTTTTGATAATCTTAGCCGGGTGGATCGTCAACTTAGCTACTACTTCTTCCACAGTCAGCATGCCCGACTCCACCAACGCATAGGCCAAGGGCCAGGCCGTTTCCAGCCCGACCACCCCGAAAGGGGCAGACTCAAACTCTTGGTGTTTTTCCTCCGCGGCATGGGGGGCGTGATCCGTGGCAATGGCATCCAACGTCCCATCCTTTAAGCCCTCGATAACCGCATCCACGTCCGCCTTGGTCCGAAGAGGAGGGTTCATCTTTTTGTTAGCATCAAAATCCATCAAGGTCTCATGGGTCAGGGTGAAGTGATGAGGGCAGGCTTCGGCCGTGACCTTCAAGCCCCGGGCCTTGGCCTCTCGAATCATCCGAACGGAATTGGCGGTGCTGATATGGGCCAGGTGCAAATGGACTCCAGTCTGCTGAGCCAGGATCAGATCCCGTGCCACCATTACCTCTTCTGAAGCCGCAGGAATACCCTTGAGCCCGAGCTCCGTAGAAATTATTCCCTCGTGCATGGACCCTCCCTCGGAGAGGATCAAATCCTCACAATGATCGATCACCGGAAGGTCGAAGGTTTTAGCGTATTCCATAGCCCTGCGCATCACCTCACTATTCATCACCGGCCGACCATCATCCGAAATAGCCACACACCCGGCCTCACCTAGTTCCGAAATCTCAGCCAGTTCTTGTCCCTTGGATCCCTTGGTGATCGCTCCAATAGGACATACATTGACAATCCCTTCCTTCCTGGCCTTATCTAAGATAAATTCCGTCACCGACTGATTATCATTCACCGGATTGGTATTGGGCATCACACAAACCGTGGTGAACCCCCCAGCCGCAGCGGATGCTGTCCCCGTTTTGATCGTTTCTTTATACTCATAACCTGGCTCCCTGAAATGAGTGTGAAGATCGATGAAGCCCGGGACAACCAGTTTTCCATCAGCATCAATCACCTGGGCATCTTTAGCCCCATCATAGGTCTCTGACAGCTTGGCCCCCACCTTGGCAATCTTTCCATCCACAATCAAAAGATCCAGGATGGTGTTGAGTCTGTTTGCCGGGTCTATTAACTTTCCATTAGCAATTAATAATCGCATTTATACCTTTCCTTCGGCTAACAAAAACAATACCGCCATTCGTACCGCGATCCCATTGGTCACTTGCTCCAGGATCAACGAAGATAATCCGTCAGCCACCTCTGGGGCAATCTCCACTCCTCGATTAATAGGGCCGGGATGCATCACCAAAACATCCCGTTTCGCCAGATGTAACCGCTCGGGCGTCAAGCAGTAAAGTCTGGAATATTCCCGAAGGGTCGGAAAAAGGGGGGTGCCCTGCCGTTCCTGTTGTAATCTGAGCATGATAATGGCATCAACCCCGTAAAGGGCCTCATCCAGATGATAATAGACCGTCGCTCCTAGACTTTCAATTTCTGGAGGAATCATGGTGGCTGGTCCCACAACCCTGACCTCGGCACCCATCTTTTTTAAGCCATACAGATTGGAGCGCGCAACCCGGCTGTGGTCGATATCACCCACGATCGCCACCTTAAGGCCGTCAAGGCTCCTCTTCCGCTCGCGCAAAGTGAACAGATCCAAAAGGGCCTGAGTAGGGTGCTCATGAGCCCCATCTCCTCCATTGATAATGGAACTGGTCACCGTACGTGCCAGAAGGTGTGGGGCTCCGACTGCCCAGTGGCGAATAATAATGACATCCGCCTGCATCGCCTCCAAGTTCTTTGCGGTATCCACAAGACTTTCTCCCTTCACCACACTGCTGGTGGAGACAGAGAAATTGATCACATCCGCCGAAAGGCGCTTGGCTGCCAGCTCAAAAGATGTTCGGGTGCGTGTGCTGGGCTCAAAGAAAAGATTCACCACCGTTTTCCCCCGAAGAGTGGGTACCTTCTTAATATCACGGGTAGTCACCTCTTTAAAGGACTCGGCCGTGTCCAGGATCAGGTTAATCTCTTCTGTATCCAGATCCCTGATACCCAAGAGGTCTTTTCTTTTCAAGGCCATGTGACTTCCCTTCCTCGTTAGCCTAACGGCACGCGGCCCCTTCTCAGGACCCCTCACCGATATGTTTTTTAATCGTCACCCTGTCCTCTTCTCCCTCTTCTTCAAAGAAGACCTGAACAGCTTCATCCCGAGAGGTAGGGAGGTTTTTCCCAACGTAATCTGCCCGGATCGGCAATTCACGATGTCCCCGATCGATCAAGACCGCCAACTGGATCACCCGGGGCCGGCCAAAATCAATCAGACCATCCATGGCTGCCCGAATGGTTCGCCCCGTGAAAAGAACATCATCCACAAGGACAATACTTTTATCATGGATATCAAAGGACAAGGCCGTTTTTTTCAAAACCGGCGGATTTTTTTTCGTGGTAAGGTCATCTCTGTAAAGTGTAATGTCCAGCTCCCCCACTGGGACACGTACTTTCTCAATCTCATGGATCTTAACGGCCAGCCGGTGGGCCAGGTAAACCCCGCCGGTTCTGATTCCCACGAGGGCAAGGCCTTCAGTACCCTTGTTATGTTCTAGAACCTCGTGGGTAATACGGTTAAGCGCTCTTTGCATTCCCAGATGATCTAGAACCACCTTCTCTTCCTTTGACATTTCATCTATGGGGGTCCGTGCGCCTACCCCCACTCTCCGCGCCAATAAAAAAACCTTCTCGCTTTATCAGTGAGAAGGTTTTTTTATATTTATGCCAGTAAGTGCTCATGACCTGCTCCTTCCTAGTCTCGCAGGACTAGTCATTAAAGGACAAGTTCACTATATAGTAACTGGCTCCATTTTGTCAAGTCATTCTTAAAACACCTCGCGCCTGATCATGCAGCCTTCTTGTAGCCACGAGGCACCTGTTCCTGCGGCCATTGTTCCTTGGGCTGCGGCGGTGATCCATGATCTGCCATGTCAAAACCGAACTGAACGATGACCACCACCAGCCCCATCATTGCGGCTACGGCCAATGCGATGTTGCTCCAGTCTGCAAACATAGTGCCAACCTCCTCTTTAAGTGATTTGGGAGTCATAGAGATCTTAAATCTTGTGGTGCTGGGAGAGTGCAACGGACATGCCAGTCTAAAATTTAAATAATAACTTTTAATATCAATAAGTTATAAATTATTCTGTTATGAGAGAAAACCTATAAATCGGTGAATTTAAACCATATTGCCGGGCAAACCAGTAAAGGAGGCGTATTTCAAATATGTTTCAATACATTAGGAGCTGGTTGATTTAGGCCGCAGGCTGAACGATTTTGGTCGAGAAAGGCCGTATTTGTGCATCCTATATCTGAGGGTGTTTCGGGTTGTTTTAAGCAATTTGGCAGCCTCTGTGACATTTCCAGAGGTCCTTTCAAGGGCATCACGGATAAACCTTTCCTCTAGTTGCTCAAGGGAGGCAAGACCCAAGGTAAAAAGAGAAGAGGGGTCGGCCATAGGATTTGATAATACCGCTGACTTTGATCCCGATGATTGGACAGGAGGTATAGAGAGGAAACCAGCGGGCAGATCTGCGGCCTCCACCCACTGCTTTTTGCAGATGATCACTACCCGCTCTACCAGGTTTTCTAGCTCCCTGATATTGCCTGGCCAGGGATACTGTTCCAGAATATACAAAGCTTCGGATGAAAAACCATTGATCTTTTTTCCTAGCTCATGGCTGAACTGATGCACAAAAAACTCAAGTAACAAACGGATATCCTCTCTCCTTTCCCGCAGGGGTGGAATATGGACGGGAAATACATTGATGCGGTAGTAGAGATCTTCTCTAAAGTGACCCTTTTTAACCTGCTCAAAAAGATCCTTGTTAGTGGCCGCAATAATACGGATATCCACCTTAATGCTTTTGGTTCCCCCTAAAGGTTCGATCTCCTTTTCCTGCAGTACCCTCAGGAGCTTGGCCTGGGTCATGGGGCTCAGTTCAGCCACTTCATCCAGAAATACGGTCCCTTCATTTGCGATCTTGAACCGGCCTGGCTTGGAAGTTTTGGCATCGGTGAAGGCACCTTTTTCGTATCCAAATAACTCACTCTCTAGTAGCGTTTCGGGGATGGCTGCGCAGTTAATGGTTACCAGAGGACATTGGGCACGCCGGCTGCTGTAATGAATGGCGCGGGCTAACAATTCCTTCCCTGTTCCACTCTCCCCGGTAATCAGGATGGTTGAATCGGTATCCACCACATCGGCCAGCAGCTTTTTGACCTTCTGGATCTGTTCAGAATTTCCAATAATCCGATCAAAGTTGAAGCGGTCCCGCAGCCCCTGGCTTAGCTGTTGGTGTCGGATAAAAAGTTGCCGGATCTCCAGGGCCCGCTTCACTACACATTTCAATTCCTCATTGTCTATGGGTTTAGAAATATAGTCAAAGGCCCCCTTCTTCATGGCCTCCACAGCGGTCTTGACCGTTCCAAAACCAGTAACGATCAAAACAGGTACTTCAGGAGAAGTCTTCTTAACCTGTTCCAGCACATCCATCCCTGTCATCCCAGGCATTTGAAGATCAGTTAACACTAGATCGTATCCATTCGATGCTGACAGCTCGCTCAGTTTTTGAAAGCCCTGTTGGCCGCTGGGGACAGCGTCCACACGGTATCCCTCCTGACCCAGGATCAGTTCCAGGAGTCGGCGCATCTTCTCATCGTCTTCAATAATCAGGATAGTGGATTCCTTCATGGCTGATTCACCGTGCAAGCCTCTCCAGGCCATAACAGAGTGAAGGTAGTCCATTTGCCCTTTCTGGTTTCCACCGTGACCTTGCCCCCATTTTCTTCCACCAATCGCCTGACATTGGTGAAACCTAGCCGCATCACGCATTTAACTCTAGCACCCGAAAGTGATTTGTCAAGGAGAGTCCTGAGCCATTGAGAAGGGCCATCTACTGCGTTGCCGCTGCGCTTCCGCTCCTCACGTACGGACCAGTACGCTCCGGTACAGTTCTCGCGGCGCCTTGTATCTGCCCCCTTCTCAATGGTCAGGTTATTGACCTATGCTGGCTTATCAACGAAGCTCTTGCTGGTTTGTTCTTTCAGGTGAGCGATCTCCCGCATCACTTCATCCACAATCTGCTGGGAGATCACTAAGGAATCTGGCTGGTTGTAAAATCTGGTTAGATCCACAGGTCTACCGTAACGAATGGTGACAGTTTTAAACAGACGTGGCAGGATCTTACCTTTAGGAAGCAGGACACCGGTCCCGTGAATATAGACTGGAATCACTTTTCTGGGACGGGCATTATGGATCACCTTTCCCATTCCAGGACGACCAGGTAAAAGCTGCCCATCCGTAGAACGTCTGCCTTCAGGAAAGGCTACAACTACACTGCTGGGGAGCAGAGCCACCATCCGGCCGATGGACTCCAGATCGTGTTGGCCCCTAATCACAGGAATCGCCCCCCATGAGGAAAGTATATTTTTAATCACTGGAATACGAAAAAGCTCGGCTTTGGCAGGGGCTCTCCACCAGATCGAAGAGAAGAAGGGCATCGAAGTGGCAGCAATGGCAAAGGGATCAATAGCCGAGACATGATTGCCCAGGATCAGGGCGGCATATTCTCCTCTCTGGGGAATATTCTCCTGTCCGATGACCTTGACTCGATTGAGGACTTTAAAAATGAAATACCAAAACAGCAGCCCAATTGCATGCCAAATGTTTCTAAAGAACCCAGGTCCATCAGTCATTTAATGAGGTCTCAGGGATTTTCTTGCCTTAAATTAAGGTATTTACCCTATTGCTCTTCATCAATCCTTGATCTATATTATGGAAAAACTCTAAAAAAGATCTTACAAACATAAAATTCACAGATAATGTTCATGATCTGTCGTAAAAAATAAAGGTGGAAAAGAGGTGAGATGATGAAAGAAGAACAATTCATAAGGCCAACAACTAGTCGAAATCCGATCATCAAAGCAGCGCTCCCACAAATATCATGGAATGATATCACAGAGCCGGGTGCGTATGTAGAAGTAGCCAGCGGAAACTTATACCGGATTCCTTATGAAGCGCTGATGAAAGGGGCATCCCCAGTTATCATGATGGAAAGTTTAGGTTCCTCCAAATATGTAAAACTAAGTGAGAACCCTTTCGTTGCACTGTATACGGCTCGGGGGCTGTGCATGGATCAGAACATCAAGCCAAACTTCTAGAGGATCTGCCTGTTTTTCCCCCAGCACATCGCTTATACCGATCTTAATCCTTCGGATCCACCAAGTCCAGCTTGATATGGAGTTCCTTGAGCTGTTGCTCTGACACTTTGGAGGGGGCATTGGTGAGGGGACAAATGGCCTTCTGGGTCTTTGGAAAGGCGATGACATCACGGATAGAGTCCAGCCCAGCCAGGATCATGGCCAGACGGTCTAGGCCAAAAGCAATGCCTCCATGAGGAGGCGCTCCATATTCTAATGCTTCCAGGAGAAATCCGAATTTGGCCCTGGCTTCTTCCGGACCAATACCCAGAAGCTTGAATACTTTGGATTGAAGATCAGTCTTGTGAATACGAATGCTCCCACCTCCCACCTCCTCACCGTTCAACACCAGATCATACGCCTTGGCCCTGACCCTGACAGGAGCCGATTCAAGATGAGGAAGATCCTCATCCATCGGGGAGGTAAAGGGATGGTGAATGGCTATATAGCGCTTCTCGATTTCATCATATTCCAAGAGTGGGAAATCCACAACCCAGAGGAATTTATACAGGGTCTTTGAAGAATCCGAAGGTAACAGCTTAAGTTTCTTGGCCAGCCTGAGGCGAAGTTCTCCCAAGACGGCATTGACCACGGCGGGTTTATCTGCCACAAAGACCATCAAATCGCCTGGCTGCGCCTCCAGGGCCTTGGTGATGTCTTGCAGCACCTGTGGCGTGAAAAATTTCGCAATGGGTGAGTCATGACCTTTATCTGCAACTTTGATCCAGGCCAGGCCCTGTGCACCCAAACTCTGAGCCTCCTGTGTCAGGTCATCCACTTCCTTTCGGGACCAAGCAGCCGCCTTGGGAATACATAGCCCTTTGACCATCCCTTTCGAGTCAATCGTTCTCCGAAAGACCTTAAACTCCGCTCCTGAAACAATCCGGGTCAAATCACGCAACTCTAATCCAAAGCGCATGTCCGGCTTGTCCACTCCAAACCTGTCCATGGCCTCCTGATAAGAAAGTCTGGGGAAGGGCGTAGCTAATGCTACCCCCTTGATCTCGACAAAGATCTTTTTCATCAGATCCTCAACCAGTACAAAGATGTCTTCACGGTCGATGAAGGACATCTCCATATCGAGCTGTGTAAACTCCGGCTGGCGATCTGCCCTCAAGTCCTCATCTCGGAAGCAACGGACAATTTGGTAATAACGGTCAAAGCCGGCCACCATTAGAATTTGCTTAAAAAGCTGAGGAGATTGAGGCAAGGCATAAAAATTCCCGGAATTCACACGGCTGGGGACCAGATAGTCTCGAGCCCCTTCCGGGGTGCTTTTGGTGAGAAAAGGGGTTTCAACCTCAATGAAGGTCTTGTTATCTAAAAACTGGCGAATGATCTTGTTAAGTTGATGCCGAAGTACTAAATTCCGTTGAACATCGGGCCGGCGAAGGTCCAAATAGCGATACTGGAGCCTCAGGCTTTCTGAAACCTCCTCATCCTCCTCGATAGAAAATGGGGGGGTTTTAGAAGCATTAAGAATGGTGAGTATGGTGGCCATAACTTCAATCTCGCCTGTGGGGATCTGGGAGTTTACTGTCCCGGTTGGCCGGGCCATAACCTTTCCACGTACCTGAAGCACATGTTCGTTTCGGACTTCCTGAGCCATGGTGTGAGCCTGTTTGTTGGTGTCCGGATTGAACACCACCTGAACAATCCCCTCTCGATCTCTCAGGTCCACAAAGATCAATCCTCCATGATCCCTTCGTCTGTGAACCCAGCCGCAGAGGGTCACCTCTTGGTTAACGTTTTCCTTTCTTAATACTCCGCAGTAATGTGTCCTCAGCATAGGCTAAGATAAATTATTCGAAGTTGTTGATTTTTATGATCGTAGCATGCCCCAAAACCTAAGTCAATGATGGTCTGTTAGGTCTTGGTTGTTGTGGCGAACTGTCAGACTGTTTTGTGAGGGACTTTAAACGTTTGACTTCTTGGGGGGAGAGATGACGGTACTGCCCAGGCAAAAGCCCTGCCAGGTCTAGAAAGGCATAGCGGATGCGTTTGAGTTTCAGGACGGGGTGACCTATTCTCTCTAGCATCCTTCTGACCTGGCGTTTTTTACCCTCATGTAGGGTAACTTCCAGCCAGGAGTTCTCTTGAGTCTTCCGAATTTTTTTAATAGTGCAGGGTGCTGTCTTTCCATCCAGCAGCGGGACTCCTTTTTCTAGTTTCTTTATTGCCTCATCCTTTAGGACACCTTTCACCTTGGCCAGATAAGTTTTGGGAACCTCATAGCTAGGATGCATCAGGCTATGGGCAAGATTCCCATCATTGGTGAGCAACAGTAATCCCTCCGTGTCATAATCCAACCGACCAATCGGAAAGACGCGTTGGCGCACACCCTTGAGAAGATCCATCACCGTTGGGCGTCCTTCAGGATCAGAGAGGGTTGTGACATAACCCCTGGGCTTATTGAGCATGAAGTAAGTCTGTGGTTGTTTAAGATAAATGAGCTTGCCATCGACTTTAATGTGATCCTGTTCAGCATCGGCCTTGCTCCCAAGCTCTGTCACCACCCTGCCATTGACCTTGACCCGGCCTTCAAGCATAAGCTCCTCGGCTTTACGCCTGGAAGTGATCCCTGCCCGAGCAATAATTTTCTGGAGTCGCTCCTGCATTTGGTTGCTTGTAGTCTAATGCAAGCAACGGGTCAAGGTCAAGAATGAGGCTCAGCTTGATCCTTGACATTCGCCTGACTGCCGCTATCTTTATTAATAGACAAGGTTTAAGTCTGAGGGTTTTCATGGTGAAAAAAGACAGACGATCCGGTTCACACACTGCCTCAACTCTGTGTGATATTAAATGCAGCAGGGCAAGCATGTTGACCCACCTGACAGTACAATACCCCAATTCTGCAGAATCATTCGAGGCCTACAGCTGTAACGTCTGCTATGGAGGAATAGGATTCTATTGTTCGAGTCCTGTCCAGGTGGGAAAAGAGATCCTGATCAAGATCTTTTGCACACCGGATAGCAACATGGAGCTTGTGGAGACCATCACCGGAACCGTCCGGTGGTATAAACCTATCGGAAAAATGTACGGTGCAGGTGTGCAGTTTAAAGAGCTTGACCCCGATCAACAGCCTCTCTTGTTTTCTTACATTGAATCGGCCTTGCGATTTCACCATACCCAACCGAGCGTGCGAAGGAACCCTTCACCTATCAAAGGAGACCGAAATGGGTGATGAGGAAACCATTAATCCGGATTTTTTACAGTATTCTGAGAACACTGGCTCGGAGAGCGAAAGTACACCCGGAATCATCATGTTATCCGGCGTACTCATTGGCCGAAAATTCGTGCTCAGTCAAGATAAGTATACGATTGGAAGAGGGTCCAGCGTGGATATCGACACCCGTGACGATACAGTTTCCCGCAACCACGCAGAGCTGTTTAAACAAAACGGTCGCGTGATCATCCGGGACTTAAAAAGCCATAATGGTATTTATGTAAACAACTGCAAGATCGAGCAGTGGACTCTCAAAGACGGAGACATCGTGCGTGTGGGCAACACCATGTTTCAATTCGTTCAGTCTAAGGGGAAAAAAGTATTTCAGTTTGGCAACCTCAAGATCACAGTCTGACTCCAGTTTCCTTTCAACAAATCACCTTTTTATTTTCTTAAGACATTAGAAAACACCTGTGCTATAATTTCTCTTCGCTTCTTGTCTACGCAAGATGTAAATCACCCAGCATGGAAAAGAATCGCAGCGCTGAATGGTTTGTGCCCCGACGGGGGCCCATGAAGTTCAGGATCTTTATAGGGCTTCTGTTTCTTCCCTATACGGGCATGGTGCTTTCTTTTGTAGTGATCGGTTCCATGCTGGCCGCAACCCTATACTGGGACCGGGTGTTGGCTGCAGTGGTGATATACTTTTTAGGGCTTGGAATAGCGGCCCATGCCTTGGATGCCCTGGGCAGTAAGAAGGTCAAACCCTGGGGTGAACATTTTACCCAATGGCAGTTATGGAGTATGGCGATTACTTCACTAATCATGGCCTATGGGATCGCTATCTATTACATGGTTTTATACGTTCCCCTCCTCTGGATCATTGCTGTCCTGGAGGGTTTCTTCGTGTTCGCCTATAACCTGGAATGGTTCAACGGCCGTTTTCATACCGACGGCTGGTTTGCTTTTTCATGGGGGATGCTGCCCGTCCTCGCCGGTTATGTGCTGCAGACAAACCAGGTTTCATGGAGTTCCCTGATTGTGGCTATTGCAATGGGGCTGCTGAGCTATGTAGAGATTTCAGCCTCTAGGCCCTACAAAGAACTCAAGCGGGGTGGACTGGGTGGAGAACAACAGTACGAAAAAATTCTAAAGGGAATCAGCCTGGGCGTCATCTGCTTAGGCATCGGCCTTCTGATATGGCGTCTATCTTAACCTTTTTCCCCGGTCATAATGGCAGAGGCCTTGAAGATAAGATACTGGAGATTAATATCTCGAAGACCGTTTTCTTCCATGGCGGTATGAAGATCCTGAACCCAGCGGGTCCTCCGTACTAATTCTGGCAGTCCATAAAAAACATTTTTCCACTGGGGGTATTGAGCTGTCCCAAATCTCTGGAGCAATTTGAAATACAACTCCCAGCAGGCTGCCCAAATGGGTTTGGCAGGATAGGTGAAATCGTGGAACAACAATAGGCCTTTTGGAGTCAACATCCGGGTCATGTTCCGAACCAAAGGCTTCAGATCTGCATACTTGGCTAGATAGGAGGAAGTAATACAGTCAAACTCTTCGCTGAACAGTACATCTTCGGCTCGGCTAAGGATAAACTCCACATTGGTTACACCCAGATCCACTGCCTTTTTTCTGGCAAATACTAAATACTCCTCCCGCAGCTCCACACCCACCACATGACATCGGGGAAATCGCCTGGCGATGGCCAGGGTGAGAATGCCAGTTCCACAGGCCAGGTCCATTGCCCTGCGAGGCATAGAGAGTTGCTGGAGGATACGTTCTTTCCAGTAGCGATCAATACCAAGGGTACAAAGGTTTACAATGTGGTCGTAGGTGGCACCGGTTCCCGAAAAGAACCGTTCCACCAGTTCAAGTCGCGGATCTGTTCGCATTAATATTATAGGGGCTCGCGTTGCTCGCTGAACAGATTTCTACTCGCCAAACAGTACGACACTGGCGGTGAAACCATGAAGGAAGTTTTTGCCGCCCACGGGACCGATTTCGCCCTGGGCAAAAAATCCGGCTACCGGGATGTCCCCGATCTGTTTTCGAATGGCGGTGATGTCGTGATGAGGGTTTCCGAAGAGTTTCTGGCCGCGGCCATTGCAGCTAAAGAGCAGGCCACCCGCAATGGACTTATTGCTGACTTGACCCTTTCGGGTAGTAAGCAGCCAGTGAAGATCTTCGCTGGCCGTTTCTCGGTCACGGATATGGAACTGGATGGTCTGACCTTCTTTGACGATATCCGTGACGGCAATGCTGCCTGTTTCCTGATCAGCCCCTGCAAGATTGCGGACCAGGAAGTCGCCCCGCTCAAACTTGTTCTTATTTTCATCGATAACACATCCGATATGAAGCCCCTGCCGGGCCAACCGTTGTTCAGAAGCAGACAACGTCGTATAGACCTGCTGGAGGCATTCTAGAGCCGGTTTGCCACCCATTTCATAAATAATATTGCGTTCCGCTCGGGTGATCACAAATCGCTCCCCGATCGGGCGGCACCCCTGGGAAACGACCGTCAGGAGGGAGATCGGGCCCGCCATGGTCACTCCCACGACCCCCTCATCTATTATCTGGTCGTTGAGAATAAGGCTGTTTTGGCCATAATCCGTTCCACCGCTTGCCATTCCCCCCACAGCCGGGACGCCAGGATATTTTTCATAGAGGAATTCTAGCAATTCGGTTCCGGGTGTGGTGAATGGCTCAGCCAGGACTAGAAAAGCCTGGTAGGGTGAAGAAGCATTTTTCTCATTAGGCCACCCCATGAGAGAAATCCCCTGGGAGGTCTGGCTAAAGGTAAGGTGAAAAGGAGTGATCTCCACATTGGGAAGATTGGCTGCCCAGAGACAGACGGCAGGTTGTCGCTCCACCTCCTGCCCGCCACCAATAATTCCTTCCCCCGTACACCCCAACAAAACGTGGGGCTGAAGTTCCTCAAGAATTTGGGACGTGATTTTGTGGAGGTTCTCTCGGTGGTGTTGGGAGACAAAAAGAAGGGCTAGGTCTACTGTTTTACCCTTGAGGGTCTTTTCCACTTCCCGGCAGACATCCTGAATGGCCTGATCACCGTCTGTATCTGTGGAGATGGAAGAATGAACTAGCATATCAATAAGCCCTGATCGTTCCAATCACAAGTCTGTGTCTAATATACGCTAGACGGCTTCAACCCGTCAACTTATTTTATTCCCACTCGATCGTGCTGGGAGGTTTGGAAGAAATATCATAGACCACACGATTGACACCCTTCACTTCGTTAATGATCCGATTAGAAAGGATGCCCAGAGTCTCCGGAGGGATCTTGGCCCAGTCGGCTGTCATCCCGTCTTGACTGGTCACAGCCCTGATGGCAATCACATTCTCGTAGGTCCGTTCATCTCCCATGACTCCAACGGTCTTGATGGGTAACAGGACAGCGAAGGCCTGCCAGATGTTCTCGTACAGGCTGGCTTTTCGGATCTCTTCTTCCACAATAGCATCGGCATGGCGAAGGATCTCAAGGCGAGCCAACGTCACCTCCCCGATCACCCGCACAGCCAGTCCCGGGCCTGGAAAGGGATGGCGCATCAGGGTTTCATCCGGGATCCTCAATTCCCTCCCTAGCGTCCTGACTTCATCTTTAAAGAGTTCCCGGAGGGGTTCGATGAGTTTAAATTTCATTCGGGTGGGCAATCCGCCTACATTATGGTGGGTCTTGATCGTCACAGATGGACCCTTCACAGAAACGCTTTCGATGACATCCGGATAAAGGGTTCCCTGAACCAGGTAGCCCACTTTTTCCAGCTTTCTGGCTTCAGATTCAAAGGTCTGAATAAAAAGATTGCCAATCACCTTCCGTTTCTTCTCCGGATGAGTCACACGGCTTAATTTCTTTAAAAAAAGGTTGGCGGCATTTACATATTTAATGTTTAACTTTAAGTATTTTTTGTAGGTGTGGGTGACTTTGTCTGTTTCGTTCAAACGAAGCAGACCATTATCTACAAAGATACAGGTCAACCTGTTTCCGATTGCCTCATGAACCAGAGTAGCGGCGACGGTGGAATCTACTCCCCCACTGAGGGCGCAGAGGGCCTTCTCGTTCTTAACCTGCGACTGGATATTTCGGATGGCCTCTTCCCGGAAGGAACGCATGGTCCAGGTGGGCTGGCAGCCACAGATACGGTAAACAAAGTTCTGAAGGATCTTGACCCCGTCCTGGGTATGAACTACCTCTGGGTGAAATTGCAGTGCATACAGCCTGCGCAAGGGATCTCCCATAGCCGCCACCGGAGAGTGATCCGTATAGGCCAGCGTTTTAAAACCGGCTGGCCTCTCTTCGATCCGATCTCCATGGCTCATCCAGACCGTGGTGTGGTGTGGACCGGATTTGATATTCTGGAATAGATCTTTACCATTTTGAATGATCAAGTCCGCTTTGCCATACTCCCTTTTCTGGGCCTTGGCCACAACACCCCCCAAAAGATGAGTCATGAGCTGCATCCCGTAACAAATCCCCAGAATCGGGATGTTCAGCTCGAATAATTGAGGTTGGATAGTAGGGGCTCTGCGGTCATAAACACTGGCAGGCCCACCCGACAGGATAATGCCGGAGGGGTGATGTTGTTTAATAATGGAAAGAGGGGTATTATAGGGAAGAATTTCGGAATAGACCTTGCTCTCGCGAACACGCCTTGCAATTAATTGGGTGTATTGAGAACCAAAGTCCAGGATCAGAATCTTCTCTGCTCGCACATCCATTAAGCATAGATCACTTTCTTTATATTTCCCACTCGCGCCAATAGTTGGGGGCTTCTTTGGTGATTATCACATCATGAACATGGCTTTCCCTCATGCCTGCATAGCTCAACTTCATGAAGCGGGCATTCTTTTGGAGTTCCGCTATAGTCTGACAACCGCAGTAGCCCATTCCTGCCCTCAATCCACCCACCCATTGATACACCACATCCGTCAGCCTGCCCTTGTAAGGCACACGCCCCTCGATTCCCTCTGGGACCAACTTGGGTTCTGCCTTCCGGTCTTGGAAATATCGATCCGATCCCCCCCTCTCCATAGCCCCCAAGGAGCCCATTCCCCGATAGACCTTGTAGCTTCTTCCCTGGTAGAGAACCAACTCCCCGGGACTCTCCTCGGTACCGGCAAAGAGGTTTCCGATCATCACGGAACTGGCCCCTGCGGCAAGGGCTTTGGTAATGTCTCCTGAAAATTTAATTCCGCCATCCGCAATGATGGGGATCTTGGACTTCTCGGCCACCTCGGCACATTTTGAGATGGCCGTGAGCTGGGGAGTGCCGACGCCGGTTACAATCCGGGTGGTGCAAATAGAGCCGGGACCAATTCCTACTTTTAGGGCATCCACCCCCGCCTTGATGAGATCAGCGGCAGCCTCCGCAGTGGCAATATTTCCCCCTACAATATCGACTTCTGGATATCTGGTTTTGAGAGCCTTGACCACCTGCAAGACAGAGATGGAGTGGCCATGTGCCGTATCCACTACCAACACGTCTACTCCAATCTCCACCAGGACATCTGCCCTTTTCTCCCAATCATCCCCCACCCCGATCGCTGCACCTACCAGGAGCCTTCCTCTGGAATCTTTGCTGGCATTGGGGTACTTGATCTTGTTCTGAATGTCTTTAAAAGTGATTAAACCTTTAAGTTCAAATTTGTCATTAACGACAGGAAGTTTCTCAATACGGTTCTTCTGAAGGATTTCCCTGGCCTTTTCCAGTGTTGTCCCTGTTGGGGCCGTGATCAGGTTCTCTTTGGTCATCACCTCCGAGACCTTAAACCCCAGTCTAGTCTCAAACCTTAGATCACGGATGGTGAGGATTCCCACCAGTTTTCCATTTTTGGTTACCGGAATACCCGAGATTTTGTGCCTGGACATAAGATCCAAAGCCTCATGGATCCGTTGATCCGGAGAAATCGTAATGGGATCAATAATAACCCCGCTCTCGGACTTTTTGACCTTATCCACCTCCATCACCTGTTGCTCAATAGACAGGGCACGGTGAATAATGCCAATCCCTCCCTCTTGTGCAAGGGCAATGGCCAGCCTGGATTCTGTGACCGTATCCATGGCTGCGCTGACAATGGGAATATTGATGGTCAGTCGACGCGTCAGACGGGTTTGGGTTTGGGCTTCCCTTGGAAGGACAGAAGATTTGGCAGGAACTAATACTACATCATCAAAGGTAAGACCTTCTTCAATATTTTTCTGTAGCATCTGCCTGGTCCTGTTTATCTTTAAATTCTACATTTTTATCATATTTTTACATTTCGGTCAACTCGCTATGCCCGGCCAGGTCTACACCTCACCAGGGAAGCTCCACAAACCGAATAAAGGCAGTTTGTTTGGGAGGCATGTCTTCAGAACCCCCTAACCAGGGAGTCGGCGGAAATACCATTTTATCTTTGTTCCATTCAGACCAAAGGCCGTCCAGACCCAGTACCTCTCTTGGTGTTTCTGCTTGGGCTGAGAGTGTGTGGGGCTGCTGATCGGCTTGAGCAATCCGTTGCGAATAGGTCAAGTGAATAAGCCATCCCACCACCCCCACAGCCACTCCCCCGCCTACGGATACACTGATCACCACCGTGGTGTTTGAGGCCTGGGCCGTGCGTCCCGGGACGAATAACAAAACTATGGTTACGATAACCACAATAGCTGTGCCCATTATTCTGTGCCGCATAGTCATAATTTTACACTTTTTACCTGCAAATGTACACAAATAAGGCAGGCTGAGCCCAAGTCAACTATCTGGTGGCGGGGCGATTCTGGGGATCCAGGATATCCCGCAGCCCATCTCCGAAGAAATTAAAGGCCAGAATGGCAATAAAAATAAATAAGCCAGGGAATATGATCAAGTGTGGATAAAACTTCATGGCGGCCCATCCTTCATTAGCCAAGGTCCCCCAACTGGCAAGAGGCGGAGAGATTCCCAATCCCACAAAGCTCAAGGTGGATTCTGCCAAGATCGCTGCCGGAATGCGAAAGGTTAGAATGACAATGAGGGGGCCAAAGGTATTGGGCAGAATGTGCCTGAACAGTATCCTCAGATGACCGGCACCCAGGGCCCTAGCGGCCTCTACATAACTTTGTTCACGGTATTTAAGAACTTCACCCCTGATGATCCTGGCCACCGTTACCCAACTGACCAGAGTCAGGGCCAAAAAGATTCCTCCCAACCCCCTTCCCACGATAACCATGATCAAAATGATCAGGAGAAGATCAGGAAGGGCATACACGATGTCCACCCCTCGCATCATCCAGTTATCCGTCCGGCCCCCCAGATAACCTGAGATGGCTCCATATAATGTTCCCAACACCAAAGCCGCCAGGGCTGTGAGAATACCGATGGACATGGAAATTCTCGTTCCATAAAGAAGCCTGGAAAAGAGATCTCTTCCTAGCCGATCGGTGCCCATCCAGTATTGACTGTTGGGAGACTGAAGCAGAGCCGTGTTATCTTGGGCATCATAAGGATATGGCGCAAGCCATGGGGCAAGAATAGCTACAATACTGATGACCAAAATCAATACCCCGCTGCCTAGCATCAAGGAATCAGGGCTGCGGCTTCCCCACATCTGCCATTCTAAAGCTTTTTGTTCCATCAATACAAACTCCCTTTCATTCTACCCTGACCCGCGGATCCAGATAGGCATAAGTGATGTCCACTAGAAGGTTAGCTAGTAAAATAATCACAGCATAGACCAGTGTCACACCCATGATGAGAGGATAGTCACGATTCGTTACGGCCGTAATAAAAAATTTCCCCATGCCAGGAATCGCAAAGATATACTCCACAATAAAGGATCCTGTCACCAAGGTGGCCGTGAGAGGGCCCAAAAAGGTCACCGCTGGCGTCACAGAATTTTTCAGCACATGTTTTAACAAGATGACCCCTTCGCCCAAGCCCTTAGCCCGGGCAGTTCTAACGAAATCCTGGTGAAGGGTTTCCAGGATGCTGGAGCGCAGCAGTCTCGCAATAAAGGCGGCAGGACCCAGGCCCAGGGTCAGCGCAGGCAAGATGGCATGACGCCATCCTTCCCACAGAGCGGGAGGAAAGAATTTATAGAGATGGGATAAGAATAAGATGAGTAATGCCCCGACCACAAAGTTTGGAATAGAAATCCCAGCAGTGGCCATAAACATCCCTGATCGGTCTATCCAAGAGTAAGGCTTAACCACCGCCAGGATTCCAAGCAGGAAGCCAGCCATAACGGCCACCCCAAGAGCTAGGCCTCCCAGTTGAAGAGAGACTGGCAATGAATCCTTGATAATATCGTTCACATCCCGCCCCAGATATTTATAAGAAGGCCCCAGATCACCTTCAAATAACGATTGAAGATATATCAGGTACTGTTGCCATACCGGTCTGTCCAGATGGTACTTCGCCTCAACATTGGCCTTAATCTCAGGAGGAAGAGGCTTATCCTTATCAAAGGGTCCTCCCGGTACCACCTGCATCAAGATAAAAGTCAGGGTAGCCACCACCCACAGGACCGGAATGGCCCATAAAAATCTTCTGAGAACAAATCGAATCATTGAAGAACTCCCGATTGTTCAGCGTACCAAATGGACATCTTTGAGAGATAAAATTTCCATGGCGTTAAGTTGGAGTCCTTTTACATAAGGCTTGATCAGGATGTTCTGTGCGACTACAAAGAGTGGCATAATGCTCACATCCTGTTCGGTCAGAATCCGCTGGGCCTCATCATACATCTGTTGCCTCCGTTTTGGATCCGGCTCGCTAGCAGCTTTGGCGATCAGCTCATCATAACGTGAATTACCCCAATGGGTGTTATTATTTCCACTTTGGGTGGTGAACAGGCCCATAAAATTATCTGGATCAGGATAGTCCGCTCCCCATCCCAGTCGGAAGATCATAGGAGTATCCGTCTTCAGCCGTTTGAGAAATACCTTCCATTCCTGATTCTCAAGATTCACCTGGACATTGAGATTTTGTTGCCACTGGGCCTGAAGGTTTTCAGCAATTAGATTATTGATCGGATTGGTATCATACACCGCCGTCACCGGAGGAAAACTCCTCCCACCAGGGTAACCCGCCTCTGCTAATAAACGTCTTGCCCTTTGGGGATCAAATTTTAGGCCGATTTCTGGATTATGGCCAAACATTCCTGGAGGAATCCAGGAGGTGGTGGGAATCTCTCCTCCTTTAAGAACCCTGGGCAGTTGCTCCCGATCCACGGCCATTGAAAATGCCTGTCTGACCTTGACGTTGTTAAATGGAACCTTTTTCACATTAAACCCATAATAATAGCCCCGTAGAACTGGGATGCGGCGGTACTCTGGGCTGTGCTGGTAAAAAGGGATGGCCTCAGGTGGAAGACGGACATCTATATCTAAATCTCCTGTCTCATATAGGGTGAGTGCCGTATTGAGTTCATTAACCACAAACATCAAAACACGATCCAGCCGGGGACTGCCCTCAAAATAATCCCCATAAGGTTCCAAGACCACCTTGTATTCATGTTTCCATTCTTTTAGCTTAAAAGGCCCATTCGTCACCAGGTGAGCAGGATCAGTCCATCGATCTCCGTAGCGCTCGATCAGATCTCTCCGCTGTGGAAAGGTCACCATAAAGGTGGTGATACTAGGGAAATAGATAATAGGCTTTTTAAGGTGTACCTCAAGTGTCCATGGATCCAGAGCCTTTACCCCAACCTGGGAGACGTTCTTCAACTGTCCTGTATTGTATTCGTAGGCATTGACAATGTCATAGAGAAAATAGGCATACTCCGCTGCCGTTTTGGGATCCAGCAGTCGTTTCCAAGAGTATTCAAAATCCTCTGCAGTGACTGGGCGCCCGTCTGTCCATCGGACATCTTTCCGAAGGTGAAAACGATAAGTCTTGCCATGATCTGAAACTTCAATTTTTTTGGCAATCGCGGGTTGTGGCTGGAGATTTTGATCATAGCGGGTTAAACCTTCCATCATGTTCTCGATAACCGTGATGGAAACACTGTCCGTGGCCAAAGACCAGTCCAAGGTAGGAGGTTCGCTCCCCAGGTTCATTCGAAATTCATTCCCCTCACGGGAAGATACACCGGAGCTTTCTAGGAATAAGGAGCCAAAGACAATAATCAAAATGGCCCCAATGGCAATTATGATAATGGCCACAATCCTGTGCATGGCTTTTTAGACCTAATTCTCACGGCGTATTATAGCTCAATGAAACTTCATGTTCATCTTCTCTTGAAATCACTATCCGGATTCGGGTAGTATACGCTCTATGTCTTTAAAGCGAAAGGTCTTTCTCACCCGCCTCTTGCCAGGTCCGGCGATGGAGGAACTGAAGACACTCTTTGATTTGAGCTATAATCCCAAAGACCGTCAGTTAAACCGCCAAGATATCATCAAGGGGGTGCGGGGCAAAGACGGCCTGATTTCAATGCTGTCAGACCCCATTGACAAAACGGTCATCAACAGCTGTCCGTCTCTTAAGATCATCGCCAATTATGCCGTGGGTTACAACAACATCGACCTTGGAGCCGCCACGGCCAGAAAGGTTTTTGTCACCAACACGCCGGGGGTACTCAGTGAGAGTACGGCCGATCTGGTTTGGGCATTGATCTTGGCGGTGGGACGCCGCTTGATTGAGGGAGATCGTCTGGTACGTTCTGGCCGGTGGAATGGGTGGGCGCCTACCCAGCTTTTGGGTAGTGATATTTACGGTAAGACCTTAGGAATTGTGGGTATGGGCCGTATTGGAAAGGCTGTAGCAAAACGGGCCAGGGGATTCTCCATGCAGGTCCTTTATTATAACCGTACACGGTTGGATCCTATCATAGAAAGAGAGTTGGATGCCCATTCTGTGTCCTTTGAGTACCTCCTGGCCAACTCGGATTTCCTCACCCTTCATGTCCCCCTCAATACCCAGACTCGCCACTTGATTGGTAAACAAGAACTCCTCCGCATGAAACCAAACTCTTACTTGATCAACACCTCCAGGGGTCCAGTCGTGAATGAGATGACCCTGATCGAGGTATTACAAAAGGGCCGTCTTGCAGGTGCGGGTCTGGATGTTTTTGAACATGAACCCCGCATCACGACAAAACTCCTGCGCTTAAAAAACGTGGTGGTCTTGCCCCATATCGGGACCGCCTCTGTCGAGACCCGCATCCGCATGGGTCTGATCGTGGCTGAAAATCTCAAGGCCGTCTTCGAGGGCAGGGTTCCCCCTCATCAGGTTAATGCTTTTAAAACCTGAACCCAAATCCATCTGCCTCGGAAAGCAAACCCTTTAAAATCTGTTATACTTAAATACGCATCACGACGACATTTTTGGTCAGCTGCAGGCAGCTGTAAAAGCTGTATGGATCATCAGTCACCTGTTATTAACGGTTATTCCATGATTCAAGACATCCGCTTACACGGTCATGTGACCGACACCATTGAATATTTTGCAACAGTAGCGGGACAAAATATCAGTCACCGCTTTTTTTATGAAACAGACTCTCCCAATGAGGATGTCATCATCCGTTTCTTTGCACCTGGGAGTGAATTTATCATCGGGAAAGAAGCCATTATGTATAAAGGCAACGGGGGAAGTTTCTGTGAGTATATGTTTGGCATCAATCAACCTCTTAAAGACATGATTAAAAAAGAGGTAGTCAACCGCTTAGTCATGTATGGGGCTATCTATGAACCTAACCTAGAGCATATTTATTTCACAAATCAGACGGCAGGTTCAGAGACCTATGAAGAAGTCTTCTTACATGGCAGCGCGCTCACCAACTATTATTTCTTCATCCATGACCCTGCAGGACGCGAAGTCAAAAAACAGCAGGAGCTCTTTTTAAAGTCGACAGGGAAAAAGCTCAAGCATTCCCGGGCCGTGGCTGAGGAAAATGATCTACAAGTCCTTCATGAGATCTTTGAATCCCTGAAAATGCCGGACTGCATTATCTTCCTTTTCAAGCTTATTAATAAAGCCAATAAGCATTACTATGCGACCTATAAACAGTTTTATTACGACAGCAAGGGAATCAATCCAAAAGAATATATTACTTTGGAGAAGCTGGCTAAGAGCTTTCAGATTAGCAAATACCAGCAGGAACGAATTAAAATTGATGTGGTCTATAAACACCCAGATAACAAGCGCCTTATCGATGAATACAAGGACATCTTGGTAGAACTCTCAAAGAACTCTCTCATGACCTCCAGTGATGTTGCCAGGCTCAACCGCCTCAGAACCCTCAGTGTCCGTCAGAATATCCCTATGGAGATCTTTTTGACTCTGGACGAGCTCTTTCTGAAAGGAAAAAAGATTGAACCATTGGATGAACCTAAATACCTTGCTACGACTCGTGAAATTCTTGAGGGTCTCTTTCTGAAAAGCCACAGCACAGACATCGTGATCTCGAAAGAGGACTTGATCATGCTGCTGCGGGCTAAGCTGGAGGCCTTGGAAAAGCGTGATTTTGGCTTTGAAGGTCTGCTGCTGGAGGTAGGCAAGACTTGTGACGAGCATTCAAAAGTTAAAAAGGACGCCAAGATCCTTGAGCAGTTCGGTTATATTATTACCTTCTTCGACCGTTGTGACACGACCTACACGACACTCAATCAGATTGTTTTCATGGACAATATCGAGATCAGTGAAAAGATGCTCAGAACGATCTATAACAACAAGAAAATCTTTGATAGTCTCTCCACCAAACTCTTTAAAGAGATCTTTGTGGACAAGGTCCTGAAAGATCGATATTTGACAGAATTCGGTCGGAGAAAGATCTATGCCCTTTTCCATGGCCTCAAGGAGATTGAGGATGGCAATCTTTCACTCACGGATGTAGTGGAACAGATCACCAATATTAACCACGAGGTATTGCTCTACTTTGCTATCCGTCAATCTATAAAGAGAAAGATGCAACAATCCAAGGTTAACCTCAACGATCCAGTGCAACGAGAAAATCTAAGAAAGGAATTGACTCAGGAGATGATCACCAAGAGGTTAATTGTCAAAGAAATCCCTGAACAGGTCCTCCAAAAGGTCATCCGGGACCTTTATCAAGAAAGCGTTTATCTTCACGAAATTCTTCCAAAGATGTTGGCAGATTCAGCTAGTCCCCTTAGAGAAAAGTTTCTCAAAGAAAGTGGTCTGGACCGATATTATGTAGAAGAACTTGAAAAAGACCACTTTGATCGTAATCGTCTGGATGCCCTTAGTCTCCAGAAGATTCAAAAGAATGCCTAGAAGAAAGGATGCCATTTTGCAATGAACTGTGATATAATATTTTCGTTGTCTTGATGATATTTTTGGCGATTTAAAAAATAAATTATAAAGAAAGGAGATCAGACCAATGAGGTTGCAAGACACTATAAAATTCAAGGCCTCCGCTCTCATGGTTATGATCCTGTGCCTGTCTTTGAATGCCACTCCGTCCTGGTCTAAGGAATCCCCAAGTGTGGTTAAAATGCTGGAGGAGTTTGAAGCTGCACTGGTCGACCTGGCAGAGCGTGTAAAACCGGCCGTGGTGAACATTGCACCCATTACACCTAAGATAAGCGTCCCCACTCCACAGCGACCTGGTCAAAGACCTCCTGAAGCGCCCAGCTCCGGCTCCGGTGTAATCGTGGACAAGCAGGGATACATCGTGACCAATAATCATGTCGTGGGAGATGCCACAGAAGTGGAGGTCAAATTTTCAGATAAATCACACCTTCAGGGTAAAGTCGTAGGAAAAGATCCTGACACGGATTTGGCTATAGTCAAGGTCACACCCTCTAAAGACCTCCCCTTTGTCCCTCTGGGAGATTCCAGCAAGATGAAGGTCGGGCAGTGGGTTATGGCAGTTGGGAACCCATTTGGGCTCGATCGGACTGTTACTATCGGGGTCATCAGTGGTCTCGGGAGGGAAAATGTCAACCTATCCCGATACGAAGATTTTATACAGACAGATGCCTCGATCAATCCAGGTAATAGTGGTGGGCCCTTGTTCAATCTAAAGGGTGAGGTTATTGGCATCAATACCGCCATTATTAATTTCGCCCAGGGCATTGGCTTTGCCATCCCCGCTAGCATCGTACAACAGGTGATGCCTCAGCTCATCAATCATGGTAAGGTAACACGCGGCTGGCTAGGCGTGGGAATCCAGCAGCTCACGGTGGATCTTGCTGAAAAATTTAGTGTCGATGAAAATACAGGAGTCCTCGTCAATGAAGTTTTTGAGGGAGATCCGGCATCACGAGCAGGAATCCAACCCGGAGACATCATTATTAAAGTGGACGGGAAAACGGTGGAGACACCCAGCACTCTGGCCAAGATTATCGCCGGATTTAATCCCGGGCATAAGGCCAAGGTGGACATTTTGAGAGACGGCAAAAAACAGCAGTTGACTGTGGAATTAGGTGAAAAGAAAGAGGAGGCGACCCTTGCCTCCCTTCCCAAAGAGCCAGAAACATTTCTGGGGTTAAATGTTCAAACCCTAACGCCGGAGCTAGCTGAGCGTTTTCGTCTCAAAGAAGAGAAAGGTGTACTGATCACGAAGGTCGAACCTGATAGTCCTGCCGAACAGGATCTGCGCGAGGGAGACCTCATTAAGGAAATTGACCATGAGCCCATCAATACTGTAGAGGAATTTAACCGGATTGCAGTTAAGCTCAAGGATAGTGACAATATCCTGATCCGCGTAGTAAGGGAAGGCCGAGCCTTCTACGTTGTTTTAAAACCGAAGGGTTAGTCAGTGAATGGGCCGCGAGCCCTAGGTTGTGAGCCTTCAGCTCACAACCTAGGCTCACTGCTAATTGAGAAGAACTCGGAGCATTTTAAGCCGAGAAGGATGTTTCAGTTTCTTAAGTGCCTTAGCCTCAATCTGGCGGATCCGTTCCCGTGTAACCGAAAGATGATGTCCGACTTCCTCCAGGGTGTGTTCACGATTTACCCCAATACCAAACCTCATGCGAATCACCTCTTCCTCTCGGGGAGTCAGAGTATGTAAAAGTTTGGTAATGGATTCCTTTACCTCCAGATTTTCAACCCTGTCAAAGGGCGAAACCACTGTCTTATCCTCGAGGAAATCTTCAAGCTTACTATCTTCATCCCCGATAGGCGACTGAAGGGCAATAGGTTCCTGAACGAGCCGCAGGATCTCGTCCACTTTTTTTGTCCTGACCTTAGCCCGGCGGGCAATCTCTGCAGGCCGTGGTTCCCGACCCAATTCTTGGGTTAGACGATTGACCACCTTATAGATCTTCTGGGAAGCCTCGGTCATGTGAACTGGGATCCGGATCGTCTTGGCCTGATCGGCAATAGCTCTGGTAATCCCCTGCCGTATCCACCATGTGGCATAGGTGCTAAATTTAAAGCCCTTCCGATATTTAAAACGGTCTACTGCCTTCATCAGGCCGATGTTACCTTCCTGGATCAAATCCAAGAGAGGCAGGCCACGGTTGATGTATTTTTTTGCAATACTCACCACCAGCTTAAGATTAGAGACAACCAGCGTCCCTTTTGCTTCTTGGATAATCCTCTCGGTCTCTACAATACGGCGATAGACTTCCTTCCATTGAGAGGGCTTAAGAATAGCCTCCATTGCTTTGGTGGAATGTTTAGCAGAAGCACATTTTTCTTTAATAATCTTCACCGCATTGTCAATGAGATAGACAGGGATTTTTTTCCTTCGCAGGGCCCGACGGGTCATTTCATCCATCTCGCTGCCATTAAGTGCCAGGACTCGGCCTAACCTTGTGCGTCCCATCGGCTTTTTAAGAATAATATCCCGAATCATACGATGGCCTAATTCGAGCTTCTTGGCCAAGTCGCATTCTTCTTTGCGAGTTAGAAGACCCTTCTGGCCCATAGACTTAAAGTAAGTCCAAATAAGGTTGTCAAACTCGGTGTTCTGAACTTCAGGCTCTTCTTGTACTTCTTCAGCCTCTGGCTGAGCCACATCGGGTGAACCT
>Ga0187892_10000746_pt1 | contig 81643 bp, 78 predicted proteins | sample MA1701073metaG_FD_139345 | JGI IMG/M metagenome (GOLD analysis project Ga0187892, IMG submission 139345) | Bio-ooze microbial communities from a basaltic lava cave in the Kipuka Kanohina Cave System on the Island of Hawaii, USA - MA170107-3 metaG ... | reverse complement strand
GTGCTCGGGAGCGCTGCGGATGGCAAGGTTTCCTTGATTTGCCACGTCACGCCCGATCTCGTCTCGCAAGGCAAGCACGCCGGCAAGATCGTCGGCGAGCTGGCGAAGATTTGCGGCGGCGGCGGCGGCGGCAGGCCCGACCTCGCGCAGGCGGGCGGGAAAGACCCGTCGAAGCTGGGCCAGGCGTTGGCGGCGGTTTCGAGGCTCGCGGGGTAGGTCGGCCATTCCTGACCGACCTACTTTGCGTGGTTGCTCTCATTCGTCCATGATGTTATGGTCGGGGCACCATGAAAATGATCCCCTCACTAGTTGTCGCACTATTTGCTGCCGGTTCACTCGTCGCCTTTGCTGCCGACGCCGAGAAAAAGGACGAGGTCGAGATCAAAGGCAAGATCGGCTGCGGTCATTGCTCGTACCACGAGGCCAAGGAATGTGCCGTCGGTTTCAAGACTGCGGAGGGCAAGGTCTATTTGCTTGAAAAGGCCGACAAGAAGTTAATGGACGCGCGCATGAAAGGCGGCGAATACAAAGTCACCGGCAAGGTCACCGAGAAGGAAGGCAAACTCTACGTCGCAGCGTCGAAGATCGAGGAAGTGAAGTAGAGACAACTATCCCTGCGGGACCGGCGTCTCGCCTGTCCATCCTCACTGGCCGGGACAGGCAATCGGCCCGCCCTACTGGCCCGTGCGCTGGCGGTAGCGTTTCGACTGGTTGGGATCGACGCGACGCATCCGCTTGAGCAGGTCTTTGGTGTCGGGCGCCTCGACGTCGGGACGTTTCGGGCCGCCGCCGTCACCTTCCTTGCGCTCCCAGGGCGCGGGCTGCGTCGGTTTCTGCAACCGGTCGGGATACTCCGTTGGGTTCATGTCGCTGTCTCCTGAGGTTTTTCCTCGGGTTTGTTGATTCCAAGTTTGACCAGAACTTCCTCCGCGCTGCGCGCGGTGTCCACGGCCCTATTATACTTCTCGACACTGGCATCGTCAAAAAGATCGCGCAGACTTACGGCACTTTCTTTTGGCGAGTCACCGTTGCCGCCGGTCTCGAACACCACCTCGTCCCACTGGACGGACCCGATCTCGCTCGCGAAACGATCCACGCAACGTCCGCGAAAGTACGCGCGCGTGTTCAGCGGCGGATAAAAGATGGCGCGCCCGATCTCGTAGTCGGTGACGACGCGGCGGACTTTCGAGGAGCGGACCAACTCGTAGTACAGGCCTTCGCTGCGGTCCACGTTGTGGTATTCCAGGTCGAGCGACTGGAGCCAGGGATCGTCCCAGGAGATTCTCTCGGACTCGACGAACACTTCGAGGAGCCATTTCTTCGCCACCCAATCGAGCCGGTCCGCGCACTGCATCGGGTCTTTTTCCAGGTCGTTGAGGATTTGTTCCCATTGCGCGATCAACCAATCGGTTTCCGGGTCGCGGCCCATGCATTCCTTCTTGGCCCGGGCGAGGTAGGCGCGCTGGATGTCGAGCGCGGAAGCTTTTCGACCGCCCTTGAGTTCGACGGTCCATTGGTAGGTCGGATCGTGGGAGATGGACCGAATTGCCGCGACGGGATCGGCAAGTTGGAACTCGCGCGGGAAACTGTCGTGCTCGATCAAGGTGATCGCCAGCGCGGTGGCGCCGACCTTCAGGGCGGTGGCGAATTCGTTCATATTGGCGTCGCCGACGATGACGTGGAGGCGCCGCCATTTTTTCGGGTCGGCGTGCGGTTCGTCGCGGGTATTGATGATCGGACGGCGGCTCATGGTGTCGATGCTGACGAGCACCGGAAAGAAATCGCTGCGCTGGGCGATTTGATAGAGGCCGGGCTGGAACGTTTCGCCTTCGATCCCGATCTTGCCGGCCCCCGCGTAGATTTGCCGCGTGACGAGGAACGGCATCAGCCCCTCGACGATCCGCTCGAAGGGGACGCTGCGTTTCATCAGGTAATTGTCGTGGCACCCGTAGCTGTGGCCGGCAAAATCGGTGTTGTTCTTGTAGAGTTTGACGCGGCCGGCAGCCAGCTCGCGGTTGCGGCGGCGGGCGCACTCTTCGAGGATGCGTTCGCCGGCTTTGTCTTGCGCGACGAGATCGACAAGGCGAAGGCACTCGGGCGTCGAGTACTCGGGATGAGCATGGTCGTTGTAGAAGCGGGCGCCATTGGAGAGCACCAGATCGCTCTTGATTTCTTGAAACGTAAGATGCCGGTTGCGGTCCTGCTCGAAGTAGTCTGGTTCATCGGCGCCATCGAGCAACTCCTGCGCGCGAAAGCCGCGCGCGTCCTGGTGGGGGTCTTCGAGTTCGTAGTCCCACTTGATCGCCGCGTCGGGAGTGTGGTTGCCATCGGGGTCGGTGTAGCTGCGGACGATGGCGATGGATTCGGCGACGACGTCCACGTCTTCGACGCCGTCGATCGTGATGCCGTACTCGGTCTCTATGCCAAACACGCGTTGCATGGGAACGGCTGGGCTTTCGTGCCGCCCAGCTTGGCAAACGGGAGAAATGAGGTCAAACGCAAACCCCGTTCCCCAACACCTAAATCACCGTGCTGACGCCTTTGCTGCGCTCGGCTTTTTGCGGACGGATCGGCGAAACTTTGACGACATTTTCCGGGTCGTAATCGATCAGCTTCAGCCAGTCCTCGGTCACATCGGAAGGCGGGAAGATGTCGTTTTCGAGGAATTCGGTCTGCAGCGCTTCGAGCAGGTCCGATTCGGTGATGCCTTCATCCTTGCCGGAGCCGATGCTGCGTTTGATGGCCATTTCCTTCACGCGCTCGACCACGGAGTGGATGATCGCGCCGCTGCACAGGTCGCCGCGATAGAGAATGTCCTTCTTGCCGCTGCGCAGTTGCACGTCGAGGAAACGATTGCCATCGCTCTTGGCAAACAAGGCATCCGTCACGCGATCGAGCAGATAATCGAGCGCGGCCTCGTCGTCGCCGCCGTGCTTCTTGAGCAACGCCGGGTCGATCGGCAGATCTTCGCCGAGGTAGATCTTGAAAATCTGGCGCGAGTCTGTCCGGTCGGGCCGATGCACCTTGATCTTGCGATCGATGCGGCCGGGACGGAGGATTGCCGGGTCGATCAGGTCGGCGCGGTTCGAGGCGAGAATGATCACCATCTCGCTCAACGAATCGATGCCGTCCATCTCGGTGCAAAACATCGGCACCAGTGTGCTGAGAATGTTGCTGTACCGGCTGGCGCGACGCGTCCCGAGAATGCTCTCCGCCTCGTCGATAAACAGGAACGGCAGGTAACCTTCCTTCCGTTTCTGGCGCGCCTGTTGGAAAATCTCCCGCACCATCCGCTCGGACTCGCCGACCCACATGTTGAGGATCTCGGGTCCTTTGATGTGCATGAAATACTCGCGCATGCTCTCGCCGGACTTTTCCTTGAGCTGCCGGGTGAGGTTGAATGCGGTCGCTTTGCCGATCAGCGTCTTGCCGCAGCCCGGCGGGCCGTGCAGCAGGAAGCCCTTCGGCTGCGTGTAATGGAACCGCGCGAACAAATCGGGATGCAGCAGCGGCAATTCGATGGCGTCCTTGATCGCCTGGAGCGCCTTCGCTTGTCCACCGATGCGCTCCCAGGGGAGTTCGGGGACGTTGTCGAGGTAGTGGTCTTCCGCCTTGTGATGGGAAAGCTGTTCGATGGCCACGCGATAGCCGGTGTCCACGCGGATTTCGTCGCCGGGCTTCAGTGTGGACTCGACCAGCTCCGCGCTTCGTTGCAACACGTAGCTTTGGAGACCGTGGTCCTGCCCGATGCGAAGACGTCCATCGCTCAAGATGTCGGCGATCTTGCCGACCGGGCCGTTGCGGTCATAGCCAAGATCACCGATCACCACGTAGGCCTCGTTGAGCAACACGCGTGTGCCCACCTTGAGCGTCGCCGTGTCGATGCGCGGATCGATGTTGCAATAATAATCCTGGCCTCCGACGCAAATCTGGGCGGTTTCCTTCTTGGGGCTGCCGAGGAAGATACCGACGCGGTTGGCCGGTGCAGTGACCTTCTTGATGACCTCGTCCATCTTCTCGATGGCCTGGCGCGCTTCCTGGATGGTGATCTCGTCCTCCTGGACTCTCTGGCGCAGCCGGAAAAGGTGATAGCGAGCCGGGTTTCCTTCGGGGGTCATCGCGATCAGGCGATCGATGAGATCGAGCGGGCCGGCCTCCTCGTTGTCCCAATGGGACGAGTGCAGCAGCGGCTGTTGGGTCTCACCGCGATCTTTGAACGTGTCGTCGCTCATAACGTGTCCCGCGTTAGCGTCCTGCGGCCTGAGTATAGCCTTAGCCGTGCCATGTTGCAACTTTGGCCGAATCTCGTCATCTTCGGACATTCTGACGCCCGGCAATGTTCAAAATTCGAACACCCTGCGTGCAACTGAACACTTATTGCCCTGGACGGAAGGACCGCAGCCGTTCGATCACGCGTGCGAGCGCTGCCGTTGTTTCGGGGATGTCGGCCTCGGTATTCTCGTGGCCGAATGAGAAACGAACCGCAGCCTCCGCCAGTTCCGCCGAGCGGCCCATGGCGAGCAGAACGTGGGAAACTTCGAGCGATCCGACCGCGCAAGCCGAGCCGCTGGAAACGGCGACGCCCTCCAGGTCGAGGCCGAACAAGAGACCCTCGCCTTCGCAATTCTCGCAGCAAATGTGGAGGGTGTTGGGCACTCGTTTCTGCGGGTGACCGTTGCGATACACGCCGGTAATCCGCGTGGAAATCTCGCCCCACAGCCTCTCGGTGAGTTGGAACAGCCGATGTGCCTCCCCAGCCATCTTGCCAACCGCCAGCTCGGCTCCCTCCGCCATGCCGACGATGCCGGCGACATTCTCGGTGCCCCCACGGCGCTCGTTTTCCTGGGAGCCTCCGTGTTCCGTCGGATCCAACCGGGTCCCGCTGCGCACGTAAAGCAGGCCGGCCCCCTTCGGACCGTAAAACTTGTGCGCGGAAATGCTCAGCAGGTCGGCGTTCCAATCGCCCGGCAAAGTGGGGATCTTCCCGAAAGTCTGGACGGCGTCGGTGTGGAGCGGCACACCGCGCTCGCGGCACAATTTCCCGATCTCGGCGAGGGGTTGGACTGTGCCGGTCTCATTGTTGGCCGCCATAACCGATACGAGGACGGTGTCCGGTCGAATCGCTTCCCGCACTGCCGCAGGGTCGATCAAACAATCGGTATCGACCGGCACGTAGGTCACCTCGAACCCGTGGCGCCTTTGCAAGTACTGGCACGTGTGAAGGACGGCGTGGTGTTCGATCGCCGACGTGACGATGTGTTTACCCCGGCTCTGCGAGTAGAACGAACCGCCTTTGATGGCCAGATTGTTCGATTCGGTCCCGCCGCTGGTGAAGATGATCTCGCTTGGCTTGGCGCCGAGCAGGACGGCGAGCCGCTCCCGGGCATCGTCCACGGCCGCGCGAGCTTCCCGGCCCCAATAGTGGATGCTCGAAGCGTTCCCATACGAGTCGCGCAGAAACGGCAGCATCGCGTCGAGCACCTCGGGATGGAGAGGCGTCGTGGCGTTGTGATCGAGATAAATCCGCCGCATTCGCTCGACGGGACGGTGGGATGCCGTCCTAGTTTTTCCGGTGACCGAGCATCCGCCTTTTCATCCGCTCGTCCGTGGGCCGAATTTTGGTTTGCCCTCCCTCGAAATACACGACCGTGTTCGAGGGGACCGAGTCCAGGAGCCAGACATTGCCGCCGATCACGGAGCCTCGACCGATGGTCACATCGCCGAGGATGGTCGCACCGGCGTAAATCGTGACCTCATCTTCGATGTTCGGGTGGCGTTTGATCCCCTTCACGACGCGGCCTTTTTCGTCCTTCTTGAAGCTCTTCGCGCCGAGGGTGACGCCCTGATAGATTTTCACGTGTTGCCCGATGACGCTGGTTTCGCCAATCACGACCCCGGTGCCGTGATCGATGAAGAACCACGGTCCAATCTTCGCCCCCGGGTGGATGTCGATCCCCGTCCGGCTGTGCGCGTACTCGGTCATGATCCGTGGGATCAATGCGATGTGTTTCTTGTACAAAATGTGAGCGAGCCGCTGGACGGCGATGGCCATGATGCCCGGGTAGGCCACGATGATTTCTTCGTGGCTGATGGCCGCCGGGTCGCCTTCGTAAGCGGCGACCACGTCCGTCTGCAAGATTCCGCGCACCTTGGGGATTTCGGAAAGAAAACCACGTGTCGTCCGTGCGGACTCGAAATCGAGGCGGCGGGAGTCGCATTCTGGGCAAGGGCGATATTCGAGGCTCTTGTGAATTTCGTTCTGCAAACGTCGTGAAACCGAGGCAACCAGTTCCTGCGTGTAGTCCACGATTTCGTTCGAATGAATGGGATTTTCGTCGTAAAACCCGGGGAAAACGAGCTTCAGCAGGTCCTCGGTGATGCTGATGATTGCGTCACGGGATGGAAGGTTGACCCCGTCGATGTGGTTGATCCCACCGAACCGCTTGTACGACTCGACCACCCCGGTGCCGACGTCTTTCCCGTTCTGCCTCATGATCGGCTAATATGCGGCAAAGGACCGGAATGTCCAAGCGCAAATCCCGCTTGGTCTCGACGAGCAGCAGGCCGGACATTTTTGGACGCGGGTTCACAGAGATTCTCCAGTCGTGAGAAGAAATGCCTTTCGAGCAAGCGCAAGGAGCATCAAACCGGTCCGTGGCCCATGAGTTGCTAAAGTTCATCCTGCCATGAGAGCGGGTCGTTGGGGACGACACGCTCAAGTTCGGAAAACAAGGAGGATGGTCAACCAACATCAGCGGGCATCCAGTCCTGCCGTCTGCAAAGACAGGCCACGTTGGGAGACATCCAGCAAACAGATCGGGAGACAACAAGGAGACATGTGGAGTTGTATCGTATGCTGGCAAGCCCTTGGCGGGACTTGCGTTTATCTCCGGGCATGCCGTGTCTGGTTGACTCGTTGCACGACGCCGTTACATCCCACCCACGCATCGGCGTCACCGTCCCGCAACACGTTATCACCCCGTCACCAGACAATCGCGGCTGGCGGGCGTTCGTCCCAGGGTTCCGCGTCCCGTCGGTCGCGAGTGAAACGTGGATCCGCAACGAGTCTGTCGCATCACAGCACGGCATGCCCCTCCCCTTCTTTCGAGAGGTAATCCCATGAGAGTCATTGTCGGCACCGCAAACCTGAGCAAACGCCCGAATGCGATCGCCCTCCGCGGGACCGGCGCCAAACTGACCGAGGCGATGGTCCGGCGGGCCATGGAAGCGCACCAGGATCCAGCCCCTGTGGACCTGAGGCCGGCACTCCTTAACAAGCGACGGAAGCCGGAAAAAAACGCCAAAATCCGTCCACCCTTCGATCCCCGCAATGATCCGCTGGCCTGGGCAAAAGCCTCCGCCTTGATGCGGAACTGGACCTCCGCCCAATGAAGCCGTCATTTCAGCCTTCGATTGGCACAGATCCAGCGGCGTCTGAGCAAGAGATGAAGGATTCAAGCGCTCAATCCCAGGAAGCACGCCCTCATTCCATGAGTTGGCTCGCGAGTTCCGCCCAAGGCAAACGGAAGGTTTCCAAGCCGGTCGAGGAAGCAATCGAAGCGTCCATCGTCGTGCTGGCGGTGTTCGCCTGGATTGCCGCGATGACACTCCTGCCCTGAGCGCGTGCGGCTCAGCGTTCGCCCAAGCTGCAACAGCGTCCCCAAGTTTGCCGGCCTCACTGGTGTGACCATCGATTCGGTTCCGATCGGTCAGGTGCATCCTCAAAACACCGTTTGACAACTTTCGCTCCCAAGCTACAATCGCCGCGCTATGAAATGGATATCCCTCCCCATGGCGCTCGTTTGGATCGGCTCGACGGCGGCGGCATTCGCCCAGGCGCCACCGTCGAACCAACCTTCCCAGTCCCTCGCGTTCGGCGAGATGCTGAAGGCGGGCGGTGTCGTCCTATGGGTGCTTGCCGTGCTCTCGGTGGTCGCGTTGGCGCTGATCATCTATTACTTCATCAGCCTGCGCCACGACCGGATCATTAACACCGAGTTTTTCCGCAACGCGCGCGGGCTGGCCACCAAGCAGGATCTCGAGGGCCTCAGCGCGTTGTGTCTGCGGTTCGACGTGCCCCTTTCCCAAATCGTCCTGGCGGCGGTCGAAGCCGTGCGGCGAGGCGACGACAATTCGCTGGCGGTCCGCGAAGCGGTCGAGAGCGAAGGGGAACGCCAGGCCACGGCCATGTGGATCCGCATCAATATCCTCCTCGATATCGCCGTCGTCGCTCCCATGATCGGGCTGCTCGGCACGGTGATCGGCATGATCCAATCCTTCAGCTCGCTTGCGCTGGCGTTGGAATCGGCCAAGCAAATCGGACTGGCCATCGGCGTATCCAAGGCGCTGACGGCCACGGGCGCCGGCCTGGCCGTCGGGATTCCCGCAATGATTTTCTACGGCTATTTCCGCGGGCGCGTGCAGAAGCTCGTGCTCGACCTGGAAGCGTCTGCGAGCCAGATCGTGAACCAACTCACCGCCCGCCGCAAGGAACGGGTGTGACCGGGCGCATGACCTTCTCATGAACTTCCGCAAGCGCATCCGGCAAGAGAACGTGGGCTTCCAACTGGTGCCCATCATCGACGTGCTGTCGGTGCTGCTGATTTTCTTCGTCACGACGTATTCGTTCGCGCGGATGGAGATGGAAATGGACGTCACGGTGCCGACGGCCAAATCCTCTTCCGAGTCGCGGCGCACGCCGGGCGAGATCATCATCAACATCAAGCAGGACGGCCAGGTCGTGCTCCATCGCCGCGAGATCACCATCCCGGAGCTGCAAACCATCCTCATGAAGGTCGCGAAAAACTTCCCCGACCAACCAGTCATCCTCCGCGCGGACGAAACCACGCCCTACAAGGCGGTGATCGCCGTGCTCGATGCCTGCCGCCAGGCGGATGTGTGGAACGTTTCGTTCGCCACGCGGACGGAAGAAAAAACCGAGCAACCGTAGTCACCGCAGTTTGCCATGCTCAGATTTTCGTCTCTTGCGCAGTCGGCAATCTGCGCAGCGTATTCCAGGTCGCCGTCATCTCAGTCTAAACCAGGAGCCAAAACCATGTGTCCAACAAGATCGATCATCACCCTGATACCCTGCCTTTGTTTCTCGCTTGCCGTTTGCTCCGTGAACACGGTTCAAGCCCATCCGCCGTCTGCGCGGGCGAAAGTGCTGGAGGAATTCGGCAAAATCCCCCTCCACTTCGAGGCGAACCACGGTCAAGCCGGCTTCCAACACGCGTTCCTCGCCCGCGGCAGCGGCTATTGCCTGATGATCTCGCCGACCGAGGCGCGGTTCGTGTTTTCCCGGCAGACGGAGCCCTCCGCCCGCGATCTGCGTTCCGCGAAGCATGCCACGGGCGAACCCACGGACCGGCTTTCCGCCTCGGTCCGGCTGTTGCTGGAAGGCGCGAACCCCGACGCCTGCATCGAAGGACAGGGCATGCGGGCCAGCAAGGTCAACTACCTCATCGGCAACGACCGGCCATCGCATCGAACCGGCATCCCGACCTTTGAGAAAGTGCGGATCGAAGGCGTCTATCCCGGCGTCGATCTCGTCCACTACGGCAACCAACGCCGGCTGGAGTTCGATTTTCTCGTCGCGCCGGAAACCGACCCGAACGTCATCTGCTTCCGCATCGAAGGCGCGGAATCGGTCCGCCTCGACGACGACGGCGACCTCGTTCTTTCCGTCCGCGGCGGCGAAGTGGAGTTGCGCGAGCCGGTCGCCTATCAGGTCCGCGACGGCGTCCGCTCGCCCGTGTTCGCGCAGTACGCGCTGGAGAAGGGAAACCTCGTCCGCTTCGAGATTGGCGCCTACGATCCCGGGCGGGAGTTGGTGATCGACCCGATCTTCGAATACTCGACGTTCCTCGGCGCGGGCGGCATGGAACGGGGGCTGAGCATCGCGGTGGACGATACCGGCGTCTATGTCGTCGGGCGCACCGATTCGAACAACTTCCCGACCTCGGACGACGGCGCGGACCGCACGCATAACGGCGGCACCGACGCGTTCGTCACCAAGTTCAACCTCGCCGGCACGGACATCCTGTATTCGACGTTCCTCGGCGGCGGCGACGAGGACATCGCATTTGCCGTGGCGGTGGACGGGACGGGACACGCCTACGTCGGAGGCGGCACGCGGTCGGGGAGCTTCCCGACGACGCAGGACGCGTTCGACACGAACAAGAGCGGCGGCCAGGATGGGTTCGTGACGAAGTTGAATCCCGACGGCTCCGACCTGGTGTATTCGACGTTCCTCGGCGGCTCGGATGACGACGTGGTGTTCGGTCTCGTTCTCGACAATCAGGAGCGGGCGCTCGTCACCGGCCAGACCTTGTCCGGCAATTTTCCCACCACGCAGGACGGGTTCGATGAGTCGCACGGCGGGATGTCCGACGCGTTCCTCGCGCGAGTCAGCATGGACGGCAGCGAGCTGAACTACTCGACGTTCCTCGGCGCCGGCGACGAAGACGTGGGCACGGGCATCGCCATCGGGCCGAACCAGGAGGCGTACGTGTGCGGCTTTACCTCTTCGGGAAATTTCCCGACCACGCAGGGCGCGTTCAACCGGTCGCTCGATGGCGTGGCGGACGCATTCATTGCGCGGTTCCTGGAGGATGGGTCGGACCTGGTGTACGCGACGTTTCTCGGCGGCGACTTCGACGAGCGCGCCCTGGGGATAGCGGTCAACGCCGCCGGCGAAGCGTTCGTCACCGGCTACACCGATTCGTCCGACTTCCCCAACACCTCCCCCGCCATCGACCGGAGCTACAGCAAATTCCTCGACGCCTTTCTCTCGCGCTTGAGCGCGGACGGCTCCAGCCTGCTCTACTCGACGTTCCTCGGCAGCACGGGCGACGACGTGGGGTTCGCCGTGGCGTTGTGGGAACCGGCCACGGTGTACGTCACGGGCGAAACGGGATCGAAGGGATTCCCGACCACCAAAGGCTCGCCCGGGAAAGCGATCCACAAGGGGTTCGATGCGTTCGTGTCGAAGATCGACACCGACGCTTCCGCGCTGCTGTACTCGACCTATCTCGGGGAGAGCGGGGATGATTTCGCGTTCGATATCGCCGTGGACATGCTCGGCAACGCGTACGTCACCGGCGAAACCAGTTCCTCCAGCCTCGACGCGATCAAGGACGGGTTCGACGATTCGCCCGGCGGACCAACCGATGCGTTCGTGACCATGGTGGCGGAGTTCTTCGGCCCCGGCCACGACCTTGCGGTGACGGATATTTCCGCCCCGTCGAAAGCCAAGCTCAGCGCCAAGAAACCGACCAGCAAGGGGACCGTGAAGGTGAGAATCCAGAACCGCAGCCAACACGACGAGTTCATCGACGACCTCGGGATGGCGCAGAATCTCGTCACGCTCACGGTCGATTCACTCGGCGCGTGCCCCGACCTGGCGCCGGTGTTCCAGTCCATCGACGTCGATCTGCCCGCGCAGATTTCGCCGGAACAGGAGATCACCCTCCAATACGAAGTCACGTTCGATTGCGTCAACGACCCGCTCAAGGCCGCCAAAGGCGACCCCACGCACGCCGACTTCCGGTACTTTGCCACGGTCCATCACACCGCGCTCGACGGCGAGCTGGACGATCATCCAGCCGACGACAATTGCCCGCGCGATCCGCTCGGGATCGACTCGTTCCCAGACGGCACGATCGACGACAAAGGCTGCGGCGGCACGAAGCCCGATAAGACGCTCGGCGCGGATGTGTTGACGGACATTCAGTCCAAGTGACCGAGGTCGGTCGTTCGCTACCCACGGAAGAACACGAAGTACACTGCCACGAAGATCGGCAGGAGCACCGGCAGGGCGTACTTGAACACGTAACCGAAGAAGCTCGGGCAACGCACCCCGGCGTGTTCGCTGATGCTGCGCACCATGAAGTTCGGTCCGTTGCCGATGTAGGTCATCGCGCCGAAGAACACCGCCGCCACCGAGATGGCCTGCACGTAATGCCAGCTTGTGGCAGTGATCGGCTGCCCGCCCTTTGCAATCTCAAGCGACTCGGACGGCGGGGCCAAGCCGAGCAATACCTGCATGTGCTGCGGATTATCGATGCTCAGACCGTGCAACCCGAACGTGGCGGCCAGGTAGTTCAGGTACGTCGGCGCGTTGTCGAGCACGGCGGAGAGGACCCCGGTTCCCCAGTAGAAATGCCCGAGGGAGTCGAGTCCGAGGTCCTTCGCATGCAGTTCCATGTAATCCAACGCCGGGGTCATCGTGGCGAAAATCCCGGCGAAGATGATCGCGACCTCGACAATCGGGTGGAAATGGAACTCGTTCGCCGCGCGCACCTCCTTGTCCGTGAGTCGATACGACACCGCCGCCACCGCCAGCATGAAACACGCGACCACCAACGTGACCAGTTCGTGCGGGAATCGCTTGGCCATCTCCGTCCCTTGGATCAGCACCGCGACCAGGACGAGAAACAGGAAGAGGAAATTGCGCGATTCGTCGAGCACGATGCGGTCCTCCGTCACGACCTCCGGTTTGTGGCCGAGATGCCGGAAGTTCCACCAATCGATCGCGTAAAACACCGCCAGCAACACGGCCATGGTCGGCAGCCAGATGTGCCAGACCTTGTCGAGCACCCAGAAGAACGGCACGCCTTTGAGATAGCCGAGAAACAGTGGCGGATCGCCGATCGGCGTCAACGCCCCGCCGACGTTGCTGACGATGAAAATGAAAAACACGACGTGGTACGGTTTCACGCGATATTTGTTGATGCGCAGGTAGGGCCGGATCAACAGCATCGAGGCGCCCGTCGTCCCCAGCACGTTGGCCAGCACCGCGCCGATGGCGAGCAGGACGGTGTTGGCGACGGGTGTGGACTTGCCGGCCACGCGGATGTGGATGCCGCCCGCGATGACGAACAACGCCGTCAGCAGCGAGATGAAACTGAAATACTCGACGAATGTGTGTATCATTCGCGTCGTGTCGCGTTTGAAGAAAACGTAATAGCCCACGATGATCGCGCCCAGGACGCCGGCCACCCAGGGGTACTGTTTCTCCCACCATTCCTTGTGGGTGAGCGGAAGCACCGCGATGGACAGGAGCAGCAGGGCGAATGGCAATACCATCCAAGCACTGACGGTGTCGGGGTCCGTAATCTCCCAGGCAAACGCCGGCTTTGGCGTCAGCGCGAGAACGGCTACCGCACACAGAATGCGCCCTGTCTGTCGGCTCATGATGGCTTCAATGTGAGAGGAGGCGGCAACCGAGGCAAGCCATTTGTTCGATGGAGAAGGAACGCCGTCAGCCCGGGCATTGCGGGTGAGATGGAGAAATATGGTGGCGCATGCGTCTCGCTTGCGGTCGTTTCTGGTGCGCAACCGGGACGGTTACGCCACCGTGCGTGGCAAACTGATACGCAATTCGTCCAACTTGCTTTTTGGTTCGTTTCCTCCATCCTGAGCGGGAATGATAACGCTGATTCAGTTCCCCTGGTCGCCGTTCTGCATCACGGTCCGGCGCATCCTGGAGCGGAACAAAATTCCCCATCGTATCCGGAACATTCCGGCGCACGATCGGGCCACGGTGATCCGAGCAACGAAAGGCCGCGGGTACACTGTGCCGTGCGTGGTCGATGGAAAGACGACGATGAGCGATTACACCGATTTCGGTCAGGAAGTCGCGCGGTACGTGGACGCGAAACACAAGCTCGATCTGTTTCCGAAGGACAAGGAAGGCATCCAGTCGATCCTGTCGCGGTATATCGAGAACGACTTGGAGGCCGTTGGGTTCAAGGTCAACGATAGCTACGTGATCCCGGAGCTACCGCTGGTGTCGCGGGTGATGTTGATCCGGTTCAAGGAACGGAAATTTGGCAAAGGCTGCGTCGAGCAATGGGCGCGGCAACGGGCCCAGTTGAGCGCGCAGTTTGCCAATCTGCTGAAGCCGCTCGACAACATGCTGGCCTCGTCGTCCTTCCTCGTGGCAGAGCAACCGCTGTTCGTGGACTATGACCTGTACGGCATCCTCGGGAATTATCTCGCCAACGGGAAAACCCGGCTGCCCGGCTCGCCTGGCTTGCGGCGGTGGTATCGGGCCATGCACCAGAACCCGGGAGAAGAATGAGCATCCCGAAAAGACTTTCGGTCGCCATCGTCGTCGCCGGCCTGTCTTGTGAGGGAATCGCCGGTCCGGTACACGACGCGGCAAAAACCGGCGCGGTTGACAGGCTCAGGGAACTTCTGAACCGCGATATGTCCCTCGTTAACGCCGAAGACGATCTGGGGAAACGCCCAATCCACTGGACCGCGGAAAATAACCAGATCCAGGCGACCGAAATCCTGTTGCGGTACAAGGTGAATCTCGACGTACGGGAGAGTTCCGACCGCACGGCGCTTGACCTCGCAGTGAAGGAAGGACACGACGAACTGGCGGATGTTCTCCTGGTTCATGGAGCTACATTGGGTGCGTATTCCGCTGCCGGTCTGGGAAAGCTCGGCGCGCTCGAAGAACTCGCACGCAAGAACCCGGATTCGGTCCGCGCAACGGACAAAGCCGGGTGGACCCTCTTGCACTGGGCCACGTATCGGGATCGAACCGAAGTGCTCCGGTGGTTGCTGGCAAAGGGTATGGACGTGGACCCTGCGGATACTGTGCAGCGCACCCCGTTACACTATGCTGCCGAGCGCGGTTACGCCGGGGCGTGTGAGGCGCTCATCATGCACGGGGCAAACGTGAACGCGAAAGCCAAGCACGACAATACGCCACTGCATCTGGCATGCTGGTTTGGTCACTTGGACGCGGCGAAAATGCTCCTCTCAACCGGCGCGGATATCGCGGCGACCGATGAACTGGGGCTAAGCCCGCTCCATCGTGCCGTCGCGCATGGCCACCGGGAATTGATGGAAGCGCTGATCACCTACGGAGCGAACCTGGAAGCGCGGGACCGCGAAGGGAGAACGCCGCTGCATACCGGCACGGTGCTCGGATTCCAAGGCTTGGTGGCACAACTTCTCGAGATGAGCGCGGATCCAAACGCGCAGACTCGCTCCCGTCAGACCGCCGTGCATCTGGCCGTCCTCGCCCGGCGGAAAGACCTCATCGAGTTGTTGCTGTCGAAAGGAGCGGACATCAACCGCAAGGACGCGGAAGGCCGCGCTCCGCTCCATCTGGCAGTCGCCGGGGCAGACCGCGAACTGACCGAGTGGCTTCTGCAACGCGGGGCCCAGGTCGAGAGCAGCGACGGGCTTGGTTACACTCCGCTGCATCTCGCCACCTACGCACGACTGACGGAGATGGTCCGGGTATTGATCGCGGCGAAAGCCAACGTCAACGCGCGGACGGCGAAAGGTTCCACCCCGCTGCAATTCGCCGTTCGGTCCGGCGCCAAGGATATTGCGCAGATCGTACTCGAAAAAGGCGCGGACTTGAACACTACCAACAGCGAAGGACAGACTGTATTGATCGAGGCGGCGTTACTCGGCCGGCCCGAGATGGCGCGGCTGCTGATTTCGAAAGGCGCCACCTACGACATCTTCGCTGCCGCGGCGCTCGGAGACCTGGGTCGCGTCCAGACCCTGCTCAAAGCCGATCCCGAGTCGGTTCGATCTCGTGACAAGTCGGGAGTGGCACCGCTGCATCTGGCCGCGCGCAACGGCCACAAACGCATCGTGGAATTCCTGATCGAGAAGGGCGCGGAACTGAATCCCAAGGATCCATATGGTTCCACTCCCCTGCACTGCGCAGCGATCGGGGGGCACAAGGAAATTGCCGAATTGCTTCTATTGAAACACGCGGACTTGAATGCCAAAGGCGAAGGCCAGTCCACTCCGTTGCATCTGGCCGCGGCATCCGGCGACTCGACCACAGTGTCATTGCTTTTGAGCAAGGGGGCCGAACCTGAGGCCCGAGATGACAGGGAACGCACTCCCCTGAGAGTCGCCTTGGAGCGCGGCAACGCGGTTGTGGTCAAACTGCTTTTGGATTCGGGCGCCAACCCGGATGCCAAGGACGCCATCGGCTGGACGCCCTTGCATTGGGCCGCTGCCAATCGCCGGGTGCAGTTCGTGAGACTGCTCCTCGACAAGGGGGCCAACGTCAATGCGCAGGACGGGCGTGGGCGAAGACCGTTGGACTACGCGAAGGAGCGGGAATACCAGGAAATCGTCGTGGAGCTCAAGCGCTCGGGGGGGACGGAGTGAGGCGCAAAACCGCTCAAGGCTGGACTTTGGCACCCGACTTGTCGTATAAACTGACACTCAAATAACCCGGTTGAATGCGAAAAAATGACTTGACCATTACCCGGCATTCCGCGTAATCTGGGTGCCATGTTAGGGGTAGCTGAGGGACAATCTTGATACAATGACGTTTTTCTGAGAACCGAAGTTGTGATTTCGATTTTTTCCAAACCAGTCGGCCGGAGTAGAACCATGAAGTGCAGGCATGTTTTCCTATCGTTTGTTCTTTTGGTAACGGCAGCCGGGTCGGCACAAGCATCCGCGCTCTATTTCAGTGTCATCACCAATGACAATCCCATTGGATACTGGCGCTTAGGTGAGACGAACGTTGCAGGATATGGCAATGTAGGACCGAGCACCAACTCCTACGACTCAGTTCCTCCTGCGCAGAATGGTTTCTATCGAGACGGTACATACCGAACCATCGAACCCGGCTTGGGTTATTCAGGTGCTATCAGCAGCGACGCCAATACTTCGGTTCGCCTTGACGGCGTCAATAATGGAGGTTGGTTTACCACGAATACTCCTCCGCCGACTGGTGGTGTCGTCGGTTCAGGTGCAGACAACTGGACCTCGCGTTCAAACAATGCTGCGGGAAACGTTAGCTCTGTCGCGGGTCTGGTCGGTTCCACGTATTCGATGGAAGTTTGGTTCTACAACGAGCGGCCTACAAATCAACTAGCTGTCACTGGCTACATGACGATTCGTGGCGGCGACACGGGCTTCGACGCGGTTGGTATCGGCGGAACAGATACCACATTCGGTAACGTGGCTGGTAAACTCACGTTCTTTAATGCATCGACTCAACTCAACGGTGCGACGATTATTCAGACTGGCACCTGGTATCACATTGTCATGGTGCGTTCCAACACCACCAACATCAAGGTTTATCTTGACGGAGCCTTGGAGATTTCTGGTACGGCCAGCCTCACTTACAATGTTACCTCAGATTTCCAAGACGACTTCTTTCTGGGTGTGCGGGGTGACGGCTTCTGGCCCTTCCAAGGCAGAGTAGATGAGTTCGCCATTTACAACTATGCACTCACTCCGGCTCAAGTCCTGAACCACTACACCGTGGGCATAACGGTCGATCCCGAGGCTGAGGTGCCTGAGCCGTCGACTATTGTGTTTTTGTCTCTCGGTATTATCAGTTTGATTCTCCGACTGAGAAGCTAGTCTCCCGTCGAATGGTCGGCAGTCCGTTCCGATCTTGATCCACTTCACCTTGCTTCTCTTCTCGAGGGGCTTCCCGCACCAAGCGGCTCAGTGGTTCGGGTGGCAAGCCGTTCTGCTATTCCGTTTGGCAGGTGAAGAAAAACGATTTGACGTTTCAGCAATCTACGTTACCATTGGTAACGATAGGTTATGGATCGCAGCGCCCTACACGAACTCGAGATCCTCAAACATGTGGAGCAGTCGCCCCGGCTCAACAACCGAATGGCGGCGAACAAGCTCGGTGCGAGCGTGAAGCTGGCTCACGCCACGTTGAAGAAGATGGTGGCAAAAGGGCTGTTGCACGTAAAGAAGGAGCACGCACGACGCTGGGATTACTTCCTTACCCCGCGCGGAATCGCGGAGAAGGCGCGGCTGACCTACGAGTTCCTCGATTTCTCGATGCAGTTCTACCGCGAAGCGCGGCGTCGCAGCGCGCAACTCTGCCGCGACCTGGCCGAGCACGGCTGCAAACGCGTCGCCTTCCTCGGCGCCGGCGAGATGGCCGAGATCGTCTATCTCGGCGTGGTCGAGTGGGGCCTGGACTTGGTGGAAGTGTTCGACCAGCAGAAGAACGGGGAGAAGTTCATGGGCAAGCCGGTTCGACCATTGTCGCAAGTCACTTCGGCGAACTGCGAAAAACTGGTAATTTGTCTTTACGACAAGTCCCATCCCATGACGGCGAATTTCCTCCCCGAGGGCGTGAAACGGGACAAGAAGATGGTGTGGGTGTTCTGAAAAGGCAGAAGGCGGAAGGATGAAGGATGAAGGTAGAGCGGCAGGAGTGAGAGATCGCGTTGCCGAAAAAGGGTACGGTCGCGCTTCACAGAAGCGCGGCTAGACGGCAATTCGATTTGAGTCGCGGATGATCCGAGAAATCCGCGGTTGAGTACAGAAGACAACGTGATGATGCGCGAATTCGAGCGCGTATCGGATACCGGGTGCTTGCACTCGAATGGCGGCAGCATGTCGCGAACGAGAGAAGCGGACAATACTTGTGAGCTTCCGTTGTCTGACCGATAGCCGACATTGTTTGTGAAATGCCATTGCCTTCGTTCAACCAGAACGGTGACTTGCCGCCGGGCCTCCACCACGCTTCGCTCGACGAAGTCCGGGAACGCTTTGGTGCCACCGCAGGGCCACGCCTCATTTGCACGCAGCATTTGCTCCACATCCATCACCTGGCAGAACGAACCGGGTGTGTTGCTCGCTTTATTATCTTCGGCAGTTACGTCACATCGAAGCCGGAACCAAACGACCTCGATATTATTCTCGTGATGCAGGACAACTTCCAACTTGAGAATTGCCCGCCGGAGAGTCGGAGTTTGTTTGAGCACGCCACCGCTCAAGCCCGGCTCGGCGCCAGCATCTTCTGGATTCGTCCCGGCCTGCTTATCGGCGAAACAGTTGAAGAATTTCTGAAACACTGGCAGATTAAACGCGACGGAACACGCAGAGGTATCATGGAGGTCATCAAGTGATCACGAACGACCAGGAACTTCAGGTGACGCGGCAACGGATTGCCCGTTTCGAAACCTGGGTCGAGAATCTGCGCCGCACGGCCCGACCCGGGGAATTCCAGGCGGTAACCAGCTCCTACCGTCTCGAAATCGAGCGGATGCATGCCGAGGTGCTCGATTATCTGCTGCGTCCGCTGCCCGAAGCGGTCGATGCTCCTGCGAATTAACGCAGCCTGTTTAGCCCTTTGGCCTGAGAACTTCCAGGCAGCTTGGGCCGCGAATGACAGGATCGTTGTGAATACAAACCTCATCCGTGTGATTCGCACTAGTCGTGGTCATCCCCTGTCTGCGGTCTCCGGTCTGTGGTCTTCCGTCTCTCCGTGATGCAAACAGCCCCCCTCATCATCCGCCCCACCAAAGGGTTCGCCGCGCTCCGTCTCGGCGAGCTCTGGAACTACCGGGAACTGTTGGTCTTCCTGGTCTGGCGGGACATTCTCGTGCGCTACAAGCAGACGGTCTTGGGGATTGCATGGGCGGTCATACGGCCAGTGTTACTGACGATCCTGCTCACCTATGTATTTAGCCGTCTGGCGAAGATTTCGACTGGCGGCATCCCATATCCCTTGTTCTGTTTCTGCGGAATCTTGGCGTGGGGATACTTTTCAGAGGCGGTTACGGGCGCCAGTGGCAGTTTGATTGGAAATCAGAATCTGATCTCTAAGGTCTATTTTCCGCGGCTTCTCATCCCCCTAGCCGCCGTAGGACGTGGCGTCGTCGATTTCGCGTGTTCGTTCGTCGTCTTGCTGGGACTGATGTTCTGGTACGGCCAGAGCGTTCGGTGGACGATCCTGTGCCTACCATTGTTGCTGTTTCTGGCGCTGTTGACGGCGCTCGGAATCGGACTGTGGTTCTCCGCTTTGAGCGTGCGCTTCCGCGATGCGTCGCATCTGCTTCCATTCTCGGTGCAGATTTGGTTTTGGATCACGCCGGTTGCTTACGGGAGCGATCTGGTTCCGCAGTCATTTCGCTGGCTTCACTGGCTGAATCCCATGACCGGCGTCGTCGAAGGGTTCCGCTGGTCCATTCTGGGCGCCGCGACGGTATCCGCCGGCCCGTTGCTGGCGTCCGCTTCGATGACTCTGCTGGTCGTGGTCGCTGGGATGTTTTTCTTCCGGCGCATGGAGCGTCAGTTCGCGGATGTAATTTGAAGATTTGGGCCGGAATTTCACGAACGGCCACGAATTGGATAGCCACAAAGAGGCACGAAGATGCACGAAAACCCGAGATTCCCTTTTGTGACTTGTTGTGCCTTTTCGTTGGCCATGCGATCTGTGGGGCCTTTTGCCGCCATCCCAAAATTTGCGTCCATTCGCGTTCATTTGCGGTTAACGTCCCATGTCGTCTGAAGTAGCAATCCGCGTCGAAAACCTCGGCAAGCGCTACAAGATCGGCGCGCGTAAGCGCCACAATACCTTGCGCGATGCGATTGCGAGCTACGCACGCAAAGCGGCAAGCGGCAAGGGCACTTCCCTCTTACCTTTCGCCTCTTGCCCGTCGCCTCACGGCGACTTCGTCTGGGCCCTCAAAGACGTCTCGTTCGAAGTGGCGCAGGGGGAAGTCGTTGGGATTATCGGACGCAACGGAGCCGGCAAAAGCACGTTGTTGAAGATTCTCTCGCGCATCACGGAGCCTACCGAGGGGTATGCAGAGCTCCGCGGGCGAGTCGGCTCGCTGCTGGAAGTTGGGACCGGTTTTCATCCCGAATTGACGGGCCGTGAGAATATCTTTCTGAACGGCTCGATCTTGGGGATGCGACGGCAGGAAATCGCAGCGAAGCTCGACGACATTGTGGCCTTCGCGGAGATTGAGCAGTTCATCGATACGCCCGTGAAACGCTATTCGAGCGGCATGTACGTGCGCCTCGCGTTTGCTGTGGCTGCGCACCTGGAACCGGAAATCCTCGTGATTGATGAAGTGCTCGCAGTGGGGGACGCGGAATTCCAGAAGAAATGCCTCGGGAAGATGGGTGATTTCGGTCGGGAAGGGAGGTCTGTCTTGCTGGTTTCTCACAACATGCCCAGCATCTTGAACCTCTGTCAAATGGCGTTCTTGCTGGAGGACGGACGCATCGTAGCCGGGGGAGAGCCGAGAGCAGTCGTAGAGCGATATCTCCACATGGCGCGAGCCACAGGCGGCGAGGTGGTCTGGGTGGATCCTGCAACCGCGCCCGGAAATGACTTGGTTCGCATGCACGCCGTGAGGGTTCTTCAGGGGGATAGCCCTTCGGCCGATGTGGACATCTCGAAGGACACTGTGGTCGAGATCAGCTTCTGGAATCTTCGCGACGGCGTGCCGCTTTACCCAGCGCTGTGGCTGAAGGACCACGTGGGCACCGTCGTGTTGTCTTCCACGAATCACAGGTCTGTCTCTCTTACGCCCGATCCGTGGAACGGACGTGAATTTCCCCGGGGGTTCTTTCACGCCCGGTGTCGTATTCCCGCCGACTTCCTGAATGAAGGAATCTACAGTATCACTGCCATCGTCGGCCGGGGAGTCGAGGATACGCAAGTAAAGCTCGACGATGTCGTGTCGTTTCACGTCCATGACACCGGCGGCATGCGCAAGGAGTTTCTCGGCGGATGGGTGGGCACCGTTCGCCCCCGTTTAGCCTGGCATACCGAACAGGGCAAGGCCATGGAACCACTCGTCCGACCAGCAGACTCACCGCCACCCCTTGGAAAGTGAGAGACTGTGCAGCCACAAAACAAGCTCAGCGAACTGGAACAACTGGCAGAGGTTCTGGGAAACCTTAGAACCGAAGGTAAGCGAATCGTTCACTGCCACGGTGTCTTCGATCTGCTTCATGTGGGACACATCAAGCATTTCGAGGCGGCCCGCCATCTGGGCGACGTTCTGGTGGTCACGATCACGCCCGACCGTTTCGTCAACAAAGGCGATGGCCGCCCGGTATTCCCCGAAGCGCTCCGGGCGGAAGCCATCGCAGCGCTCCAATGCGTGGACTATGTCGCCGTGAACCGCTGGCCCACTGCGGTCGAAGCCATACGCCTCCTCAAGCCGAACCTGTATGTCAAAGGAAGCGAGTATCGAAACGCACAAAAGGATATCACGGGCAAGATCGTGGACGAAGAGGAGGCCGTGCGTCAGGTCGGCGGGCGCATGGAATTCACGGACGAAATCACATTCAGTTCCTCACGCCTGATCAACCGCCACACCGAGTCGCTTCCGCCGCGGGTTCGGGAGTATCTGAGCGAGTTCTCGGCTCGTCATGCACTCTCCGATGTCCTGTCCTACATCGAGCGGGCAACGAATCTACGCGTGCTTGTCATCGGCGAGGCGATCATTGACGAATACGAATACTGCGAGGCAATCGGCAAATCCTCGAAGGAACCGATCCTCGCGTTGCGCCACCAATCCATCGAGCGATTTGCCGGCGGCATTCTGGCGGTCGGCAATCACGTGGCGAACTTCTGCGATCAGGTCGGCATGGTTACGATGCTGGGCGAGCAAAACTCGCACGAGGAGTTCATTCGCGAGAAACTGGCCCCCTCGATCGAGCCGGTGTTCGTTCGCCGCAAAGCGTCGCCGACGGTCGTTAAGCGTCGCATCGTGGAAGGGTATTTTTTCCAGAAGCTCCTCGAAATCTACGACATGAACGACGGAGCGTTGGATTCGGAAGACGACCGTGGGTTATGTCAGGCGTTGGAGCAACAAGTACCCCGGTACGATGTCGTCATCGTGGTGGACTTCGGCCACGGCATGATGAGCAAAGAGGCAGTGCAGATCACCTGCAAGAGAGCGAAGTTCCTCGCTGTCAACGCCCAGGCGAACGCCGGCAATCGAGGCTTCCACACAATCTCCAAGTATCCCCGGGCCGATTATGTGTCGAAGGCCGAGAACGAAATCCGTCTGGAAGCGCGGGACCAGCGCGGCGAGATTCGGGACATCATTGTGCAAATCGCCGAACGCCTGAAAATCCCGCGCCTGGCGGTGACACGCGGTAGCAACGGCGCCATTCTCTACGACCAGCAGAATGGTCTGGTGGAGACGCCGGCGCTCGCAAGCAAGGTTGTGGACCGCATCGGGGCTGGCGACGCATTTCTCTCCGTGACCGCGCTCTGCGCGGCACAAGGCGCGCCGAGTGATATTGTCGGTTTGATCGGCAACGTCGTGGGAGCGCAGGCTGTGGCCATGGTCGGCAATCGGAATGCCGTGGATCGCCTGGCGGTTATGCGGCAGATCGAAACCTTGCTCAAGTAGGACAGGATCGGGACAACCTGAATCCGTATCTCGGCACATGACCACTTGGAAAAACGACGTTGACCAACTGTACTCGCTTCTGTCTCAACTCTCATTTCGGGATCTCGACAGCAACGAACTGGCACAGGAAGCAGGTTTCGCGCTCTGGCAAAAGCTGACCACGGAGCTCCGTGAAAAAAGCCGCACGATTTACCTCGTTGGCAACGGAGCCAGCGCGTCGATGGCCAGCCATTACGCCGCAGATCTCGCAAAAAACGGGCACCTGCACACACAGGTGTTTTCGGATCTCTCGTTGATCACGGCGATCTCGAATGACATGGGCTACGTGCATGTGTTTGCCGAACCGTTGCGGCGCCGCGGGAAGTCGGGCGACATGTTGGTTGCGATCAGCAGTTCCGGTCGTTCGCCCAACATTCTTGCTGCGGTGGACCTGGCTTGCGATCTCGGCATGACGGTCGTGACGCTCTCGGCCATGGCCGCCGACAACCCGTTGCGCGCGCGAGGCCGCCTGAACGCCTACGTTGCAGCCCAGACCTACGGTTTGGCCGAAACCTGTCATGCCGCGATCCTGCATCGGTGGAAGGACTTGGTCGAAGTAGCGCCCTGAACGGCAAACACAAAGTCCGCATCCGATAATTTCATGAGCCACGAGCCATCCATTCGCACCGTGTTTGTGCCCGGCGGCGGCGGCTATGTCGGCGCCGTGCTCGTGCCGCGGCTACTGGAGCTGGGTTATGCTGTGAAAGTGTTGGACCTGTTCATCTATGGAGAAGATGTTCTGGATTCGGTCCGGCATCACCCAAAACTCATGTTGATCAAGGGAGATGTTCGGGACAGCGGAGTCGTCAAGGCCGCCGTTGCCGGGTGCGACGCAGTCATCCACCTGGCCTGTATCTCCAACGACCCGAGTGTGGAGCTCAATGCCGACCTCAGTCGCACGATCAACTACGAGTCGTTCGGTCCCCTGGTGCAAATTTGCAAACAGTCTGGCGTCCGTCGCTTCATCTTCGCGTCGTCAGGGAGCGTGTATGGTGTCAGCAACTCCCCCGAGGTGATGGAAGACCATCCACTGGTTCCTGTTTCGCTTTACAACCAGTACAAGGCCAAATGCGAGCCGGTGTTGCTGGCGGAACAAGCTCCGGACTTCACAACCGTAATTATTCGGCCGGCTACGCTTTGCGGGTATTCGCCCCGCCAACGCCTGGATCTCACGGTCAACATCCTGACCAACCACGCCGTCAACGCGGGGAAGATCACCGTCTTCGGCGGCAGGCAAATGCGGCCCAATCTCCACATTCACGACATGGTAGACCTATACGCGATGCTGCTTGAACTCCCCGACGACAAGATTGCGGGTCAGATCTTCAACGCAGGCCACCAGAATTATTCCGTCGCGGAGACCGCGAAGATCGTCCGGGGCGTAGTCGAGCAGGAAATACCCGCCAGACGCAGTATCGAGATTGTGACGACTCCTTCCGACGACATCCGGTCGTACCACATCTCATCCGAGAAAATTCGGTGCGAGCTGGGGTTTGCTCCGAAACGCACCATTGAGGATGCGATCCGGGGCTTGGTCCGCGCCTTCCGAAAGGGGCTGCTGCCTAATTCGCTGACCGATGTGCGGTACTTCAACGTGAAGCTCATGAAGGCGATTCAACTTACCTGACGAATGGCCACCGAGAAGATCGCGGTCATCGGCAGCAACTCGTTCTCGGGCGCCCACTTCGTGGCCCACTGCCTCAGGGCGGGCATGGAGGTGATTGGCATCAGTCGCTCCGCAGAGCCAGCGTCCGTGTTCCTGCCATACCAGTGGATCCCGCACGATCGGTTCCGGTTCTTCGAGCTCGATCTGAACCGGCATCTTTCGAAGATCGTCCAGGTGCTTTGGGAATTCCGTCCGGAGTACATCGTCAATTTCGCGGCGCAGGGCATGGTGGCCCAGAGTTGGAATTCACCCGAAGATTGGCTTATGACCAACACAGTGTCGATGGTGAGACTCCATGAGGAACTGCGTAAGTCGGACTCTCTGCGGAAGTTCGTCCATGCCTCGACGCCCGAGGTGTACGGCAACACACCCGGTTTGGTGCGGGAAGACACTCCATACAACCCCAGCACCCCCTACGCTGTGTCCAAGGCCGCCTGCGACATGAGCCTGCTGGCGTTTCGGAACGCGTACAATTTCCCGGTCGCGCTCACGCGGGCGGCGAACGTGTGTGGGCCGGGGCAGCAACTCTACCGAATCATTCCCAAGACGATCTTTTGCATTCTGAATGGCCAACGCCTGAAATTGGAAGGCGGCGGAGCTTCAGTGCGTTCCTTTATTCACGTTCGTGACGTGTGCGACGGGACGCTGCAGGTAGTCCGTCAAGCGCCGCCCGGCGAGATTTTTCATCTGGCTACTGACCGCCAGACCTCGATCCGCGAATTGGTAGAAACGATCTGTCGGAAAATGAATGTTCCGTTTGAGAGGTGCATGGAAGTCGTGGAGCGACGGCTCGGGCAGGACACGGCGTATCGGTTGGACTGCACCAAGGCGCGCACTGTCCTGGGGTGGGTCCCCCGCATCAGCCTCGACCAGACCATTGACGAGACGATCGACTGGGTTCGCACCCACATCGACGCTCTTCGGGCGCAACCGGCAACCTACGTTCACAAGAAATAGGATTCGTATTTCTCTATGTTGTCGTCCGCCTCTCCTGTGCAGTTGGTGGATCTTCTCTGGCAGATGCTCCGCATCCGCATGGTCGAGGAAAAGATTGCCGAGCTTTACGCGGAACAGCAGATGCGGTGTCCCGTCCATCTCAGCGTGGGACAAGAGGCCGTCGCCGTAGGCGCGAGCGCCGCAGTGACGAAGGATGACTATGCCATGAGCGGCCATCGTTCCCATGCGCATTATCTGGCCAAAGGTGGATCCCTGCGGGCCATGCTGGCGGAATTGTACGGCAAGGCCACAGGCTGTTGCGGCGGCAAAGGCGGATCGATGCATCTGCTGGATCTGAGCGTGGGCTTCCTCGGCGCCGTGCCGATCGTCGGGAGCACGATTCCCATCGCGGTTGGCGCCGCGTTCGCGGCCCAGATGCGCGGCGAGAAGCGCGTGACGCTCGCTTACTTGGGTGAAGGGGCTACCGAGGAAGGGGTCTTTCACGAGAGCATCAATTTCGCGGCGCTACGGAAGCTGCCGGTAGTCTTCGTATGCGAGAACAACCAATATTCGGTGTACTCGCCGCTCTCAGTTCGTCAGCCCGACAATCGAGAGGTGTTTCAGCTCGCCGTCGGCCACGGCGTGGAGGGTCATCAGGCGGACGGCAACGACGTGGAGGAAGTACATCGACCTGTGCGTCGCGCCGTCGAAAAAGCGCGTTCCGGCGGTGGTCCGACGTTCTTGGAGTTCAAGACCTATCGATGGCGGGAACACTGCGGGCCAAACTACGACAACGACATCGGCTACCGGACGCCGGAGGAATTCGAACGCTGGAAAGCGCGTTGCCCCATCGATACTCTGCGCCGGCGCCTCCTCAAAGAGAACAAACTGACCGAGAACCAACTCGCTTCGATGCAGTCCAAGGTCGCCCAGGAAATCGCCGAAGCGATCGCCTTTGCCAAGGGAAGTGGTTTTCCCTCTCATTGTGTGATCTCCGAGCACGTGTACGCGGACTGAATCCACGCTCCTTTTGATGAGTCGCTTGTTGTCATTTTCCGAGGCGATCCGGGAAGCCACCGACATATGTTTGGGCCGGGATCCTCGCGTGTACCTGATGGGTCTCGGGGTGCCAGACCCGAAAGGGATCTTTGGCACCACTGCCGGCCTGCAGGAGAAATACGATCCGCGGCGTGTGTTCGACATCCCGACTTCGGAGAATGGGATGACAGGAGTGGCCATCGGTTCGGCGATCGTGGGGATGCGCCCGATCCTCACGCATCAACGAGCCGATTTCGCCCTGCTCGCAATGGAGCAGATGGTCAACCAGGCTGCAAAGTGGCACTACATGTTCGGCGGCAAGGTCAGTGTACCGCTTGTGATCCGCATGGTGATCGGCCGGGGCTGGGGTCAGGGGCCGCAACACTCGCAGAGTTTGCACGCATGGTTCGCCCACGTGCCGGGGTTGAAGGTAGTGATGCCCACTACGGCCTACGATGCCAAGGGCTTGCTCATTGCCAGCGTGGAAGACAACAACCCGGTGATTTTCTTGGAGCATCGCTGGCTCCATAACGTAACCGGACATGTCCCGGAAGGCCATTATGTGGTGCCGATCGGACAGGCGAAGGTTGTCCGAGAAGGACGAGATGTGACGATCGTTTCGGTCTCGTACATGACGCTGGAAGCGTTGCGGGCGGCGGATATGTTGATGGAGGATGGGATTCAAGCAGAAGTCATCGATCTGCGTACGATCAGCCCGCTCGATCTGACCACGATCCTCGAGTCGGTTGGCAGGACCGGCCGCCTGGTGGTAGCGGATCATGCCTCGAAATCATTCGGCATCAGCGCGGAAGTCATCGTGCGGGTCGTCGAAGAGAGCCCGAGAGCTCTCAAGGCAGCGCCCACGCGTGTGTGTCTCCCCGACTCCCCCACTCCCACCAGCCCTGCTCTGGCGAAGCATTTCTATCCACGGGCCGTGCACATCGCGGCCGCGGTTCGGCACCAATGCGGAAAGCCGGTCAATGAATCGGAGTTGATCCCGGACGATTCCTCCTTTTTCGATACTCCAGACAAGAGTTTCCGTGGACCCTTTTGAACGGACCTGAATCGTCGTACGGTCGTGTCGGCCAAAGTTGTCATACTCGGTGCAAGCGGATTCGTCGGCAGTGAGTTGATGCGTTGCTTTCAACGCGATGGCACCGTGCCCGTCGTGGGACTCGGCTCCTCTGCGGTCGATCTGATAACGGACGAAGGTGAAGGGAAACTGGCCACGCTTCTGAACTCGAAAACGATCGTCATCGTTGCTTTACGTGCTCACAAGGCCGGGGATGAGTTCGCCTCTTTTGAGCGGGATGTCGCCATGGCGAGTCGAGTGGGGCGTTGTCTGGCATCCCGGCCTGTGCAAAGGTGCGTGTACCTGAGTTCGGTCGCCGTTTACGGAGATCACACGACAAATCTCGCCATTCGAGAGGATGCTCCAATCAATCCTGCTTCCTTGTACGGGATATCGAAATTCGCCGGTGAATGCGCGGTGCGTCATGCAGCAAAGAAAGCGGGTGTCCCGCTGACAATCCTCCGTCCGTGCATGGTGTATGGTCCGGGAGATTCGAGTGATGCGTACGGCGTGGGACGCTTTCTTCGCTCCGCTCTGGTGGAGAATCAGGTGAAGCTGTACGGCGACGGGACAGAGCTTCGTGACTATGTGTTCGTGCGCGACCTCGCCGAGATCATACTGCAGCTGGCGTTGTCGGACGGCGAGGGCGTGTACAATGTCGGGTCCGGGCAAAGCCGCTCCTTTCGCGATATCGTGCAGTCTTTGCAGAAGTTGATGGGTCGCAAATTGAGTGTGATCGAGTTGCCGAGAACTCGCCCCAAGACAGACCAACGAATCGACGTATCAAAGTTATTGGCCGCATTGCCCGGCATGACGTTCACGGATTTTGAGCGCGGCCTGGAAGAAAGCCTTACCACTTTTGCGGCGGGTGCCTCCGCGCGAACACGAAGCCATGGCTGAGATCAACCTGATGGACCGCTATCCGCGGAGCAAGCGGCCGATCGACGAGCGCGCGAAATTGATCACTGAGGAGCATCGTCTGGTGGCCCGTCAATTTGGCAAAGAATTCTTCGATGGCGACCGATTCTACGGGTATGGTGGATACTCATACCATCCGCGATTCTGGTCGGAAACGGTGGTCCGATTCCGAGATCACTATCAGTTACCGGAAAACGCATCCGTGCTCGATGTGGGATGTGGGAAAGGGTTCATGCTCTATGACTTCAAACGGTTGATGCCGGAGCTGCGCATCGCGGGCATCGACATTTCGCAGTATGCGTACGAACATGCACTCCCCGAGGTGAAACCGTTCCTTCGCGTCGGCGATGCGAAGGAACTTCCGTATCCGGACAAGTCCTTCAACCTCGTGATTTCGATCAACACCATCCACAATCTGGGATTGGCCGAGTGCAAGCAGGCATTGCGCGAGATTCAACGCGTCGGTCGTGGGAGGTCCTTCTTAACCGTGGACGCGTGGCGGAACGAGGAAGAACGGAAGCGGATGACAAGCTGGAATCTCACGGCTCTCACCTACATGCATGTAGATGAGTGGAAGCAGTTATTCGCGGAAGTTGGCTACAAGGGCGATTACTATTGGTTCATCGCCGAGTGACTGTACCTTCGAATGACACGGAGAACCGATGCCGCAATTCTGTTTGAGACCGGGAGTCCTTTGCGGATCGTCTCGCTGGAAATACCGCCTCTTCAGCCGGGTCAAGTCCTGGTGGAAGTCAGTTATAGTGGCGTGTGCGCCAGCCAACTCCTCGAGGTACGGGGAAAAAGAGGGCCTGACCGCTTTTTGCCTCATGCCCTGGGGCACGAAGGATCGGGTGTCGTGTTGGCCACCGGGGAAGGTGTGACCAAGGTCCAAACGGGCGACCGAGTGGTTCTGTCCTGGATACGAGGAAGTGGCGCCACCGTACCATCCACCGTTTATGGCAGTCGGATGGGAGCCATCAATTCCGGGGCGATCTCCACCTTCATGCGGGAGACAATTACCTGCGAGAGTTGCGTGATCCGAATCCCCGGATCAATGCCGCTGCGGGAAGCAGCGCTGTTAGGATGTGCGGTCCTGACGGGAGGTGGCATCGTCCGAAACACGGCTCGCGTGGGGCGCGGGGCGAGCGTCGCGGTATTCGGCATCGGCGGCATCGGGTTGAGCGCCGTGCTTGTGGCCGCCCTTGTCGGCGCGGATCCGATCATGGCGATCGACGTGTTCGACCACAAACTGGAGCACGCGCGCAAGGTCGGCGCCACCCACACGGTGAACGCCCGGAAACAGGATGTTCGGGCAAAAGTTTTGAAGATCACCAAGGGGCATGGTGCGGACTTTGCAATCGAGGCTGCCGGGCGAACCGAGACGATGCAAACCGCGCTGGAGATTGTGCGCGAGAAAGGTGGGTTATGCGTGCTGGCGGGAAACCTTCCACGGGGAGAACGCATCTCGATCGATCCATTCGATCTGATCAAGGGCAAACGGCTTGTGGGAAGCTGGGGGGGCGAAAGCGACCCCGACCACGACATCCCTTTTTTTGTGGATCAGTTCGTGTCGGGCAAACTCAGAATGGGTGAGTTGATCACTCATGAATATCGCCTTGAAGAGGTAAATGCAGCGCTTGACGAATTGGAGCGAGGAAATGTGGGCCGCTCGCTGATTCGGATGCAATGACTCTTCACAGCTGGTCGCCGGCACATCTTGCGCGCCATGAAATTCATCAGCACGGTCCGCGATCTGATGCGAGTCATTCAGCACTGTCCGAATGACTTCATAGGCATCCACGACTTTTCGTGGGCGCCCCACGCCCTCGGCGACGCGATCACGTGGCAGATGAAATGTTGGATTCGGGCGATCGAGCACGGACGCAAGCGCATGAGCTGGCTCTTGATCGCGGATCCGGAACAACCGTCCAATCTCCTGCAGTCCTATATCACGCAGGAAAATTACCTGCGGCATTTTCAGAACCTCTTTCCTGCGTTTCTTTGCTGTCCGGATACGTCAACGATCCATGTGTATCGCTCACGGAGGGCAGCCAACCTGCACCTGGCGGCGGCATTGGCTGGCCGTACGCAAGTCTGGCCCAGTCTTGCCGATCACGTTCGGCGAAATGTCGAATACACGATGCCGCATCATGACATCAATGCCTTTTATCGCCGCCACGGCACGATCCCCCGGTTGACTGCACCGCGCGGGTATGAACGATCCGTGGACGGCTTTCTCCGTTCCCATGCGCGCGATAAGTTCGTCGTGGCCGTTCACATCCGACAGCGACGTCTGACGGAAGCCCCGGGCGGCGTGCATCGGGATTCACGGTTTGAAGCGTGGTATGAGTTTTTTGAGATGGTGGCATCGAAACACCCGTCGATCCTCTTTGTGACCCTGGGCGGTTACTCGGAATGGGAGAAGGATCTGCTGAAACATCGGAATGTCGTTGTTATGCGAAGCATAGGCTACGGCTTGGCGGAGGAACTCACGCTCCTGCATCATTCAAACTTGTTCCTGGGCACCTCGAGCGGGTTTTCCGCTGCTGCGACATTCAGCGCCGTTCCCTACATCGTCACAAACTTCGAACACGCGGCTGCAAAGCCACTCGGAATCAAAGTGGGCGACGCCAGCTATCCCTTCGCCCTGCCTCATCAGCGCTTGAGTTGGAAGATCGAGACGCCGACCTTGTTGTTCGAGTTGTTCGAACAGGAGTTCGAGGCGCTTCAGCAACAAGAAGCAGCACGAAGGGAATCCATGCGAGGATGAGGCGGTCCGTCCAAATCTGCCTTCATCGACTCGCAGGTTGGACCAAGAAGGCGATGCGCTTGTTAGCTCCGAGGATGCTTCTATGGATCGGCGCGTCCAATGGGATCGGCGCATTGCGATCTGTGGGGAGTAAATCCAAACAAGTGTACCACGCGAAGCCCTCTCAAACCTTGACGCGCGACTTCCTGATCTGGCTGAACGTGCAATCCGGACGGATTCAGCCGGACGAACCCAGCGACGCGCGCCTCGATTTGGCGATGATTGTGCCGCCGGATGCAGCGAACCATGTCGCCGATCTGGTTGGCGCTTTCTCCCTCTGCCCGGTTGCCGGCGATCTGCACATTTTCTCGACGCCCGATGAATTCGCCGCCTACCTGCCCCTCTTCGCTGCGCCGGCCGAAGCGGAGAGACTCCGAACTGAGTCCGCCGCGCCTACCGAGTTGGATGCCGGTGCGATGTCGTGCCTGTCGGATCACTCCTCGATGGTCCTGCGGCTGGGGCGCGATCGCACGATGCAAGCGAATAACTTCATAAAACAGTTTGGCCCGGACCGCCAGCTTGTGGCGCTCCACCTGATTCCGTCCCGGTGCCTGCTCGAAGGCGAATGGACTGACTTCTTCCGAGAATGCGAACAGCAGCGCCCTTGGATTCTGTTTCTATTGTTGGACACATCGGATGTGCTTGGAACCTCGTCGAGGAAGAGTTTTCCGAATGTCCTCTGTTTGGACCGACTCGGCTTCGATTTTCTGGAGCAGTTCGCCGTCGCGCACCTGGCCGACGCCTTTATCGGTACATTCAGCCATTACACGCTTGCAGCCGTCGCTTCGGGCCATCCGATCGCCATTTTCGATTGGCCTTGCGCGAAGGTTGGCAGCGTCATTCGAGGGCGCGACGAGCAGAGTTTTCACGACACGAGCATGAATCCCAAGATGGTGCGTTTATTCCTTGATCAAGTGTCGCCCTCGCAAGACACTGAGGCTATTGTAACGCTATCCTGAAATCCGAACGTGTATGGCTATGGTGCCCCGCACTCAATGAACATGAGATTCAGCCAAATCCAGAGATGCCGGCTCTGCGGCGACTCGCGCCCGGATGTGATCATGGAACTCGGCGAGCAGTATCTTACGGGTGTATTCCCGAAAACGCCCGGCCAGCCGCTTACGAAAGGTCCGCTCACGCTCTCCCGGTGTCCGTCGTGCGGTTTGGTACAGTTGCTTCACTCGTATGACTTGAACGAGTTGTATGGGAACCATTACGGATACCGCTCCTCACTGAATCGCTCGATGGTAGCGCACCTCCAAGCCAAGGCAGCCGCGTTGCTACAACTCGCGCAACCCGGGGCCGGCGATTGCATCATCGACATTGGCAGCAACGATGGAACGTTGCTTTCATTTTACCCGGAGAAAACCTACCGGCTTGTGGGCTTCGATCCGGCGGGCGACAAGTTTCGCCGATACTACCGTGCTGATATCGAGTTGGTGGCAGACTTTTTCTCGGCGAAGGCGTTTCTCAAGCGGCACGGTGGTCGCAAGGCTGGGTTGGTGACGTCGATCGCTATGTTCTACGATCTGGAGAACCCGCTTCAGTTCATGCAAGAGGTGGAGAGCATCCTGGCCGATGACGGGATCTGGCATTTCGAGCAGAGTTACCTACTGGCGATGCTCCGCACCAACGCCTATGACACTATTTGCCACGAGCACCTCGAGTACTACGCCGTCCGCCAGATCAAGTGGATGACTGATCGTGCCGGTCTGAAGATCATCCGCATCGAGACGAACGAGATCAACGGCGGCAGCTTTGCGGTCACCGTGGCAAAGAAGGGGGCCGCGTTTCCGGAAGACAGCTCGACCATCCAGAAGTTTCTTACAAACGAAAACAAACGGGGATTGTACCGTTCGAAGACCTACGAGGATTTCAAAGGGCGGATTTTCATGCAACGAACGCAATTTCTGGCAACATTGAACGAGATTCGAACCCGAGGAAAGAAGGTCCTCGGTTACGGCGCGTCGACCAAGGGGAATGTGATCCTGCAGTTCTGCGGCATTACCCAGCAAACGCTGCCGTACATCGCCGAGGTCAACCAGGACAAGTTCGGTTCATTCACGCCCGGCACAAATATCCCGATCATCTCCGAGCAGGAAGCCCACGCGATGAAACCGGATTATTTCCTGGTACTCCCCTGGCATTTCAAATCGAACCTGGTGCAGCGCGAAGCGGCTTTTTTGCGGGGCGGTGGCCGGATGATTTTCCCCTTGCCCGAGTTGCACATTGTGGGCGCGGAAATCCTGTGCACATAGAAGAGGGTTTATATCGAAAGATTGTGCGCGTGATGCCGATCCCCTGCGTGGATTTGCTCGTCACCGACCGCACGGGGCGCGTCCTCCTGGTCAAGCGAAAGAACGAGCCTGCAAAGGGTCAGTGGTGGTTCCCCGGCGGTCGCGTACACCACGGCGAAACACGGGCGGTCGCGGCGAAGCGCAAATTGTGGGAGGAGTGTGGGCTTGTACCGGAGAGTGTCGCGGAAATGGGTACTTACGATCTCATCTTGCCGGTTCCCCCCCCGCAGGAAGCTTCGCACGCGATTACCACGCTGTTCCTCGTGCGGGTGTCGAAGACGACGATCGGCGTAGACGAGCAAAGTGCGGCTGCAGACTGGCGCACTTTTGGCGACTGGAAAGGCGACCATTTACATCCTTTCGTCGCCGAGGGACTCACGCTCGGCCAAGAGAAGGTTTCGGTCTAAATCAGAAGGTGCGCAGTGGAGATCATCCAGTTCGGCTCGCAGGATGTAAAAGCTCGCTTCGAAGAGGTCGCCAAGCTCCACTTCGCCGGCATTCATCTGGGAGTCCTACCACTTTTGGGCGAGCGTTTCTTGACGCGTCTTTATATCGAGCTGGCCCAAGCGCCGCGCACAGGTCTGTGGGGTGCGGTCGAGGCAGGCAAAGTAGTTGGGTTTTTGTGCGGATGCGTGGATGTTCGCGCGACTTACCGCGCCGTATTCTTGAATAACTGGATCGCCCTCCTACTGCTCGCGAGTCGTTCGCTCTTGAGGCCGCAGGTCTTGCGGAAGCTGCCCGCGGTTGTCTGGTACGCATGGCGGCCCAAAAAGAGCTCGGCCGAAGATTTCACGGAAGCAGAGCTGCTTGCGGTGGCGGTAGATGAAAGCTACCGTGGTCAGGGAGTTGGCAGGAGGCTGGTGCAGGTCTTCGAAGAAAGCCTGTTTGCTTGGCACGTACGCGGATCTTATCGCGTAGCTACAAACATCGACGATCCAAATTCAAACAGATTTTACGAGCGATTGGGGTTTGTACCTGAGCGAACCATCCACCACCACGACTTAGTCCTCCAGATTTATCAGAAGCCGATCCCACATCGGGACGTCTCCCCGCTAGCCATAACTCCGTAGTGCATGACAAACCAAATCAACCAGCACAAAGGAAACGCGAACAAGCTCATTCCCTGGGCAAAACCCAAGATTTTTGGAAATGAAGAGGCAAACGTGCGGGAAGCCCTCACCTCGACCTGGATCTCGGGTGGACCGTTCGTCGACCGGTTCGAGCGCCAAGTCGGACAACTCACGGGAGCGAGACATGCCTGCGCCACCTCCAATGGCACAACCGCCCTGCATCTGGCCTGCCTAGCAGTGGGGCTTCAACCCGGCGAAGAGATCCTGCTGCCCGGCTTCGCCTACATGGGCGCGGCCAATATCGCTTTGCTCTGCGGATTGAAACCGGTCTTCGCGGAAGTTGACTCACGGACCTGGTGCGTGACGGCGGAGACGCTTTCGCCCTGTATCACCGCGCGCACCAAAGCCATTGTCGTCGTCCACACATACGGGAACCTCTGCCCGATGGAGGAGATTCTCCCGCTGGCGAAAACCCGCGGCATTCCGGTGATCGAAGACGCCGCGGAGGCGTTTGCTTCCCACCGCAATGGCAGACACGCCGGGACATTCAGCACGATCGGCACGTTCAGCTTTCATGCGACGAAAACCATCACTACGGGCGAAGGCGGAATGGCGATCACCGCGGACGACGATCTGTATCACCGTATGTGTTTGTACCGCAGCCACGGGATGGCACGTCACAAACGCTATTACTGGCATGAGGTGGCAGGGCACAATTTTCGACTGACGAATTTCCAGGCGGCGATGGGTTGCGCGCAGTTGGAACATCTGACAGAGATAATGTCCAGGCGGCAGCAGCTCCACTCCGCCTACAAAAGTCTTCTGGAAGCCCAACCCGGATGGTCGTTACAGCATTTCGAGCCAAGCGTTCACCCTGTCCTTTGGGCATTGGCACTGAAGCTTGATCCCAAGGCATTTCCACAGGGTAGGGACACGGTGATTTCCCAGATGGCCGCGGTTGGAATCGAGTGTCGTCCGGGCTTCTACGCGGCAAGCCAGCAGCCATTATATTCGTGTCCGCCTTTGCCAGTGTGTGAGCAATTGGCGACACGAATTCTCAGCCTGCCAACGTTTGTGGACTTGACCGAGGAAGAAATCAGCCGCATCTGCCAAACTCTCACGGACCTGCGACGCTAAGGTGCCACTGCATTTCCGCCAACAGTTCGTTCGGCAATATGCGGTGCACGCGCCGCTGGCGCTGGCGCTGGAGCGGGCGCTGGAGTGTAACATCCTTTCTCGTCATCCCATCGAGCCACCGGTGCTAGACCTGGGTTGCGGGGACGGGATTTTCGCGAGCGTGCTGTTTGCCGAACCGCTCGATACGGGGATAGATCTGAACAAAGATGAACTCACCCGGGCTCGGACGCGCGGAAGCTATCGGGAACTGATCTGGTGTCCGGGTTCGGCGATCCCGAAGGCGGACGGTTCCTATCAATCCATCGTGTCGAACAGCGTTCTGGAACACATCCCCGATCTGACGCCGGTGTTGCACGAGGCGTTCCGATTGCTACGGCCGGGCGGCTGTTTTTATTTTACCGTGCCGTCGGACAAGTTCGATCAGTACACGTTGATCAACGTGTTCCTGTCTAGTTTGCATTTGAGGCGAATGGCAAGCCGCTACCGCACTGTTTACAACCGGTTTTGGAAGCACCATCACGCGTACCGCCTGGCGGAATGGACAGACAAGATCGCTGGGGTTGGTTTTCAGGTGGTGGAAGCGCACGGCTATGACCCGAAGCGTACCGCGCTTGCGAATGATTGTCTTGTACCGTGTACGCTCTTTTCCTCCGTGTGGAGGCGTTTACTGGGCCGATGGGTATTGTGCGAGCCGGTTCGAAGGATGATCGTTCCCCTATTCGCCCCTTTGTTTCAGAAATGGCTGCAAGAAGCAGATCGGTGCGACGACGGCGGCCTTGTGTTTGTGAAGGCGCGGAAACCGGCCTGAGATGAGACTGTGAAAATCTCCATCATCCTCCCCACCTACAACGAGGCCGGCAACATCGTGAGACTCATCGCCGCTATTCAAGAGCACATCCCTTCGTCATGGGAACATGAGACGCTCGTGGTGGACGATAACAGTCCGGACGGCACCTTCGAGTTAGTGAAGAACGCATACGCGGGCCGATCCGAGGTGATCCCGATCTTGCGCACGTCCGACCGCGGCCTGGCCAAGGCGATTCGCGCGGGGATCGAGCGAGCCAGCGGGGACTACCTTCTGGTGATGGACACCGATTTCACCCACGATCCCGCGGAATTCCCCCGAATGCTGGCTGTAGCGGAGCATTTCGACATCGTGAGTGGATCACGCTTTTGCCCTGGCGGGCGCATGACGAGTCGGCGTCATCACATCGCGAGTTGCATCTACAACTGGGTTATCCGCCTTTTAATTTTAACGCAGGTCCAAGATAACCTGGGTGGCTACTGGGTGGCAAAAAAGCGCGACATTGCTCGCCTACCGCACGACGAGATCTTCTACGGATATGGCGATTACTTTTTCCGCCTTCTGAAACTTGCCCAGATTGAAGGCATGAGCATTCTCGAATGTCCTGCTCACTATCGGACGAGAAAGACAGGAACGAGCAAGTCCAATTTCTGCGCCCTGTTGTTCCAGTACACGATGGCGGCCTGGCGTTTTCAGCGCTTGCTCTCGCGGACGGGAAAGATGTTTCCGCGGGTTACCAATGACGAGGCAAAAGCGCCAACCGTGCGGACATAGCCCGATGATGCTCAAAGCCACCTTGTACGGGCTTTCCTCTTTTCTGCTGTGTTGGCTTGCACACGTTGTGATCTGGCACATCCATCGGCCAAGAGCATACCCGATTTGGTTAATGTCGGTTTTTTACGGCGCTCCCTTCCTCATTGGGGTCGTTCTGTTGTGTGGCAGCTTTCTTCGTATGGACGGAGCGCTGAAGACCGAGATGATCTTTCTGTTAGGCACCGCTACGCTGTTGCATTGCCTGCTGGCCGCTTGTTACATCTTTCAGTACGCAGGGATCATCGAGTACAGTCCTTCCGACGAAATCGTGATGGAGGTGTCTCGATCGATGCCTGAGGGCTTACTCGTGAACGAGCTTTCCCTCGACAGCCTGTCCGAATACCAGCTCACCGGCAAGAGAATCGAACACTTGTTGAAAGCAGGTATGCTCGTTCAGGACGGCCAGAATTTGCGAACGACTTCAAAGGGCAAGAGAGTGATTCGGAGCATGAGGCTGTTTCGACGAATGCTCAGCCTCGACGCCTATGGAAAAGGCTGAGGCCATCCGCCAACTTGACATGGTCGTGCTGCTGCTGGCGCTCTGTACTCCGCTGCTGATTCTGATCTCGATTTCGATCATGAACCGACGGCAACGAGCCGCGTTGGCGCAACCACAGGAGTACCTAACCATCGCCCGCTCGACTATCTTAGCCAACCTCTTCAATATGACGGCAACGGCCATCGCGAGCGTGACCTCGGGCGCGTCCGACACTTCCGAGACCTGGGCCTGCTTCGGTTACATTCTCCTGACCACCAATGCGAGCGCATTTGTGATCTTTGCCCTCATAGCGACTGCCGATACCTCGATGCACATCCATCTGCTGACGCAGGTCTTCCGTTTTGAACCGATTACTTTTTCGGACTTGGCGCAGCGCTACAACAAACAGAAGATCATTACCGCCCGGTTGCCACGCCTGCTATCGCTCGGTCAATTGGCATGTGATCACGGGCGTCTTCGACTGACCGGCAGCTCCGTGCTGGCTCGCGCTCGCCTGCTCGCAGTCTGTCGTTGGCTGCTCAACATCCCTATCCGTCCGCCTCCAGTCACTCGCCCGCAACCGAGGCAAAACGACCCTATCGCCACTGGCAAAAGGACCAATTGAAGACTCAACTCAAGCAGGGTCGCGAATCCACTGGCGAGCCCAAAACATCGATGCTGCTAAGTGATCGCCGGCGCGGCCTCTGGTTCGGGAAGCATTGGTTCGTCATCGTTGCAGTGACGATGCTGGCGCACGGATTCCTGTTGTTGAGCGACGCCGTCATCTGGGATGGATGGCACAACATCTACTGGATGAAGCACGGGAAATGGGATTGGATGTACCGGATTCACAGCGAATGCGGAATCCCTATGGCGTGCTATCTCCAATGGATGCTCTCCTATTTTCCCGATAGCAATCTGGCCTCCAAATATCTCTCCTTGGCATTGCTCATGGCCTCCGGGTTCTGCGTGTATTACATTGGGCGCAACTCGAATTTTCTGTCGGCTGGCGAGGCACTCGTTCTCAGCCTCTTGGCGATAACCTATCCGGGCTTTCATCTGCATGGTGAGATCGCTATCTTCTTTTACTCACTCTGCTACACCCTTTTTCTCGCAGGCGCGCTACTGGCGCTCCGGGCGGAGCAACACATGGGGAGATATCATCTGGTTTTACGCGTGTTGGCCCTTGGTTGTTTCTTGGTCAGTTTCACCACCAATTCCCTGCTGGTTTTTTACTTTGGTTTCTTAATCCTACTATTCTTGGTGCGAAGCAGACGACGCAAGCTTTCCTTGACGAAACCGGGATTTCGCGCTTGGGGAACGATGAGCGACTATCTTCTCCTGCCCTTCCTGTTCTGGCTGTGGAAGGAGGTATTCACCAAGAGGCACGGTTTTTACGAGAACTACAACCGCATCGAGTTTTCGGTTTCGCAACTCCGACGTGGTTATATGGATTGCCTCTCGGGCCCAGTGCGGCATGTCCTTAGAGACGCTGCGTTGGATGTATTTTCGATGCCTGTGGTGTGGATTATCGTGGTCGGATTCGTTGCCGCCGCTGCGGTATCGATTGCAAGGAGTCAAACGAATAGGGGCGGGGCGATCAGGGGCGTCCAGATATTTCTGTTCGGGCTGGTTATCTTCTTGATGGCGGCGTTCCCTTACATCTTGGTCGGCCAGCGTTTCGGCACATGGGGTTGGGTAACAAAAAACTCGCTGCTGCTCGGCCTCCCCATTGCGACAATCCTGGTCGGTTTTGGCAAGACCCTGTCGAGTATGCTTCCGACTACCCGCTATTGGATCAGCGGCGGCGGAGTAGTCTTACTGATTGCGTTTGCCGTGGCCGACGCGAGAACACATTTTCGCTGGCAAGCGATGAGTGTGAAGGAGCAGTCGATATCGTACCAGTTGACGCGGCTTCCGGGCGTGCGTGATTATTCGCTGATCGAAGTGCGTGATTCCTTTCATATTCCTCGCACGATTGACACATACCCAACCATAGTGTGGACCTATCAATTCGGAAGCGCATTGGGCGAGTTGCGCTGTGTGGCTTTCGAGGCTCGAGATTATGGTCCTTCTCCGATGGGTGGCTTGCACAAACCAGGATTGTACACCAGCAAGGAAGTTGACCAAATTATCGAGGCTACCACGGTCCCTTACACCTTGACGACGATTGACCGGAGCGGAAAACAAGGAATTCTTACCATTCAGCGGGGCGATCAGGCGAACTCCATTTCAAGCATGGTCGGACGCTATCTATACTACCGTTTTGTCCGATCAGACAAAATGGAGACCTTTCTGCCTCGCATCGCTCGAATCGAATTGCTGCCGAGACAACCCGGCCTCAACGTCCCCCGTGATTGAGGGAAAACCATGAGGCCGGGTAACGAATCTGCGGTGCTCGAAGCGTACCGGTGCCTCCGATTTTTGAGTCAGCACCCGCAAGCCGATGATTGTCTGATGCAACCGAGCAAACTCGACCCATACCTCACCCGAATCACTCGAGTGGAACTCACACCGCGCAGCTCCTAGTTCATGTCAGCTCTCGACAATCCCAAACAAGTTCCGCCGGTCGCCTCGCAGAGCCGCTTTCGGCGGACCTTGAAGCCTTTTCTTGGTCCGAGTTACCGAGCGATCAGGCGACAATTACGTTTCTTACGCTGGATCAGTGAAACAAGCAGGTTCCTGTCGCGCAAATCGGACGAACGACGCCTGCTGGTGGTTTATGATCTGAGCGCGAACCCCTACAGCATCGGAGACGTCCTGGTTGTCGTGGAGGCGTCCATGGCCTTGCGAGAGATCCATGGTGTGGGCCAAGTGGATTTTGCCTTCGTGTTTGACGAAAAGCAGCCCGTGCGGGCGGGTTCTTCGTTTGGACACATCACGGCCGACGATGTCTTTTATCATCTTGCATCCATCGTGCCGACCGTCCAAGTGAACCCGCAACTCGGCTCGCTGTTCGTGTTCAATTCCCATTTGCGCCTCGAGCAGTTCTTGGCCGACAACGCGGCGATTTATGTCGTCTGGCCATCGGCTTGGAAATACGCTCAAAACGAGTACCTGAATTACACGGCGTACAATGACGTGCTCTGGAACCATCGCCAGAAACACGGGACGATCCCGATTCTTTCCAGCCGTCCGTTTCTCGTGGAATGGGCGAACGAATTTTACTCCCATCGTGTTCACCCGCGGGTGCCTGTGACAGTGCAGGTGAGAAACAACCCGTCATTCGGGGCCCATCGCAATCTGCGGCTGGATGTGTGGATCGAGTTTTTTCTACGAACCGAGAAAGCATACCCGGCCTGTTTCGTTATCGTTTGCGCCGCCAACGAAATCGACGACCGCCTGCGCCAATGCCGGAATGTCATCGTATCGAAAGACTATCACACCGGAATCGAACAAGACCTCGCTTTGATTCAGACCGCTTCGTTTCATATGGGCGCCTCGTCGGGACCGGGGCAGATGGCGATTTTCGGAACGAAGCCCTATTTGCTCGTCAACACGGATCTCGAACCCAATCTGTACAAAGGGATCGTCCAGGATGGGGCATTTCTGCGATTCTGCTTCGCCGGTCCTTTGCAGCGCTTTGCTGTTGGGGAAGAGACAGTGGAAATGCTTACCACTGAGTTCGCACGCATGTGGGAGGCCGTGACGGCGTCCACGGAACTCAGTGACAGGAGGGCACCCGGCAAGCGCGCAGGCGAGCCTCTCAGTTGGCTACGGTAGGGTCGTGTTCAGCACAAACCGAGATCAAGTGAACCAAGCATGAACGTACTCGTCGTCGGAGGCACCGGCTATGTGGGGGGCGCCGTAACGGATCTCCTGCAAGGGACCGCTCATCACGTGCGCGTGTACGATGCGCTCCTCTATGAGGAGTCCTATCGGAAACCGGTCGATTTTGTGTATGGCGACGTGCGTGACGCGGATCGTTTGAAACCACAGCTCGAATGGGCCGATGTGATCGTCTGGCTCGCGGCGCTGGTCGGCGATCCCGCCTGCGCACTACACCCGGACGTCAGCGCGGCGATCAACCAGGAGTCCGTAGGATGGCTGGTCTCGCAATACGACCGGCGGATCATTTTTCTCTCGACCTGTTCGGTCTATGGAGCGCAGGACGGCGCATTGGACGAATCCGCTCCCACAAACCCGCTCTCCGTATATGCCGTGACCAAACTGGAAGCCGAACGGCACCTGGCGGATAAGAACGCGATCGTGTTTCGGCTCGGTACTCTGTTCGGCGTGGGCGATCTGTTCTCACGAATCCGCATGGATTTGGTCGTCAACACGCTCACGGTGCGGGCCCACCGGCACGGCAAGATCACGGTGTATGGCGGTGACCAGTTCCGTCCGCTGCTGCACGTCCGCGATGCCGCACGGGCAATCATCGAGAACCTCGGGACGAAACACACCGGCGTGTTCAATCTGAACAAACAGAACGTCCGCATTGTCGATCTGGCGTACCAGGTTCGGAACCATTTCCCGGATCTTGTGATCGAACAAACGGAGATGAAGTTTCAGGACGCGCGCAATTACCGCGTCAGCAGTGAGAAGGCCAACGCGGTCCTGCGGTTCAAGCCCTCCTGTTCCATCGACGACGGCATTGAGGAGATCAAAGCGCTGCTCGATTCGCACCGGCTGAAAGATGTGGACAATCCCCGGTACACGAATCAGACTTTCCTGTCGCTTTACAATACGCATTTGAAGACCGTCGCATGACAGAAGCAGACCCAGCATGGATGCCCCACGAATGATCGAAGGCGGCCTCGGTGTGGACGACCGGGGGAACGTGGCGTTTGTGAATGAATTCCACTTCGCCGGCGTGAAACGGTTCTACGCGGTGAGTAACCACCGCGCAGGGTTCGTGCGGGCTTGGCACGCGCACCGCCACGAAGCAAAGTACGTCACCGTGCTCCGCGGCTCGGCCCTCGTGGGCGCGGTCAAAATCGAGAACTGGGAGAACCCGCCGCGCGACAGCAAAGTGGAGCGTTTTGTCCTGACGGCGGTCAAACCCGCCGTGTTGTTCATCCCCGCCGGCTACGCGAATGGTTTCATGTCGTTGACCGAAGACGCCCTCCTGGTGTTCTTCTCCACGTCCACACTCGAGGAAAGCCGCACCGATGATGTCCGATACGACGCGCGCCACTGGGACATCTGGAACGTCGTAGAACGCTGATTTTCCTTTCTCAGAATCGGACCACGCATGCCTCAACCCGGAAAGGTAATCGTGCTCGGCGGGACCGGCATGCTGGGCTCAATGGTCGTGGATTGCCTGTCGAGGGACCTGAGCTTGATGGTAAGTGCCACAGCCCGGTCGCGCAGCCTAGCACCCGATCCGAAAACCGTGACCGGTGTGACGTGGCACGAATTGGATGCCGCGTCCGTAGAAGCTCCGGTTCTCGAACGCCTGCTCGATGGCCAAGCCTGCGTGGTGAACGCCATCGGCGTAATCAAGCCGTACATCCACGATGACAACCCGCAGGAAGTCGAGCGGGCCATCCACGTCAATTCCGTCTTTCCCTACCGGCTGCGCGCCGCCGCAGCCAAGACCGGGTCCCGGGTGGTCCAGATTGCGACTGACTGCGTGTATTCGGGACAGAAAGGCAAATACGCGGAGAAGGACACCCACGATGCGCTCGATGTGTACGGCAAATCCAAGAGCCTGGGCGAAGCACGGGCGCCTCATTTTCATCATCTGCGCGTCTCGATCATCGGACCGGAGCCGAAGGCGCACGTCTCGCTGTTGGATTGGTTTCTTCGGCAAAAGCCAAACGCCGAGGTCAACGGCTTCACGAATCACTCCTGGAACGGCGTCACGACGTTGCACTACGCCAAGCTATGCCACGGGATTGTGGCGAAGAATCTCGAGTTGCCCCATCTGCAGCATGTGATCCCCCGGGGAACCATCACGAAATGCGATCTCCTCAGTGCCTTCGCGCGAAGCTTCCAGCGCGAGGACATCACGATCCATCCCATGGTTGCTTCGACAGTCATCGATCGCACGCTGGCAACCTCCGACTCGAATCTCAACGTCCGGCTCTGGGCCGCTGCGGGTTACACGCAGCCACCGACGATCCCCGAAATGGTCGCCGAGCTTGCGGCGTATGATTACCGGTTCCGTGTCAATTCGAAGTAGTCCCATGAAAGTTCTCACCATCCTCGGCACGCGTCCCGAGATCATCCGCTTGAGCCGGGTCATCGCCAAGTTGGATAAGGTGTGCGAACAGGTGGTCGTGCATACTGGCCAGAATTACGACGCGAACTTGAACGACATTTTCTTCCAGCAGCTCGGGGTTCGCAAAGCCGACCACGACCTTAGCGCGAAAGGAAGCTTCGGCGAGCAGATCGGCGCCATTCTTGCCGGAAGCGAACGAATCCTCCTCGCCGAAAAACCTGATCGGTTTCTGGTGCTTGGCGACACCAACAGCAGTCTTGCTGCGATCATGGCCAAGCGGCTCGGCATTCCGGTCTTCCACATGGAGGCGGGCAATCGCTGCTATGACGACCGCGTGCCGGAGGAAGTGAACCGCCGCATCATCGACCACAGCAGCGACGTCCTTCTGCCCTACACCGAGCGCAGCCGCGCCAACCTGTTGCGCGAGGGGATCGCCGGGGAGCGCATCCATGTGACCGGCAATCCCATTTATGAGGTCATCCAGCAATACGACCCTCAGATTCGCAAGTCGCGGATTCTCGAAGAGCTGGGCGTCAAGCCGCGGGGCTATTTTCTTGTGACGATGCATCGGGCGGAGAATGTGGATATCGAAGAGCGACTGATCGGCCTGACGACCGGATTGGCGCGCGTGCAGAAGAGATACGGCTTGCCCGTGATCGTCAGCACGCATCCGCGGACCCAGAAGCAGATGAAGGCGTTCGGTATTGCGAAGGACAGCGACCGGCTGCGCTTCTTGCCGCCGTTTGGTTTCTTTGAGTTCATCACGCTGGAACGAAACGCCCTTTGCGTGCTCAGCGACAGCGGCACCGTGCAGGAGGAATGCTGCATCTTCCGGGTTCCCAACGTCACCATCCGCGACGTGACCGAGCGGCCGGAGACGGTCGAGTGCGGCAGCAACATGCTCAGTGGCGCGGACCCGGCCCGGATCGAGCACTGCGTGGCCACGGTGCTGGAACAGCGCACCGATTGGCGCATTCCGCCCGAGTATCTCGCGGAAGCCGTCAGCGATACGATTGTGAAGATCGTCCTGAGTTTTCACTGGAATCGCCGTTCCGGTTCCTGACGTCTTGTGTCATCGCCACTGGTTTCGGTCATCATTCCCGTTTACAACGGCGCGAACTTTCTTCGGGAAGCCATCGACAGCGTGCTGGCCCAGACGTTTTCTGATTTCGAGTTGCTGGTTGTGGACGACGGTTCACAGGATGAGACGCCGGTCATAGCCCGGTCTTACGGCAATCGCCTCAGCTATCTGCCGAAACCCAACGGCGGGGTGGCGAGCGCATTGAATCTCGGCATCTCTCACTCGCGCGGCAAATACCTGGCCTGGCTGAGTCACGACGATCTGTTTCTTCCGCACAAGCTGGAACGACAGGTGAAGTTCCTGGCGGATGATCCGCGATTCCGGGGTTGCTACACCGACGTTCTGGTTGTGGATCAAGCCGGCAATGTGTTGCACGAAACGAAAACGCCCTGGTATCCAAGGCCCCAGGCGCTGCGGGCATTGTTCCGCGAGATGTACATCAATGGGTCCAGCATGTTGTTCGAGCGCGTGTGCCTGGATCGAGTTGGCCTGTTTCGCGAGGACTATCTCCACACCCAGGACGCCGATATGTGGTTGCGAATGCTCAAGCACTTCGAGATCGGGCGTGTGCCGGAAGCGCTCATCAAATGGCGATCTCATCCGCAACAGGGAAGTCGAAGCCGGTCAGCCGCGGATCGTGAATGTCAAATCATGTTCCGAAGCGCATTCGAGTACTTGGGCATCGAAAGCATCTTTCCTGAGCGCGCCGAGTCCTCGCGCACCGCAAGGACGATTGCATGGGGCTGCGAATGGTTTGGCGATATGATGGGTCATCGGTGCTTATTTCACCTCGCCGACGAGTATTACCGTCGCTCTGTTGAAACGTGGCCTTCCTGGATAAACCGCGCGCGCTGGAAATGTTGGATCGGAGCGCGGTATTTTTTCATGCCCAGCCGCTACTATCGGAAAGCCGTCCGCGATGGCAGCGCATGGCTGGCCCGATTCCGGAGACGAAGGTCTGAACCACGCGGCGTATCAAACTGAGGAACCGTCGGTGCGCAATCCAGCGGGACGGCCGCTGCCAGCATGGCGCGAATACTGATCACCGGTATTTCCGGGTTTGTCGGGCGTCATCTGGCAAGTCATCTCGCATCGCGGGGTCACAGATTGTGGGGCCTGCATCGGAATCGAGCGCGCGTAGGACTCACCTTCGCGAAGGGGATACAGGTGTCCGTGGGAGACGTTTGCGACTACTCCAAACTGCGGGGCATTTTGAACGAGGCGCGCCCCGAGATTATCTATCACCTTGCTTCGCTCATTGACGCAAAGGACGTGGAAGACCTCTATATGGTCAACACACTTGGCACAGTGATGATTTTCGAAGCGCTTGCCTCATTGAACCTGTCGCCCAAGGTGCTGATCGCCAGTTCCAGCGCCGTGTATGGGGCATCGTCCCCAGGCCAGCGGTTGACTGAGCGAGCCCCGACGAAACCGGCAACTCACCACGGAGTCAGTAAACTGGCGCAAGAAATGATCGCCTACCAATACGCCGCATCGCAGGGGTTCCCGTTGTTCGTTGCTCGCTCCTTCAACTTGGTTGGACCGGGTCAGTCTCCGGTTCTCGCCTGCTCAGCTTTCGCGCGCCAGATTGCCGAAGCGGAATGCCGAGGGGCACCTGACAGGATATTCACCGGCGATCTAGAGACGCAGCGGGACTTCACAGATGTACGCGATGCGGTACGCGCCTACGATCTGATCGTTGCTCGGGGCAAGCCCGGGATGCTCTACAATGTTTGTTCGGGCAAGGCCACATCCATTCGTCACTGTCTGACGGTGCTGCTTGAGGCGGCTCGTGTCCGGTTGCGGCCGGCGCCCGACGCGTCACGGCGGCAGGAGGGCGATGTTTCCATCCAGGTCGGGTCCGCGGCGCGGCTGCGCCGACAGACGGGATGGAAACCAACTATTCCTTTGGAACAGTCCTTGCAGGACTTGCTGAACTACTGGCGAGGGCGAACGACATGAGTTGGCAAAGCAAGACGGTTTTGGTCACCGGCGCCGATGGATTTGTCGGCAGTCACCTGGCCGAGCGGTTGGTGCGAGAGGGCGCCCGTGTGCGGGCGATGGTCCTTTACAACTCGCTGGGCCGGCACGGGTGGTTGGATGATTCGGAGCTGCAGTCGGAGATGGAAATCGTTGCCGGCGATGTCTGCGACCGGGATTGTGTGACGGCGGTGATGCGGAACGTGGACCTCGTCTTCCATCTGGCGGCGCTGATTGCCATCCCCTACTCGTACCAGGCGCCCTCCTCCTACGTCCGGACAAATGTCGAGGGCACATTGAACGTCTTGCAAGCGGCCCGGTCGGCCGGAGTAAAGCGATTCCTCCATACCTCCACCAGCGAAGTGTACGGAACGGCGCGCTACGTGCCCATTGACGAACAACATCCCCTGCAGGGCCAGTCTCCTTATGCCGCCAGCAAGATCGGCGCGGACAAGATCGCCGAGAGCTTTTATCGAGCGTTTGATTTACCGGTCGTAACGGTTCGCCCGTTCAATACGTATGGCCCGCGTCAGTCGGCCCGGGCGGTCATTCCGACGATCATCACGCAAGCCCTGACGAAGAAGGAAGTGCGGCTGGGAAACGTTACGCCCATGCGGGACTTCACGTACGTGACCGACACCGTCGAAGGATTTCTCCGATTGGCGAACGCGGCGAATGTTTTGGGACAGGAGTTCAACCTCGGTACCGGCACCTCCATTTCCGTTGGTGATCTGGCCCGGAAAATTTTCACGCTGCTGGGCACGTCACCGGCAATTGTTGCGGACAAACAACGACATCGCCCGGACGGCAGCGAGGTCATGCGCCTCGAGTCGTGTATCCAGAAGATGCAGGCGGCGACCGGTTGGCGGCCCTGCGTGTCATTGGACGATGGGCTGCAGCGCACGATCGAGTGGATTCGCTCTCATCTCGAAGCCTATCAACCGGACCATTACTCCGTGTAGCAGGATGATATGAAAGCGGTGATCTTAGCGGGCGGGCGCGGAACTCGGCTGGCGCCCTACACCACGGTGCTTCCCAAACCGTTGATGCCGATTGGCGATGTGCCGATTCTGGAAATCGTTCTGCGGCAACTGGCCAGCCATGGTTACCAGGACGTCACCTTGGCCGTCGGACACCTGGCTGAGTTGCTCATGGCTTATTTTGGTGACGGGGCCAAGTATGGGTTGACGATCCGGTACTCCCGCGAAGACAATCCACTTGGAACAGCCGGCCCGCTGGCGCTTGTGACCGGCCTGAACAGCACCTTTCTGGTAATGAACGGAGATCTCCTCACGACCCTGAACTACACGGAATTCTTGCGATTCCACCAACAGCGCGGGGCGATCGCGACCCTTGCCGTTTACCAACGCGATGTGCGAATCGATCTGGGAGTGATCGAAACGGACTCCAATGGTTGGGCCACCGATTATCGCGAAAAGCCCACGTATCATTTCTCGGTCTCCACCGGCATTTACCTCTTCGAGCCGGCCGTGTTGAAACACATCGTGCCCCGCCAACGCCTTGACTTGCCCGAGTTGATCCTCCACCTGATCCAGAGCGGGGAAAAGGTGAACTGCTACCGTTTTGGCGGCGATTGGCTCGACATCGGGCGTCACGATGACTACGAGTTGGCCGTCCGCCAATTCGAAGCCCACCGTGAAAAGTTTCTGCCGTCGCAACCCTGACCGCGATGGTGGTGGTGCTCATAACTACGTCCTACCCGTATGATGGGGCAGCGGAGCAGACATTTATCGAGCCCGAATTGCGCGCGTTGACCTCAAGCGCTTCGCGCGTCATCCTCGTGCCGGCAAAGCGACTCGGCAAACGACTCACGCCGGACACAGGTGTCGAGGTGAATGAATCATACGCCCAGACTCTCTCGAACGGCTCGTCCAAGAGCACGATCCTCTCCCGCGCGGTCTGTTCGCGGCTGCTGTGGAACGATTTGATCGCACATCCGTGGCTGGTGGGCCGGCCCCGAGGGGCCAAGCTATTGACTAGCTACACCTCCAAAGCCGAGTTGACCCGAAATTGGGTAACGCAGTTCCTCCTGACGACGCAGCTCTCCGAACGGGACTGCGTTTTTTACACCTACTGGTTTCTTGATGCCACCACCGGTATCGGATTGGCCAAACAGGGTCATCCCGGCATCAAATTGATATCCCGAGCTCATGGCTTTGACGTTTACGAACACCGCCATAATCCCCCTTACCTCCCCTGCCGGCGCTTCACCTTGTCGGCAATCGATTGGCTATTCCCCGATTCAGACCGGGCGACGGCCTATCTGTCCGAGCGATTCCGCTCGATCCACCCCCGGTGCGAAACCGCCCGCATGGGTGTGTCGGACCCGGCTTTTCTTGCGACACCGTCCACGGACGGGACGTTTCGAATTGTCTCCTGTTCTCTCATGGCGCCGGTCAAACGCCTGGATTTGATGCTCCAGGGCGTCACCCGCGCCGCGGAACTGCGTCCGAACCAACAATTCGAGTGGCGGCATTTCGGAACGGGCCCGCTGAAGGAACAACTGGAAACCTCCGCCCGCTCCTCCCACCGGCCCAATCTGAATGTTCAATTTCCCGGATACGAGTCCCAGGCCGAATTGCTCAAGTGCTACCGTGCCGCCCCCGTGGACCTTTTCATCAATACCAGCCAATCCGAAGGCACGCCGGTCGCCGTGATGGAAGCCATCAGTTGCGGGATTCCCGTGCTCGCCACGGCGGTTGGCGGCAACCCGGAAATCGTTTCCGAGCGGAATGGACGATTGCTCCCCGCGAATCCCTCACCCGATGAAATCGCCCAAGCCATCCTGTCTTTTCTCGACGACCCGGCCGGTTCGGCGGAGAAACGAACACAAAGCCGTCAGGTCTGGCGCGAACGCTATTGCGCCGAGACGAACTACCAGAACTTCGCACGGCAACTCCTCGCGATTCGTCAGGCAGATTGAACGATCCATGGTCACCATTGTTGATTTCGGCATGGGCAACCTGCGGTCGATCCAGCACAAGATGCTGCGGATGGGAATCGAATGCGCGGTCAGTTCCGAGCCTGCCGAGGTCGCGCGCGCCGAGGTGCTGGTGTTACCGGGCGTCGGGCATTTTGCGCGAGGCATGGCGAACCTGCGGCACCTCGGCTTGATCGAGTTGCTTCATCAGAAGGTGATGGCCGAGAAAACTCCTGTCATGGGCATCTGCCTCGGCATGCAACTGTTCTCCAAATGGAGTGAAGAAGGCGAGGTGGAAGGCCTGGGCTGGATCGATGCCGTGACGCGCCGGTTCCGATTCGACGGTGCGCTGGCACACTTGAAAATTCCGCACGTGGGTTGGAACGAGATTCGTCCCGTCCGCGCCAGCCCGCTGCTGGACAGTATCGAATCTCGCCAGCGGTTCTATTTCACCCACTCGTATCACGTGGTATGCAGCAACCAAGCGGACGTGCTTGCTACGACGTCGTACGGGTATGACTTCGTATCGTGCGTCGAGCAAGGTCATCTCTTCGGGACCCAGTTCCATCCCGAAAAAAGCCACCGGCGCGGGATGGAGTTGGTGCGAAATTTTGTTCGTCGTGCCGCCCGGCTGGCTGGCTCGGGACAGGCGACTTCCTGACATGTTGCGTCCCCGCATCATCCCCATCCTGCTGATGCGGTCGGGTGGCCTCGTGAAGGGCATCCGTTTCCAAGATTACAAATACGTCGGCGACCCCATGAACGCCGTGCGCATCTTCAACGAGAAAAATGTGGATGAACTGTTCCTGCTCGATATCACCGCAACTGAGGAGCAACGGATTCCCTCCGCGGAGATGATCCGGGAAATTGCAGACGAATGTTACATGCCCTTTGGCATCGGCGGCGGCATCCGCACCATCGCCGACATGCGCAACCTCCTGCGCGCCGGCGCCGAAAAGGTTTCGATCAATACGAGCGCCATCGAAAACCCGATGTTGATCAAGGAAGCCAGCGAGACGTTCGGTCGGCAGAGCGTAACAGTTTCCATCGACGCGCGGAAACATTGGGGCGGTTATCGTGTCTATGCGCGCTCTGGAAAGCAGAAAACCGATCTGCACCCGCGCGACTGGGCCCGGCGCGCCGAGGAATTGGGCGCCGGCGAGATTCTACTCAACTCGATCGACCGGGACGGCACGCGAAGCGGGTACGACCTGGAGTTGCTCCGCAGCATTGCCGACAGCGTCAGCGTTCCCGTGATTGCCTGTGGCGGCGCCGGGCGGATCGAGGATTTCGCGGAGGCGGTGCGAGAAGGCCACGCCTCCGCCGTGGCCGCGGGGAGTTTCTTTGTCTTTCACGGGAGCCATCGGGCCGTGCTCATCAGTTATCCCGAAGCCCGACTTCGGGAAGAGGCGCTTGCGTCATGAGAGTTTGCACTCGCTGCATCATGGACACGACCGATCCCGGCATCCGGTTCGATGAGGCGGGCGTCTGCAACCATTGCCGGGAGTACGATCGGGTCACGCTTGCGAACGCACTTTCGGAGGAACAACGCCAGGCGCGGTTCCAGAGGATCATCGACCGGATCCGGCGCACGGGACGAAAGAAGAAATACGACAGCATCCTGGGAATCAGCGGTGGCATGGACAGTTCCTACGTCGCATACCTCGTCTGGAAGAACGGGCTGCGCACGTTGCTGGTGCACATGGACAACGGCTGGGACTCGGAGTTGGCGGTCAAGAACATCGAGCACATCGTCAAGACCACCGGCCTCGACTACTACAACCACGTGATCGATTGGGAGGAGTTCCGCGATCTCCAGCGCGCGTACTTGCGCGCTTCCGTGGTCGATGTGGAGGTGGTCACCGATCAGGCGATCACTGCGCTCATCTTTCAGTTGGCGAATCGGTTCGGTGTCCAGTTCATCTTGAACGGACACAACCGGGTCACCGAGGCGATCATGCCGAGTCACGGGTGGTACTACACGGGCAAAAGCGACGTCGCGAACCTGTTGGAGATCCACCGGCGGTTTGGCACAGTGCCGCTCAAGACCTACCCGTTGCTCAGTCTCGCGCAGATCCGGTACTTTCAGAACGTCCGCGGCTTCCGTTACGTGGACCTCCTGAACAGCGTGCGCTATCGCCCTGCCGAAGTACGGGCAATCCTGGAGCCACAGTTCGGCTGGCGCGACCCGGGCGGGAAGCATTACGAGTCGCTGTTCACCAAGTTTTACCAAACGTACATCTTGCCCGAGAAATTCAACGTGGATAAGCGCAAGCCGCACCTCTCCAGCCTGATTCTCTCCGGCCAGATCACGCGCGCACAAGCGCTCGAACGAATGAAACAGGACTTGTATCCGCCCGAAGTTCTCCGCGAAGAGCGCGAGTACGTTCTGAAGAAGCTCGGGCTGAGCGAGTCGGAGTTCGATCAAATCATGGCGGAGCCACCCGTGCCGCACGAAAGCTTTCCGACCGAGAAATCGCAGTTCTCCTACAAAGTGAAGCGGCTCGTGTTCGCAGTCATTGGCCGCATGCGTTTCTGGTCGCGACGAAATCTCTGAAGCATGATGTCCGGACAAAGAACCCCATGAGCCGCATTTTGGAACGAGCGCGTCGAGTTCCCGGTCGCATCCGGAGCCAGTTGCTTCGGCCGCGCGTCCTGGCGTTGAAACGCGAGCGACAGAAGCACAAGTACGACACGGCGCCAAAGGTTACGGCGATTCTCCAATGCTACAACAAGGCGGACGCGTTGCCGAAATTGCTCGAACGAATTCACATTCCCGAGGTTCAGGAGATCATCGCGATCGATGACGGCTCGGCGGACTCCACGTTGTCGGTGCTCGTCCGCGCGCTTCGCAAACCGAACCATTTCGTGCTTCACGCCAACGACCTGTTCGAGATCCGCACGTACAACCGCGCGCTGCGGATGGCGACCGGCGAACTCATCGCCCTGTTGCAGGACGACGATCTGCCGCCCGAGGGCAGCGCATGGGTCGAAAACGCGCAGAAGTTGTTCGATCTCGATCCCCGGCTGGCCGTGCTCGGCGGTCGCGACGGGCTCGATCTCCTGCTGCCCGATCCAGCGCCGAGCGACGGGAAGACGGAATATCGCATCGTGAACGACGTCGGTGGCACCCCGGGGATCCACAAGTACCGGCTCTGGCGCTCCTCCCAACTCGACTCGGGCGTCCGGTACGTGATGGCCGTGAACCGCGCGCCGATGTGGGTCCGGCGTTCGGCGGTCGTCGAGCTGGGCTACATCGACGACGCGTTCGCGCCGTTCCAATGCGACGACGTGGACCTCTGCGTGCGCGCATGGCTGGCCGGCTGGCGCGTGGGCCTCTACGCCGGGCGATTCACCTACCTGACCCAGGGCGGGATGCGTCTCTACAACGTCGGCGCATCCGCCCAACAGGTCGCGCGCAACTGGCCGGAGATTTACCGGCGCTACGGCCAACAGATCGGCGACAACCGGCTGTCCAAACTCGTGGAAGATGCCAACGGGAGTTTGGGATGAGTGGAGACGAAGCGCTGCGGACCGACCGGCACGTCTCTCGCAACTGGAAAATCGCTCTTGCCCTGGCGTTCGCGTATTGCGCGCTCTTCATCCCGCCGAACCTGACCGGCGCAGACGATGCAAACATGCTTGCGCCGGTCGAGATCGACGAGTTTACGATGCACCGCATCGTGATGCGCATGCTGACTCTTGGCGATTCGTTGACCGAAACCTTGCGGCACTGGTTGGGCACGGGAGTATATCACTACGGGTACCCGTTCTTCCTGAGTTCCGCGTTGTTTGCGCTTCCCATCAAGGCGCTTCACGAGATCGGCGCGATTTCGGGGGACCCGACGCAAGCGTACCTGGTCGTTCTCCGTCAATTGAGCCCGCTCTGGATGGCTGCCGCCATTGTGTTGCTCATCCACTTGTGGACCGGGTTTCGATCGACCGTCCTTCTGATCGGAGCTTTTTTGTTTCTGGCCTTCGTGCCGGGCATCCTGAAGAACAATCTCTGGTGGCACCCGGACAGCCTGGCGACCTTGTTCGTGGTGGCCGGTCTGTGTTCGCTCGCGAAAGATCACCATCGATTTGGAAGATGGTACTACGCGGCGGCGATCCTTTGCGGGTTGGCCACCGGCACGAAGCTGGTCGGACTTTATTTTGTTCTGCCACTGGCCGTGTACGTCGGATGGGCGGCGATCGGACGCGTGATGCCCTGGCCCAAGGTTGCGAAACATCTCGGGCTGTTCCTGGCTTTGTGGCTGATTAGCTATGTTTTGACCAACCCGCAATTGCTCGTGCCCAGGATGGCGGAATACATTCTCTGGTCCTTCTTTCAGGCGGGCAAGGAAGGTTCCTTCGCGGCAGCCCAGCCGGAAGTTTGGCCGCCCTTGATCTGGTACGATCTGCTCAATGACCCATTCGGATTCTGGTGGATGTACGTGCTCGCTCTGGGAGCGTGCGGCATGGGCCTGCTTTTCGATCCCAAAACGAGGCTCCTCAACGCGTTGATCCTCGCCTGGACGTGTTCCTATGGGTTCGTACTGATCTTCCTCGTGACCCGCCGGCAACCCTATTACGCGATTTTGCTGTTCCTGCCGTTGTTCTCTTGCCTCATGAACCCGGTGCTCTGGTCGCGGGACAAATGGCCGCAGCGAGTGAAGTTGCCTTGCCTGCTCGGCTCCAGCCTGGCCATCCTGCTGTGCTGCGTTCAATTTGCCGCGTATCTGAAGACGGACGTCCACGTCTATCGACGCACGCTCAACCGGGAAGACGCGCAGGCCTCCCTGGGATTTTTCCGCGCGCTGGAGACGAACTACCTGGCGACCCTTCCTCCTTCCACGTCGCTGGTGGTGTTTCGCGACCCCTACGTGTACGTACCGCCCCGGACCAATTTTGTGATTCACTGGAAGCATGGCCAGCTTACCTACGACGAAGTCGAAACGCTGAAACCCGACCTGATCCTGCTGCAAAGGGATTATGTGGAGCGTTATTGCCAACCGGAAGCCATTCAACAGCGCCTCGAAGAACACAAACCATTGGCGGAGCGAATCTATCATCTGTACAGCGACGCGCAGCAGGACACGATGAAGGGATTTCGGAAGGTGTTTGAGACGGAATTCGCCGTGGCCTTCGCGAAGAATGGGTGAAATGGAACAGATGAAGTCCTCACTCATCCTCGCCCAACTCGGCTGTGGTTATTGGGGACCGAATTTGCTGCGGAATTTCTCCGCGCTACCGGGATGCGTTGTCAAATGGGTTGCCGAGCCGAGCCCGGAACGCCGGGCGTACGTCGAGCGCAACTTTTCAAAATCGAGGACGACGCCCAATTGGGAGGAGACTATCCGGGACGCCGAGGTGGACGGCGTGATTGTCTCCGCCCCCGCTTCGACCCACTTCGCGTTGGCCAAGGCGGCGTTGCAGGCCGGCAAGCATGTCTTCGTCGAAAAACCGCTCGCCATGAACACGCGCGAAGCCGATGAATTAGTCGCCCTGGCCGCGTCGGCGAACCGCACCCTCATGGTCGGGCACACGTTCCTGTACAACGCCGCCGTGCGTTACACAAAACGCCTCATCGACGAAGGACAACTCGGCGACCTCTACTACATCTACACGCAGAGGTTGAACCTCGGCCAGGTGCGCTCCGACGTGAACGCGTGGTGGAACCTCGCCCCGCACGACATCAGCATCTTGCTGTACTGGATGGGTGGGCAACCGCCCGTCTCGGTCGCGGTGCAGGGGATCAGTCGCATCCAGCCCGGCATTGAGGACGTTGTTTTCGCCACGCTGACTTGGACGAATCGCGTCACGGCCCACGTCCATGTGAGCTGGCTCGACCCGGGCAAGGTTCGCAAGATCACGCTCGTCGGCAGCCGCAAGATGGTGATCTATGATGACATCAGCGACGACAAGATCACCGTGCTCGACAAAGGCGTGGACCGCGTGCCGAAGATCGGCGAGCGAATGGATTACGACCAGTTCAGCGGCTACCAACTCGTCCCGCGCGCGGGCGACGTGGTGCTGCCGCGGATTGATTTCCAGGAACCGCTCAAGGTCGAGGCCGCGCACTTCCTCGAATGCATCCGCACCGGGCAAACGCCGCTCACAGGCCCGCAACACGCGCGCGCCGTCGTCGCCGTGCTCGAAGCGGGCCAACAATCGCTGCGCGAGAACGGTCGCGCGGTTTCCATTGGCGGCAACCGATGACGGCCATCGTTCATCCCCGCGTCGAATGGGGTGGCGAACACACGCTCGGCCCCTTCGTGATCATTGGCGAACCGCCGAAGGGCCGCGCAGAGGGCGAACTCGCCACGGTCATGGGTGCCGGAGCGGTCATCCGCTCTCACACTGTCATTTACGCCGGCAACCGGATTGGAACGAACTTCCAGACCGGTCACCATGTGCTCGTGCGCGAGGAGAACGAGATCGGCGATGACGTCAGCATCGGCTCGGGCAGCATTGTCGAGCACCATGTTCGTATCGGCCACCGGGTGCGGTTGCACTCGAACGTGTTCGTGCCGGAATTCTCGGTGCTTGGAGACGATTGCTGGCTCGGGCCGAACGTCGTCCTGACCAACGCCAAGTATCCGCGCTCGCCTCGCGTGAAGGAACAACTCGTCGGCCCCCACATCGAATCGGGCGCGAAAATCGGCGCCAACGCGACGATCCTGCCCGGCCTCCGCATCGGTCGCGATGCGCTGGTGGGCGCCGGCGCGGTCGTTACGAAGGACGTCCCCGCCGGCGCGGTCGTTGCCGGCAATCCCGCCCGTGTGATCAAACGCCTCTCCGAGTTGCCCTATGGAAAATAAGGCCGAGCCAATCCCGCTGGTGGACCTGCGCGCGCAGCACGCTTCGATTCGCGCCGAACTCGATGCGGCCATCGAGCGGGTTATCGCCCGCAGCGCGTTCATCGGCGGCGAAGAAGTGCAGCAGTTCGAGCGCGAATTCGCCGCGTTCTGCGCGGTGAAAGCCTGCGTCGGCGTCGGCAACGGCACCGATGCGCTCTACCTGACGTTGCGCGCGCTGGGCATCGGCGCCGGCGACGAGGTGATCACGGTCGCGCACACGTTCATCGCCACCGCTGAGGCGATCTCGCTGACGGGCGCGCGGCCGGTATTCGTGGACATCCGCGAGGAGACGATGTTGATGGACCCGGGCAAACTGGAAGCAGCCATCACTCCACGGACGAAAGCGATCGTTCCCGTTCACCTCTACGGACAGCCGTGCGAGATGGATCGCATCCTCGACGTGGCGCGCCGGCACCAGTTGAAGGTGGTCGAGGACGCCGCGCAGGCCCACGGCGCACGTTGGCGCGGGAAGCGCGCCGGGTCGTTGGGTGACGTGGCGTGTTTCAGTTTTTATCCCGGCAAGAACCTCGGCGCTCTCGGCGATGGCGGCGCGGTGGTCAGTAACAACGAAGCCCTGATCCAGCGCATTCGGATGCTGGCCAATCACGGCCGACTCGAAAAGTACACCCACGAGATGGAAGGCGTGAACAGCCGCCTCGACGGCCTGCAAGCTGCCCTGTTGCGAGTGAAGCTGAAACACCTCGACCGCTGGAACACCGCCCGCCAGCGTTATGCCGCCGCCTATTTGCAGGTACTGGGCGAGAGCGGCGCGCGGTTGCCGGTCGTTCACCCCGAGGCGGAATCGGTCTGGCATTTGTTCGTCGTTCGCGTCGCCGAGCGCGAGCGGTTTCAAACGCGGTTGAAGGAACGCGGCATCGCCACCGGTGTTCATTATCCGTTGCCGCTCCACCTTCAGCCCGCCTACAAGCGCCTCAATCTGCCGAAAGGCTCCCTGCCTGTGTCCGAGAAAGTCTGCGCCGAGGTCGTCAGCCTGCCGATCTACGCCGAGTTGACGGAAGCGCAGCTCGCGCGCGTCGCCGAGGCCGTTCGGAGCGCCTGCCGTCCGTGAAGAAGAACCTGCTGCTGTTGGCGGGGACGTCGTTGGTCTGCCTCGTCCTGCTGGAAGTGGTCCTCCGCTTTGCCTCTCCGCCGATCGTGACCGGCGTGGGCACGACTCGGGCGCCGAAAGCGAAACTCTATGGCTGGGCCGAGCTTCCGAGTACGCGCGGGCATTTCATCCATCCCGACACGGGCAAGGTCGTCTATTTTCCGATCAACTCCCAGGGTTGGAAGGATGTCGAGCACGCATTCGAGAAACCGTCCGGCACGATCCGCATCCTCTTCCTGGGCGATTCGGGAACGTTCGGTGTCGTCTCTCTCGAAGATCTCTACACGCGACAGGTCGAGCGTCTGCTGAAGGACGGGGGCCACAACGTCGAGGTCATCAGCATCGGCATCGGCGGTTGGGGCACGGACCAGGAACTGGAGGCGCTCGAACGCGAAGGGGTGAAATACCAGCCCGACTTGGTCGTCTATCAGTTCACCAACAACGATCTCTACGACAACATCAATCCGAAGGAAGGGCTGCCGCCATCGGACATCTTCTGGGAAAAACCGTTCAAGTACGAACTCGCGGACGGCAAGCTCACGAGGGTGCTGCTCGAACCACGGCCTGAGCGGTCGGGTTTCCGCGTTTGGGTTCGAAAGCTGGTCTATCAGAGCGCTCTGCTTTACAACCTCAATCGCATCCGGCATCGGCGCAAAGACCTCGCCGGGCTCAAGGACGCGCAGAACAAGATCGCTCCCGACGACGTGTACGCCGCCGGCGAGCAGAACGCGGAATGCCAGCGCGCGTGGAAGTTGACCGAGGCCCTGATCGTCCGCATGAAGGAAGTGGCCGAGCAGCACGGCGCGCGGTTCCTTGCGTTCGCCGCGGAAGGTGAGCCAGGGCACCGGCATTGGCTGCTGCGCTGGAACCGCATTCACACCGACGGCAAATCCGACTGGGTGATCTGGCAAGGCAAACAATACCCGATCGATTGGCAGCGCTCACTCAAAGACCTGGGCAAGGTGTGCGGACGCCTCGGAGTGCCGGTGATCGCGCCGAAACGGGAGATCGAACGCTACGAACATGACCCGCATCCGAACGCGGCCGGCAATCTCGCGATGGCGCAGGATATCGTGGATTTCCTGAAGGAATGGCCGCCATTCGTCCAGATGGTCGGCACCAACGCCCCTCGAAACTCGGCGCGTGCAGAGTGAAAATCGCCATCTTCTGGAAGTATTATGACGCCTACGTCCGCTCGTTCTATGAGCGCTATCCGCACGCCGCGTCGCAGTCGTACGCGCTGCAACTCGACACTCTTCTCGACGACTGCTTCAACTGGCCGTCCTCGGTCGCGCGGCGATTGCGCGACGCCGGGCATGACGTGCAGTTCATCATCGCCAACGCGCAACCGCTCCAGCGCGCATGGGCCAACGAACACGGCATCGCTTTCCCGCCGGACTGGCCTTTCAGTTTGCCGCTGCGGCAAGTCGAAGCGGGCCGACCCGACGTACTGTGGATCAATTCCGCATACCAGTATTTCGGCGAGTATTTGCACAAGCTCAAGCCGCTTACACGGAAGCTGTTCGGCTGGATCGCCGCGGCCGTCCCGCCGGGACTGGATTTGTCGCCGTTCGATTGCATCCTGACTTCGCATCCAAACATCGCGGAAGGGTTTCGACGCCAGAGTGTCCCTGCGGAAATTTTGCTTCCGGCTTTCGAGCCGAAGGTCCTGGACCACCTCGGGTCGGCGACGCAGGACATCGAGGTGAGCTTTATCGGCGGGCTCACCCGCGATCACTCGCAACGCGAGGAGGTTCTCAAGACGCTCTGCCAGCAGACGCCAATCCAGTTGTGGGGCTACGGATTCGGGCCGGGGCCGGTGACGGGGGCGCGTTCCTTTCTTCGCCGGGCGCGGTTTGCGCTGTTTCCCGATCGCGAATTGGGGCGGCGCTATCGAGGCCAGGCCTGGGGTCTGGACATGTACCGCCTGCTGCAACGCTCGCGAATGACCGTCAACATCCACGTGGACGTCGCCGGCGGTCTGGCCGGCAATATTCGCATGTTCGAAGCTACGGGCATGGGAACGTTGCTTCTAAATGAACGGGCCGCCAATCTGCAAACAATGTTCGAGCCCGAGTCGGAGGTCGTCACTTACGGGTCCACAGACGAACTGGCGGAGAAAATCCAGTACTACCTCGCACACGACGCCGAGCGGCAACAGATCGCAGCGACAGGACAACGGCGCACGCGGAAGGACCATACCACGGCCAGGCGCAGTCAGGAATTGCTTTCCATCTTTGAAGGGCATGCCGGATGAACTCCTCCGCTTCCTGGAAGCAGCAAATCAATCCGCACGGCTTGCTGACGCCGTTTCTTTTCGAGCCGGCGCGGCACGCGTATCGGTTGTTCACCAACCCGGCCTATCGTGCGTACTCCGTGTTGCAGAGCCGGTACGGAAGCAGGCCTCGTCACACCGCCTGCGAAATTCGGACGGCTGCCGGACGCCTTGCCGTCCTCGATGCCGCCTCCTTCCTCTCCGCATACCGAGCGATCTTCGTCGATGAAATCTATGATTTTCCTTCTCCCACGCCCAGCCCGCGGATCCTGGATTGTGGCGCGAACCTCGGCCTCGGTGTGTTGTATTTCAAGCGCCGCTATCCGGGCGCGCAAATCGTGGCGTTCGAGCCGGACCCTCGGATATTCGAACTGCTGCGCAAGAACGTGACCGAGGCGGGGTTCCGCGACGTGGTTCTCATCAACAAAGCAATTTGGTCTTGCGAAATGGAACTGAAGTTTCGGTCCGACGGCGCCGATGCCGGGCGCATCGCCGTCCAAGGAGACGATCGCGCGCCTCTGATCAAAGTTCCCGCCGTACCGCTGTCCGACTATCTACGGGATGGCTCGATCGATTTCCTCAAACTTGACGTCGAAGGCGCGGAGGTCGAAGTGCTGCGGTCGGTGGGTGACGCCATCCGCTCGGTCCGGTGCGCGTTCGTGGAGTTTCACTCGTTTCGATCGCGGGACCAAGGTCTCGGGGAATTGATCGGCTTGTTTGAGCGAAACGGGTTCCGCGTCCACGTGCGTCCTGAGTTTATCTCTGCGCGTCCTCTGCGACAGATGAACGATGATGCCGGCATGGACATGCGGCTCAACTTATTTTTCTGGCGCCCCTGAACTGCGTTGGGTCTGCACTCGATGAACATTCTCCAGGTCAGCACCGCTGATGTCGGCGGCGGCGCCGAGCGCGTTGGATGGCTGTTGTTCCAGGCCTACCGCCAACGCGGCCATCGTTCCCGGCTCGCCGTCGGTTACCGGCGCGGCAACGATCCCGATGTGGCGTTGCTCCCGAACGCCGAATCGAGCGGGCCCATCGAAGGATTGTTCTGGGCGGCCGATGCGCGGCTCCAAAAAGCGTACGGCAAAATGAAAGGCATCGGACGCCTGAGCCAGTTTTTCCGTTCGCTCGCCCGGCCGGGCAACGCGCTCGATTGGTGGCGCGGGATCGAGCCGTTTCATTTCCCGGGCACGTCGCGATTGTTGGAGATGGACGCCGCGCCGCCCGACGTCGTGCATTGTCACAACCTCCACGGCAATTACTTCGACCTGCGCGCGCTGCCCGAGTTGAGCCGCCGGGTGCCGTTCGTGCTGACGCTGCACGATCCGTGGCTGTTGAGCGGCCACTGCGCTTACTCGCTCGGCTGCGAACGCTGGAAGACCGGCTGCGGCCAATGCCCGGATCTGACGCTGCCGCCTGCCGTCCGTCGCGACGCAACCGACTACAACTGGAAACGCAAACGCGATTGGTACGCGGCGAGCCGGTTGTACGTTGCCACGCCGTCGCAATGGTTGATGGACAAGGTGAAACAATCCATCCTCGCCCCTGCGCTCGTAGAGGCAAAGGTGGTTCACAACGGCGTGGACCTTTCCATCTTCCGGCCCGGCGACCGGCGCGAGGCGCGTGTGGCATGTGGTTTGCCAGCCGATGCCAGGATCGTGCTCTTCATGGGCGAGTCGCGAAGCAAGGCATGGAAAGATTACGCGACAATGCGCGCGGCGTTGCCGGTCATCGCCGACCGAGTGAAGGACAAGACGCTGGTATTTGTGGCGCTGGGACTGAGCGGCACGGTGGAAAGAATTGGCGAAGCAGAACTCCGTTATGTCCCGAAACTGCGGGGACTGGACGCGATCGCGCGCTATTATCAGGCAGCCGATCTCTATCTCCACGCGGCGAAGGAGGACAACTTCCCGAACACCGTGCTCGAAGCGATGGCGTGCGGCACGCCCGTCGTGGCGACCGGCGTGGGTGGCGTGCCCGAGCAGTTCGAGGATGGGCGACAAGGCTTCCTGGTGCCCCGCGGCGATTTCGCTTCGATGGGAGAGCGGGCGGTTGCGCTCCTGCGGGACGACCTGCTGCGGGCGCAGTTCGCCCAACTCGCTGCCGAACGCGTCCGCGAGAGGTTCGATCTGGACCGGCAGGTGGACCAATACCTCTCGTGGTACCACGAGATCGTGGCGGATTGGAAAGCCCGAAACACTCCGTTGCCGGCGCGAGCGGCATGAGCAAACGACCGGCGTTGTGGGCCCGAGCGTTGCGTCGCGCGAAACGCGAAATGCAGAAGCCATTTCGGCGCGTGCTTCGGTCGTTCCATGCGTTGCCGACGATCGAGCTGGCGGAGATCGCGCGCGATGAGGTCCAGCTCGAGCCGCTCATCCTGGACGACATTTGCCTTCCACCGCATCACGACCCGCCCGATCACGACGACGCGACCCCGGTGCTGAAGATCGCGCGGTCACGCCAGCCGCGTGTGATTCTGGAGTTCGGCACGGCGTACGGCAACCTGACCGCGAATCTATGCCGGCAGTGTCCCCAGGCCCGCGTTTATACCGTCAACGCGCCCGTCGAAGAACAGACCGGCGTCCTCACCAGCTTCGATCTGACGAAGGAACAGATCGGCCGCGTCTATCGCGCACACGGGTTTGCGCCTCGCGTCGTCCAAATCTACGCCGACACGATGCGGATGGATTTGTCGCCGCATTTTCCCAAGCCGGTCGTCGAACTGGCGATCATCGACGCCTGCCACGACACCGAGTACGTGATCAACGACTTTCGGAAAGTACAGCCGTTCGTGATCCCCGGTGGGTTGGTGCTGTTTCACGACACGTTTCCGAGCCTGTACACGTCGCACCTCGATGGGAGTTATCGCGCGTGCCTGGAGCTTCGCCGGCAAGGGCACGACATCCGTCATCTGAAAAACACCTGGTGGGGCGTGTGGATCCAGCCCGGTGAACTCCGCTGATGTTGTTCACGATCGTCACCGCCACGTTCAACGCGGGGCGCCACATCGAGCGCAACGTTCGCAGCGTCGTCGCGCAGCAATGCGACGTTCAGCATCTCATTATCGACAACTGCTCGACCGATGGCACGCTCGAACGCGTGCGCGCCTGCCAAAGCCCGCACGTGGAAATCTTCTCGGAGAAGGACGCCGGCATCTACGATGCCTTCAACAAAGGCATCGCCCACGCGCGGGGCGACGTGATTTCGTTCCTCAACGCCGACGACTACTACCTCGACGGCGCGCTGCGGGCCGTCCAAGAGATTTTCGAGCGCGATTCCAACGTCGCGTGCGTCCACGGCAACATCCAAATTGAGCGGGGCGGCAAGCTGCTCGCCTTGCGTCCTCGCTCGGGGCTGGGTTCATACGGAGGAGCGAGGGTGTTTCATCCCGCCTTTTTTTCTCGGCGTGCAGCGCTCGAACGCGTGGGGAGATTCAATGTCTCATACCGGATCGCCGCCGATTTCGACTTTTTCCTTCGCGCCAGGAAGGAGTTTACCTTTCACCACCTGGACCAGCCGCTCACCCACTTCACCCTCGGCGGCCTCAGCACTCGACAGCGCTTCCTGGCGACCAACGAAGTCTGCGCGATCGCGCGCGCCCATGGGTTCGGGACAGTCCATACCGGGCTCGTCTGGGTGGTCGAGATGGGCATCAAGCTCGTTGGCTCGCTCCGGTAGGGTCGGCCATTCCTGGCTGACCAAATCCGTTCTCCACAGGCCGGAAGCAGCGCTTTTTTGCGGGGCCGCCCCCAGTGGTCAGCCAGGAACGGCCGACAGCGCCGCTGCAAGATCGGCAACTGCGTTCGGATCCACGGTGTGGTGGCCGCCGTCCCCGGCGGCTTCCGGCGGTTTTCCTCGGCACCCGAGGACGGGCGCCACCACACCGCCGATCTTGCAGCGCCGCTGGAATGGCCGACCTACTCCCCTTTTCGTTTGACCCGCCTTCGCTGCCTTCCCATCATGCGCGGCTCGCATGAAGCGCATGCAGTTGGTAGCGGTCCTTGTCGCGGTCGCCTTTATCCAATGGCTGATCGCGCTGCCGTTTCTCGTCGTCAAACTCGGCGGCAAATACGAAACGGTCGGCCTCCTCGTCGGGTGCAGTTCGCTGTTTTACGCGGGAGGAAGCCTGTCGCTGCACAGCTTCGTCGTGCGGTTCGGGTACCGGCGCGTGCTCTGGATCACGCTGCCTTCGCTGGCGGTGAGCACGGCGCTCTGCGCGTTCGTGCCGAACCTGCCGGTGCTGTTTGTGGTGGTGGCGTTGCTGTCGATCATGCTGGCGTTGTTCTGGACCTCGTGGGAATGCATGTTCTCGAGCCAGGACCACGCGGGCGGCCTGGTGCGGAGCATGATGCACTACTGTCTGGGATTCACGGCGGGCGACATCGTCGGTTCCTGGCTTGGCACGGCGCTGGTGGACAGGGATTTTGGCGTTTCCTTTTTCCGGCTGCGCCTGCCGTTCCTGTTCGCGGGAGCGACCGTGCTGCTTTGCATGGCGCTGCTGTTCTGGATCGAACGCAGCGGCAGACTCCGCCGCGGTTACGCAGCCCCGGATCCGCCGCAGCGGAGCTTGCACGGCGGCGAACGGTTCCTGCCGGCGACACGCGTGCTTTTCTTCTTTGTATTCTGTGCCGGTGGGATCACTCTTTCGTTCGTGCCTCTGATGGTGGCGAGGGAAATGAGCGACTGGACGGGTCTCAGTTCCCGGGTGATCGCGTTGCAGCCGCTCGCTCAGGCGATTTGCCTCTTGCTGTTGGGCCACTGGAGCGGCTGGGTCCACAAGAGCTGGCCGTTGTGGGCGTGCGCGTTCGTCTTGATTCTGGCGATCGGACTGCTGTGCGCCCCGCTCGCGTGGGCGATTCCGCGTCCACTCGGTGCCTGGTGCTTCAAGGTCGGCCTGTGTCTCGTCGGCGCCGCCATCGCGCTCTCGTTCCTGATGAACCTGGTCTATAGCATGGAACGGCCCGAGACGCGCGCCCGCAACGCCGGTATCCACGAAGCGGTCGTCGGCCTGGGCATGACTGCGGGCCCGGTGCTCGCGGGCTACGGAGCCAAGGCCGCAGGCGACAAAGGGGCGGGCGCACTCTGGGTGGCAGGCGCGCTGGCCGTCAGCGGGCTGGTGCTGACCCTGGGGGTGTGGTGGCGCTGGTGCCGCCGGGCAACCACGAGTTGAGGCCAACCATTCCGTGTTTGAGTTTGCGACGCTCATTTGGTAAGTATCGGTCCGAGACAACGAAAGGCATTCCATGAAATGGCAGGACAACGCACAGAAGATTCACGACGACTTCCGCCGCGACGGCTACGTCGTCTTGCGTGGGTTCTACAGCCCGCAAGAGATGCAGGAGATCGAGGACCATCTCGCGCGCTATCTCCGCGAGGTCGTGCCCACGCTCAAGCCCGACGACAATTTCTTCGAGGTCAGAGGCCAGCCGGAGACGATCAAGTACGCCAAAAACATGGACCTGCACGACGATTTTTTCCGCCGGATGAACGAGAGCGAGCGCGTTGTGAAGCTCTGCGAGTCGCTCATGGAAGGTGCGGTTATCAGTAAGAACCTGTCGTTGTTCAACAAACCGCCGCGGGTGGGCGATCAGACGCCCGCGCACCAAGACGGCTTTTATTTCATGCTCAACCCGATGGAAGCACTCACGCTCTGGCTCGCGCTCGACCGCGTCGATACCGAGAACGGTTGTGTGCGCTACATCACCGGCTCGCACCTCAAACCGATGCGTCCGCACCAACGCACGAAGGTCCTCGGGTTCTCGCAGGCGATCACCGATTTCGGCACGCCCGACGACCTCAGGAACGAAGTCGCCATGACCGCGCAGCCCGGCGATCTGCTCGTCCACCATTGCATGACGATCCACCGTGCCGACCCAAACCGCAGCAACCGTACGCGCCGGGCAATCGGCATCGTTTATTACGCCGCCCGCGCCAAGCCCGACCAGAAGGCGCTCGACGAATATCAGAAGAAGCTGATGGGCGAACTGGCGCAAGCCGGCAAGATCTAGCTATCATAGCAAGGCCAATCGTCCTCGTCGTCGTCCTCGTCGTCCTCGTCGTCGGAATCCCAATCCATTCGAGGACGACGACGAGGACGAAAAACTCGGCGCATTTCCCACCGCCGCAACCAAGATGGTTGCGCCACTTTCGTCCGTCGCCTAGGGTATAGGCCGTGAACCTGAAATGGCTCCTTGCTTTCTCTCTCTCGCTCAATGTCGTCCTGCTCGGCGCCTGGCAATGGAAATCCAGCCGGCAACCGATGCCGCCGTCGCCGTCCTCCTCGGCGTCTCCCTCGCTTTTGTCCTCCTCCGCGCCGCCGCTCGAACTTTCGCGTCCTGCGGCGCCACGGCCTGACACCGATGTCCCGTTGGTCAAGCCGCCGAGACCAAAACCCAGCAAGGCGCCCGCGGCGGCCTTGATCGAGGTCGAGGACTACCCGGAGTTCATTCAGAAACTTCGCGCGGCGGGCTTGAGCGAGGACACGATCGCGACGCTCATCGTGGCGGAGATTTTCTTCCGTGGCATCGAAGACAACGTGGCCCTCCAGTGGCGGCTCAACGCCGGCGAGTTGACGCAGGACCAATTCGACGCGGAACAGCGCCGGGTCCAGTTGGAGAACGAAGCGACGCTCGAAGTCCTGCTTGGCAAGGACGGAGTTCGGCGGTTTCAACTCGACCACGATTTCCAGTTGAAGCAACTGGTCGATAACGGTTCCTTTCCTCCGGAGACGGTCGGGAAGTTCTTCGACCTGCGTAAGGCGCACCAGGAACGGGTCCGCGCCTGGGAAGACGAATACCGGGCGAAGGGCTTGAACCCGGCCGATTATGGCGACAAGCGGTACGAGATGGAGAAGGCGTATCAGGAGGAGATGGCAAAGGCCCTGGGCGCGGACGTGGCATCGAGGCTTCTAACCGAGACCGATTGGAAGCTGCAAAACCTGCGCCGGCAGATGGCGGCGGTCAAGATCAGCGACCAGGAGTACGCGCAGATCAACCAGGCGTTCCAGAACTTCCGGCAGGAGCAGCAACGCATTTCCGCGTTGCAAGGCCGGGGCGACCTCGCCTCGGACGAGGCTTCGTCGCAGATTCGGACGCTGGACCAACAGATGAAGGACCAGGTTGCTACGATCCTCGGCCCGGATCGGCACGCAGAGTACGAGAAGCAAAATGATCACCGCTATCGGCAACTGAAGCAGTTTGGCCGCACCAACGACCTCAACGACGAGCAGATGGATCATGTGTATGGCGTGATGCGGACCCAATGGACGCAACAGCAGGACCTGCACAAGCAGCTTCAGGCCAAACAGATCACCCGCGAGCAATACAACGCCCTTCTGGAACAGTCCAACTCCCAAACGCGCAACGCACTCCAGCGATACATGGGCGCGAACCGCTATGAGCGTCTGAAGCGGGCGACGGGTCACGTGCCGTGATGCTGCCGACCTCGCGTTCCGCTTTTTTTCCTTCCTACTTCATCCCGAACAAATCCTTCAGCCGAATCTTGAACGGCTTGGAAGGCTTTGACGGTTTGCCATCCTTGTCCGTGTACACGACGACTGCGTAGAAATCGACCTCGGGACGCAAGCCGGTGATCAGCTCGCCCGATTTTTTCCAGCCGGTCGCGAGCTGCAACGCGCCGCTGCCGTCCGCATACGGGCTGACCCACACATCATAGGCGGTCGCGCCCGGCACCTCCTGGAAGTGAACGTGGCAACGCGTGCCGTCGTATTGATGCGAGGGCGGCTCGACGCGCGTGATGGCGGTCGGTTCGCCGACGCCTTTCGAGGCCAGGTCTTTGATCGGGTTTGCCAGCGCGGGTGTTCCCTCGGGCACCGGCATGCGAATGCGCGAGAGCTTCACCACTTCATCGGTCTTGTCCGATGGCGTGGCGTATTCCGCGTAGAGATCGCCGAGCAACACGTCGTCGGGCTTGGTCGGCTGGGGATCGTTCACGTGCATCGCGTGGGTGCGGCGCTCGACGATGATCTTTTCCAACGCCAGCGGCAGGTCGATGATGCCGTCGCCTTTGCCGTAGTGGCCCCACCACGTGCTGCCCAGTTCGCGGAAGCTGTCGTAAGGCAGGTTGGACGGCATCTCGAAGCGCAGGTAGCGCCAGCCGTCGAAGTTGAACACGCTCCATTGATGCGTGTCGTCGCAGTTCCATTGTTCCTTCGTGCCGACGCTGAGCCACTTTTCGTCCTTGGCGTCGCGCAGGCAATAGATGACGCGCCCCCAATCGCTCGCGGCCTTGACCCAGAGGCCGATGTGGCTGGACTTGCCGGGAATGACGATCGGCTTCTTCGGCACCAACGTCGAGTACCACGGCATGACCTTGCGTTCCTTGTCCTGCTTTTCGAGATGGACTGACAATGCTTTGCTCCCTTGTTCTTTCGGGGCGTCGGTCGTTGAAATGCTCATCTTGCCGAGAAACCGGGTGATCTGCACCGGATAACTCTCGGCGTAGTCCTTGTCTTCCTCCGCGACGAGTTTCCATGAGCCGTCGCCGAGGTTGGCGAGCTTCGCTGCCAGTTTTCCCGGCAGCGAATCGCTGTGATCGGGCGCTGCCAGGGTGATCTGTGCGTCCGCGGTCAGGCCCTCGATGTAGCACGGCGACGAATCGATCGTGAACGTGACCTTGCCGTCCTTCTCGGTGAGCACGGTCTCGTTGTCGTCTTCGTTCCAGTGGCTGATCTTCGCGCCAGCCGGCACGACGAGCGTGACATCCCGCTTGCCACGGATCGTCCAGAACACATGGATGAGCTTGCCGGTCTTGTAATGTTTGAACTGCAAGCCGTACACCGAGAGACTGCCGGTGGGGAGCCACTTCTCGCAGTTTGCCCGGTTGAGGTGACGCGACAACGTGGCGTAGGCGACATAGGCCGGCTTCGGCGTGCAATGCGGAATCCGCTCGAACAATCCGCAGCAGCCGTAGTGTTCCTCGCCCCAGTAGTTGCCGCAGTCGAACGGCGTCGGCCCGCTCGGATGCCGGTAAACGCCGTAGGCGAAGTAAATGAGGAAATTGCGGGTGTAAATGTCGGCCTGTGTCTCGTGGTCGAGCGCGCCGGGCGGGGTCGGCGCGCAGGTGCCTTCGTGGACGGCGTAGAACGGTTTCTTACCGACCTTGCGATATTCCTCGTTCAACTGGTGGAGCCGGTGATGGCAGACTTGGTGAAGTTGTTGCTCGGGCATCCGCTCGAAGCCGGGCATGTCGAGCGCCGTGCCGTCGATTAGCTCGCGCGCCTCGGGACTGTACCGCAGGAACGGCACGACGTAGAGCGGGTCACCCCACGGCAGCAGGATCTTCTTGTCCGGGTAGTTTTTGCGGACCGCACGGCCAACGATCAGAAATTTTTCCAGTTGCGCCTTGAACGCCTTCTCCTCGTCGGGCGTGAGCTTGTACGCGGGATCGCCGTAGTACTCGGGATAATTGCCGTGCGAGATCGCGCCGATGGACGGTTCGGGGAAAATCGGCACCTCGATGGGCCGTGTGATGGCGCTCGGTTTCACTTCCATCTTCCTGATCTCTTCCAGGAACGCTGCCGCGGTGGCCTCGGGGTTTTTCGGATCGTATTTGGACTGCAACGGTTCGCCGAAAAACGAGGCGGCGTACATCACGTGCGCGCCGAATGCCAAGTGCGTAAGCATGCCGTTCTTCTCCGCGAGCGCCTTCACCTCGGCCGGGACGTGGCTGCCGCCGAGATCACCGAGACACGTCTCCGCACCGGCCTCGGCCATGACGGACATTTCGTCCAACTGCTTCGGCGTGTCGTGGCCGCCGCCCCACGCCCAGTAGCCGAGCAACGGCCCGCGTCCGTCTTCCCAGTTGCCCTTCTCGCGCGTCTCGGGATGCAACCACGCGAGCGTGCGGTTCTCGGTCCACGTCTCGTTTCCGTCGCGCATCGTGACTGCGATCTTGTGATGGCCGTACTTCTTGAGATCGTTCAGGGCGAACTTGACCGGCACCTCCGCGCTGCCGGGCGGGATGGTGATCTTCTGCAATTGCTTTGTCGTCTGGTTCCCGTCGTGGCTCGAAGTCACGAGTTCGAGACTTACGCTGCGCGCCGCGACGGTGTGGTTCTTCAACTTCACCGTGTACGACGGCTTCGCGGGCGCGGTCCAGACGTGGCCGAATTTGTCGGGCTGCAAGTCCATGCCCACGGACGGGCGTTCCAACGTGACCGCGTAGATGTGGACGCTGCTCGGCAGGCCGCCTTGATGGAAGCTGTAGCAGATCGGGTCGGGATAGGCGCGGAACTGGTGCACCTCCTTGGTGAGTTCGACTTCCACCACATCGAGATCGGAGAACGTGGAAAGCTGCCCGGGATCGAGCGGGATCGTCACCAGCCACAGATTGCCCTTGCGTCCGCCGTCGAGCTTGACCGGCAAGGGCGTAGCCTCCGACGATTTCGCGGTGAACAGCGGCACGGGGCCCGAGAAACTCTTGGGAAACCCGGCCGCCGAGCGGAAAAACTGCGCCGACACGACCGGCACACTGTTCTTCGAGTCGTCCGCGGCGGCGATGAGGTGGAGTTTGTTGTAGCGGTCGTTGGCGACACGCAACTGGATGCGCGCGGGATTCACTTTCAACGCATCGGTCCAGCGTCCGCCGAAGTCGCCGTAATGGCTCTCGACGTAGCCTTCCATCGCGCCGAACTGTGCCCAGCTTTTCGCCAGCGAAATGTGATCGTTGCCGCGCGCGTCGGGTGACGGGAACAGGAACGGCACCTTCCCCACTTGAGCGGGCGAACTCGGGAGCGAATCGCGTTGCACGCGTTTGCCGTTGATCTCGGACGCGTTCACGTACCCGTCGATGGGGATGGGCCGAAACACGGGGTCGGCCGGCGGGATTGGTCGCGCTTGAAACGACGCGAGGTACATGTCCGGCTGCAAGGTGATATAGACCCGGCCATTGACGTCGAGCTTCGCTTCGTTGCGCACGTCGAGCAGCCGGTCGTCGAGATAGGTCTCGACGCAATGATCGCGTACGACGTAGCGCAGCGTCAGCCACTTCTCGTCCACGCCCGGCAACGACGCCATGTCCTGCTCGACCGATTTGCGAAGCGCCTCCGGCCAGCCCAGGCTGCGCGTGGTGACGGCCTTGAGATTGTAGGAACTGTAAGTCCGATACCCGCTATTGGTCCCGCCGTAGATGTACCAGCTCACGTAGGTGACGTTGGGCGCGCTCAGGACAGCGGCCCCGGGCGCTTCGAGGTACTTGGCCGGGTCTTTGACGCCGATGAACATGTAGATGCCGCCCGGCTTGGCGTCGTCGGCCATGCGAAACGTCAGCGTGTACTCGACGTTTGTGCCGTAGGCGGTCCCGCCGGCGAACGTGATCGTGCTGGCACCGGTCGCGAGCACAACACGGCCATCAACCTTTTCCACAGTTCCCGTGGTCGGCGTGATCTGCCATGTGGTGGGACTCGATCCGAGGACCTGCGAGAGCGTCTCCATAGAAACATCAGCTCCATTCACGACCGGCGGTCCGAGCAGGGACACGACGACTGCAGCGACCGACGACACAACGCGGACAGGATTGTTCTTCATGAGATTGGAAAGTGTGCTCGTCACAGTACCGTCCCCTAACGATCCGTGACAAGCGGAAGGATCATTTTTTAGCTGAACATTTTTTGTGGCCACGCAAGCAAGAGCACTCTGGACACTGCCAGCGCATCCGTGGACGAGGCGTTGTAGCCGCCCGCGCCGAGGGCGGATTTCTTGATTTTCGCGAGTGCCGCGCTCGGCGCGGGCGGCTACAACGGCAGTGTCGAGATGCACACCGCGCTCACCGTACGGAACCGACGTGCAAAAAACTGTTGCATTCTTTTTTCGCGCGGTGGTAGTCTGCGGTCCGTCGTACGGAGCCCAGTATCGCATGGGGAGTGATTTCAGTTCGCTGTTGGCGTGTCAGCGAATGGAAATCGGGACAACCATGAGGCAACCAAACTCAGTCCAGCGCAGTCGCTCCCGTGTCTCGACAGACATGCGCGCTTCCCCTGTTTCCACACCCCAACTCAGGAAGGAGTCCTTCATGAAAAGCAAGCTCGTCGCTCTTGGATTGTGCGTCGCATTCCTCGTTTCGCTGGCTGCGCCATTCGCCCCGGCGCAGGTGACTTCGGAAAAACTGCTCAAAGCGGCCGACGATGGCACGACGTGGCTGACGTATGGACGCGATTACCGCAGCACGCGGTTCAGCCCGCTCGATCAGGTCAACGACAAGAACGTCAAGAAGCTCGTGCCGAAATGGACGTTCCAGACCGGCGTGCTCGACGGCTTCGAGACGACGCCGCTGGTCGTCGATGGCATCATGTACATCACCACGCCATGGAACCACGCGTTCGCCATCGACGCCAAGACGGGCGCCGAGATTTGGCGCTACGACCGGCAGCTCCCCGACAATCTCGCGCTGTGTTGCGACGCCGTGAACCGCGGCTTCGGCATGCTCGGCGACAAGCTTTACCTGACCACGCTCGACGCGCACCTCGTTTGCCTCGACTCGAAGACCGGCAACGTGGTTTGGGACAAAGAGATCGGCGATTACAAAGCGGCCTACAGCGCCACCGTCGCGCCGCTCATCGTCAAGGACAAGGTCATCGTCGGCATCAGCGGCGCCGAGTACGGCATCCGCGGCTACATCGATGCATACGACGCCAAGACCGGCGACTTGAAGTGGCGTTTCTACACGATCCCGGCCAAGGGCGAAAAAGGTTCCGAGACCTGGGAAGGCGATTCGTGGATGAACGGCGGCGGCTCGGCGTGGGTCACCGGCAGCTACGATCCCGAACTCAACCAGCTCTACTGGGGCACCGGCAATCCCGGCCCCGACTTCAACGGCGACGTCCGAAAGGGCGCGAACCTTTATACGGTTTCGATGCTCTCGCTCGACCCCGATACCGGCAAGCTCAACTGGCATTATCAGGCCAGCCCGAACGACATCTGGGACTATGACGGCGTGAACGAACCGATTTTGATCGATGAAGAAATCGGCGGGAAGAAGGTCAAAGCGCTCGTGCAGGCCCATCGCAACGGGTACTTCTACGCGCTCGATCGCACGAACGGAAAATTCCTTTACGCGAAACCGTTCTGTCAGATCACCTGGGGCAAGGTAAACCCCGATGGCACGGTCACCGTTGATCCGAAAGCCAAACCCACTCCGGAAGGTGCGCTCGCCTATCCCGGCGCCGCGGGCGGCAAGGAATGGGTGCCGATGGCGTACAGTCCCAAGACGAAAATGTGCTACATCCCCGTGATCGAGAACGGCGCGAAGTTCACCTCCGGCAAGGTGTTTTATAAGAAGGGCCTGCCATACTGGGGCAGCTCGCTGACGTTGGTCGAAGGCAAAGCCTGGGGCGCGCTGCGTGCGCTGGACGTGCGCAACGGCGAGCAGAAGTGGGAATTCAAGACCAAATCCCCGATGGTGGCCGGCGTGCTTGCGACGGCGGGCAACCTGGTGTTCACCGGCGACGCCGAAGGAAACTTCATCGCCTTTGACGCCGAGAAGGGCAAAGTGCTCTGGCGATTCCAGACCGGTAGCGGCATTCACGCTCCGCCCATCACCTACTCGATCGAAGGCAAACAATACGTCGCCATCGCGAGCGGCTGGGGCGGCTGGACGGCTGGCTTTGCCGGCGACGGCGCGCCCTGGCTGAAGAACGCGCGCAAAGGCGACACGCTGTACGTATTCGGCCTCTTCGGCGACGACGAAAAGAAGATGGCTGCAGCCGAGTAGTCGCGCAGGCGCTGCTGTGGACGGACGAGTCGAAGTATTGTCATGACCAGCCCATCAGCAACGCAGGGGGTGAGTTGTCTGGTGGGCTGGCTTTTGGCGGCACAGCTAACAGTTATCAGTGTTCAGTCGTCAGTCGCCGCCGAGCCGTCCACGCTCGAACGGATCAAGAAATCCGGTGTGCTGACGATCTGTCTCGACCCGGACAACCTGCCGTATTCGCACTCAAAGAAGACCCCGCCGGGGTTCGACATCGAGGTCTCGGAGCAACTGGCGAAAGGTCTCGGGGTGAAAACGAAGTTTTTCTGGGTGGACACGCTCCGTGACACGCCGCTCGGCGAGTTGCTCGAAGAAGAATGCGATTGCGCCGTCGGCGCGGCCATCGACGAGAACGTCGGCGCCGAAGAAATGCTCAACCTGAGCGGCAAGATTCTCTTCACCAGACCGTACTACGGCACCGGCTACGTGTTGATCGTGAAGGAGGGCGGGCCGCAGGCGAAGAAGCTGGAGGAATGGAAAGGCAAAAAGCTCGGCGCCGAGGCCGGCTCGGTCGCGGATTATGAGTTGAATCTCAAGGGCCACGATCGCCGGCTGTATCCGATGCAGAATTCCATCTTCACCGGCGTGGAATCGGGCGAGGTCGCCGCGGGGTTCATGTGGGCGCCGAACGTCGGTTTCCTGCTGAAGGAGGACCCGAAGTTGAAGTTCAAGCTCGTGGACGGCTACGTGCCCGAGCAGGGTTTCCGCTGGAACATCGGCGTCGCCGTGCGCAAGGAGGACAAGGAGTTGAAGGAGGCGTTCGACAAGGTGATCCAGCAGTTGGTCGAGACCGGCGAAGCGAAGAAATTGATCGCCAGCTACGGCGTGCCGTATTTTCCGCCCTTCGAATGAAGCGGGTTTGGTTCGTTACGTTCTTCGGACTGTTCGCCGCTGTCGCTCCCGCCCAGTACACGACGCTCGACCGCATCCAGCAGCGCGGCGTGATCACCATCGGCGTGGACCCAAATAACCTGCCGTTCTCCAGCGCGACGAACCAGCCGCCCGGGTTCGACATCGAGATCGCGCAGAAGATCGCCGAGCGGATGGGCGTAAAATTCAAGCCGGTCTGGGTTCGCTCCCAGCATCCTTCGTATCCGGCTCAGTTGATGAAGAAGCGTTGCGACGCGCTGATCGGGGTCGCGCCCAAGGCGATGGCGGACGAGAAAGGAATGCTGTTCACCAAACCGTACTACGGGACCGGGTTTTTGCCCGCGGTGCGCGCGAACGGCCAGCCGTCGAACGGTCTCGTGGGCGTCGAGGCGGGAATCGTGAGCGAGGAATTGAAGGGCCTGGCCCCCCGCGAATATCGCAGTCAGGCCGCGATCCTCGCCGCCGTGCGCGAGGGCGAACTGGCCACCGGCTACGTGGGGGCGGTCCAGGGAGGCTGGTTGCTGAAAACCAATCCCGGCTGGGGCATCGAGATGAAAACAGCCTCCACGCCGGCCGATACCTGGAACGTCGTCATCGCCGTGCGCAAGGACAGCCCGGAACTCAAGGCCGCGCTCGACAAATCGATCCAGCAATTGCTCGACGCGAACGAGATCGAACCCATTCTCAGGAAATATGGCATCCCATTCTACCCGCCGTTCCCATAACTTCGTCCTCGTCCTCGTCCTCGTCCTCGTCCTCGAAAACTCCCGGGCTCTCGCCGGCGACACCCCGTCCGTCCTCACCAATTCCTTCACCGGCAACGCCGAAGCCATTCGCGAAGGCACCGACATGTACCGCGGCTACTGCACCGGCTGCCACGGCGGCCTCGGGCACGGCGGCAAATGTCCCGACATCACAGACGACATTTGGGTCCACGGCGGCAGCGACGCCGAGGTGTTCCGCACCATCGCCAAGGGCGTTCCCGGCACCGAGATGCGCAACTTCGACGTCGGCCTCAAGCCGGACGAGATTTGGAAGATCATCGCCTACATTCGAACGCTCGCCGTCGCCGGCGGGGAATCGGCCTGGAAAAAGTACGAGGCCAGCGATCCCGCGCGCGGCAAGGAATTGTTCTATGACCGCAAAGGCATGGCCCAATGTTTTCGCTGCCACATGGTCCACGGCGAAGGCGGACGCCTCGGCCCCGATCTCTCCCGCATCGCCGCCAAGCGCACACCCGAGTACATATGGGAATCCATCGTCCAGCCCAATGCCGATTTGGTTGAAGGTTACCAGCAGATCCTCGTGACGCTCGACAACGGCGCCGAGTACGAAGGCTACGCCAAGAACGAGGACAACTTTTCGCTCCAGATGATCACGACGACCGAGCAGATCGTGTCGCTCGACAAGATGGAGATCACAAACGTCCACACCAACAAAGGCTCGTCGATGTTGGGCAACTACACCGAATTGCTCACCGAACGCGATCTCCACGACCTGATGTCGTTTCTGCGGACCCTCACCGGCAAGCCAAACCCGTGATCCGGACGGTCCAGCGCACGACGTTATTTTGTAACACCTGTTTCAAAATAACGTCGTGGCTGTTGGCCCGTGGGAGGCCGTCTCTGGCCGGCGACATCCGTACCGGTCACTTTCCCCGGTCGGCGCGCGGAGGCGCCTCCGCGCGCCGACGGGGCTGGGTCACGTCTGCTGCAAAGATTCACGCGCATTCCGATAGACGAATTCTTGCTGCTCGTTTCTTCCTGCTTCCGCAAACGCCTGCTCGATCAGATCATGCCGCGGCGAGAGCGAGCAAACCGGATCGGTCGCGCTCGCGTCGCCCGTCAGCAGAAACGCCTGGCAGCGGCAGCCGCCGAAATCGATCTCCTTGCGCGCACAACTCCGGCACGGCTCGGGCAGCCAGTCCGTGCCGCGAAACTTGCGGAACGCTTCCGAGTCGAACCAGATTTTGTCGAGCGACCGGTGGCGAACGTTCTCGAAATTCAGTCCCCGGATTTCCCGCGCCGTCTGACACGGCAATACCGTTCCGTCCGCGGTCACGGTCAGGAACATGCGTCCCCAGCCGTTCAAACAGGCTTTCGGATACGGCTCGAAGTAATCGGGCAGGACGTACAGGATTTCCATCTTCCCTTTCAGTCGCAGCCGCGCGGCGTCCGCGACCACGGCGGCGCGCTCGACCTGCGCGCGGGCCGGCAAGAGCGCGGCGCGGTTCCGCAAGGCCCAGCCGTTGTACTGTGTGTTCGCGAGTTCCAGCCGTTCCGCGCCGAGTTCTTCCGCCATGGCGATGATCGTTTCGATGTGGTCCAGGTTCTGGCGATGCAGAACGACGTTGATCGTGAGCGAGAAGCCGGCCTGCTTTGCCAGCCGGGCCGCCCGCCGCTTCTTCTCAAACGAAGGACCGCCGCCCGCGATCCGGTCGGAGTTGGCAGCTTCCGCGTCCTGGATGCTTACTTGCAGGCTGTCGAGTCCCGCTTGTCGGAGCGCAGTTGCCAGTTCCTCGGTCAACAGCGTCCCGCCCGTGCTCAGGTTGCTGTAGAAACCAAGGCCGCGCGCCCGTTTGACGATGCGCGGGAGGTCAGCCCTCAGCAACGGTTCGCCACCGGAGAAATGCACTTGCACGGCTCCGAGCGCCGAAGCCTCGCCCAGGACTCGCTCCCATTCTCCCGTCGTGAGTTCGTCGGTGTGACGGGCGAAATCCACCGGGTTGCTGCAGTACGGACATTGCAAGGGACACCGGTACGTCAGCTCGCACAGCAAGGAATACGGTCTAGGCGTTTGCATCGAGCACCACGAGCGCTTTGTCCGCGAGCCGCGACAACAGTTCTTTCACGTCGTTGCTGACATCGGCCTTGTATTGCTCGCCCAGGGTCTTCGCGATGTCCGCGACGGAGCGTTGGCCGTCGCAGAGTTCGAGGACGGCCTGTGCGGTGGGGTTCAGAACCAACAGGCCTTCGGGAAACAAGAGCAGATGTTTCTGGCGCGCGTCGTCCCACTTCAGTCGCGCTTTCGAGGCGATGCGGGGCCGGGCAGTATCGGGGATCGCGGTCATTCGTGCGGTGTAATGGGACAACGGAGAAGGATCCTGCGTCATTGGAATTTGCCTATCGTGTGCACCGGCCACGGGTGTTTTGCAACAAGCGAGTGAACGTGGTCTCTGACCACGTTCGCGCTCCGAACTGCGAGATGGTTTATGAAACTGCGATAATCAGTCACAGCCACTTTGTGGACGACCTGACGCGCTTTCACTCGATGAGCGATGTATCCTCGGAGCTCAATGAAATCAGCGAGGCGTTGCCTTGCAGCTTGAGCGGGCATGTTCTGCCACGACCAGTTGTCCGACAATTTTGGAAGATCCAAGAGCGCAGAAAACAACTCGTCAACATTACCTGCTTTGGGTGTATGGAAGAAGCTGAGGTAAGCTGATAGCATTTGTTGCTTATACGCTCGAAGGACGTTCCGCCATCCCCCTTCCGCGAGTTCCCAGAGCTTCAACTCATGTTTATCTTCCTTGAGGAGTTTCGCAACGCGCTGCCTGATATGTTTCGGTAACTTGGAAGGGTCGGTGGTCTCCTGCAAGATGAACTCAAAACCGGCGGATGCCGTGTCTTCTACGAACGCCTCCCAACAAGCGGTCAACAGAACGATTGCGCTCTTGTTCAGTATCTCGACTCCAAATCGTCTGCCTGGTCTTGTTCCCGTTTTTTCCTCGTGGAGTTCGACAAGGCGACCCACTTCTTCTGTGTTTTCCAGTAGGGCAACGATTGGGTCGGGCATAGCGAGGGATTAACGTCGAACGTGATGGCCTTGATTGCGTAGCGCGATGCGGAACGCCCAAATCGAATCACTTGGCCGCCGACGCGAGTCCTCCCGCAATAGACGTAACCAGCGGATGTTCGAGAAACTTCTTCAAGCGCGATTTCGCTTCTGCCTTCTCTGCGTCTGGAGCATTCGAGTGATCTATTGCACTTACGACTTCTTCGATGGAGACCCGTTGAACGTTTGAATCCCCAATCTGAACATTAGACGAATGCTGGACAGAAATATGGCGGCTCTGGTCGTACGTAATCGAAATGGGAGGCTTGGCGTGTCCTTCCATAACGTTGACCCCGAAAGCGTTAATTTTGCCGGCTCCAGCAATCGTGTTTCCTCGGCTGTCGTGGGCTGGTTTCCAATCAATCAATCCGTTTTCGGCAAGCTGATCACAAATACGAAACAGATCGGCTGCGTCAAAGCTGACGGAGTCAGGCAAATCCCTAAAATCATCGTCCGTCCACTGAAAATATCCCTCAAGTCGCTTGTTGTAGTACTTCTGGAGTATCAATCCTCTGAGTTCATTGTCTTTCATGAGTTTTCCCTCGAAGCTCCCTCGAAAATAACCCATCACCCTGCAGCGATCAAGTTGGAATCCCTTGGATCCGCTTGCCGGCAAGTGGCACATGAGTTCCTACTTCTTGACGCAATACTTCAGGTACATCGCATCGAGCATCGCCCAGAGCAGGTCGCACTTGAATTGCAGCGCGGCGATGGCGCGTTCCTGCTGCTCGCGCGCCCGGCAGCGTTCGATCACCAGCCGCAGCGCGTAATCCGTGTCGCGCGGCGCCTGCGTGAGCCGGCCGCGAAAGTAACGCAACCCGTCCTGATTCACCCACGGATAATGCTTCTCGAAGGCGGCAATCCGCTTTGCCATCAACGACGGCGCAAACAACTCCGTCAGCGACGACGCGACCGCCTCGATCCATGGACGGGTGCGCGCGAGGTTCACGTAGGCATCGACGGCGAAGCGCACGCCGGGCAGGAGCCGCGTTTGTTGCAGCAACTCCTCGCGCGCCAGCCCGACCGCCTCGCCGAGGCGCAGCCATTTCTCGATCCCGCCCTCGTCGCCCTCACGACCGTCGTGGTCGAGGATGCGTTGAATCCAAACGCGCCGCACGTCGCGCTCGGGGCAATTGGAAAGGATGGCTGCGTCTTTGATGGGAATCTGGGTCTGATAGTAGAAGCGGTTGGCGACCCACCCCCGAAGTTGCTCGCGGCTGAGCTTGCCGTCGTTCATCAAAACATGAAAGGGATGTTTGTCGTGGTAGCCGACGTCGCCCACGGCGCGGAGACGGGATGTAAACTCCCTTTCCTCCCACGGTTGATCGGACCCCGGTTGCATCGATTCGATGTTGAACGTTGAATGTTCGAAGTTCAATCCTTTCCTACAGCCGAATGTCCATGCCATCGTAGCCGACTTCGACACCGGCGCTCTCGATCTCTCGTCGCTGGCGAGAGTTCTCCCGCAGGATCGGATTGGTGTTGTTGATGTGGATGTAAATCTTGCGCCGCACGTCCAGGCGGCGCAGCCAGGCCAGGCTGCCATCGGCGCCGGCAATCGGCACGTGGCCCATGTCGCGGGCCGTGCGCTTCGCCAGTCCCAGCGAAGTCATCTCGTCGTTCGACCAGAACGTGCCATCCACGAGGAGACAATCGCAGCCCGCAACGAACGCGCCCACCGTTTCCGTGATTGCCGGCAAGCAGGGCAGATACGCCAGCACTCGCGCACCGGCGGCGATCCGCAGGCCAACCACGTCGCCGCGTTTGGCCCGCCTCGAAACATACGGCGGAGCTTTGACGGAGAGATCGATGGCCTCGAATTTCAGCGCGCCCACCCGGGCCGGCAACGAGGTCGTCTGGATCCGGCAATAGCGGCGCAAGGTCGGCAGCAACGGAAAGTGCCGGGTGAGAAGTTCGCGCACGGCGGGCGTGCAAACCAGCCGCAGTGCTTTCTGCTCGCGCAGGGAAAGCAAGCCGGTCACGTGGTCGAGTTCACCGTCCGTCAACACCACCGAGTCGATCGCGGAGCCACGCAGTCCCTTGCTGGACGGCGTCAATACCGGCAACCGCGCGAACTGCGTCGGCAAATCCGGCGAGGCATTCAACAGGACCCAGCGCCTCCCATCCGCGCTGACCGCCACCGAGGATTGGGTCCGCCGCACCGATAACGGATCACTGATCACTGATAACTCGCTTTGCCGCCGGGCGGCCCGGCAATTCGGGCAACGGCAATTCCATTGCGGCACGCCGCCGCCGGCCGCGGAACCGAGGATGTGAATGCGCATGGGATCCGGAATCGGTTATTGGCTCTCCGTACTGATTTCCAGAAAAAACAAAGGCAGGGCAACGCGCGTTGCCCTGCCTTGAGAACTGACTGCTGTTTGCCTGGGCGTTATGGTTTGGCCACGTTGACGTACGCCGTGACTTCCATGCTCAGGCTGATCTCTTCGAAGTCAGGTTTTACCCATGTCATGGTGAACCCCTTTCCGTATGAACAGCGTCGCGAGATTACCCAGCCGAGGCGAGGGATTGCAAGAACTACTTTGCTCGTGCT